>Ga0164242_10000154_pt1 | contig 84607 bp, 75 predicted proteins | sample OricomgcompostMG_FD_108783 | JGI IMG/M metagenome (GOLD analysis project Ga0164242, IMG submission 108783) | Miracle-Growth compost microbial communities from Emeryville, California, USA - Original compost - Miracle growth compost (MG) ... | reverse complement strand
TGGTCGATTACCTGGATTCCGTCTCGCTGAAGGATCTGGTTGATCAGCAGAAACAGAAGATGGCCGAGCAGCCTGTCGTTGTCGTCCATCGCAACCCTGCAGCAGTTTGATACTGGAGTTCGCTATGAATGCCCCGTTGGACAAAAGCCTGATCGACACCATCAAGGCGCCGCACTTCCCGATCTACATGGACTATTCGGCTACCACGCCGATCGACCCGCGCGTGGCCGACAAGATGATTCCCTATCTGCGCGAGCAGTTCGGCAATCCGGCTTCGCGCAGCCACATGTACGGCTGGGCCGCGGAAAAGGCGGTCGAGGACGCGCGGGCCGAAGTCGCCGCGCTGGTCAATGCCGATCCGCGCGAAATCATCTGGACTTCCGGCGCGACCGAGAGCAATAACCTGGCGCTGAAAGGCGCCGCGCATTTTTACAAGACCAAGGGCAAGCACATCATCACGGTGAAGACCGAGCACAAGGCCGTGCTCGATACCGTGCGCGAGCTGGAACGCGAAGGCTTCGAAGCGACCTACCTGCAGCCGCACGACAACGGCCTGATCACGATCGCGCAACTGGCCGAAGCGATCCGCCCGGACACCATCCTGGTGTCGGTGATGCTGGTCAACAACGAAATCGGCGTGATCCAGCCGATCGACGAGATCGGCGAACTGTGCCGCAGCAAGGGCATCATCTTCCACTCGGACGCCGCGCAGGCGACCGGCAAGGTCAAGATCGATCTGGAAAAGAGCAAGGTCGACCTGATGAGCTTCTCCGCCCACAAGACCTACGGTCCGAAAGGCATCGGCGCGCTGTACGTGCGCCGCAAGCCGCGCGTGCGCATCGAGGCGCAGATGCACGGCGGCGGTCACGAACGAGGCCTGCGTTCCGGCACGCTGGCGACGCACCAGATCGTCGGCATGGGCGAAGCCTTCCGCATCGCGCGCGAGGAAATGGACAGCGAGCTGGAACGCGTCCGTGCGTTGCGCGACCGCCTGGCCAAGGGCCTGACCGAGATCGAAGAGGTCTACGTCAACGGCGATATGGAACACCGCGTGCCGCACAACCTGAACGTCAGCTTCAACTACGTCGAGGGCGAATCGCTGATCATGGCGATCAAGGAACTCGCCGTGTCGTCCGGTTCCGCTTGCACTTCGGCCAGCCTGGAACCATCTTACGTGTTGCGGGCGCTGGGCCGCAGCGACGAGCTGGCGCACAGCTCGATCCGCTTCACCATCGGCCGTTTCACGACGGAAGAGGAAATCGACTTCACGATCAAGTTGATCAAGGAAAAGGTCGCCAAGCTGCGCGAACTGTCGCCGCTGTGGGACATGCACAAGGAAGGGATCGACCTGAACTCGATCCAGTGGGCTGCGCACTGACGCGGCAGCGAAGGATAAATCAAGGAGCACTATCATGGCTTACTCGGACAAGGTTCTCGACCACTATGAAAATCCGCGCAACGTCGGCGCCTTCGACAAGGGCGACGAGACGATCGGCACCGGCATGGTCGGCGCGCCGGCCTGCGGCGACGTGATGAAGCTGCAGATCAAGGTCGGTGCCGACGGCGTGATCGAAGACGCGAAATTCAAGACCTACGGCTGCGGTTCCGCCATCGCCTCGTCGTCGCTGGTGACCGAATGGGTCAAGGGCAAGACGCTGGACGAGGCGCTGGCGATCAAGAACACACAGATCGCGGAAGAGCTGGCGTTGCCGCCGGTGAAGATTCATTGCTCGATCCTGGCGGAAGACGCGATCAAGGCCGCGGTGCAGGACTACAAGTCGCGCCACGGCGGCGCGGAAGCCAAGGAAGCGGCTTGACCGATCGTTCGGCGTGGCGCAAGGCGCGCCAGCTGCATTCTTTGTGAGCAGGAATCATGGCGATTACATTGACTGAAAAGGCGGCGAAGCACGTCAACCGCTACCTGGAACGGCGCGGCAAGGGCATCGGCCTGCGTTTCGGCGTGCGCACGACCGGCTGCTCCGGCCTCGCGTACAAGCTCGAATACGTGGACGAGAGCGCCAGCGAGGACGCGGTGTTCGAGTCGCACGGCGTCAAGGTCTTCGTCGATCCCAAGAGCCTGCCGTATATCGACGGCACCGAGCTGGATTTCGCGCGCGAAGGCCTGAACGAGGGATTCAAGTTTAACAATCCCAACGTCAAGGATGAGTGCGGCTGCGGAGAAAGCTTCCGCGTCTGACCATGCGCCGGGCAGCCGTGAACGGCTGCGCAGCGATGTAACCGATGAGCCTGTCGTCCGAGCAGGCTCTTTTGTTTTTGATGCGCGGTGCGAAAATCGCATCGCGAGGAAACGCGACACGATGCAGAACCATTTCGAGCTGTTCCACCTGCCTGTGCAGTTTGCGATCGACGTGAAGGCGCTGGATGCCGCGTATCACGAAGTGCAGAACCAGGTGCATCCGGACCGCTACGCGCACGCGTCCGACGCGGAAAAGCGCGTCGCGATGCAATGGGCGACGCGCGCCAACGAAGCGTACAAGACGCTGAAAAGCCCGTTCCGGCGCGCGGCCTATTTATGCGAACTGCACGGCGTCGATCTGCAGACCGAATCGAATACCGCGATGCCGGCCGCCTTCCTGATGCAGCAGATGGAATGGCGCGAAGCGCTGGACGATGCGCGCGCGCAGAAGGACCGCAACGCACTGGAAGCGCTGGAAGCGGAACTGCGCGACGCGCACAAGTGGACGATCGCGGAAGTCGGCGCACTGCTTGATGCCGGCGACTATGCGCAGGCGGCGGAAAAGGTCCGGCAGCTGATGTTCCTGGACAAATTTGCCGAGGAAGTGGCAAACGTGTTCGAGCAGCTGCCGGCATGACGCGACGCGCGTCGACGAGATAATGATCACGGCCGCGCCACGATAGTGGGCACGGCCGTACCGTAACCAACAAGGACCATGGCTCTACTTCAAATCGCCGAACCCGGCATGTCCACCGCGCCGCACCAGCACCGGCTGGCGGTCGGCATCGATCTCGGCACCACCAATTCGCTCGTTGCCACGGTGCGCAACAGCATACCCGAAGTCCTGAACGACGAAGAGGGACGTCCGCTGTTGCCGTCCGTCGTGCGCTACCTGCCGGACGGCCATGCGCACATCGGCTACAAGGCGCAGGCCGCGCGCAACGCCGATCCGCGCAACACCATCGTTTCGGTCAAGCGCTTCATGGGGCGAGGCCTGAAGGACATCGCCTATGCGGAAAACCTGCCTTACGATTTCGTCGATGCGCCCGGCATGGTGCAGCTGAAGACGGCGGCCGGCGTCAAGAGCCCGGTCGAGGTATCGGCGGAAATCCTGGCGACGCTGCGGCAGCGCGCCGAAGATGCGCTCGGCGACGAACTGGTCGGTGCGGTGATCACCGTGCCGGCCTATTTCGACGATGCGCAGCGGCAAGCGACCAAGGATGCGGCCAAACTGGCCGGCCTGAACGTGCTGCGCCTGTTGAACGAACCGACCGCGGCGGCGATCGCATACGGACTCGACAACGGTTCGGAAGGCGTGTACGCCGTCTATGACCTCGGCGGCGGCACCTTCGACATCTCGATCCTGAAACTGACCAAGGGTGTGTTCGAGGTGCTGGCCACCGGCGGCGACTCTGCGCTCGGCGGCGACGATTTCGACCACCGGCTGTTCTGCTGGATCATCGACCAGGCCAAGCCGGACCCGCTGAACGACAAGGACACCAGCCTGCTGATGACCAAGGCGCGCGAGGCGAAGGAACTGCTGTCGTCGAAGCCGGCAACGCGCATCGATGCGGTGCTGAGCACCGGCGAGGAAGTGCACGTGACGGTGAGCGCCGAACAGTTCGCCGAGATGACGCAGCACCTGGTGGCGAAGACGATCACGCCCAGCCGCAAGGCGCTGCGCGATGCCGGGCTGACGGTCGACGACGTCGACGGCGTCGTGCTGGTCGGCGGCGCCACGCGCATGCCGCACGTGCGCAAGGCGGTCGGCGAATTCTTCCAGTCCACGCCGCTGGCCAACATCGATCCGGACAAGGTCGTCGCGCTCGGCGCCGCGATCCAGGCCAACCTGCTGGCCGGCAACCGCGCCGCTGGCGACGACTGGCTGCTGCTGGACGTGATCCCACTGTCGCTCGGCATCGAGACGATGGGCGGGCTGGTGGAGAAAGTCATTCCGCGCAACTCGACGATTCCCTGCGCGCGCGCGCAGGAGTTCACGACCTTCAAGGACGGCCAGTCGGCGATGGCGATCCACGTGGTGCAGGGCGAACGCGAACTGGTCAGCGATTGCCGTTCGCTGGCGCGCTTCGAACTGCGCGGCATCCCGCCGATGGCGGCCGGCGCCGCGCGCATCCGCGTGACCTACCAGGTCGACGCGGACGGCCTGCTGTCGGTCTCGGCGCGCGAGATGCGTTCCGGCGTCGAATCGTCGATCGAGGTCAAGCCGTCCTACGGCCTGGCGGACGATCAGATCGCGCAGATGCTGCAGGATTCGTTCCAGTCGGCGGAAGCGGACATGGCGGCGCGCGCGCTGCGCGAGGAGCAGGTCGAGGCGGAGCGCATCATCCTCGCCACGCAATCCGCGCTGGATGCGGATGCGGCCTTGTTGTCCGCGGAAGAACTGGCCCATGTCCGCGCCCTGCTGGAAGACGTGCGCGCGACGGCGACGGGTAGCGACCATCTCGCCATCAAGGCGGCGGTCGATGCGCTGGCGCACGGCACGGAAGAATTCGCAGCGCGGCGCATGGACCGCAGCGTGCGTGCCGCGCTGTCCGGCCGCAAGCTGGAAGAGATATGAGCGCGGCGTAGTCCGCCGCGTCCGGCCTGCCGCGAGGCGGGCGGCATCCCATTACACATAGTTCGAGGTTATCGTGCCCCAAATCGTTGTTCTGCCCCACCATCTGCTGTGCCCCGACGGCGCGGTCATCGAAGCGCCGAGCGGCCAATCGATCTGCGACGCGCTGCTGGAAAACGACATCGAGATCGAGCATGCCTGCGAGAAATCCTGCGCCTGCACGACCTGTCACGTGGTCGTGCGCGAGGGCTTCGATTCGCTGAACGAGGCGGAAGAGAAGGAAGAAGACCTGCTCGACAAGGCATGGGGGCTGGAAGCGACGTCGCGCCTGTCCTGCCAAGCGCTCGTGGCGGACGAGGACCTCGTCGTCGAGATTCCGCGCTACACGATCAACCACGCCAGCGAAAACCATTGAGGAGCATCGACATGAAATGGACCGACACCACCCGCATCGCGGAGGAATTGAGCGACAGGTTTCCGGATACCGATCCGCTCACTGTGCGTTTCACGGATCTGCACCGCTGGGTGTGCGAGCTGGACGGTTTCGACGACGATCCGCAGCGTTCGAACGAGAAGGTGCTGGAGGCGATCCAGATGGCCTGGATAGAAGAAGCCAGGTAACGGCGGCAACACAATACGCGGATGAAAAAAGAGCGGCATTTGCCGCTCTTTTCGTTTGTCCAAATCCTTACGTTGACGTTCAGGCGGCCTGGATGTGGCCGCCGACGATGCGCACGTGATCACCTTCGCGCCACGGCGGCACACTGCCGTAGTGGAAGACGCGGATGGCGCCGTCGTCCATGCGTACCCGCACCTGGTAGCTGGTGGTCCTGCGCGTGCGTTTCTCGATCTCGTTGCCGGCGTAGCCGCCGCCGACGGCGCCTGCGACCGTCGCCAGCGAACGGCCGGCGCCGCCACCTATCTGGTTGCCGAGCAGGCCGCCGACAATGGCACCGCCCACGACACCGACGCCGCTCGGCCTGGCGGCCGTTTCGATCGCGCGGACCGATTCGACCCGCCCGCAATTGGCGCAGGCCGGCGCCGCGTCGGCCACCGCGTTGCCGCGCTGCTCGTCGGCTGCCTGCGCCGCCGCGGCGTGGGCCGCCTGCTGTTCACGTTCGGCCTGTTCGGCCGCGGCCTTGGCCTCGGCCGCCTTCCTGTCGGCCGCCGCCGCGGCCGCATCGAGCGCGGCCACGTTCGACGGGCTGTTTTCACTGCGCGAATTGGGCAGCAGACCGGTCACCGCCGCCACGCCGACCAGGCAGAGCAGCAGGACGGCGACTGCAGCGGCGGCGATCAGCGGATGCAGGCGATGCCGTTGATGCGATGGCGTTTGAATTTCCATGAGTTCCTCCGTTGTTGCAGGCTTGTCGTACCGGCAAGTATTGCGGGACTGCCGCGCAATAAAAAGCACGAAGCTGTGTCAGTTGTAAGCCGCTGTAACGTTGGACGCTGAACGCGTGGTGTGGGTCGCCGCAAGAAAAAAGGACTGCATGAAGCAGTCCTTTTGCGTCGTTCGATTTGCCTCGAAGAAATTCAGTCTTCGCGGCGCAGATGCGGGAACAGGATCACGTCGCGGATGTTCGGCGCATCGGTGATCAGCATCATCAGCCGGTCGATCCCGATGCCGCAACCGCCGGTTGGCGGCATGCCGTATTCGAGCGCGCGGATGTAGTCGGCGTCGAAGTACATCGCTTCCTCGTCGCCGGCATCCTTGGCCGCCACCTGCGCCTGGAAGCGCGCGGCCTGGTCCTCGGCATCGTTCAGCTCGGAGAAGCCGTTGGCGATTTCGCGGCCGGTGATGAAGAGCTCGAAGCGCTCGGTGATACCGGGCACGGTGTCAGAGGCGCGCGCCAGCGGCGAGACCTCGACCGGGTAGTCGACGATGTAGGTCGGCTCCCACAGCTGCGCTTCCGCCGTTTCCTCGAACAGCGCCAGCTGCAGCGCGCCGAGGCCGGCCGTCGCCAGCGGCTGCACGCCGTACTTCTTCAGTTCTTCCTTCAGGAAGGCGGCGTCGTGCAGCTGTTCATCGGTGTACTGCGGCGCGTACTTGTTGATGGCGCCGACGATGGTCAGTCGGTGGAAGGGCTGGGAGAGATCGAGTGCGCGTCCCTGATAGCTCAGCACGGCGGTGCCGTGCGCGTCGATTGCCGCCTGGCGGATCACGGCTTCGGTGAAGTCCATCAGCCATTGGTAGTCGACGTAGGCCGCGTAGAACTCCATCATCGTGAATTCCGGATTGTGGCGCGGCGACACGCCCTCGTTGCGGAAATTGCGGTTGATCTCGAACACGCGGTCGAAACCGCCGACGACCAGGCGCTTCAGGTACAGCTCGGGCGCGATGCGCATGAACATCTGCATGTCCAGCGCGTTGTGATGCGTGACGAAGGGCTTGGCCGCCGCGCCGCCGGGGATCGGATGCAGCATCGGCGTTTCCACTTCCATGAAGCCGTGCTCGGCCATGAAGCGGCGGATCGAGGCAATCGCGGCGGTGCGCGCCTTGAACGTGCGGCGCGTTTCCTCGCTCACGATGAGGTCGACGTAGCGCTGGCGGTATTTGGTTTCCTGGTCGGCCAGGCCATGGAACTTGTCCGGCAGCGGCCGCAGCGACTTGGTCAGCAGGCGCAGTTCGGTGACCTTGATCGTCAGCTCGTCGGTCTTGGTCTTGAACAGCGTGCCGGTCACGCCGAGGATGTCGCCCAGGTCGTAGCCGTGCAGCGCGGCCATCGCCGCTTCGCCGGTGTTGTCGAGCGTGACGTAGATCTGGATGCGGCCGTCGGCGCGCGGACCGGACGCGTCCTGCAGCGTGGCGAACACGGCTTTCTTGCCGGCTTCGCGGCGCAGCATCATGCGGCCGGCGACGGCGACGGTCACCGGATTCGCCTCCAGTTCCTCGCGCGTCTTGCCGTCGTATTGCGCGTGCAGATCGGCGGCCTTGTGCTGCGGGCGGAAATCGTTGGGAAAGGCGACGCCTTGCGCGCGCAGTGCGGCCAGCTTGGCGCGCCGTTCCGCGATGATCTTGTTTTCGTCGAGTTGCGGTGCGGCGTTGTCGTGAGGCGTGGTCATGAGCGACATTCGTTAGGTTGAATACGAAAAGGCGAAAAGCGGGCAGGACGGCTTACACGCCCTGCTTCAAGGACGCGGCGATGAAATCGTCCAGGTCGCCGTCCAGCACGGCCTTGGTGTTGCCGACTTCGTAATTGGTGCGCAGGTCCTTGATGCGCGACTGGTCCAGCACGTAGGAGCGGATCTGGTGGCCCCAGCCGACGTCGGTCTTGGAGTCTTCCAGCTTCTGCTGCTCGCTCATGCGCTTGCGCAGTTCCAGCTCGTACAGCTTGGCCTTCAGCATGTCCCAGGCTTCGGCCTTGTTGCGATGCTGCGAGCGATCGTTCTGGCATTGCACGACGATGCCGGTCGGCGTGTGCGTCAGACGCACCGCCGAATCGGTCTTGTTGATGTGCTGGCCGCCGGCGCCGGAGGCGCGGTAGGTATCGATGCGCACGTCGGCCGGATTGATCTCGACGTCGATCGAGTCGTCCACTTCCGGGTACACGAACAGGCTGGAAAATGACGTGTGGCGGCCGTTGGCGGAGTCGAACGGCGACTTGCGCACCAGGCGGTGCACGCCGGTCTCGGTGCGCAGAAAGCCGTACGCGTATTCGCCCTCGACCTTGATGGTCGCGGTCTTGATGCCGGCCACCTCGCCGTCGGACTGCTCCAGGATCTCGGCCTTGAAGCCCTTGCGTTCGCAGTAGCGCAGATACTGGCGCAGCAGCATCGAGGCCCAGTCCTGCGCCTCGGTGCCGCCGGCGCCGGCCTGGATGTCGATGAAACAGTTGTTGGCGTCCAGCGGATTGCTGAACATGCGGCGGAATTCCATCTCTTCCACCAGCCTGCGCAGGTTTTCCGCGTCGCTTTCGATGGCGACGAGGGTGTCGTCGTCCTTTTCCTCGCGCGCCATCGCGAACAGGTCGCGCGCGTCGTTCAGTTCATGGTCGATTTTGGTCAGCGTGTGCACGACCGTCTCGAGCGACTTCTTCTCCTTGCCCAGTTCCTGGGCGCGCTTGGGGTCGTTCCAGACGTCCGGATCTTCGAGTTCGCCGTTGACCTGTTCGAGCTTCTCCGACTTCACATCGAAGTCAAAGATACCTCCGCAGGTCGGCCGCGCGCGTCGTCAGATCGTCGAGCAGGGATTGCAGGGAATTGAGGCGTTCGGCTTCCATGATATTTTCTTTTGCGATCAAACCGGACATTATAGCCGACGCGAGGGGCATGTCGGCCAAGCGGCGGGATGCCGGCCGGCAAGCCGGCTGCCGCCGCGGCGCCTTCCGGCAACAATCTTGACTGGGGAGCAAGGAGAATGAAGCAGTTGCGACGACGATGCGTCTGCGCGTGGCTTTGCCTGCTGGCCGTGCTGGGCGGCTGCGCGACGACGCCGGCGCCGCATGGCGAAGTCCAGGGCATGCCGGCCAGCGGCGGCGAGATGGTGCAGTCCGACACCGACCGCGTCGCCACCATCGCGATGCGCAACAACCTCGACAGCCTGTACCGGCTGATGGACAAGCTGTACCGGCGCAATCCGGCGGAATGGAAGAAGACCGCCGCCAGCCGCGAGGAAAGCATGCGCATGGTGCAGGCCGCCATCGAGCAGGGGCAGCCGTGGCCGGCGCTGCAGGGACGGCGCGACATACGGGCCCTGTCGCTGGCCCTGGATCCGGATTTCGTCGGCGACCGGGTGGCCGCGTTCATCTACGGCTGCGGCGACATGATCGTCGCCGCGCATGGCGGCAAGACGACGTTCTTCCTGACCGACAACCTGGACGCCCAGCACATCTACAACGCCGCCCGCAACATCGAGATCGCGGTGTGGATGCTGTCCAACCGCCGCGGCGCCGACGGCCGCCTGCTGCTGCTTTCCGACGGCATGGACACCGGTGCCCGCAACCTCAGTTTCGAGCGCGAGTTCGGCAAGATCATCGGCCGCCTCGACCTGCTGGCGGAATTCCTCACCGAGAAATACCGCCGCGCCGGCATCAACTACGTGCAGAACCTGTTCGGCGGCTCCTTCCTGCAATTCCTGCCGGTGCGCTGACGGCGGCCTGCTTAGGCAGGGCGTGTCTCGTTGACTGTATTTTGCGGCCGCACTTCAGCGGGCTGCGTCTCATCTGCCACACCTCACCGATCGCACCTCAGCCGGCCGCACCGATCAATACCCCGCCACGCCGCCGTCCGAGCGCGGATCGGCGGCGCCTTCCAGCACGCCGTCGGTATGGCGCACGATGGCGCCGGCGTGGCCGACGGTTTCGTCGTACTCGCCCAGCATCTCAACGTCGTGGCCGCGGGCCTTCAGGTCGGCGACGAGAGAGGGCGGCATGCGGCTTTCCAGCTTCAGCGTATCGCTGGTCTGGCCCCAGGTGCGGCCCAGCAGCCAGCGCGGCGCCGACACCGCCTGCTGCAGCGGCTGCCCGAACCAGATCGCGCGCGAGAACACGGCCGCCTGCGTCTGCGGCTGGCCGTCGCCGCCCATCGTGCCGTACACCATCGTGCGCCCGTCGCTCAGGCGCGCCGCGGCCGGATTGAGCGTATGGAACGGCTTCTTGCGTGGCTGCAGCGCCTGCAGGTGCGACGGGTCGAGGCTGAAGGAGGCGCCGCGGTTCTGCCAGTTCAGGCCGGTCTGTGGCAGCACCACGCCGCTGCCGAACTCGTGGTAGATGCTCTGGATGAAGGATACCGCCATGCCGTGCGTGTCGATAACGCCCATCCATACGGTGTCGCCGGTGTTCAGCGCGCCGCCCCACGGCATCGCCTGATGAAGGTCGATGCCTGAAGCGAGCGTGGCGAGCTGCGCCGGGTCCAGCAGCGAACCGGGCGTCACCGGCATGTGGGCCGGGTCCGTCAGGTAGGCGTCGCGCAGCCTGAAGGCCTGCTTGGTCGCCTCCACGCACAGGTGCACGTGATCGGCGCTGTCAGGCGCGACGCTGCGGATGCCGGCGCGCTCCAGCATGCCGAGGATGGCCAGCGAGATCGCGCCCTGCGTCGGCGGCACCATGTTGTAGAGCATGCCTTCCTGCAGCTCGAGCTGCAGCGGCGGGCAGATGCGCGCATAGAAGTGGTGCAGGTCGTCCAGCGCGAGCAGCGCGCCCACCGCATGGAAATCGGCGGCGATCCTTTCTGCCAGCACGCCGCGGTAGAAGCTGTCGAGGCCGTATTCGGCCAGGTCCGCCATGAAGCGGGCCAGCGCGGGCTGGCGGAAGCGTGCGCCGACCTGCGGCACGGCGCCGTCGATCAGGAAGCGCGCCGCGAAACCCGGCTGCGGCGCCAGTTCGGCCAGCTTCATCGCGGTGGCGCGCGCCTGGCTGGCGGTGACCGGCACGCCATTCTCGGCGTAGTCGATCGCATCGCGCAGCAGGCGGACCAGCGGCAGCAAACCGCCATGCTGGCGCGAGACGGTGAGCGCCGCATCCCAGCTGCCAACAGCGCCGGCGACCGTGTTCATCGACAGCGGGCCGCGCATCGGCACCGTATCGCGACCGGCGCGATGATAGGCCTCGATGCTGGCGTTGGCCGCGGCCGGTCCGGCGGCGTCGATCGCGATCGGCGCGCCGTGCGGCGGCACGATGAGCCAGAAGGCGTCGCCGCCGATGCCGTTCATGTGCGGATAGGCGACGGAGATCGTGGCGGCTGCCGCGACCATCGCCTCGATCGCGTTGCCGCCGTCGCGCAGCACGGACAGCGCGCTTTGCGAAGCAAGGGCATGCGGTGCGACCGCCATGCCGTGAGTGGAGCGCAGGGTATGAATCAAGAAAAATTCCCGGTGGCGGTTCCGCTTGACCGGAACCGCGAAAGGTTGCTGGAAAGGGCGGCGCGGCGTTCCGACATCTCCGCCGCCGCCCGCGAAGGGTCAATGCATCGTGCCGGAGCGCAGGTACTTCTCGCGCATCGGCTTGAGCGCGGCGATCGCCAGCAGCGCGGTCAGCAGATCGAGCGCAATCACGGTGGCGAACACGGGCAGCCAGCTGCCGGTCGCTTCGTGCAGACGCGCCGCCAGCGGACCGCCGAAGATGGAACCCAGGCCCTGCGCCATGTACAGGAAACCATAGTTGGTCGTCGCATGGCGTTCACCGAAGGTATCGGTCAGCGTGGACGGGAACAGCGAGAAGATTTCGCCCCAGCCGAAGAACACGAGGCCGGAGAACATCACGAACAGCAGCGTGTTGTCGCGCGTCAGCAGCCACAGCGTCATCGCGATGCCTTCCAGGCCGAAGGCCAGCAGCATGGTCTTCTCGCGGCCGATGCGGTCCGACAGCCAGCCGAAGAACGGCCGCGTCAGGCCGTTGGTGAAGCGGTCCACCGACAGCGCCAGCGGCAATGCGGCCAGGCCCCACAGCGTCGCGTCGGCGATGCCGAACGCGCGCGAGAACGAGGCCATCTGCGAAATGACCATCAGGCCCGAGGTCGACATCATCGTCATCATCACGAACATCAGCCAGAACACCGGCGTTTTCAACATGGCGCCGGGACCGACGCCTTCCGCCTTACGGTTCATCGCGATGTAGTCCGCCATCCAGTCCTTCGGCGGCCGCTTCATGCCGAGCGCGGCCACCAGCGCCACCGCGCCGAGTATCAGGCCGAAATGCCGCAGCGTCGTCTCATAGCCGAGGCTGGCGATGCTGGAGGACACCGGGAAGGTCGTCAGCATCGCGCCGAAACCGTAGCCCGCCGCCACCAGGCCGGCCGCCATGCCGCGGCGGTCGGGGAACCAGGCCACCATCAGGCCGACGATGCCGACGTAGATGATGCCGGTGCCGATGCCGCCGAGCAGGCCGTAGCTCAGGTACAGCGACGTCACGCTGTCGGCGGAGGAAGCCAGAATCCAGCTCAGGCCGGTCAGCACCGCGCCGGTCGACAGCAGCAGCTTGGGGCCGAACTTGTCGATCAGATAGCCCTGCAGCGGCGACAGGAAGGTCTGCAGCACGATCAGCAGCGAAAAGGTCACCTGCAGTACGGCCAGCGAAACGCCGAGCTTGGCGGTCAGGGGTTTGGTGAACAGCGTCCACACGTATTGCGGACTCGAAATGGCCATCATGCAGATCAGGCCGAGGACCAACTGCGTCCATCGGTTGCCGGCGAATCCGGCGGTCTTGACTTGCTGTTGAGCGGAAAGCGTATTCATGGGAAGCACTCCTCGAAAAGGTCGTGCAGGAGATCAAGCAATTGATATGCCAGTGATATGTCAGAGTCGGAAGTGCTTGATGATAAAGGAAAAAGGATGTTTTCCGGTGAAATTTTCCAGAGCTGCGACGGCCGACGCGCGGTTGCGGTGCGCGCTGCACGATCGCGGGCAGGCGTTGCCGTCCCGACGCGGCAAAAAGGCGCACGCTCACGCATGCCCTTGCCGGTCGCCAAGGCACGTTCGTTGCCTGATCTAAAATATGCGTCGGCCGCAGGCCGTTCCCTCCGTTTTTCGCCAGGTGTACTTTGAATTCCAGGAAAACCGCCACCGCCGCCAACCAGACCCAGGCTCTGCAGGCTTATCAACTGATCGAGGAAATGATCGTCAAGGGCACGCTGGAGCCCGGCGCCAAGGTGTCGGAGAAGGCGCTCAGCGAGCTGGTCGGATTGGGCCGCACCCCGATACGCGAGGCCCTGCAGCGGCTGGCGGCGGAAGGCACGGTGTCGGTGGTGCCGCGCGCCGGCGTCATCATCGCGCCGATCGACATCACCGACCAGTTCCGCCTGATCGAAGTGCGGCGCGAACTGGAAAAGATGCTGGCGGGCCGCGCCGCGCGCCTGGTCACGCTGGAGGAGCGCGACCGCTTCCGCGCGCTGGCCGAACGCTTCCGCCAGGCCGGCAGCAGCGACGATGCCGAACAGTTCATCCCCACCGACCGCGAATTCAACGCGCTGGTCGCCGAGACCGCGCACAACAAGTACGCGCTGATGGCGATGTCGGCGATCCAGGCGCAGACGCGGCGCTTCTGGTTTCTCTATTTCCGCCGCTACGGCGACCTGAAGAAGGTGTGCGAATTCCACGCGCGCATGGCGGAAGCCATTGCCGCGGCCGACGAGCAGGGCGCGCGCCAGGCGGCCGACGACCTGATCGATTACGTCGAGGATTACACGCGGCGCACGCTCGATGCGCTGTGCAATTGAATGCGGAACCGAATAGGCAAGCGAACGTGCGACTGAACTGGCACTGAACTTGCGACTGAGCGCAAGCGCGACGCTTGCCTCTGAGGCTGCAACTGCAGCTGCAACTGCAACTACAGCGGCTCGGCGTGCTCCACCAGCAGCTGCACGCGCGTCACGCCGTTGAATTCGTTCGCGTCCAGCCGGTAGGCGACGCGCGCGCGCGGGGGCAGCGCGTCCACGTGGTTGAACCAGATCGCGTCGTAACGGCGGCCATCCTTTTCCAGCGCCAGCTTCAGGTGCCGCTCCTTCAGGATGCGCTGGTTCGTCACGTCGAACTCGTCGCAGAACAGCGGCGGCGCGAAGCCCTGGCCCCATACCTGTGCGTCCAGCAGTTCGATGAATTGCGTCGTGAAATAGGCCGCTTCGAGCGGGCCGTCGGTCTCGATCACGCGCTCCAGCTGATGCCGTTCCAGCAGCGACCGGCCGACCTCCTCGAAGGCCTGCGTGAAGGCGCCGAGCGCGCCGGCGCGTATCGTCAGGCCGGCCGCCATCGCGTGGCCGCCGAACTTGTCGATCAGGCTGGGCGCGTGCTTGGACACCAGGTCCAGCGCGTCGCGCAGGTGGAAGCCGGCGATCGAGCGGCCGGACCCCTTGATCCAGCCGTCGCCGGCGTCGGCGAAGGTGATGGTGGGGCGGTAGAACCTGTCCTTCAGGCGCGAGGCGACGATGCCGATCACGCCCTGGTGCCAGCTGGGATCGAACACGCTGATCGTGCTGCGGTCCTGCGGATCGAAACCTTCGAGCAGCAGCAATGCCGTTTCCTGCATGCCGGCCTCGATGCTGCGGCGCTCGCGGTTGATCTCGTCGAGCTGCTGCGCGATGGCCCATGCGCGGCCTTCGTCGTCGGTGGTCAGGCATTCGATGCCGAGCGACATGTCGGACAGGCGGCCGGCCGCATTCAGCCGCGGCCCGAGCGCGAAACCGAGATCAAAGGGCGAGGCGCGCCGCACTTCGCGTCCGGCGGCGCGGAACAGCGCGGCCACGCCGGGCTGCATGCGGCCGGCACGCATGCGCTTCAATCCCTGCGCCACCAGGATACGGTTGTTGCCGTCCAGCTTCACCACGTCCGCCACGGTGCCGAGCGCGACCAGGTCCAGCAGCGCGTCGAGCTTGGGCTGCGTCTGCGCATCGAACGCGCCGCGCTTGCGGAGTTCCGCGCGCAGCGCCAGCAGCACGTAGAACATCACGCCGACGCCGGCCAGGCACTTGCTGGGAAAGCCGCAGTCCGGCTGGTTCGGATTGACGATCACGCGCGCGGCGGGCAGGCGGCTGCCGGGCAGGTGATGGTCGGTGATGACGACGTCGATGCCGCGCCGGTTGGCCTCGTCCACGCCATCGATGCTGGCGATGCCGTTGTCGACCGTGACGATGACGTCCGGCGCCTTTTCGCGCACGGCGAGCGCGACGATTTCCGGCGTCAGGCCGTAGCCGTATTCGAAGCGGTTCGGCACGATGAAATCGACCACCGCGCCCATCGCGCGCAGGCCCCGCAGCGCGACCGCGCAGGCGGTGGCGCCGTCGCAATCGTAGTCGGCGACGATCACCAGCCTGCGGCGCGCGGCGATCGCGTCGGCGAGAAAGGCTGCGGCGGCGTCCACCTGCAGCAGGCCGGGCGGCGGCAGCAGCGTGCCCAGGTCGCTGTTCAGTTCGCGCACGTCCAGCACGCCGCGCGCGACGTACAGGCGAGCCATGACCGGATGCACGCCTTGCTGGCACAGGCGCTCGGCGTCGCGGAAGCGATAACTGCGGGTGGCGATGCGCGTCATGAGGCGAGGGCGGCCAGCGAGGGGCTGCGCCAGAAGCGGCGCAGCGACGAGCGCGTCACCGTATGGACTGCCAGCGCACGGTCGTTGCCGAGCGTGAGCACGAGGCGGTCGAGCAGGCCGCCTTGCAAGGCATCGCGCAGCGGCGCGAACCAGGTGGTTTCGTAATGATGGAATACCGTCAGCCATTCGCTCCATGCGCCGGCCAGGGCGAAGCCGGCCAGTTCATCGAGCAGCAGCACTGCGTGCGGCGGTGGCGCGCGCAGCATGTCGGCAGCGGAAGAAACCGCCGTTCGCGGCGCGCCGAGCGCGGCGTACGGATCGGTGTACGAGTCGGTGTACAAACCGGCATCGGCGGACGGCACGAAGACCGCCGTTTCCGGCACGGGTGCGGCCGGCGTCGTGCCGCCGCCCCACAGCCATAGCGTGTTGACGGGACGGCGGCTGTCCAGCTCGCGCGCTTCGTTGACGGCATGCATGTGCCAATGCATCTGCACCTCGTTCTGCAGCCGCCGCCAGTCCCGTTCGTGCGGGCCGGCGGGCATCCAGATGTCGATGTTGTGGCCGCAGGCGGCGTCCGGCGTAGAAGTGCGCAGTGCCGTCCAATCGTCGGCACGCATGAACCAGGTGCGGGCGTCGCCGTAGCGCAGCGGCTTGCCGGCTTCCTCGAACAGCGGCTGCGCGGCGGCGAACAGCGCACGCGCTTCGGCTTCGGACAACGCGAGCTGCCGCAGGTCGGTCAGCACCAGGTGATCGTGCGCGACGTGCAGGTGCGCCGGCTGCAGGATGAACCACGTGCCGTTTTCCGGCACCAGGCCGAAGCGCCGCATCAGGGCCGGCGCCAGCGGCGGGCTCGACGCTGCGTCGCCGGCCAGGCCGAACTGCCGCGCCAGGCGGGGTTCGTGCGGCAGCGCGCGCGCGAAGCCGTCGCTCGCCTGGCGCTCGGTGCGCCGGCCGCGCGCGAGCAGCAGCGCCAGCGCCGGCAGGTCAAGCGCGCGCAGCAGGTCGCGCGCCATTTCTTCGGGCGGCAGCGCGAACGGCAGGAAAAGGTCGAGTTGCGTCATCCCGCGATTGTAGCGGCAACGGTGCGCCGCAGAGGCGCGGCGAACGGAAGGCGGCGCGCGCGGTCGATCGTCCATCCGCGCTTTTTTGCGGTTTTACCGCCCGTGCGCAAGCTATGGCAAACTGCGGGGCTGCATCCGGGAGCATTCTTTGAGCATCGTCAAAAACCTATCGTTCGAGTGGCTGGTCGGCATCCGCTACACCCGCGCCGGCAGGCGCAGCGGCCGCAACAGTTTCATTTCCTTCATTTCGCTGATTTCGATGTCGGGCATCGCGCTGGGCGTGATGGCGCTGATCGTCGTGCTGTCCGTGATGAACGGCTTCCAGAAGGAGGTGCGCGACCGCATGCTGTCGGTGGTGTCGGACATCGAGATCTTCGAACCGCAGGGCGCGCTGCCCGACTGGCGCGAAACCGCGCGCGAGGCGTTCATGGACAAGGAGGTGCGCGGCGCGGCGCCCTATGCGGAAGGGCAGGTCATCGTCACGCGCGGCGATGCGGTGCGCGGCATCATGCTGCGCGGCATCCTGCCTGACGAGGAACCGAAGGTTTCCACCGTGGCGACGCAGCTCAAGGCCGGCAGCCTGGATGCGTTGCGTCCCGGCGAGTTCAACATCGTGCTCGGTTCCGAGCTGGCGCGCGCGATGGACGCGCATGTCGGCGACAAGGTGACCATCCTCGCGCCGCAGGGGCAGGTGACGCCGGCCGGTGTGATTCCGCGCCTACGGCAGTTCACCGTGGTCGGCATTTTCCAGGCCGGCCATTACGAATACGATTCGTCGCTGGCCTTCGTCCACATGGACGACGCGATGAAACTGTTCCGGCTGAGCGGGCCGTCCGGCCTGCGCCTGCGCATCGCCGACATCGACCGCGCGCCGGACGTGGCGCTGGACCTGTCGCGCATCCTCACCGGCGACGTGCTGATCCGCGACTGGTCGCAGCAGAACAGCAACTGGTTCGCCGCCGTGCAGACCGAGAAGCGCATGATGTTCGTGATCCTGACGCTGATCGTCGCGGTGGCCGCCTTCAACCTGGTGTCCACGCTGGTGATGACGGTCACCGACAAGCAGGCCGACATCGCCATCCTGCGCACGCTGGGCGCGTCGCCGCGCTCGATCATGAAGATCTTCGTGATCCAGGGCGCGCTGGTCGGCCTGATCGGTACCGCGATCGGCGTGATATCGGGCGTCGTGATCGCGCTCAACATTCCGGTCATCGTGCCTTTCATCGAACATCTGTTCCACGTGCATTTCCTGCCGCAGGACGTGTACGTGATCAGCGAGCTGCCGTCCCATCTCGAATGGTCCGACGTCCATACGATAGGCGGCGTCGCCGTCCTGCTGTCCTTCCTCGCCACGCTGTACCCGAGCTGGGCGGCGGCGCGCGTCAAACCCGCGGAGGCATTGCGCTATGAATAAATCGGTGCTGGCATGCCGCGGCCTGGGCAAGACCTTCACGCAGGGCAAGTACGCGGTCGAAGTCCTCAAGGGTATCGATCTGGACGTAACGGCGGGCGAGCGCGTCGCCATCGTCGGCGCGTCCGGCTCGGGCAAGTCCACGCTGCTGCATCTGCTCGGCGGCCTGGATACGCCGAACGCGGGGTCGGTGACGCTGCTGGAGCGCGATTTCGCCACGCTGGACGACAAGACGCGCGGCGACCTGCGCAACCGCGCGCTGGGCTTCGTCTATCAGTTCCACCATCTGCTGCCGGAATTTTCCGCGCTCGACAACGTCGCGATGCCGCTGATGATCCGCCGCATGCCGCGCGCGCAGGCGCAGGAGGAGGCGCGCGCGATGCTGGGCCGCGTCGGCCTGTCGCATCGCGTCGGCCACGTGCCGGGCGAACTGTCCGGCGGCGAGCGGCAGCGCGTGGCGCTGGCGCGCGCGCTGGTGACGCAGCCGGCTTGCGTGCTGGCCGACGAGCCGACCGGCAACCTCGACCGGCACACCGCGCAAAAGACCTTCGACTTGATGCTGGAACTGGCGCAGACGCTCGGCACCGCCTTCGTCATCGTCACGCACGATCCGGAACTGGCCATGCATTGCGACCGCGTGCTGCATCTTTCCGAAGAGGGGTTGCTGCCACATGCCGGCGACGACCCTGCGTCGGCGCTGCCACCGTCCTCGTCCGGGCCGTCCTCTCTCTCCTGACGCGCGCCACCGCGGATAGCCATGTGGATCGATACGCATTGCCATCTCGACGCGGCGGAATTCGGCGACGAAGCGGACGCGGTCGCGCGCGCCGCGCGGCAGGTGGGCGTGGACATGATCGTGATCCCGGCCGTCGCGCGCGGCAATTTCGACGCGGTGGCGCAGCTCGCGCATCGCAACGGCAACTGCGCGTATGCGCTCGGCATCCATCCGATCTTCGTGCCGCAGGCGCAGGAAAGCGATCTGCAGGCCTTGCGCGCAGCGGTCGCCGCCGCGATGCAGGACGCGCGCTTCGTCGCGATCGGCGAGATCGGGCTGGATTTCTTCGTGCCGGCGCTGACGACGCCAGCCATGCGCGACAGGCAGGCCTTCTTCTACGCCGAGCAACTGAAAATTGCGCGCGACTTCGACCTGCCGGTGCTGCTGCACGTGCGCCGCTCGCAGGACCAGATCCTCAAGCACCTGCGGCGCATCAAGGTGCCCGGCGGCATCGCGCATGCGTTCAACGGCAGCGCGCAGCAGGCGGAAATCTTCATCGGCATGGGATTCAAGCTCGGTTTCGGCGGCGCGATGACCTTTACGCGCGCGCTGAAGATACGCCGTCTCGCGGCCACGCTGCCGCTCGAGGCGCTGGTGCTGGAAACCGACGCGCCCGACATTTCTCCCGCCTGGCGCCATCCTCAGCGCAATAGTCCGGACCAGTTGCCGCGCATCGGCGAAGTGCTGGCCGAATTGCGCGGCCTGGTGCCGGCCACGGTCGCGCAGGCGACGTACGCCAACGCGCTGGCCGCGATGCCACGGCTGCACGCCGTGTCGACGGGCTGATGCGCGGCGCCGTCCTCGGCTTCGTCCTCGGCGTTGCCTGGCTGCAGACGCGCGCGGCCTTGCCGTCCGAAGCAACGCTGCTGTTGCTGGCGGCATTGCTGGTCTCCGGCGCAGCGGCGTTGCGATTCGTGCGGGCGGCGCACGCCAGGATATTCTTGCTGCTCGCCTGCGGTGCAATGGCGGGCTTCACGTGGGCGGCGCTGTTTGCGCACCATTATCTTGCCGACGCATTGCCCACCGCGCTGGAAGGAAAGGACGTGACTGTGATCGGCACCGTCGACAGCCTGCCGGACACATTCGAGCGCGGCGTGCGCTTCCACTTCAAGGTGGAGCAGGTCCTGCCGGTGGACGGGGCGGCGCCGCACGTGCCGCGCCGTCTCGCGTTGTCCTGGTATGCCGCCTTCGGCGACGAGGCGCCGCGTCCCGCGTTCGACGTGCATCCGGGAGAGCGCTGGCGCCTGACGGTGCGGCTGCGCCGGCCGCACGGCAACGCCAATCCGGACGGTTTCGACTACGAGGCGTGGTTGCTGCAGCAAGGCGTCCGCGCCACCGGCTACGTGCGGCCCGACACGCACGGTGCACCGCCGAACGCGCGGCTCGACGCCTTCGTCTTCACGCCCGGCAACGCGATCGAACGGGCGCGCGCATGGCTGCGCGGCCGCATCGAGCGCGCGCTCGCCGGCTATCCGTATGCCGGCGTGATTGTCGCGCTGGTGATCGGCGACCAGCATGCGATCAGCCAGCGCGAATGGACGGTATTCAACAATACGTCCACCTCGCATCTGATCGCCATATCGGGCCTGCACATCACGATGATCGCTGCCCTGTTCGCGGGGCTGATCCATGCGTTGTGGCGCAGATCCTTCTTCACGCGGGCGCGCCTGCCGCTGCTGCTGCCGGCGCGCAAGGCGGCGGCGCTCGGCGGCCTGTTCGCGGCGCTGGTCTACGTGCTGCTGGCCGGCGCCGGCGTGCCGGCGCAGCGCACCCTGTATATGCTGGCGGTGGTCGCGGCGGCCTTGTGGTGCGGCCGGCTGACCAGCGTGTCGCACGTGCTGTGCCTGGCGCTGCTGGCGGTGATGGTGCTCGATCCCTGGGCCGTGCTGGGGCCGGGATTCTGGCTGTCGTTCGCTGCCGTCTCGCTGATCCTGTACGTCAGCGTCGGGCGCGCGCAGCGGCCGGCGCAGGCCGACGCGCCGCTGTTCGCGCGCTGGCGCGACGGGCTGGGCACGGCGGCGCGCACGCAGTACGCGATCACGATCGGCCTGGCGCCGCTGACGGTGCTGCTGTTCGGCCGCATGTCGCTCGTCAGTCCGCTGGCCAACGCGGTGGCGATTCCTGTCGTGGGCTTCCTGGTGACGCCGATGGCGCTGCTGGGCAGCGTGCTGCCGGCGCCGCTGTCGGACGGATTGCTGCGCGCCGCGCACTGGCTGGTGGCGCGCCTGGCGGACTTTCTCGGCTGGCTGAGCGGCTGGCCGGCGGCGGTCTGGAGCGCGCCGCTGCCGACCTGGTGGATGTTCGCGCTGGCCGCAGTCGGCACCTTGTGGCTGCTGGCGCCGCGCGGCTGGCCGGCGCGCTATCTTGGCGCATTCGCCTGGCTGCCGTTGCTGCTCAACGTGCCGACGCACCCTGACGAAGGCGAGATGCGGGTGACGGCCTTCGATGTCGGGCAGGGCATGGCGCTGCTGGTCGAGACGGCGCGCCACCGGCTGCTGTACGACACCGGGCCGGCATATTCGCCGGAGGCCGACGGCGGCAACCGCGTCATCGTGCCCTACCTGCAGGCGCGCGGCATCGATGCGCTCGACGGTATGGTCGTCTCGCACAGCGATACCGACCACGCGGGCGGCGCCCTGTCCGTGCTCGATCAGGTGAAGGTCGGCTGGGTCACGTCTTCGCTGCCGGCCGGTCATCCGATCGTGCTGGCCGCCGGCGCGTCGCACCGGCCATGCGTCGCCGGCCAGCACTGGGAATGGGATGGCGCGCGCTTCGACATGCTGTATCCGATGACGGCCGGCGAGGACGGCGGGGCGAAGCCGAACGCGCGCAGCTGCACGCTGAAAATCACGATCGGGGGCCATGCGATCCTGCTGCCGGGCGACATCGAGGCGGCGCAGGAGCGGGACCTGCTGGCGGCCGGGGCAGACTTGCGCGCCGACGTCCTGCTGGCGCCGCATCACGGCAGCGGCACGTCGTCGAGCCTGCCGTTCCTGCGTGCGGTCCATCCGGGCCTGGCGCTGTTCCAGGTCGGCTATCGCAACCGCTACCATCATCCGAAGCCGCAGGTCTACGCGCGCTACGGCGTGCTCGGCGTGGACAGGCTGCGCACCGACGTGTCGGGCGCGGTCACGCTGCGCTTTGGGCGCACCATCGAAGTGGCGGAATACCGCAGCGAGCATGCACGCTATTGGTACGGGCAATGAGCGCAAGAGGAGCGGTGCGCCGCGTTCCGGCGCCGGTTCGTTGATGCGCGGCAAAACGGCAAGGCGCAGCATGCGAAGAAGACGAAAATCGCGCGCCCGAAACGTCCAAGAGCAACATACCTTGCGGTATAATTTGAATTTCCCGCACGTGCCGTTCGGCACCCATTGCAATGACCAAGTTTGTATTCGTCACTGGCGGCGTGGTTTCATCCCTGGGTAAGGGGATTGCCGCCGCCTCCCTCGCTGCGATCCTCGAATCGCGCGGCCTCAAAGTCACCCTACTCAAGCTCGATCCCTACATCAACGTCGACCCCGGCACGATGAGCCCGTTCCAGCACGGCGAAGTGTTCGTCACCGAGGACGGCGCCGAGACCGATCTGGACCTCGGCCATTACGAGCGCTTCATCAGCGCCAAGATGCGCAAGGTGAACAATTTCACCACCGGCCAGATCTACGAATCGGTGATCCGCAAGGAGCGCCGCGGCGAGTATCTCGGCAAGACGGTGCAGGTGATTCCGCACATCACCAACGAGATCCAGGAATACATCCACCGCGGCGCGGAAGGTTTCGACGTCGCGCTGGTGGAAATCGGCGGCACCGTCGGCGACATCGAATCGCTGCCGTTCCTCGAAGCAGCGAGGCAGTTGAGCCTGCGCGCCGGCCGCAACGCGACTGCGTTCGTGCATCTGACGCTGGTGCCCTACATCGCCTCCGCCGGCGAACTGAAGACCAAGCCGACCCAGCACAGCGTGCAGAAGCTGCGCGAGATCGGCATCTCGCCGGACGCCTTGCTGTGCCGTGCCGACCGTCGCATCCCGGACGACGAGCGCGCCAAGATCTCGCTGTTCTCCAACGTGCAGGAAGACGCCGTCATCTCGGTGTGGGATGCCGACACCATCTACAAGATCCCGCAGATGCTGCTGGACCAGGGCCTGGACCGCATCGTGTGCGACAAGCTCGGCCTGGCGCCGCAGCCGGCCGACCTGTCGATCTGGAGCAGGCTGGTCCACACGCTGGAGAATCCCAAGCACACCGTCACCATCGGCATGGTCGGCAAGTACGTCGACCTGACCGAATCCTACAAGTCGCTGACCGAAGCGCTGCGCCACGCCGGCATCCATACCGAGAGCCGCGTCAACATCGAATACCTGGATTCGGAAGAGATCGAAGCCAACGGCCCGCAATGCCTGGCCAAGTACGATGCGATCCTGGTGCCGGGCGGCTTCGGCAAGCGCGGCGTGGAGGGCAAGATCGCCGCGGCCCGCTTCGCGCGTGAAAGCAGGATTCCCTATCTGGGCATCTGCCTCGGCATGCAGGTCGCGCTGATCGAATACGCGCGCCACATGGCCGGTCTGACGAAAGCGAATTCGACCGAATTCGATCCGGACACCGAACAGCCGGTGGTCGCGCTGATCACCGAATGGCAGAACCACGACGGCAAGGTCGAGCGTCGCGACGTCCATTCCGACCTCGGCGGCACGATGCGCCTGGGTGCGCAGACCTGTTCCGTCAAGCCCGGCACGCTGGCCGCCGAAATCTACGGCGACACCGTGACCGAGCGCCACCGCCATCGCTACGAAGCCAACAACCATTATCTCGGCCGCGTGGAAGAAGCGGGCCTGGTGGTCTCGGCCCGCACGCCGACCGAGTCGCTGTGCGAGATCATGGAACTGCCGCGTACCGGCGACCATGCGCATCCGTGGTACGTCGGCGTGCAATACCACCCCGAGTTCAAGTCAACGCCGCGCGACGGCCACCCGTTGTTCATTTCGTTCATCAAGGCCGCCTTGGCGCACAAGGCCGCGCAGGCGAAGAAGGCGGCGTGAACCGCGATCCGTCCGCAGGCCGTGCCTGCCAGGGATGGCGTGCGCGACGGTCGCAAAACCCTTACGAGAGAATTTGCTGATCCAGGATTAGGAGAAAAATAAATGAGTGCAATCGTTGACATCATCGGCCGTGAAATTATCGATTCCCGCGGCAACCCGACCGTCGAGTGCGACGTGCTGCTGGAATCCGGCGTGATGGGTCGCGCGGCCGTGCCGTCCGGCGCTTCCACCGGCTCGCGCGAGGCGATCGAACTGCGCGACGGCGACAAGAGCCGCTACCAGGGCAAGGGCGTGCTGAAGGCCTGCGAGAACATCAACACCGAAATCTCCGAAGCCATCATGGGCCTGGACGCCAACGAACAGGCCTTCCTGGACCGCACGCTGATCGACCTCGACGGCACCGACAACAAGGCGCGCCTGGGCGCGAACGCGACGCTGGCCGTGTCGATGGCGGTCGCCAAGGCCGCGGCGGAGGAATCCGGCCTGCCGCTGTACCGCTATTTCGGCGGTTCCGGCGCGATGCAGATGCCGGTGCCGATGATGAACGTCATCAACGGCGGCGCGCACGCGAACAACAACCTCGATCTGCAGGAATTCATGCTGATCCCGGTCGGCGCGCCCAGCTTCCGCGAAGCGATCCGCTACGGCGCCGAAGTGTTCCACACGCTGAAGAAAATCCTGAACGACAAGGGCTTGCCCACTTCCGTCGGCGACGAAGGCGGTTTCGCGCCGTCGGTCGACAACCACGAAGCGGCGATCAAGCTGATCCTGCAGGCGATCGAACAGGCAGGCTACGAGCCGGGCACGCAGATCGCGCTGGGCCTGGATTGCGCGGCCAGCGAGTTCTACAAGAACGGCAAGTACGAACTGCACGGCGAAGGCCTGACGCTGTCCAGCGCCGATTTCACCAATCTGCTGGGCACCTGGTGCGACAAGTATCCGATCATCTCGATCGAGGACGCCATGGCCGAGAACGACTGGGAAGGCTGGGCCACGCTGACCCGCGCGCTGGGCAAGAAGGTGCAGCTGGTCGGCGACGACCTGTTCGTGACCAACACCAGGATTCTGCGCGAAGGCATCCAGAAGGACATCGCCAATTCCATCCTGATCAAGATCAACCAGATCGGCACGCTGACCGAGACCTTCGCTGCGATCGAGATGGCCAAGCGCGCCGGCTACACCGCCGTGATCTCGCACCGTTCCGGCGAAACCGAGGATTCGACCATCGCCGACATCGCCGTCGGCACCAATGCGCTGCAGATCAAGACCGGCTCGATGTCGCGTTCCGACCGCATGGCGAAGTACAACCAGCTGCTGCGCATCGAGGAAGACCTGGGCGACGTCGCCGGCTATCCGGGCCGCAATGCGTTCTACAACCTGAAGTGATGCCTGCGCCGGCTGCGCTCGCGGCCGGCAACCCCACGGCACTTTCCCATGCGCCTCATCATCCTCTGCCTGGCCGTACTGGTCGTCCTGATCCAGTATCCGCTATGGCTGGGCAAGGGAGGTTGGCTCACCGTATGGGACATGCGGCAGCAGCTGGCCGAGGCCAAGGAAAAGAACGACGCGCTGCGCGCGCGCAATGCCAAGCTCGATTCCGAGGTGCAGGACCTGAAGGACGGCACCGGCGCGATCGAGGAACGCGCGCGTTATGAACTCGGCATGATCAAGGACAACGAGATCTTCGTGCAGATACTCGATCCGAACCGCAAGCCGGTCACTTCCGCGCCGCCTGACAGTCATCCCGTTCCGGCCGCGCCGCCGGCCGGCGGCAAGCCCTAGGCCGATGACGACGGCGCGCGGCGCGGCTGCCTAGTGCTTGAGCGGACCGGGCGGCGAAACCGATTCCGCCGCCGAACCGGTCGCGGCGAACAGCTGGGCGCAATCCACCTGGTCGAACTCGTAGTGCTGGCCGCAGAAGTCGCAATCGACGGCCAGCTTGCCCAGTTCCGCCAGCGCCGCGTCGACTTCCTCGCGGCCCAGCATCTTCAGCATATTGCCGACCTTTTCGCGCGTGCAGTTGCACTGGAAGTGCGGTTGCTGCGGATCGAACACGCGGATCGTCTCCTCCCAGAACAGGCGGCGCATCAGCGTGGCGACGTCGGTCGTCAGCAGCTCTTCCCGCGTCAACGTCGACGCCAGCATCACCGTGCGATCCCAGGTCTCGAGATCGGGATGGGAACCGGCCGGCAGGAGGCCGCCGTCGTGCGGCAGCTTCTGCAGCAACAGGCCGCGCGACACCTGGTCGTCGGCCGCCAGCCACAGCTTCGTGTCCAGCTGCTCGGATCGCAGCATGTAGTTCTCGATCACCGCCGCTACCGACTCGCCGTCCAGCGGCACGATGCCCTGGTAAGCCTGCTGGCCGGGCAATTTGTCCTTGGGATCGAGCGTGATGACGAAACGGCCGTGGCCATGCGCGTTGACCAGCTGCGCCAGCGTGGCGTCGTCGGCGATCTGCGCGTCTTCCGCCATCTTCGCGGTGGCGCGCAGGTTCAATTCGGCGTCGCACTCGACCACCAGCAGGCGCAGCGGGCCGTCGCCGTGGATCTGCATGACGATGGCGCCGTTGAACTTGAGATTGGCCGACAGCAGCGCGGCGGCCGACAGCATTTCGCCCAGGATGGTCCTGACCGCCGGCGGGTAGGCGCGGCGCGCCTGCACCTGTTTCCAGGTGTCGGACAGGTCGACCAGCTCGCCGCGCACGAAGGCGTCTTCGAAAACGAATTTTTGCAGTATGTCGGTCATGATCATCCAATTCTTTTCAATGTGCTTCTGAATTCGCGGCTGCGCGCGACGTAGCCGTCCGCGATGCGGCGCAGCCGTGCCACGTCCTCGTCGCTCAGCGTGCGCGCCACGCGCGCCGGCGCGCCGACGATCAAGGCGTTGTCGGGAAATTCCTTGCCTTCGGTGATCAGCGCGCCGGCGCCGACCAGGCAGTTCCTGCCGATCTTCGCGCCGTTCAGGATCACCGCCTGGATGCCGATCAATGCGCCTTCGCCTATCGCGCAGCCGTGCACCATGGCCATGTGGCCGATGCTGACGCCGTCGGCCAGCGTCAGCGGGAACCCGGGATCGGCGTGCAGCACGGCGCCTTCCTGCACGTTGCAGCGTTTGCCGATCGTGATGTCTTCGTTGTCGCCGCGCACGGTCGCGCCGAACCAGATGCTGCTGTCGTCGGCGATGCGGACGCGGCCGACGATGGTCGCGGTGTCGGTGATGTAGGCCGACGCGGCGATGTCGGGCACGTGTTCGCCCAATTGGTAGATGGCCATGATTTCAGTAAAATTGCCTGGCGCGCGGGCAGCCGGGCGTGGCATGCGTGCGCCTGATGACGACCGGGCGGGCATTGCCCCGGCAGCGCGCCGCCATGTGCTTTCGAAAGATCCTGACGGCAGGCAATATGCGTGCCGTCGCGTCCCGTATGCCGGAACGGCAAAGACGCTATTTTACGTTACTCGCCATGTCCTTCTCCGACTCCTCCCCGCCACCGGAATTGCGCAGCGCCGCCTGCGATTGGGCCCTCGAATGCGACGCACGGCGCAAGGCCGACGGCGTGATCGCGCTGGCGGCAGCGTGGCAGGGCGGCGGCCTGCATCTCGACCGCGCGGTGGCGATGGCGAAACCGGATTTCGTGCCCGGCCGGCCGCCGCGGCCGGAACTGATCGCGCCGCGCCTGCTGCAGCATCGCTCGATGCGTACCGAAGAGGGCCGCGCCGCGCTGATCCATGCCCTGGCCCATATCGAATTCAACGCCATCAATCTTGCACTGGATGCGGTCTGGCGCTTCCCCGGCATGCCGGCGGCATACTACGCCGACTGGCTGCGGGTGGCAGGCGAGGAAGCGCTGCATTTCTCCCTGCTTGCATCGCATCTGCAGATGCTCGGCTATCGCTACGGCGATTTCCCGGCGCACGACAGCCTGTGGGAAATGGCGGAAAAGACTGCCGGCGACGTGTTGGCGCGCATGGCGCTGGTGCCGCGCACGCTGGAAGCGCGCGGCCTGGACGCGTCGCCGCCGCTGCGGGCCAAGCTGGCGCAGGCCGGCGACCACGCCGCGGCCGCCATCCTCGACGTCATCCTGCGCGACGAGATCGGCCACGTCGAAATCGGCAACCGCTGGTACAACTTCCTGTGCGCGCAGCGCGGGCTCGATCCGGTCGCCACCTACCGCATGCTGGCGCAGCGCTACCGCGCGCCGGCCCTGCGCGGGCCTTTCAACCTGGCGGCGCGGCGCGCGGCCGGATTCAGCGAGGCGGAACTGGCGGCGCTGGAAGAACCGCCGGCCTGACCGTTACAGATTGTTGCCGACGGTCGGAAACCGATCGGCGCGGGATGCATCTGACCAGCAGAAGCGCTGAGGCCTAGCGGCCTTGGCGCCATGGCTTTGTTTTCCGTCGAAGGTTTCCCATGCGCACGTATCACGCACTGCTCGCTTCCCTCCTTGTCACCTGTCTTGCCGCCAGCCTAAGTGCTTGCGAGAGAAAGGACGGCACGGGTCCGGCCGAGACTGCCGGCAAGGAGATCGACCAGGCCACCGCGAAAACCAATGCGACGCTGAAGCAGGCCGGCGAGAAGATCAGCCAGGATGCGGTGGTGCTGACGCGCAAGACCGGCGAAAAGATGGAGCAGGCGGGGCAGAAGATGCAGAACGCGGCCGACCGCGATCAGGATCGTGACCAGAGCCAGAATCAGAGCCAGGACCAGGAGGCAGGACAGGGACGGCAGTAGCGCCGCAGCGTACGTCTTTGGCGTTTCGACCAGCCATCCTCGCGGAAGCCTGTCGTCCTTGCGACAGCAGGCGTCGCAGGAGATAGTCGCGGCGGTAGAATGGCCGCTTTTCTCTTGCCTTTCATGAAACCATCCCGCTCGGAATTCCTCACCGTACGCGGCCTGCGCTACCACGTCCGGCACTGGGGCCGCGACGGCGCGCGGTTGATCGTCATGCTGCATGGCTGGATGGATGTGTCGGCTTCGTTCCAGTTCCTGGTCGATGCGTTTGCCCAGGATTGGCATGTGCTTGCACCGGACTGGCGCGGCTTCGGCCATACCGACCATGCGCCGGGCGGCTACTGGCACGCGGACTACCTCGCGGATCTCGACGCCATTCTCGACCATTATTCGCCGGACCAGCCGGTCAACCTGCTCGGCCACAGCCTTGGCGCGAACGTCGCCGGCATCTACGCCGGCGTGCGTCCGGCGCGCGTGGCGCGGCTGGTCGACGTGGAAGGCTTCGGCATGCCGGCCACGCAGCCCGACCAGGCACCGGCGCGTTATGCCGAGTGGCTGGACGCGCTGCAGGCGCCGCCGCGCCTGCGCAGCTATCCGACGCTGCGGGACGTCGCGGCCCGCCTGCAGAAAAACAATCCGCGCCTGGCGGATGCGCGTGCCGCCTTTCTGGCGGCGCACTGGGCCGCACAGGGCGAGGATGGCGACTGGCATCTTCTCGCCGATGCGCGCCATCGCCTGCCGAGCCCGACGTTGTATCGCGTCGAGGAGGTGCTGGCCTGCTGGCGCGCGATCACCGCGCCCGTGCTGTGGATAGAAGCGAAGGGCAGCGAACTCGTGGCGCGGCTGGATGCCGGGCAGGGCGCGCGCGCGGAAATCGATCGCAGGATTGCAAATATCCGCGACGTCACCATCTTGATGGTAGACGACGCCGGGCACATGGTGCATCACGACCAGCCGGAAATCCTGGCGGCGGCCATCGAGCGCTTTCTCGCCGAGCGCCTTCCCGCGCCGCGATGAAGCGGCCGTCCCGGCTGTCGCAAACCGGCATCCTTTTTGCAAGCCGTAGCGCTGTCAACCGCCGGTAAGAAACGACTGCGAGAATGTGCCGGCGCGTACAATGACGAACACGTTTTTTTGCATCGAACTGCCCATGTTGAACGTCGATCTTCATTGCCATTCCAACGTTTCCGACGGTACGCTGACGCCCGCCGCGCTGGCTGCGCGCGCGAAGGCGAACGGCGTGGAGTTGTGGGCGATGACGGACCACGACGAAGTCGGCGGCATCGCCGAAGCGCGCGCGGCGGCGGCCGCGCTGAATCTGCCGTTCGTGCCCGGCGTGGAAATCTCGATTACCTGGTCCGGTCAGACCGTGCATATCGTCGGCCTGCGGATCGACGAGACGAATCGCGCGCTGGTCGCAGGGCTGGCCGCCACCCGCGGCGGCCGCGAGCAGCGCGCGCGCGAAGTGGCGGCGCGGCTCGCGACGGCCGGCATTCCGGACGCGTTCGAAGGCGCGCTGAAATACGTCGGCAATCCAGACCTCATTTCGCGCACGCATTTCGCGCGCTACATCATGGAACTGGGACTGTGCGACAGCCTGCAGGAAGTGTTCGCCGATTATCTCGGCGAGGGCAGGCCGGGTTTCGTGCCGCATCGCTGGGCCACGCTGGAGGAAGCGGTGGGCTGGATACACGGCGCCGGCGGCATCGCGGTGATCGCGCATCCGGGACGCTACCGTTTCAGCGACCTGCAGTTCGACGCGCTGTTCACGGCGTTCAAGGATCTCGGCGGCGCGGCGATCGAGGTCACCACCGGCAGCCACACGGCCGACCAGTACGAGACTTATGCCAGGATCGCCAGGCAGTATGATTTCCTTGCCTCGCGCGGTTCGGATTTCCACGGACCGGGCGAATCGCGCGTCGATCTCGGCGCGCTGCCCGCGCTGCCTTCCGGCGTCAAGCCGGTCTGGCACGACTGGAATATTGCGCATTGACAATCCGTTCGGGTTTTTCGTACTTGAAATTTGTCGTTCCATTCATACTTGACTTCCGCCCTGGGCTCCTGGAGGTTGTCGAATGAAACGGATTTTTCTGTTCGTGCTGACCAACGTCGCGGTGATCGCCGTCATGTCGGTCGTGCTGTCGGCGCTCGGCGTGGACCGCTACCTGACGCGCTCCGGCCTCAACCTGCCGATGCTGCTGGCGTTTTCGCTGGTGGTCGGCTTCACCGGTTCGATCATCTCGCTGCTGATGAGCAAGCTGATGGCGAAGTGGAGCACCGGCGCGCGCGTCATCGACGCGCCGTCTTCCAGCACCGAGCTGTGGCTGGTCGATACCGTGCGCAGATTGTCCGAACGCGCAGGTGTCGCGATGCCGGAAGTCGCGATCTACGAAGGCGAGCCGAACGCATTCGCCACCGGCGCTTTCAAGAATTCGGCGCTGGTCGCGGTATCGACCGGCCTGCTGCAGAACATGACGCGGGACGAAGTCGAAGCCGTGCTGGGCCACGAGATCGCGCACGTGGCGAACGGCGACATGGTGACGATGGCGCTGGTGCAGGGCGTGGTGAACACCTTCGTCGTCTTCCTATCGCGCGTGGTCGGCTTCTTCGTCGATCGCGCGCTCTCGCGCGGCAACAACAATGACGCGCCGGGCGTGGGCTACATGGTGACGGTGCTGATATGCCAGGTCGTGTTCGGCATCGCGGCCTCGATGATCGTGGCCTGGTTCTCGCGGCATCGCGAGTTCCGCGCGGACGCCGGCTCGGCCCGGCTGTTGGGCAGCCCGCAGCCGATGGTGAAGGCGCTGTCCCGCCTGGGCGGCGTCGAGCCGTCCGGCCTGCCGCAGGCGCTGGCATCGTTCGGCATCCATGACAAGCCGGGCTTCCTGGCCTTGTTTTCGAGCCATCCGCCGATCGAGCAGCGTATCGCGGCATTGAACGGGATGCGTTGATTCTTTTCGAAACGACTTCGGCGGCGGCAGCCTCGCGGTTGCCGCCGCCGGCTTTTTTCTCATGACACAATTCTTCCAGATCCATCCCGACAATCCGCAGCAGCGCCTGGTCACGCAGGCGGCACAGATGGTTCGCGGCGGTGGCATCGTCGCGCTGCCGACCGACTCCTGCTACGCGCTGGTGTGCCGGCTCGACGACAAGGACGCCGCCGCGCGCCTGCGCCGCATCCGCGACGTGGACGAGCGGCACCACCTGACGCTGCTGTGCCGCGACCTGAGCGAAATCGCGCTGTATGCCAAGGTGGACAACCGGCAGTACCGGTTGCTGAAAGCCGCCACGCCCGGCCCCTACACCTTCATCCTCGAAGCGACCCGCGAAGTGCCGCGCCGGCTCAGCCATCCATCGCGCAAGACCATCGGCCTGCGCGTGCCGGAGAACCCGGTCGCGCGCACCCTGCTGGAGGCGCTCGGCCAGCCGCTGCTGGGCACGACGCTGATCCTGCCCGGCGAGACGCAGCCACTGACCGACCCGGACGAGGTGCGCGAACGGCTCGCCAAGGCGATCGACCTGGTCATCGACGGCGGCGCATGTGGCCTGGAGCCGACCACCGTGATCGACCTGACCGGTGACGAAGCCGTGCTGGTCCGTCAGGGGCGCGGAGAAGCCACACCGTTCGGGTTGTAGGCGTGCTGAACGCGCGGGCGTGGTCGTTTCCGCCGGCCTCGGTTTTTCCCTCTGATAAAATCCCCCCAATGAACGAGCTCATCCAGACTTTTGCGATCTACGCGCTGCCTGTGATCTTCGCGATCACGCTGCATGAAGCGGCGCACGGATACGCGGCCCGATATTTCGGCGACACCACGGCGTATGCGCAGGGCCGCGTCAGCATGAATCCGGCACGCCACATCGATCCGGTCGGCACGCTGCTGATCCCGATCGCGCTGTACTTCCTGAACAGTCCCTTCCTGTTCGGCTATGCCAAGCCGGTGCCGGTCAACTTCGGCAACCTGCGCAATCCGAAAAAGCAGATGGCCTTCGTCGCCTTCGCCGGGCCGGCCGCCAACCTTGTGATGGCGCTGGGCTGGATGCTGCTGCTGATCGCGCTGGTCGCGTTCCGCGTGACCGAACCTTTCTTCATCGAGATGGCGCGCGCGGGCGTCAACACCAACCTGGTGATCTTCGCCTTCAACCTGTTTCCGGTGCCGCCGCTGGACGGCGGCCGCATCCTGACCAGCCTGCTGCCGAACCGCTATGCGTACAAGTTCGCGCAGCTCGAGCCCTACGGCTTCTTCATCGTGCTGGCGCTGATGTTCCTGCACGCGCTCAATTACTGGATGGTGCCGGTGATGTCGCTCGCCGGCTCGCTGGTGCAGCTGCTGGTTTCCCCCTTTACCTTTTTCCTGAAGTGACTTTCCCATGCACGCAGACCGCGTCGTCTCCGGCATGCGCCCGACAGGCGCCATGCACCTCGGCCATTACCACGGGGCGCTGAAGAACTGGATCAAGCTGCAATCCGAATTTCCCTGCCTGTTCTTCGTGGCCGACTGGCATGCCCTGACCACGCATTACGAGGATCCAAGCATCATCGAGAGCAGCACCTGGGACATGGTGATCGACTGGCTGGCGGCCGGTATCGATCCGGTCAAGGCGACCATCTTCATCCAGTCGCAGGTGCCTGAACATGCCGAACTGCACCTGCTGCTGTCGATGGCCACGCCGCTCGGCTGGCTGGAGCGCGTGCCGACCTACAAGGATCAGCAGGAGAAGCTGGCCGACCGCGACCTGGCGACCTACGGCTTCCTCGGCTATCCGCTGCTGCAGGCGGCCGACGTGCTGATCTACCGCGCGAGCCAGGTACCGGTCGGCGCGGACCAGATTCCGCACATCGAGATGATGCGCGAGATCGCGCGGCGCTTTAACCATCTGTACGGCAAGGAAAAGGGCTTCGAGCAGAAGGTCGAGGAAGCGCTGAAAAAACTGGGCGGCAAGCAGGCGAAGCAATACGGCGAGCTGCGCAATGCCTACCAGGAGCAGGGCAGCGAGGAAGCGCTGGAACGCGCGAAGGCGCTGCTCGACGAGGCGAAAAGCATCGGCGCGGCCGACCGCGAGCGGCTGTTCGGTTACCTGGCCGGCACGCGCAAGCAGATCCTGCCGGAACCGCAGGCGCGCCTGACCGAATCGTCGCGCCTGCCCGGACTGGACGGGCAGAAGATGTCGAAGAGCTACGGCAATTCGATCGCGCTGCGCGAGGACCGGGAATCGGTGACGAAGAAGATCCGCACCATGCCGACCGATCCGGCGCGCGTGCGGCGCAGCGATCCGGGCAATCCCGAGAAGTGCCCGGTATGGCAACTGCACCTCGTCTATTCCGACCAGGCGACCAGAGACTGGGCCTACCAGGGCTGCACCACGGCCGGCATCGGCTGCATCGAATGCAAGCAGCCGGTCATCGACGCCGTGCTGAAGGAGCAGGAGCCGATGCGCGAGCGCGCGCAGCAATACCTGGACCAGCCGCAGCTGGTGCGCGAGATCGTCGCGCAGGGCTGCGCCAGCGCGCGCAAGCTGGCCGGCGAGACCATGCGCGAAGTACGCGAGGCCATGGGGCTGAGCTACCGCTGATGGCGGCGACCGATCGCACGGCGCCGCACGGCGCGTTGGCGCAGCCTTCCGCCTGGGTGGTCCGCTTCGCGCCGTTGGTGCCTGCGGGCGAGGTGCTCGATCTGGCATGCGGCTCCGGCCGGCACAGCCGCCTGTTCGCCGCGACCGGCCACCCGGTCCTCGCGGTCGATCGTCGCCCCGAGGCGCTGGCGGAAGCGGCCGGAGACGGCATTACGACGCTCGAACTGGATCTCGAAAGCGCCGAGCAGGCGGCGCGCTGGCCTTTTGCTTCCGGCCGCTTCGCCGGCATCGTCGTCACCAACTACCTGTTTCGCCCGTTGATGGCGGCGCTGGCCGACGCGCTCGCGCCGGGCGGCGTGCTGATCTACGAAACCTTCGCGCATGGGAATGAACAGTTTGGCAAGCCTTCCAATCCGGACTTCCTGCTGGCGCCCGGCGAACTGCTGGAACTGGCGCGCAGGCAGGCGCTCGGTGTGGTCGCCTACGAGCACGGCTACGTCGAACGGCCGAAGCCGGCGATGGTGCAGCGCCTCTGCGCGATCAAGGATGCAGGCAAGATGGACACGACCCGGACCCGGTTGGACTGAGCGTCGAATTTACATTCTCGCCATCGTCGAACTGTCCACGTCCGCGACCTATCCGCTACAATCCACTATTCGCCAATTTTCGTTCACACCATCATGATTCAGGGAAGCATAGTCGCAATCGTTACTCCGATGCACGCCGATGGCTCGCTCGACATGCCGGGCTTGCGCAAGCTGATTGACTGGCATGTCGCCGAGGGCACCGACGGCATCGTCATCGTCGGCACCACCGGCGAGTCGCCGACGGTCTCGGTCGAGGAGCATTGCGAACTGATCAAGGTGGCGGTCGAACACACTGCCAAGCGCATTCCCGTCATCGCGGGCACCGGCGGCAATTCGACCTCGGAAGCGATCGAGCTGACACAGTATGCGAAAAGCGTAGGTGCCGACGCGTCGCTGTTGGTGGTCCCGTACTACAACCGGCCGACGCAGGAAGGCATGTACCAGCACTTCAGGAAGATCGCCGAATCGGTCGACCTGCCGGCGATCCTCTACAACGTGCCCGGCCGCACGGTGGCGGACATGGCCAACGAGACGGTGTTGCGCCTAGCCCAGGTCCCCGGCGTGATCGGCATCAAGGACGCCACTGGCAACATCGGCCGCGGCGTCGACCTGATGCGGCAGGCGCCGCAGGGCTTCGCCGTCTATTCCGGCGACGATCCGACCGCCATGGCGCTGATGTTCTGCGGCGCCAGGGGCAACATCTCGGTGACGGCGAACATTGCGCCGCGCGGCATGCATGCGCTGTGCGACGCCGCCATGAACGGCCGCGTGGCGGAGGCGATCGCCATCAACGACAAGCTGTTCCCGCTGCACAGCAAGCTGTTCGTCGAGCCCAATCCCGTTCCGCTGAAATGGGCGATGGCGGAAATCGGCCTGATCCCGCCCGGCATGCGCTTGCCGATCGTGCCGCTGGCGAAGGAATATCACGAGATCGTTCGCGCGGCGATGCGCGAATCCGGTGTATTACAATAAGCGCCGTTTCGGCGGCCGACCGCGCATACTCCCATTCACCCTAACTCGGAAGATCCTTACATGGCGCAATGCAGTTTCGCAAAACGTGGACTGGTTTACGTGCTCGCGTTTGCCGGCCTGGCCGGGTGCAGTTCCATCAATTCGGCGCTCCAGCCGGACCACATCGATTACCAGAGTCAGACCAAGGAACCGAGACGGACGCTCGAGATTCCGCCGGATCTGACGCAGCTGCAGGGCGACAACCGCTATGCGCTGCCGGTAGCCAGCAACGGCGTGGCGACGGCTTCCAGCTTCAACAAGCAGGAAGAGAAACGCGAAAAGTCCGATGATACGGTGGCAACCGTCGCTCCGAACAGGATCGGCGACGTCACGATGGAGCGCGACGGCTCGGAGCGTTGGCTGGTCGTGCATGAAAGCCCGGAAGTCCTGTGGCCGAAGATCAAGCAGTTCTGGCAGGACAATGGCTTCCTGATCGCCATCGACAGGCCGCAGGTCGGCGTGATGGAGACGGACTGGGCGGAAAACCGCGCGAAGATTCCACAGGATTTCCTGCGCCGGACGATCGGCAAGGTTTTCGATTCGCTTTATTCCACTGGCGAGCGGGACAAGTTCCGCACCCGGCTTGAGCGCGGCCCCGACGGCACGACCGAAATCTATATCAGCCATCGTGGCGTGCAGGAGGTGCTGACCGGTTCCGACAAGGACATCGACGTCTGGGAGCCGCGCGCACCCGATCCGGGACTGGAAGCCGAATTCCTCGGCCGCCTGATGGCGGCGCTGGGCGCGCCCAAGGCCGAGGCCAAGAGCATGGAAGCCAATCCGGTCATCGAGCCGCCGAAGTCCAAGCTGATCGAAAGCCAGAGCGGCCAGCTGCTTGCGATGAACGAAGGCTTCGACCGCGCGTGGCGGCGGGTCGGCCTGGCGCTGGACAGGGTCGGCTTCACGGTGGAAGACCGCGATCGCAGCAAGGGCCTGTACTACGTCCGCTACGTTGATCAGGACGTCGACACGCAAGCCCAGAAGAAGAGCTTCCTGGGTCGCCTGTTCTCCTTCGGCTCCGACGACAAGGTCAAGAAGGCCAGCCGTTACGAGATATGGGTCAGGGGGAACGAGGATGCCAGCCAGGTTTCGGTGCTGAACGACCAGGGCAAACCGGAAATCTCGAAGACCGGCAACGAAATCCTGTCACTGCTGAACGATCAACTGAAGTAATTGGCGGCGCGGTTCCCGGCAAGACGCTGCATGGAGACGGCATATTGAAGTTTGCCAGCCTCGGCAGCGGCAGCGAGGGCAACGCGCTGTTGATTTCCACCCGTTCCGGCATGACGGAGACGACCGTCATGCTGGATTGCGGCTTCGGCGTCCGCGAGGCTGAACGGCGGCTCGGCCGCCTCGGTCTTGCTCCTTCCGATCTCGCCGGCATACTCGTTACGCACGAACACCATGACCACGTCGGCGGCGTCTTCCAGTTCGCGCGGCGCCATCGCGTTCCGGTCTGGCTCACCTCCGGTACCTGGCAGTCCGTCGCCGGCCGATGCGATGGCGTCGCCTTGCATTTCTGCCGCGACGGCGAGCACATCCGGATTCGGGATTTCGAGATCCGTCCCTACACCGTTCCCCACGATGCGAGAGAGCCCGTCCAGTACGTACTGGATGGCGGCACGGCGAAACTCGGCGTGCTGACCGATGCCGGCCACGGCACGCCGCACATGATCGACGCGCTGGGAGGATGTACGGCCTTGATGTTGGAATGCAACCACGATCCCGGCATGCTGGCGGCCAATCCGCGTTATCCGCCGTCGCTGAAACAGCGGATCAGCGGCGACTACGGTCACTTGTCCAACCAGGCTGCGGCGGACATCCTGGACAGGGTGGACAAATCGAAGCTGGGCCGCGTGGTGGCGGCGCATCTCAGCCAGAAGAACAATACGCCCGATCTGGCAAGGGAGGCATTGGAGCGCATCGCGCAGTCCGCCGGCATCGAAATATCGATTGCCTGCCAGGAGCAGGGGGTGGGCTGGATCGCGTTGGACTGAACGTTCGCACGGGATTACGGCGATGCGCATGTCGTATGAAGCGCCCAGCGAACGAAATCGGCTGCTTCTAACGTCCGGGACACAAACAAAAAAGCCGACCTGACGGTCGGCTTTTTTCATTCGGATGACTACCGAATTATTTCGATTCGGTAGGAGCCGATGCCGGAGCGGTCGTCGAAGCCGGTGCTTCGGCAGCCGGAGCCGAGGTCGGAGCAGCAGGCGTTGCGGCCGGCGCGGATGCAGCAGGCGGCGTGGTCGTTTCAGGAGCCGGTGCTTCTTGTTTCTTGCTGCAGGCGCTCAGAGCAATAGCGAACAGGGATGCGATCAGCAGGGTTTTTGTCATGATTATCTTTCAAAGATTTCAGGTTAAGTCAGTGTTTGCGAGGAAATAATTACCGGTAATTATTGCGCTTTACTAGGCGGATTCTACCCGGCGCCATGCTTTTTCAGGCTACGAACAGAAACCTTCCTAACCGTTAATTATAGCTTCACTTTTTGCGAATGACACAACAAGTTTGCGCACGCGGATCGTTAAATGCAACAGGCAACCCAGCCATGCGAAGCCACGTCATCCAGACATAGTGCGGCGCTATTTCGCCACGGAAATCTTAATCCCTGCTTATGGCGTACTGCCCAGCAGGAGCCAGCCGCTGCCGTACCAGTCGTACAGCGCCGCTTCGAGCTCCTGGGACGCCGGCGTGACCGCGGTGGTTTCCAGCCGGCGCGCATCTGCGAGCACTTTCAGCATGGCGAGATCGTCGCCGTCGGCCTCGAACGAGGTGCCATTGATGAAAACGTGATTGTCGCGATGCAGCATCTGGGTCTTCCTGGAAAGCCTCACACCTTTCTTCCTTGCGTCCTGCGCAAATTGTCGGTGGCCGGCAAGGCGAGCGGGCGGGTCGAAAAAGACGTGCGGCTTGGGTTCCGACAGATATTCGCCAAGGAAGAGGAGGATGTCTTCCCGCGTGAAGCGGATCTGCCGCAGCTCGGCGCCGACTTTCGCCAGCATCGCGTTGTCGATTTCGGCGCGGCGGCGTGGAACGCGCAGATCCGGATCGGCATAGCGTCCCGGCAGCTCGATCGTATCCATCATCGAGGCGAGAAAGGCCTCTCCCAGTTCCTGGTAAGAAGGGGCGCGGAAGCCGATCGAATAGGTCATGCATTCATCCAGCGCGACGCCTTCGTGCGCATATTGCGGCGGCAGGTAGAGCATGTCGCCCGGCCCCAGCACGAATTCCTGCTCGGGCTGGAAATTCGCCAGAATCTTCAGCGGCAGGCCCTGCGCCAGGGTCAGGTCCTGCTGGGCGCCGATGCGCCACCGGCGATGCCCGGATGCCTGCAGCAGGAAAACGTCGTACGAATCGAAGTGCGCGCCGACACCGCCGTCTTTCGTCGCATAGCTGATCATCAAATCGTCGAGCCGGGTATCGGGCACGAAATCGAACTGCCGCATCAGCGCATCGACCGCATCGTCATGCAGGTTCACGCCCTGCACCAGCAGGGTCCAGTTCTTTTGCGCAAGAGGCGGAACTTGGTCGATGGGCCCGCGGTCCATTTTCCATTTGTTCCTGCCATGTTGGATCAGCCGCGACTCGATGTCGTCGCGCGCGGCCAGCGCGAACAGCGCCTCGCGCGACAGCAGGCCTTGGAAATCGGGGATGGCCTGCCGGATCAGCAAGGGTTTCTTTTGCCAGTAGTCGCGCAGGAAGGCGGCGGCGTCCAGGCCGCCCAGCAGGGGAAGTTTTTTCATCGCGCCATTATAGGGGCGGCTCGGCCGCTCCGTCCCGGCTGCCGATCATGCTGCGGGTATAATGGCAACATCACAGTGAAAGGAACAGTCATGAAGATTGCCAAGAATACGGTCGTGACCGTCGACTACGTACTGCGCGACGCACAAGGCGATCTGATCGAAGAAGGCCGTGATCCCATGGTTTATCTGCACGGCGGGTATGAGAATACGCTGCCGAAGATCGAGGAAGCGCTGGAAGGCAAGGCGGTGGGTTACGAGGGCACGATCCAGGTCGAGCCGGAGGACGCGTTCGGCGACTACGATCCGAACCTCGTCAAGATCGAGCCGCGCAGCAGGCTGCCGACGCCGCTGGAAGTCGGCATGCAGTTCGAGGGCGCGCCGGAAACCGAAGACGAGGACGAGCCGCCGGTCATCTTCACGGTAACGGACATCGCGGACGACAAGGTCGTGCTGGACGGGAACCACCCGCTGGCCGGCATCGCGCTGCGCTTCACCCTCAAGGTGACCGGCGTGCGCGAAGCGACCGAGGAGGAGATCGCGCACGAGCACGTGCATGGCGAGCACGGCCATGCGCATGACGAGGACGAGGGCGAAGAGGGCGATCATTTCCGCAGTCATCCGCTTCATTGACTCGCAAGCCGTAAACGCAAAAAAGGATGCGCATCGCGCATCCTTTTTTGTTATGGGGAATCCGGTGCGCCCCGTGGCGGTATGACGTGACACTATGGTGCGGGCGGCTCGGCCGGCATCGGCCGGCTCGCGATGGAAAAGAGTTTCGGCTGCGCGGCGTCCACCGTGATCTTTTGCCACGGCGCGTCGACATGCAACGTGCCGATATTGCCGTGCCAGATGATGCCCTTGCCCTCGGATGCGTGGCCGGCCGCGTCGTCGTTGTGCACGATCAGGATCCTGCCGTGGAATCGGGCCGCTTCCGCCAGGATCTGCCTGCGTATCAGCACGAATCCGCGGCGCGCGCCGGACGAGGAGAACAGCGAGCGGCTGCCGCGTATCATCGGGTCGCCGTCGCAGAACAGCACGATGCCGTCCAGCCTGCCCAACCGCGCCGTGATGAAGACGCGCTTGAGCCAGTCGGCGTTCGCGATATGGCGGTCTTCGTACTCGCTGTTTCTGCCCGCCGCGTCGATGTAGTTGTTGTCATTGGACGGCAGGTCGAGGGTGGCGAATGCCACGTCGTGGATCCGCCATCGCATGTTTTCCGCATAGCTGTGGAATTCCGGAATGACCGATTGGCGGTCGACGATGATCTTGCTGTCGCCGAGCGAGAAGTCGCCGTTGAAGAACAGGTCGCGCAGCCGGTTGATGCGGTCGAACGCGATCGAATGCTGGTCTTGGGTGCACAAGGCCCAGTCGCTGGCCGCAAGCGACACTACCAGCCCGTTCTTCGCATGGCGCAGCAAGTCGTAGCGCTGCCTGAAGACCGTGTCCGTGCAGGGCGCGTTGGCGGCCTTCACGCCGCTGGCCACGACGAAGGCGAGGTCGTCGGCGTCGCTTTGCGCCAGCGCTTCCCGCAGGTCGGCATCCTCTGATGCGCTGTCGACCGGCTTGGCGATGACGCCGAAGCTGAACGGAGCCGGTCTGGCGGCGGCCGCGGCATCGGCGGACGCCAGAAACAGGGCGCCGGCCAGCAGCGCAATGGCGGCGGCGATCTTCATTCTTTTTGCCGGGTGCTGATTTCCTTCAGCCGGTAGAGCAGCTCCAGCGCCTCGCGCGGGGTCAGGGCATCGGGATCGACGGCGTCGAAGGCCGCATCCAGCGCGGAACGGACGGTTTCTTCCTGCGCCTCGGCGGTATCCGTTTCATGTGCTGCACGACCCTGATCGAACAGGTCGAGCTGCGGCCGGGCCGATACCGATTGCGCCTCCAGCGCGGCGAGATGCCGGCGCGCGGAGCGGATGACGGCCTGCGGCACGCCGGCCAGCTGCGCGACCTGCAGGCCGTAGCTTTGTGAAGCGGGGCCGGCCTGCACCGCATGCAGGAACACGATCCTGTCCTTGTGCTCTACCGCCGACAGATGCACGTTGCTCGCGCCGGGATGCGTCTCGGGCAACTGCGTCAGTTCGAAATAGTGGGTGGCGAACAGCGTGAAGCTTCGCGTCGCCGTGATCAGATGCGTGGCGATCGCCCACGCCAGCGCGAGGCCATCGAAGGTGGACGTGCCGCGGCCGACTTCGTCCATCAGCACCAGCGAATGTTCGGTGGCGCCGTTCAGGATGGCGGCGGATTCCGTCATTTCGACCATGAAGGTCGAACGGCCCCCGGCCAGGTCGTCAGCCGCGCCGATGCGCGTATAGATGCGGTCGATCGGCCCGATGACCGCGCTGGCCGCCGGCACGAAGCTGCCGACGTAAGCCAGCAGCACGATCAGCGCCACCTGGCGCATGTAGGTCGACTTGCCGCCCATGTTGGGACCGGTGATCAGCAGCAGCCGTGTTTCGTCGGTCAGCAGGCAGTCGTTCGGGATGAAGCGTTCGATGTGATTCTCGACCACCGGGTGGCGGCCCTGTTCGATGCGGATGGCCGGTTCGGCGACCAGCTGCGGCGCGCACCAGTCATGGCGTATCGCATGTCCGGCCAGCGCCGCCAGCACATCGATCTGGGCGACCGCGTGGGCGATCTGCTGCAGCACGGCGATATGCGGCGCCAACTGCTGCAACAGCTGCTCGTACAGGTGCTTCTCGCGCGCCAGCGCGCGCTCCTGCGCGGACAGCGCCTTGTCCTCGAACGCCTTCAGTTCCGGCGTGATGTAGCGTTCGGCGTTCTTCAGCGTCTGGCGGCGGCGGTAGTCGTCCGGCACCTTGTCCGTCTGTCCGTGCGTGACCTCGATGTAGAAGCCGTGCACCTTGTTGTACTCGACGCGCAGATTCCCGATGCCGGTGCGCTCGCGCTCGCGCGTTTCAAGGTCCACCAGGAACTGGCCGGCGTTTTCCGACAGGCCGCGCAATTCGTCCAGTTCGGCGTCGAAGCCGCGCGCGATCACGCCGCCGTCGCGGATCATCGTCGAGGGTTCCGGCGCGATCGCGCGTTCGAGCAGGTCCAGGCAGTCGGCGGGTGTCGCCAGCGCGGCATGCAGCGTGTGCAGCAGCGGGGCGTCGGCATCCCTGTCGCACAGATCGAGGCTGTGGCGCAGCGCCGGCAACTGCTGCAGGCCGGCGCGCAGGCCGGTCAGGTCGCGCGGGCGCGCCGACAGCAGCGCGATGCGCGTGGTGATGCGTTCGATATCTGGCACCGCGGCCAGCGCGACAGACAGGTCGCTGCAGGCGTCGGCGCCGATCAGCGCATTGATGGCAGCGTGGCGGCTGCCAGCGACGGCAGGATCGCGGCGCGGATGATGCAGCCAGTGGCGCAGCAGGCGTGAACCCATCGTGGTGCGGCAGTGGTCGAGCAGCGAGAACAGCGTGGCCGCCGGCGCGTCCTGGCCGCGCAGCGTTTCCGTCAATTCCAGGTTGCGGCGGGTGGCGGCGTCCAGCCCGATGTATTCGTTTTCCGTTTCGACGCTCAGCGTGCGGATGTGCTGCAGTCCCTGCGCCTGCGTCGATTGCGCATAGCGCAGCAGCGCGCCTGCCGCGCCGAGCGCCGCGCCCAGGTGTGCGGCGCCGAAGCCGCTCAGCGTGCTGACGCCGAGCTGGTCATGCAGCGTCCTGGTGCCTTGCGCGATGTCGAAATGCCAGTCGGGGACGGTCGTGTTGCGGGCCAGGGCGGCGTCGATGACGGGATGGTCGATGCTGCCGGGCAGCAGGATTTCCGCCGGGGCGATGCGTTCCAGCTCGTGCCGCAGGCGCACCGCGGCGTTCTGCGCGTCGGTGGCGAATTCCATCAGTTGCAGCGCGCCGCTTGCCATCGACAGCCATGCCAGGCCGATGGTCGCGGTCTTGCGCTGCGTGACGGTGCAGATCGCCAGCAGCGGCCGTTCGGATTTTTCCGGCAGCAGGTCGGCGTCGGTCAGCGTGCCGGGCGTGACGATGCGCACGACCTTGCGTTCGACCGGGCCCTTGCTGGTTGCCGGATCGCCGATCTGCTCGCAGATGACGACCGATTCGCCGAGCTTGACCAGCTTGGCGAGATACTGTTCGACCGCATGGAAGGGCACGCCGGCCATCTTGATCGGACTGCCGTTCGAGGTACCGCGCTGGGTCAGCGTGATGCCGAGCAGGCGCGACGCCTTTTCCGCGTCGTCGAAGAACAGTTCGTAGAAGTCACCCATCCGGTAGAACACCAGTGTCTCCGGGTGGTCGGCCTTGATGCGCAGGTATTGCTGCATCATCGGCGTGTGCTTCTCGTTGGCTTGTGGGAAAGCCGCGTGGTCGGGGGCTGGCGCTGACATGTCGGACTCTGAAATATGGGTGTTTCGACGCTGGCCGTGGGAAGGGCCGGCGTCGAAACCCGTCATTGTATGCGAGCCGCCTTACCGCGGCGCAAGCGGCGCGATGCAGTAGGTATTGCGCCCCATCGCCTTGGCCTGGTAGAGCATTTCGTCCGCGCGCTTGATGAGCGCCTGCGGCTCGGTTCCTTCCCCGTGGTAGAAGGCGACGCCGACGCTGGCGCCGACCTCGATCAGGTCGCCTTCCAGCGAAAACGGCGACTGCATCGACTTGACGATCTTGGCCGCGATGCCTTCCGCGATTTCCGGCTGGGTGAGGTGCTCGACGATGATGCTGAATTCGTCGCCGCCCAGGCGGCAGACCGTGTCTTCCGCGCGCACGGCGCGCTGCAGCCGGCTGGCGAACAGTTTCAACAGGCCGTCGCCGACGACGTGGCCGCGGCTGTCGTTGATGCGCTTGAAGTGGTCGATGTCCAGGTACATCAGGGCCATCGGCCTGTTATTGCTCCGGCTGGCAGCCATGGCGGCGCCCAGCTTCTGTTCGAAGCCGGCGCGGTTGACCAGCCCGGTGAGGCTGTCGATCTGCGCCAGCTGCACCAGGCGGCGCTCTTCCATCTTCTTGCTGGTGATGTCCTGCGTCATGACGTGGAAGCCGACCACCGTCTTGCCGTCTTCGGCGAACTGCGGAATGAAGGCGCTCTCGGTCCATACGCTGGCACCGTTATGCCGTCGGTTCTGCTCGAAGCGCACGCTTTCCCCGCGCAGGACGCGCTCGACATAGGGCCGGATGTGGTGATACTCCTCTTCGCCGAGGAAGGCGCGAATGGTCTGGCCGCGGATCGCCTCCCGCTCGACGCCGTATGCGGTTTCGTAGGCGAGGTTGTGGAAGCGGTAGCGTTCGCCGGCATCGACATAGGCCACCAATGCGGGCAGCGTGTCGGTGATGGTGCGCAGGCGCTGTTCGCTTTTCGCGAGCGCCTGGTCGTGATGTCATCCACGCTGCCGACGTAGCCGTGCAGCTGGTCGTCGACGATGATTGGCGCGCTGCGCGTGGAAACCCAGACGATCTGCCCGTCGGGATGCTGCATGCGGTAGACGCCGTCGCTGGGCAGGCGCTCCTGCAATGAGCGGGACCAGGCTTCCACCACGGCGTCGCGGTCGTCGGGATGGATCGCCGACGTCCAGCCGTCCCCGAGCGAACAGGCGCGGTCCCGTCCCGAGATGTCCTCGTAGGTGCGGTTGACGTAGGTCCATTGCCCGTTTTCGTCGGTGCGGAACAGCCCCAGCGGCGACGCCTCGTTCGCGGCGATCAGTTCGGCCTGCTTGGTGCGCAATGCCAGGGCCTGCTTGCGCTGGCCGGTGATGTCTTCCGCGATGCCGAGCACGTGTTCCAGCCGGTCGTTGTCGTCGAACAGCGGCACCGAGATCACGCGCAGATAGTGGATGACGCCGTCGGCCCGCTGGAATTCCATCTCGGGCAGGTCCACCACCATCGGATCGGTCTGCATCTTGATGTCGAGGCGGCGGAATTGCGCGACGATGGCAGGCGGGAATACCTGTTCGTCGGTCTTGCTGAGGACGTCGCCGCCGGTGTAGCCGGTGACGAGTTCGGCGGTCCGGTTCCACAGCAGCATGCGGCCGGGCTTTCCCGCCCTGATGTCGCGGGCGTAAACCAGCAGCGGTAGGTGGTCGATCAGCGATTGCAGGAACGCGCGGCTGTTCCTGATCCTGATCTCGGTATTCTTGTGGTCGGTGATGTCGCGCAGGAAGACCTGCAGGCTTTTCAGATCGCCGATCGGGACCAGTTGCTGGTGGAACCAGTGGCCCTTGAGCTGCGGCGCAGTGTTCTCGAATTCCTCTTCCAGCGGGCGGTCGCTGTGTATGGCCTTCACGTATTTCTCGAGCTGGCCGTTGCGCCGGAATTGCGGCAGCAGGTCGCTCAGCTTGCGGCCGAGGACGTTCGTGACGGGCAGCATCAGGAGTTCGGCGCCGCGCTGGTTGACGCTGGTGAACACGAAGTCGACGATCCTGCCGTCGGGGGCCGGCACGCCGCGCAGCATGTACATCGCGTCCAGGCTGCGCTCGCCGGCGGAGCGGATCTTGTTCAGCGAGCTTTCAGTGGAAACGGCATAGCGCCGCAGCCGGCCGAGCTGCGACGTGATGACGGCGGCGAAGCCGAGAATGACGAGCGAGCAAAGCGTCGCCGCAGCGTAATCCGCATCGTAGATGGCGGCGGTCGTCCAGATCGCTGCCAGCAGGATCAGCGCGAAAAGCAGAACGGTGAGCTGCGGGCTGGTGGCGAGATGCTGAGCCAGCCCGTTCGGACGCATTGCCTGTTCGTCTCGATGCTTCATGCTTCGTTCAATCGGGGAGGTGGGCGATTCTTTCCCTTGCGTTCGGGTTGGCCGCCGCCGCGATGCCCGCTGGCTTCACCTTCCCCTGCTGGCGTTTCCCGGTGCGGCGGAAACGCGATGGCGCTCCCCCTTTTGCGGCGGGGAGTGGCGTCCGCCACCGGAGGTGCGTGCTTCCCGGTCTTTCCCTTTCGCGGGGGCGTCGTGCGCAGCGCCCCGGCCGCGTCCCGGCGGCGGGCCGCTGCGGCGCTGTATCGGCTGCGGACGTGCGGCGGGATCGGGCTCGAAGCCGGCGATCGTTTCGGAAGGCAGCTTGCGCTTGATCAGCTTTTCGATGTTCTTCAGCATGTCCAGCTCATCCACGCAGACCAGCGACACGGCCTCGCCGCTGGCGCCGGCACGGCCGGTGCGGCCGATGCGGTGCACGTAGTCTTCCGGCACGTTGGGCAGGTCGTAATTCACGACGTGCGGCAATTGGTCGATGTCGATGCCGCGCGCCGCGATGTCGGTGGCGACCAGCACCTGCAGCGTGCCGTCCTTGAATTCGCTCAAGGCGCGGGTGCGTGCCGATTGGCTCTTGTTGCCGTGGATTGCCATGCCGCTGATGCCGTCTTTCGCAAGCTGTTCGACCAGCTTGTTCGCGCCGTGCTTGGTGCGCGTGAACACCAGCACCTGCGACCAGCGGTTGGTCTTGATCAGGTGCGCCAGCATCGGATGCTTGCGGTCGCGATCGACCGGATGGATCTTCTGCTCGATGATCTCGACAGTGGAGTTGCGGCGGGCGACCTCGATCGTGGTCGGCGATTTCAGCAGGCCGTTTGCCAGCGCCTTGATCTCGTCCGAGAAGGTCGCCGAAAACAACAGGTTCTGGCGTTTGACGGGCAGGGCGGCCAATACGCGGCGGATGTCGCGGATGAAGCCCATGTCCAGCATGCGGTCGGCTTCATCCAGCACCAGGATCTCGATGTGGCTCAGGTCGACCGTGCGCTGCTGCATGTGATCGAGCAGGCGTCCGGGCGTGGCGACCAGGATGTCGACGCCTTGCTTGAGCAGCGTGATTTGCGGATGGATGCCGACGCCGCCGAAAATGACGGCGGAGTTCAGGTTCACGTACTTGCCATAGATGCGCACGCTTTCTTCCACCTGCGCCGCCAGTTCCCTGGTCGGCGTCAGGACCAGCGCGCGGATCGTCCGTCGGGAAGTGGACGATGCGTGTCTGGGGCCGCCGACCGACAGCCGGTGCAGCAGCGGAAGCGTGAAACCCGCGGTCTTGCCGGTGCCGGTCTGTGCGGCCGCCAGCAGATCGCCGCCGGTCAGCACGGCGGGAATGGCTTGGGATTGAATGGGAGTGGGCTCTGCATAGCCCTGTTCGGTAACAGCGCGCACAATGCCGTCGGCCAGGCCGAGGTCAACAAAAGACATGGATACTCAATAAAAAAAATCGGCCTGTCGCGTTCAGCGCCAGTCGCAGGCAAACGGGGTCTAAAGGAAGAGAGTTGCGAGAGCGGCAAGATGACTGGAATGGTGCCACGCCATCAGTATAGCAGTGGTGCGGCGTCCGCCGCCGACAATTTGCCGCGGACGCCGGAAATGCGACATGTTCCTCGACGGTGGTGTCGAGGACGTCCGTTGGCTACCTGGCAAACGGGCCGAGCAGCGAAATCATTTGCCCGAACACCTTCGGCGTGCCGGCGATGATGTCGCCCTTGTAGAGATAATCGGACTCTCCGGTGAAATCGCCGACGATGCCGCCGGCCTCGGTGATCAGCAGCGCGCCTGCCGCGATGTCCCAGGGTTTCAGGCCTCTTTCGAAGAAGCCGTCGAGACGGCCGGCCGCGACGTAGGCCAAGTCGAGCGCGGCGGAACCGGGCCGGCGCAGGCCGGCGCAATTCTGCACGATGACGCGGAACATGGCGATGTATTCGTCCAGTTCGCGCATGTCGCGGAAAGGAAAGCCGGTGCCGATCAAGCCTTCCGCCAGCTTGGCGCGCTTGCTGACGCGTATGCGCTTTTCGTTCAGGAAGGCGCCGCCGCCCTTGCTGGCGGTGAACAGGTCGTTGCGCGTCGGGTCGTACACGACTGCCTGGGTGATCTGTCCGCGCTGCTGCAAGGCGATCGATACCGCGTACTGCGGAAATCCGTGGATGTAGTTGGTCGTGCCGTCGAGCGGATCGATGATCCAGACGTTCTCCTGCGCGTCGTGCAGATTGGGCGAGGCGCCGGATTCCTCCGCGAGCACCGCGTGATCCGGATAGGCGTTCAGCAGCACTTCGATGATCGCCTGTTCGGCGGCCTGGTCGACCTCGGTCACGAAGTCGTTCTGTCCCTTGGCGGTGATCTTGACGCGCTCCAGGTCGAAGGAGGCGCGATTGATGACGGCGGCGGCGCGGCGCGCGGCCTTGACCGCCGTGTTCAGCATGGGATGCATAGGGATTCCGTTAAAATGGCGGCGCCGCCGCACATGCGAACGGAGCCTGACAATGGGCATTAATGAACGATGCGGCCAAGTCCGGCGACCGTCGGTCACCCTTCCGCGTAATGCCGCTATTTTAAATGAACCCGCCTCAAATCGACACGCCTCTTTTCAAGCGCTTGCGCTTCGTACTGGTCGAAACCAGCCTGCCCGGAAACGTTGGCGCCGCCGCGCGTGCGATGAAAACGATGGGATTTGCCGAACTGGTGCTGGTCAATCCGCGTGTCGCCGATGCGCTGACGCACGACGAGGCGATTGCCTTCGCCAGCGGCGCGCAGGACATTCTGGCATCGGCGCGCGTGGTCGGATCGATCGACGAGGCGCTGCAGGACTGCAATTACGCTGCCGCCGTTACCGCCCGCCTGCGCGAGTTCTCGCCGCCGGTGCAGACGCCTCGTGCATTGGCCGATTATCTGGCCGGCGAGGCAGACGTGCGCGCCGCGCTGGTATTTGGCAACGAGCGCTTTGGCTTGCCGAACGAAATCGTCGAAAAGTGCAACGTGCTGATCAACATTCCCAGCAACCCGGATTATTCGTCGTTGAACCTGGCCCAGGCGGTGCAGATATTGGCTTATGAGGGGCGTGTCGCGGTGCTGGGCGACGTCGTGGGAAAACCGGCACGGGTGGTGGACATCGGCTTTCAGGGAGAGCGTGCGAGCGTGATGCAGATCGAGGGCATGTATGCGCATCTGGAAGAGGCGCTGATCGCGATCCATTTCCTGAATGCGGAGCAGCCGACGAAACTGATGCCGCGCCTGAAGCGGCTGTTCGCGCGCGCGCAGCTGGAGACGGAAGAGGTCAACATCCTGCGCGGCATCGCCAATCAGATACTGACGCGGCGCAAGCGCTGAACCGGCGCGGCGGACGCGCCGAAGCCGAAGTTCTTAATGCCAGGCGCGGAGCAGGCCCACCGCCAGGCCTTCCAGCGCGAATTCGTCGCGCGCCAGGTCGACATGGATGGTGGCGAAATCGGGATTCTCCGGCAGCAGTTCGACCTGCGCGCCCGATTTCCGGAAGCGCTTGACGGTGACCTCGTCGCCGAGGCGGGCGACCACGATCTGGCCGTTGCGCGCCTGGTCAGCTTTTTTCACGGCGAGCAGGTCGCCATCGAGGATGCCGGCGTCGCGCATCGACATGCCGCGCACTTTCAGCAGGTAGTCCGGCTTGGCGGAGAACAGGGACTGGTCGACATGGTAGTTGCGCTCGATGTGCTCCTGCGCCAGGATCGGCGAGCCGGCCGCGACGCGGCCGACCAGCGGCAGGCTCAGTTGCATCAGCGCAGGATGCGGCAGCGACATCTGCGCCTGACCGGCCGACTCGGCTTTTGCGCCGTCCAGCAGGCGGATGCCGCGTGACGTGCCGGGCGCGATTTCGATCGCGCCCTTGCGCGCCAGCGCCTGCAGATGTTCTTCGGCCGCGTTGGCGGAACGGAAACCCAGTTCGCTGGCGATTTCCGCGCGTGTCGGCGGAAAGCCGGTGTTCTCGATCGCTACGCGTATCAGGTTCAGGATCTGTTCTTGCCGCGCTGTCAGTTTGATCATGGTCTCGGAAGCCGCAGGGAATGGAAGGCGACGAATGCAGCAAAAGCGGCTGTGTATTTGAACAGGCTGTATTTTTATACAGCCTATGCCGGAATGCAAGCGGATCGTCCTCCCGGACTGCGGCGGGTTGGCGTAAATGCTTGAAACGCCTTGAGTTTTTCGGCTCCGCCACGTATAATCGCCGGCTTTCCTCTTCCCGCACTCGTCCTGACGCCGAGGCGGGCGATTTTTCAATCCGTCCAAAGGAGCATTGCATGCGTCATTATGAAATCGTATTCATCGTCCATCCGGATCAGAGCGAGCAGGTGCCCGCGATGATCGAACGCTACAAGGGCATCGTCACCGCGCGCGGCGGCGTGGTCCACCGCGTGGAAGACTGGGGCCGTCGCCAGATGGCTTACATGATCCAGAAACTGGCCAAGGCGCACTACGTCTGCCTGAACATCGAGTGCGACAGCGAAACGCTGGCCGAAATCGAAACCGGCTTCAAGTTCAACGACGCCGTCCTGCGCCATCTGACCGTCAAGATGAAGAAGGCCGAGACCGCGCCGTCCCCGATGATGAAGGCCGTGCAGAAGGAAGATGCGGCCAAGAGCCATCGCAACGAGGCGCCCGCTGCCTGATCGGCGCGCAGACGTACCGGGAGAGTGAACCAGCTTCAGTTCGTTGCGACCCTGGCCGAACGCGACACGCTGCGCTACACGCCGGCGGGCATTCCGGTCGTGGCGGCAAGATTGCTGCACAGTTCGCAACAGATCGAGGCGGGCGTTCCTAGACTGGCCGAGTTTGAGATTGCCGCGATTGCTGCGGGCGAGATTTCAGGCCGGTTCAGCCAAGCCCAACTGGGCGGGACGTTTCGGTTCATCGGTTTCCTGGCGCGCAAGAGCCGCAACGGCAAGAGCCTCGTCTTTCATCTGACAGATTTCGAACCCATTCAAGATACAGGAGCCAACCATGGCATTCGGTAAAAAATTCGACAAGAGCAAACTCAAAGAGAAGCGCAAGCAGCAGAATCCGCTGTTCAAGCGCAAGAAATTCTGCCGCTTCACCGCGGCCGGCGTGGAACAGGTCGACTACAAGGACATCGACACGCTGAAGGACTTCGTCCAGGAAAACGGCAAGATCATGCCGGCACGCCTGACCGGCACCAAGGCGATCTACCAGCGCCAGGTCGACACCGCGATCAAGCGCGCGCGCTTCCTCGCGCTGCTGCCGTACACCGATCTGCACAACGCCTAATCAACGGCTGAATCTGGAGAAAAACATGCAAGTCATTCTGTTGGAAAAAGTCGTCAACCTCGGCAATCTGGGCGAGGTCGTGAAGGTGAAGGACGGTTATGCGCGCAACTTTCTGATTCCGCAGCGCAAGGCACGCCGCGCAACGGCTGCCGCCCTCGAGGAATTCGAGGCCAAGCGCGCAGAACTGGAAAAGGTCGCCGCCGAGAAGCTCGCTGCCGCACAGGCGCAAGGCGAAAAATTGGCTGGCCAGGCTATCCAGATCTCGCAGAAAGCGGGCGTGGACGGCCGCCTGTTCGGCTCGGTCACCAATTTCGACATCGCCGAAGCCCTCGGCAAGCAAGGCTTTGCGGTCGAGAAATCGAATATCCGCATGCCGCAGGGTCCGATCAAGAACACCGGCGATCATCCGGTTGCGGTTGCCTTGCATACCGACGTCGTGGTGGACATCACGATCAGCGTGATCGGCGAACAGGCCTGAGTGCATTGGCCATATCGTGCGCGTCGAAAAAGCCGGGATTTCCCCGGCTTTTTTATTGTCCGCCGTGCCGAAGCGGCTGTTTGCAGCAGGTATAATGCGCGCCATGAATACGCCAGCCGATCCGCAGCTCGACTCCCTTCGTGTTCCGCCGCATTCCATTGAAGCAGAGCAGTCGGTGCTGGGCGGCTTGCTGCTGGATAACGCGGCGTGGGACCGCATCGCGGATTTCGTCGCGCAGGACGACTTCTACCGCTACGACCACCGCATCATCTTTCAGCATATCGCCAAGCTGATCAACGCTTCGCGCCCGGCGGACGTCATCACGGTGTTCGAGGCGCTGACCACCAGCGGCAAGGCGGAAGAGGTTGGCGGCGTCGCCTACCTGAACGCCCTTGCACAGAACACGCCGTCCGCCGCCAACATTCGCCGCTACGCGGAGATCGTGCGCGACCGCGCCGTGCTGCGCAAGCTGATCACGGTGTCCGACGAGATTGCCGGTCAGGCATTCAATCCGCAGGGCAAGGAAGTCAAGCAGATGCTGGACGAGGCGGAGTCCAAGATCTTCGCCATCGCGGAAGAGGGCGCGCGCGGCGCGCAGGGCTTCCAGGAGATCCAGCCGCTGCTGACGCAAGTCGTGGAGCGCATCGACGAGCTGTACAACCGCGACAGCGGCAGCGACATCACCGGCGTGCCGACCGGTTTCGCCGACCTGGACCGCATGACCTCCGGCCTGCAGCCGGGCGACCTGGTCATCGTCGCCGGCCGGCCGTCGATGGGCAAGACCGCGTTCTCGGTCAACATCGGCGAGAATGTCGCGATCGAAAGCGGCCTGCCCGTTGCCGTGTTCTCGATGGAAATGGGCGGCACGCAGCTGGCGATGCGCATGCTGGGCTCGGTCGGCCGCCTCGACCAGCATCGGCTGCGCACCGGCCGCCTGGTGGACGAGGACTGGCCGCGCCTGACGCACGCGATCCAGAAGATGAACGACGCGCAGCTCTACATCGACGAGACGCCGGCGCTGAATTCGATGGAACTGCGCGCGCGCGCGCGGCGCCTGTCGCGCCAGTGCGGCAAGCTCGGGCTGATCATCGTCGACTACCTGCAGCTGATGGCGGCCAATTCCGCGGGAGAAAACCGCGCGACCGAGATTTCCGAAATCTCGCGCAACCTGAAGGGGCTGGCCAAGGAGCTCAATTGCCCCGTCATCGCCCTGTCGCAGCTGAACCGTTCGCTGGAGCAGCGGCCGAACAAGCGTCCCGTGATGTCGGATCTGCGCGAATCGGGCGCCATCGAGCAGGATGCCGACGTCATCCTGTTCATCTACCGCGACGAGGTCTACAACCCGGATTCGCCAGACAAGGGCACCGCCGAGATCATCATCGGCAAGCAGCGCAACGGTCCGATCGGCGCCGTCCGGCTGACCTTCCTGGGCCAGTACACGAAGTTCGAGAACTACACCGGCAGCGCCTCGGTTTATCAGGGCGACTAGATGCCAGGCGCGTGCGGCCGGCATGCGCATCGATTTTTAGAAGCGAAAAAGAGAGCAATCATGTTTGGACGACTTCTGCCGAAAGAAGGCAAATTCTTCGATCTCTTCAACGAGCATGCGGAGTGCTGCATCAAGGGCGCGAAGGAGATGGTCGCGCTGATGACCAACTTCGACGACCTGGAAATCCGCGTGCACGCGATCGAAAGCATCGAAAAGCAGGCTGACAAGATCACACACGCCACGCTCGATGCCCTGCACAAGACTTTCATCACGCCGCTCGACCGCGATGACATCCACCAGCTGATTTCGCGCATGGACGATATCCTTGACTTGCTGGAGGACGCCGCGCAGACGATCTCGCTGTACGACATCAAGGCGATCACGCCCGAGGCCAAGCGTCTTGCCGAGCTGTGCCTCGCCAGTACGGAGAAGGTCAAGGCCGCGGTCGTGCTGCTGCACAACATGGACAATTCGCGCCAGATCCTCGAGATCTGCAAGGAGATCGACCGGCTGGAATCGGATGCCGACCACGTGATGCGCGCAGCCATGTCGAAGCTGTTCCGGGAAGAGCCGGACGTGCGCACGCTGATCAAGCTCAAGGCGATCTACGAGCTGTTGGAGACCGTCACCGACCGCTGCGAGGACGTCTCCAACATCATCGAAGGCATCATCGTCGAGAACGCCTGACACGGCATTGCGCGGTCGCGGCCAGGGAGGCTGCAGGTGCCGCGACGGCGCCGCGTCGCTCGATGCAGGCGGGCGCGGCAATGTGCAGAACGAACAAAAGCTCATCATTCATGCATACCTTTCAGCTCAGTTTCTACGTCCTCGCCTTTCTGATCGCGCTCGCGCTGATATTCGATTTCATGAACGGCTTCCATGATGCCGCCAACGCCATCGCGACGGTGGTGTCGACCGGCGTGCTCAAGCCGCAGGTCGCGGTGCTGATGGCCGCGGTCTTCAACTTCGTCGCGATCGGCATTTTCCACCTGAAGGTGGCGCAGACGATCGGCAAGGGGACCATCGATCCTGCCGTGATCGATCATTACGTGATCTTCGGCGCCCTGATGGGCGCGATCTTCTGGAACCTCCTGACCTGGCTTTTCGGCCTGCCGTCCTCGTCTTCGCACGCGCTGATCGGCGGCCTGGTAGGTGCGGCGGTGGCCAAGGCTGGCACTGGCGCGCTGATCGCGTCGGGCCTGTTCAAGATCATCCTCTTCATCGTGCTGTCTCCGCTGCTGGGCTTCATCTTCGGCTCGCTGATGATGGTGCTGGTTTCCTGGATGTTCGTGCGCTCGTCGCAGCGCAACGTGGACCGCTGGTTCCGCCGGCTGCAGCTGTTTTCCGCCGCCATGTACAGCCTGGGCCACGGCGGCAACGACGCGCAGAAGACCATGGGCATCATCTGGATGCTGCTGATCGCCAGCGGCTTGCGCTCGGCGTCCGCGCCGCTGCCGATGTGGGTCATCATCAGCTGCTACAGCGCGATCAGCCTGGGCACGCTGTTCGGCGGCTGGCGCATCGTGCGCACCATGGGACAGAAGATCACCAAGCTCAAGCCGGTGGGCGGGTTCTGCGCGGAATGCGGCGGATCCGCTACGCTGTTTCTTGCCACCGCGCTGGGCGTGCCGGTCTCGACTACGCACACGATCACCGGCGCGATCGTCGGCGTCGGAGCGACCAGGAAGATGTCGGCGGTGCGCTGGGGCGTAGCGAGCAACATCGTGTGGGCGTGGATATTCACGATTCCCGCATCCGCTTTCGTGGCCGCCATCGCGTGGTGGATCGGAAAAATGATTTTCTGAGTCGCGTCGCCGGCAACGTCGACAAACAAAAAGCCCGCAAGGTAGACCTTGCGGGCTTTTTTACGGCGCCGTGACTCAAAGCACGTCGGTCGCGTGATCGGCCAGACGCGAGCGTTCGCCACGCGCCAGCGTGACGTGGCCGCTGTGCGACCAGCCCTTGAAGCGGTCGACCACGTAAGTGAGGCCGCTGGAGCCTTCGGTCAGGTAGGGTGTGTCGATCTGCGCGATGTTGCCGAGGCAGACGATCTTGGTACCCGGGCCGGCGCGGGTGACCAGCGTCTTCATCTGCTTGGGCGTGAGGTTCTGCGCCTCGTCGATGATCACGAACTTGTTGACGAAGGTGCGGCCGCGCATGAAGTTCAACGACTTGATCTTGATGCGCGAGCGGATCAGATCCTGGGTGGCGGCGCGGCCCCATTCGCCGGCGTCGTTGTCCGACTTGTTGAGCACTTCCAGGTTGTCGTCGAAGGCGCCCATCCAGGGCGACATCTTTTCCTCTTCCGTGCCTGGCAGGAAACCGATGTCCTCGCCGACCGGCACCGTGACGCGGGTGACGATGATTTCGCTGTAGAGCTTGCTTTCCAGCACTTGCGCCAGGCCGGAAGCCAGCGCCAGCAGCGTCTTGCCGGTGCCGGCCTGGCCCAGCAGCGTGACGAAGTCGCATTCCGGATCCATCAGCAGGTTGAGCGCGAAGTTCTGCTCGCGGTTGCGCGCCGTCACGCCCCACACGCTGTTCTTTGCGTGCGTGTAGTCGCGCAGCGTCTGGATCACGGCGGTCTTGCCGTTGATCTGGCGCACCTGGCCGTAGAACGGCGCTTCGCCGTTCTGCGGTTCCATGAAGACGAACTGGTTGATCAGCATCTGCGGCACCAGCGGTCCGCTGAGGCGGTAGAACATGTAGCCGGTGCCGTTCTTGTTTTCCTGCCACGATTCCATGCCCTTGCCGTGCCTGTTCCAGAAGTCGTCCGGCAACTGCAGGATGCCGGAGTACAGCAGGTCGGTATCTTCCAGCACATGGTCGTTCAGGTATTCTTCGGCGGGCAGGCCGAGCGCGCGCGCCTTGATGCGCATGTTGATGTCCTTCGACACCAGCACGATGGGACGGCCTGGGTGCTGCGTTTCCAGCGCCTGCACTACGCCGAGAATCTGGTTGTCGGCCTTGCCCACCGGCAGGCCTTCGGGCAATCCCGCGTTCTGCAGCCTGGTCTGGAAGAACAGGCGGCCGCCGGCGTCCTTGTTGCCCAGCTTGGAGAGCGGGATGCCTTCGTCGATCGCGCTTTCCTCCACGCCGTTCACCAACGCATCGAGCGAGCGCGAGACCTGACGGGCGTTGCGGGCGACCTCGGACATGCCCTTCTTGTGGTCGTCCAGTTCTTCCAGCGTGATCATCGGCAGGTAGACGTCGTGCTCCTCGAAACGGAACAGGGCCGTCGGGTCATGCATCAGCACGTTGGTGTCCAGCACGAAGAGCTTGGTCGGGCCGGCTTTCGCCGCGGCCGTGCGGCGGCCGGACTTTTTCGGCGAGACGATGTCCGCCGTGCCCGCCACGTTGGTCTTGACGGCGGTCACCCGATCGTCGCTCCTGGCGCGCGCCGGTGCCGATTCGGCAGGCAGCGGCGCCGGTTCGACCAGCGTCAGCGATTTGACGATCTTGTCCTTGTCTGCCTTCGGATAGTCTTGCGGCGACAGCAACGCGGCGGGTTTGCTCGGGATTTTGGGCAGGGGCATCAGGTCCTCGATCTGGAAAGGTTGAAAACGGGATGGGCGGAACGGACCGTCGCACGGTCGCGGGGCGATGAAGACGGCGGGCGGCAGAAAGAGGCGGCGAACGATTCAAAAAGTAAAAAAGCCGTTCGGGAAGGCCGGGGGCCTGATCCGCAAACGGCTTTTCTGCGAGAAAAATCTTTTGAATTCAATGGGTTTGGCAAAACCTAGGCAAGAGCCTTCACAAACTTCAGCACGTCATCGATGTGTCCAGGCACTTTCACTCCACGCCATTCTTTCACCAATTTGCCGGCTTCGTCAATGACGAAGGTCGAACGCTCGATGCCGCGCACTTTCTTGCCGTACATGTTCTTCCATTTCATCACGTCGAACAGGTTGCAAACCGTTTCGTCCGGGTCCGAGACCAGGTCGAACGGCAGCGCCAGCTTGGCCTTGAAGCCTTCGTGCGAGCGCAGGCTGTCGCGGCTGACGCCGACGATCTCAGTATGCGCCTGCCGAAATTCGGGATACAGCTCGCGGAACTGGATGCCTTCGGTGGTGCAGCCCGGCGTGTTGTCCTTTGGGTAGAAATAAAGGACGAGCTTTTTCCCTTTGTAATCAGCGAGTTGAAATGTCCGTCCGCCGGTCATCGGTGCAGAGAAGTCGGGCACCGTCATGTTCAGCGCGGAAGGGCGTTCCGCCAGTTCGATGTCTTGGTCCATTCGTTGGTCACTTTCCCGTGGTGAACGAGGTCGGCATGGCCGCAGGCGGGCTGTCGACGGCGTTCGACGCATATTGCCGCTTCATATGGGAGCAATTGCCTGCTTTTCAAGCAGCGCATGAAGCCGGCTGCCGATGGGATGATAACCGGCCTGGCGCCGGCCGATGATTACGTTTTTGTCAGCTTGGGTGCGCCGGAGCGGTACCGCGTCGGGAGGGCGTAGGACATCAGCCGGCGAAAATCAGCGCGAGCGCGACGTGGCGGCCTTCGGCCATCAGGATGTTGTAGGTGCGGCAGGCCGCCTGGTTGTCCATGCATTCGATGCCGATGCGTCGGGACGTCAGGCTGCCGGTCAGTTTCGGATGGACGAAATGCTGGCGCGCACCGGTGCCGAGGATCACGACATCCGGCGCCATCGCGCCGATTTCCTGGAAATGCTCCGGGGTCAGCGCATCGAATGCCGTCACGGGCCAGGCCTTCGGCGCGCTTTCCGGCATCACGACCAAGCTGTGCGCGAAACGGATCATGTTGATCTCGACGCCTTGTTCGTCATAGGCGGTCACGGTCTGGTATTGCTGGGTCGGTGTGCTGTGCAGCTTCATGGCGAGGAAATCGAAGCGGTGGCGATGGCCTGACATGGCCTGAAAGGCAAGAGCTGCCTATTGTAACGTTTTCACTTGCGCCCAGGTCCGCGCAGATTGATAAATTTCGTTGCTTTCGGCAAAATGGATCACTTTATCCGCGCGCAACGTGCGCCGGATTGCCGCTGCGTTCCGTCTCTCACGGGCCGCGGCATGCATGCAGACCGGGGGCGATGTGCCGTCCCGGCATGGAAGGTGAGGCTGTGCGACCGATCTACAAATCAAAAAAACTGGCTGACGTCTGTTACGACATCCGCGGGCCCGTGCTGGAAAAGGCGCGGCAGATGGAAGAAGAGGGTCACAAGATCCTCAAGCTGAACATCGGCAACCTGGCAACCTTCGGCTTCGATGCGCCGGACGAGATCGTGCAGGACATGATCCACAACATGGCGAACGCGTCGGGCTACACCGATTCGAAAGGCCTGTTCGCGCCGCGCAAGGCGGTCATGCACTACACGCAGCAGAAGCGGATCGCCGGCGTGGCGATCGACGACGTCTATCTGGGCAACGGCGCGTCCGAGCTGATCGTGATGAGCGTGAACGCGCTGCTGAACACCGGCGACGAGGTGCTGGTGCCGTCGCCCGACTACCCGTTGTGGACGGCGGCGGTCAGCCTGTCCGGCGGCAAGCCGGTGCATTACGTCTGCGACGAGCAGGCGGACTGGTTCCCCGACATCGAGGACATCAAGAAGAAGATCAACTCGAACACCAAGGCCATCGTCGTCATCAACCCGAACAACCCGACCGGCGCGCTGTACCCGGTCGAGCTGCTGCAGCAGATCGTCGACGTCGCGCGCCAGCATCAGCTGATCGTGTTCGCCGACGAGATCTACGACAAGGTGCTGTACGACGGCGTCACGCACACCTCGATCGCCTCGCTGGCGGATGACGTGCTGTTCATCACCTTCAACGGCCTGTCGAAGAACTACCGTTCCTGCGGCTACCGCTCGGGATGGATGGTGGTCTCCGGCGAGAAGCGCTATGCGAAGGATTACATCGAAGGTCTGAACATGCTCGCCTCGATGCGCCTGTGCGCCAACGTGCCCGGCCAGTATGCAATCCAGACTGCGCTGGGCGGCTACCAGAGCATCAACGACCTGGTCGGCCCCGGCGGCCGTCTGCTGCGCCAGCGCGACCTGGCGTACAAGCTGCTGACCGACATTCCCGGCGTCACCTGCGTGAAGCCGAAATCGGCGCTGTACATGTTCCCGCGGCTCGATCCCGCCATCTATCCGATCACCGACGACCAGGATTTCGCCTACCAGCTGCTGGCCGAGGAGCGCGTGCTGATCGTGCAGGGCACCGGCTTCAACTGCCCGACGCCGGACCATTTCCGCGTGGTGTTCCTGCCGAATTCGGACGACCTGATCGACGCAATCGGCCGCATCGCCCGCTTCCTCGACGGCTATCGCAAGCGGCTCGGCTGAGCTTGCCCTTCATCTCCAGACCCACGCATATATGAAATCGATCAAGGCAGGCCTGCTAGGCGTCGGCACCGTTGGTGCAGGCACGTTCGAAGTACTGAAGCGCAACCAGGAGGAAATCGCGCGTCGCGCCGGCCGCAGCATCGAGATCGTGATGGTCGCCGACATCAATGTCGCGCGCGCCAGGGAAATCGTTGGCGATCACTGCGAAGTGGTGGCGGACGGCAATCTGGTCGTCACGCATCCGGACATCGACATCGTCATCGAACTGATCGGCGGCTACGGCGTCGCGAAGGAGCTGGTGCTGAAGGCGATCGCCAACGGCAAGCACGTGGTTACCGCGAACAAGGCATTGCTGGCCACGCACGGCGAGGAAATCTTCAAGGCCGCGCAGGCCAGCGGCGTGATGGTTGCTTACGAGGCGGCGGTGGCCGGCGGCATCCCGATCATCAAGGCGCTGCGCGAAGGACTGACCGCCAACCGCATCGAATGGATCGCCGGCATCATCAACGGCACCACCAACTTCATCCTGTCCGAGATGCGCGACAAGGGACTGGATTTCGGCACCGTGTTGCAGGAGGCGCAGCGCCTCGGCTACGCGGAAGCCGACCCGACCTTCGACATCGAGGGCATCGACGCCGCGCACAAGGCGACCCTGATGGCCGCGATCGCGTTCGGCATCCCGGTGCAGTTCGACAAGGCCTACGTGGAAGGCATCACGAAGCTGGAAGCGGTGGACATCCGCTACGCCGAGCAGCTGGGCTACCGCATCAAGCTGCTGGGCATCGCGCGACGCACGCCGCACGGTATCGAGCTGCGCGTGCATCCGACGCTGATCCCCGCCAAGCGGCTGATCGCCAACGTCGAGGGCGCGATGAACGCCGTGCTGGTGCAGGGCGACGCCGTCGGCGCCACGCTGTACTACGGCAAGGGCGCCGGCGCCGAGCCGACCGCCTCGGCCGTGATCGCCGATCTGGTCGACATCACGCGCCTGGCCGATGCCGCGCCGGAGCACCGCGTGCCATACCTGGCCTTCCAGCCGCATTCGATGACCGATACGCCGGTGCTGCCGATGGCGGAAGTCACGACCAGCTACTACCTGCGCATGCACGTCGCTGACCAGCTCGGCGTGCTGGCCGACCTCACCCGCATCCTGGCCGACTCCTCGATCTCGATCGATGCGATGCTGCAGAAGGAACCGTCGCTCGGCGAAACGCAGACCGACATCATCATGCTGACGCACCAGACGCAGGAAAAGAACGTCGACGCGGCCATCCGCAAGATCGAGGCGCTGCCGACGGTGTTCAGCAAGGTCACGCGCATCCGGCTCGAGCATTTGAGCTGATCGTTTCGCGCTGGCGCTCGCAAATCTGCCGAGCCCAGAGTTCATGAGGAAAGCCTGCGCCGCGGGCTTCCCCCGCATCGTTCCACCCCTCGCTCCGCTATAATGGCGGCTGCTTTCAGCCCATCCTTTCATCCCAGTCATGCAATACATTTCCACCCGCGGCGCGGCCGATGCGCAGTCCTTTTCCCAGATCCTGCTCGGCGGCCTCGCACCCGACGGCGGACTGTATCTGCCGCAAGCCTATCCGCAGGTGACGGACGCCGAGCTCGACAGCTGGCGCACCTTGTCCTACGCGGACCTGGCCTACGAGATTCTGAAGAAATTCGCGACCGACATTCCCGACGCGGACCTGCATGCGCTGGCGCACAAGACCTACACCGCCGACGTCTACCGCAACGTGCGGCACGACGAGGATGCCGCGCGCATCACGCCGCTGCGGCTGGTGGAGGAACGCAACGGCGGCCGGCTGATGCTGCAGTCGCTGTCGAACGGCCCGACGCTTGCCTTCAAGGACATGGCGATGCAGCTGCTGGGCAACCTGTTCGAATACGCGCTGGCGAAGCAGCACGCGGAGTTGAACATCCTCGGCGCCACCTCCGGCGACACCGGCAGCGCGGCCGAATACGCGATGCGCGGCAAGAAAGGCATCCGCGTCTTCATGCTGTCGCCGCACAGGAAGATGAGCGCATTCCAGACCGCGCAGATGTTCAGCCTGCAGGATCCGAACATCTTCAATATCGCGGTCGAAGGCGTGTTCGATGATTGCCAGGACATGGTGAAGGCGGTGTCCAACGATCTCACCTTCAAGCAGCAGCAGAAGATCGGCACCGTCAACTCGATCAATTGGGCGCGCGTGGTAGCGCAAGTCATCTACTATTTCCGCGGCTACCTGTCCGCGACCACGAGCAACGAACAGAAGGTGTCGTTCGCCGTGCCATCCGGCAATTTCGGCAATATCTGCGCTGGCCACATCGCGCGCATGATGGGCCTGCCGATCGGCCGGCTGGTGGTTGCCACCAACGAGAATGACGTGCTGGACGAATTCTTCCGCACCGGCATCTACCGCGTGCGCAAGTCGGCCGAGACCTATCACACCACCAGCCCGAGCATGGACATCAGCAAGGCGTCCAACTTCGAGCGCTTCATCTACGACTTGTTGGGTCGTGATGGCGCGCGCGTGCGTGCATTGTTCGGCAAGGTGGAAACGCAGGGCGGCTTCGATCTGTCCGGCAGGGCGGGCAGCGACGGTGACGAGTTCAAGGACGTGGCGCGCTATGGCTTCGTTTCCGGCAAGTCGGTGCACGCCGACCGCATCGCCACCATCCGCGACCTCGACGCAAAATACGCCCTCACCATCGACACGCACACGGCCGACGGCGTGAAGGTCGCGCGCGATCACATGCAGCCGGGCGAAACCATGATCGTGCTGGAGACCGCCTTGCCCGCCAAGTTCAACGAGACCATCCGCGAGGCGCTGGGCCGCGATGCCGAGCGCCCGGCCGGCTTCGAGAACATCGAATCCCTGCCGCAGCGCTTCACCGTGATGCCACCCGACATGGCGAAGCTGAAAGCCTTCGTCGCCGCGCACACGGGACTCTGAGCCTGCGCCGCTGACGCAGCGCCACACAGCGGTCCGGATGCCGGGCTACAATTCGCCGATACGCCTATTGCATTGAATGAATGGCACGTCAAGGCACGACAACCTGCAACCCGACCATGACCGAACCGAAACCGATGCTGCGCGTCGCCGAGGCGCGCGATATCCTGCTCGCGGCCGCCAGGCAGATCGCCGATACGGAAACCCTCTCCACGCTGCAGGCCAACGGCCGCGTGCTGGCGTCGGCACAATATTCGCAACTCAACGTGCCGCCGATGGACAACACGGCGATGGACGGCTACGCGGTGCGCGCGGCCGATTGCGCGAGCGGCAACGCAACATTGCGCGTGACGCAGCGCATCCCCGCCGGCCACGTCGGGCAGCGGCTGGAGCCGGGCTGCGCGGCGCGTATCTTCACCGGTGCGATGATCCCAGCAGGCGCCGACGCCGTCGTCATGCAGGAAGTCTGCACGGCATCGAAGGAGGGCGGCCAGGACCTCGTCACGATCAACCATCGGCCGCAAGCCGGCGAATGGATACGCCGCACCGGCGAAGACATCCGCGCCGGCAGCACCATACTGGAAGCCGGCACGCGCCTGCGCGCGCAGGAACTCGGTCTGGCCGCATCGGTCGGCCTGGCGCAATTGCCGGTGGTGCGCCGGCCGCGCGTCGCCGCCTTCTTCACCGGCGACGAGCTGGCGATGCCCGGCGAAACATTGAAGCCGGGCGCGATCTACAACTCCAACCGCTACACGCTGCGCGGCCTGCTGGAAAACCTCGGCTGCGACATCACCGACTACGGCATCGTGCCGGACACGCTGGCCGCCACGCGCGAGACGCTGCGACGCGCCGCAGCGGAACACGACCTGATCATCACCTCGGGCGGCGTGTCGGTCGGCGAGGAAGATCACGTGAAGCCGGCGGTCGAGGCCGAAGGCCGCCTCGATCTATGGCAGATCGCGCTGAAGCCCGGCAAGCCGCTGGCATTCGGCGAAGTGCGCCGCGGCGCATCAGCTGCCAGCCCGGACGCGGCCTTCTTCATCGGCCTGCCCGGCAATCCGGTGTCGAGCTTCGTGACCTTCCTGCTGTTCGTGCGGCCCTTCATCCTGCGGTTGCAGGGCGTGCAGGACGTGCTGCCGAAGGCGTTTCCGATGCGCGCCGATTTCGCCTGGAGCAAGGCCGACAGGCGGAATGAATTCCTGCGTGCGAAAATCAATGCCGACGGCGGCCTGAATCTGTTTGCCAACCAGGGTTCAGGCGTGCTGACCTCCACGGTATGGGGCGACGGCCTGATCGACAATCCACCCGGCACGACGATCGCGCGCGGCGACATGGTCCGCTTCCTTCCTTTCAGCAACCTGATGGTCTGAGCATGCACATTCAACTCCGCTTTTTTGCCAGCGTGCGCGAAGCCCTCGGCGTCTCGCAGGAAAACGTCAGCCTGCCGCCGCATGTGGCGACGGTGGGCGACGTGCGCGCGTACTTGGTCGAACGCGGCGGCAAATGGGCGGAGGTCCTGGCGGAAGGCCGCGCGCTGCGCATGGCCTACGACCAGCAGATGACCGACGCCGCGACGCCGATCGGCGAAGGCGGCGAGGTGGCTTTCTTTCCGCCGGTCACCGGCGGCTGACGAAAGGAGTACGCCATGCCCGTTCGCGTCCAGACCGAGGATTTCGACCTCAGCCGTGAAGTCGCCGCCCTGCGCGCCGCCACGCCGCATGTCGGCGCGGTCGTCACCTTCGTCGGCACCGTGCGCGACGTCAACGATGGCGCCAGCGTCGCCGCGATGGAGCTCGAGCATTATCCGGGCATGACGGAAAAGGCGCTGCAGGCCATCGTGGACCAGGCGCAGGCGCGCTGGGACATCGTCGATGCGCTGGTGATCCACCGTGTCGGGCCGCTGCTGCCGAAGGACCAGATCGTGCTGGTCGCGGTCGCTTCCGCACATCGCGGCGAAGCCTTCGATGCCTGCGAATTCATCATCGATTACCTGAAGACCGCGGCCCCGTTCTGGAAGAAGGAACAGACGCCGCAAGGCGCGCGCTGGGTCGACGCCCGCGTCACCGACGATGCCGCGCTGGCCAAGTGGGCGGCGCCTGCCGGCAATCCGGGCGACGCCGGCTGAATTTCCCGCCAACTGCGGCTGATCGCGCCAGTCACGTCGGTCACGTCAATCGGGTCAATCGGGTCAATCGGGTCAATCGGGTCAATCGGGTCAATCGGGTCAATCGGCGCTGCCGCGGAATCCCGCCATTTTTTGCGTTCGATCAAGCACCGAAACCCGAATCCATCGTCTAATCGGCGCGAGCGGCCATGCCTTGGCTTCAGCAATGCGCCTGCTTGAAAAGGGACGACTCTGGCCCCATTTTCGCTGCATCAACTTCCACGGAGAACGATACATGCGTGTGGACAAACTGACCACCAAGCTGCAGGAGGCGCTGGCCGATGCGCAAAGCCTCGCTGTGGGCAACGACAACCAGTACATCGAGCCGGTGCACGTGCTGATCGCCTTGCTGAACCAGAACGACAGCAGCACGCGGTCGCTGCTGCAGCGCGCCGGCGCCAACGTCAACGGCATGGCAACTGCGCTGAAGAGCGCGCTCGAGCGCCAGCCCAAGGTGTCCGGCGCCGGCGGCGCGGTGCAGGTCGGCCGCGACCTGACCGCGCTGCTCAACCTGGCCGACAAGGAGTCGCAAATGCACGGCGACCAGTTCATCGCCACCGAAATGGTGCTGCTGGCGCTGACCGAAGACAAGTCCGAGGCCGGCCGCATTGCGCGCGAGAACGGCCTGACCCGCAAGGCGCTGGAGGCCGCGATCAAGGCCGTGCGCGGCAACAACAAGGTCGATTCGGCCGAAGGCGAAGGCCAGCGCGAGGCGCTGAAGAAATACACGCTGGATCTGACCGAGCGCGCACGCGCCGGCAAGCTCGACCCGGTGATCGGCCGCGACGACGAAATCCGCCGCGCCATCCAGGTGCTGCAGCGCCGCTCGAAGAACAACCCGGTGCTGATCGGCGAACCGGGCGTCGGCAAGACCGCCATCGTCGAAGGCCTGGCGCAGCGCATCGTCAACGGCGAAGTGCCGGAAAGCCTGAAGGGCAAGCGCGTGCTGTCGCTCGATCTGGCCTCGCTGCTGGCCGGCGCCAAGTTCCGCGGCGAGTTCGAGGAGCGCCTGAAGGCCGTGCTGAACGAACTGGCGCAGGACGAAGGGCAATCGATCGTCTTCATCGACGAGCTGCACACGCTGGTTGGCGCCGGCAAGGCCGAAGGCGCGATGGACGCCGGCAACATGCTCAAGCCCGCGCTGGCACGCGGCGAGCTGCACTGCGTCGGCGCCACCACGCTGGACGAATACCGCAAGTACATTGAGAAGGATGCCGCGCTGGAACGCCGCTTCCAGAAGATCCTGGTCGACGAGCCGACCGTGGAGGCGACCATCGCCATCCTGCGCGGCTTGCAGGAGAAATACGAAGTGCACCACGGCGTCGAGATCACCGACCCGGCCATCGTCGCCGCGGCCGAGCTGTCGCACCGCTACATCACCGACCGCTTCCTGCCCGACAAGGCGATCGACCTGATCGACGAAGCGGCATCGAAGATCAAGATCGAGATCGATTCGAAGCCGGAAGTGATGGACCGCCTCGACCGCCGCCTGATCCAGCTGAAGATCGAGCGTGAAGCCGTGAAGAAGGAAACCGATGAAGCCTCGCAGAAGCGCCTGCAGTTGATCGAAGAGGAAATCGCGCGCCTTGGCCGTGAATACGCCGACCTGGAAGAAATCTGGAAGGCCGAGAAATCCGCGGCCCAGGGCAGCCAGCAGATCAAGGAAGAGATCGAGAAGGTGCGCCTGCAGATGGAGGAAGCCACGCGCAAGAGCGACTGGCAGCGCGTGTCCGAACTGCAGTACAAGACATTGCCCGAACTCGAGGCAAAGCTGAAGACCGCCGTTTCGAGCGAAAACACGTCGGAGAAGCGGCAGCTGGTGCGCACGCAGGTCGGCGCCGAAGAGATCGCCGAAGTCGTCTCGCGCGCCACCGGCATCCCGGTGGCGCGCATGATGCAGGGCGAGCGCGACAAGCTGTTGAAGATGGAGGAAGCGCTGCACGAGCGCGTGGTCGGCCAGCACGAGGCGATCGTCGCCGTGTCGGATGCGATCCGGCGTTCGCGCGCGGGCCTGGGCGACCCGAACCGGCCGTACGGTTCCTTCATGTTCCTCGGCCCCACCGGCGTTGGCAAGACCGAGCTGTGCAAGGCGCTGGCGTCGTTCCTGTTCGATACCGAGGATTCGCTGATCCGCATCGACATGAGCGAGTTCATGGAGAAGCATTCGGTGGCGCGCCTGATCGGTGCACCGCCGGGCTACGTCGGCTACGAAGAGGGCGGCTACCTGACCGAGGCCGTGCGCCGCAAGCCGTACAGCGTGATCCTGCTCGACGAGATCGAGAAGGCGCATCCGGACGTGTTCAACGTGCTGCTGCAGGTGCTGGACGACGGCCGCATGACCGACGGCCAGGGTCGCACGGTGGATTTCAAGAACACGGTGATCGTGATGACTTCGAACCTCGGTTCGCACAAGATCCAGTCCATGGAAGGCAGCGACCCGGCGCTGGTGAAGATGGCGGTGATGGCGGAAGTGCAGGGCCACTTCCGTCCGGAATTCATCAACCGCATCGACGAGATCGTGGTGTTCCATGCGCTCGACGAGAAGAACATCGGTTCGATCGCGCGCATCCAGCTGCATACCGTCGAGGAGCGGCTGGCGCGCATGGATATGGCGCTGCAGGTCCGGGACGAAGCGCTGCAGAAGATCGCGGAAGCCGGTTTCGATCCGGTCTACGGTGCACGGCCGTTGAAGCGCGCGATCCAGCAGCAGATCGAGAACCCACTGTCCAAGGCGATCCTCGAAGGCAGGTTCGGGCCGAAGGATGTGATTGAGGTCGGCGTGAAAAACGGCGAGCTGGCGTTCGAGAAGGCGGCTTGATGGCCGTTGCTTGGCCTGGTTGAGGTTTTTGCCGGTACTGAGCGGGCGGGAGCCCAGAGATGTCATGAGTGACGTGTTATTTCCTTCGTTGCTTCGCGTTGGGTGATGCATTGATTGCGGCAAGTCGAGGCGGTGCTTAGGCGTGTTTGATTCCCACCTGTGTGGGAATGACGAAATGGCTGCGACGAGAGGAATGGCAAAGTGGGGTTGACGTAACGCGACTTCCCTTACCCTCGACACCTGTGGTTCTCGCGCAGGGTGCAGCAGGGAATTCGGCTGGCATGCCAGTCGTCCGCGTAACGGTCGACGCATATTCGCGCTGCAAGCGGGAACCCAGAAGCGCCCAGCCGGAATGATTATGCCCAGGCACTCGTCAAACTTGGTCTCGCATCCGCAAAGCCGGATTCCGATTGCTGAAACATCTGCATTACCTCTCGTTGTTCGGCCTCTCCACGGATTGCATCCCGCGAGAGGTTTTTTTTTCGCCCATCGCGCTCGTAAATTCACGCCTGCATCGCCATCAACGCCGCATTGCCGCCCGCCGCGGCGGTATTGACGCACACGGCCCTTTCCGTCACCAGCCGCCACAACGGAACCGGCATCTCGCCGCGCGTACATAAAGTCGACACGATCGCCCCGTCCCGTTGCGCAAGCGCGGGCAGGCAATCCCGCGCGGCTTCGTCATGGAGGGCAAATGCGAGGCCGCTGCAACGCGCCAAATCATCCAGCCATGCGATGCCGTCGCTGACCGCCGCCGGCATGCCGGCCGGCAGAAGCGGACGCGCCGCAGACAGAAGCGCCGGACGATTGCCGGTGGCAAGCACAGCGGCGAGCTGGTTGCGCAAGGTATCGGCATCGGACGTCAGGCACAGCACCTTGCCGCGGGGCGCAAAGCGCAGCACGTTCGATTCCCCGGTCGGGCCGGGCAGCGCGATTTCCCTGCCGTACGAGCTGTTGCTGGCGTAACTGCGGCACCATCGCGCGAACGTCTCGTCGTTGTCTTCGCTCCACTGCGCCAGCGCGGCAAACGATGGCGGCACCGGCAACGCCGGCGATGGCGCGCCTTCGACGGTGGGTAATGGCAGTTGCGAGGTTTCAAAGTCCTGCCGCAACCGCCGCAGATACAGCGGCCCGCCCGCCTTCGGTCCGGTGCCCGACCATCCTTCGCCGCCGAACGGCTGCGCACCGACCACGGCGCCGATGATGGTGCGGTTGACGTACAGGTTGCCGACGCGGGCGCGGGCAGTGACGCAGGCGATCGTCTCGTCGATGCGCGTGTGGATGCCCGTCGTCAGCCCGTATCCGGTCGCGTTGATGTCATCGATCAGTTGGGGCAGGGCCGCGCGCGCATAGCGCATCACGTGCAATACCGGACCGAAGACCTCGTGCTCCAGCGCGCCGATGCGGTCGATTTCGATGATGGTCGGCGGCACGAAGGTGCCGTCGGCAAGCGCATCGGGAAGGGCGAGCTGCGTGACCTTGTATCCGGCTGCGCGCATGTGGTCGATATGGGCGAGCAACTTGCGTTGCGCCTCTTCATCGATGACCGGACCGACGTCCGTTGCCAGCGCGTCGGGACGGCCGACGCGCAATTCGCGGAACGCGCCGTACAGCATGGCGAGCGTACGTTCCGCGATCTCTTCCTGCAGGCACAGCACGCGCAGCGCCGAGCAGCGCTGGCCGGCGCTGTCGAAGGCGGAAACGAGCGCATCGCGCACGACCTGTTCACACAACGCGGACGAATCGACGATCATCGCATTCTGGCCGCCGGTTTCGGCAATCAGCGGTATCTCGCGCCGTTCCGCCACGCTGCGCTGCGCGAGGGTGCGGTTGATCGCGCGCGCGACGTCCGTCGAGCCGGTGAAGACGATGCCGGCCGTGCGACGGTCGGCGACCAGTTGCGCGCCCACCGTCTCGCCGCGCCCCGGCAGGAACAGCAGCGCCTCGCGCGGAATGCCGGCGTCGTGCAGCAGCTGCACGGCGCGAAATGCGATCAGCGGCGTCTGTTCGGCCGGCTTGGCCAGCACCGTGTTGCCGGCGGCGAGCGCGGCGGCGACCTGTCCGGTGAAGATGGACAAGGGGAAGTTCCACGGGCTGATGCAGACGACGGGACCGAGCGGTTCACCATCCGGCAGCGCATCGGCTTGCGCCGCGTAGTAGCGGAGAAAGTCGACCGCTTCGCGCAGCTCGCCCAGCGCGTTCGGCAGGGTCTTGCCGGCTTCGCGCATGGCAAGTGCCATCAGTTCGGCGCGGTGCGTCTCGAACAGCGCGGCCGCGCGCCGCAGTATGGCGGCACGGCGCGAAGGGGATGTGCCCTGCCACGTCGATTGCGCCGCGGCGGCCGCGGCACAGGCTTGCGCAACGCCGACTGCATCGGCCTCGTGCACGAAGCCGCACAGGTCCGTGTGATCGGCCGGATTGCGTATCGGACGCGGCGCGCCGCCGAAAGGTGACCTGGCGAGCAGCGGCGTTGCGTGCCAGCGCGGTCCGCCGAAGGCGCGCATGGTGTTCGCCAGCGTCTGCAAGGCAGGTTCGTCGCCGGGGTCGAGGCCCGCCGAATTGACGCGTTCGTTTCCGAACAGCAGGGCGGGCAACGGAATGGCCGGATGCGGCAGGCCGCCCGATTGCCTTGCCTGTTCGACGGGATCGGCCAATAACCGTTCGACCGGTACGGCGGGATCGACGAGACGGTTGACGAAGGAAGAGTTGGCGCCGTTTTCCAGCAGCCGCCGCACCAGGTAGGGCAGCAGCGTTTCGTGCGCGCCGACCGGCGCGTAGATGCGGCACGGCACGCCGAGTTGGTCTGTGCCGACGACCTGGTCGTACAGCGTTTCGCCCATGCCGTGCAGGCACTGGAATTCGTAATCGCGCACGCCCAGCCCTTGCGCCTTCGCATGGATCGCCGCCATCGTCAGCGCATTGTGCGTGGCGAATTGCGGATAGACCGCGTCGCCCGCCTGCAGCATCCGTTGCGCGCAGACGAGATAGGACAGATCCGTATGCGCCTTGCGCGTGTAGACCGGATAACCGGGCAGGCCGTCGACCTGCGCGCGCTTGATTTCGCCGTCCCAGTACGCGCCCTTGACCAGCCGGATCATGAAGCGGCGACCGGTGCGGCGCGCCAGGTCGATCAGGTAATCGATCACGTAGGGGCAGCGTTTCTGGTACGCCTGCACGACGAAGCCGATGCCGTCGAAGTCGGCGATCGCGGGATCGAAGGCGACGGCTTCCATCAGGTCGAGCGACAGCTCCAGCCGGTCGGCTTCCTCGGCATCGACGTTCAGGCCGATGCCGTATCGGCTGGAAAGCAGCAGCAGCGCCTGCAGCCGTGGCAGCAGTTCCGCCATCACGCGTGCGCGCTGCGCCCGCGCGTAACGCGGATGCAGCGCCGACAGCTTGACCGAGATGCCGGGGCCGGCGTGGATGCCGCGCCCGCCGCTCGCCCGGCCGATGGCGTGGATCGCGCTTTCGTAGGCGCGGTAATACGTGCCGGTGTCGGCGGCCGTCAGCGCCGCTTCGCCCAGCATGTCGTACGAATGGCGATAGCCGCGCGCTTCGCGTGCCTGTGCGCGGCGCAAGGCTTCGTCCATGGTCCGTCCGGCGACGAACTGGCCGGCGAGCAGGCGCATCGCGGCATCCATGCCCTTGCGGATCAGCGGTTCGCCGCCCCGCGCGATCAGCCGCGTCAACGCGTGCGCGAGGCCTTGCGCATCGGCATGATCGTGCACCAGCGTGCCGGTCAGCAGCAATCCCCAGCTGGCGGCATTGACGAACAGCGACGGCGAATGGCCGAGATGCCGGCGCCAGTCGCCGCCGGCAAGCTTGTCCGCGATCAGGCGATCGGCGGTGGCGCGGTCCGGGATGCGCAGCAGCGCTTCGGCCAGGCACATCAGCGCAATGCCTTCGTGCGACGACAGCGAGAATTCCTGCATCAGCGCGTCGACGCCGGAAGCGCGGCTGCGCTGCGCGCGCAGCGTCGCGATCAGCCGGCGCGCCAGCTCTTGCGCCGCCGATTGTTCCGCCGGCGTCGTCTTTACCTGCGCCAGCAGGGCGGCGACCGCGGCCTGTTCATCCTGCAGGAAGGCGCCGGCGATCGCGCTGCGCAAGGGCGAACGCGGCGCGGCGAGTTCCGCGGCAAAGGCGGGAAAGGGTGGCGCTACGCGGGACATCGGCGACTCCACGTGACGGCCATGCGGCCTGCATGACGAAAGTTTAGAGCAGTTCCACGCTGTCGAGGTTCAGGTAGCAGCTCTCGCGCGTCATCGCAACGAAATCGGCCAGATAGGATTTTTCGGAAAGTTCCGGCAGGCAGGCAGCATACAGACGGCCGGTCAGCCCGCGCTTGGTGATGCGGCGCGCCAGCACGTAGTTCCGGTTCAGGTAGTTCTGCGCGGCCCATACCGGCAGCGTGGCGATGCCGCGGCGGCTGGCGACCAGCTGCAGCATGGCGACCGTCAGTTCGGTGGTGCGGCGCGCGGGTTGCACGCCGGCCGGTTGCAGCACCTGGCGCACCACGTCCAGCATGTCGTCCGGCACCGGATAGGTGATCAGCGTGTCGCCGGCGAAATCCTTCGGCGTCAGGTAATCCTTCTTCGCCAGCGGATGGTCGTGCGCCAGCAGCGCGACGATCTCGAAGCGGAACAGCGGGTGGTAGTCGACGCGTTCGTCGGCATCCATTTCCGACACGATCGCCACGTCGGCGCGATGGTCGTACAGCAGGCCGACCGGATCGGCCTGGAAGCCGGACACGATGTCCAGTTCCACCTCGGGCCAGCGGCCGCGGAACACGTCCATCGCCGGCATCAGCCAGTCGAAGCAGGTATGGCATTCGACCGCGATGCGCAGCTGGCCGGCCGTGCCTTGCGCCATGCGCGCGAGGTCGCGTTCCGCTTCGGCGATCTGCGGCAGCACGGCATCGGCCAGCTTCAGCAGGCGCTCGCCGGCCGGCGTGAAGCGCAGCGGCATCGACTTGCGCTCGAACAGCGCGACGCCGTGATGTTCTTCCAGCTGCTTGATCTGATGCGACAGCGCCGATTGCGTGACGTTGAGCAGCGCTGCCGCGCGCAGCAGGTTGCCGGCCTCGCGCAGCGCGAGCAGGGTTTTCAGGTGGCGCAGTTCGAGGAGGGAAGGCATATGAATGAAATTCAAGTTGAATCTGAAAATTTATCGTTTGAATCATAGACGCCGCGCGCGCACCATGCAAGCCTCGATATCGTTCACGGAGTTGTCGGCATGGCAAAGGCACACATACTGGGTTTCCCGCGCATCGGCGCGCAGCGGGAATGGAAGTTCGCGGTGGAGGCGTACTGGCGCGGCGAGACCGATCTCGCCGGCCTGCAGCAGACCGGCCGCGCGCTGCGGCAGCGGCACTGGGCGCTGCAGGCGCAGGCGGGGCTGGATGTCGTCACGGTCGGCGATTTCGCCTGGTACGACCACGTGCTGAACACGCTGGCGCTGCTGGGCGCGGTGCCGACGCGCTTCGGCTTCGATCCGCGGCGGCTGACGCTGTCTGACTACTTCACGCTGGCGCGCGGCGATGCCGGCCGTTTCGCGATGGAGATGACCAAGTGGTTCGATACCAACTACCACTACCTGGTGCCCGAGTGGACGGCCGACGTGCGTTTCGACGGCGGCGTCGACTGGCTGTTCGACGAACAGGCCGAAGCGGCTGCGCTCGGCCATCGCACCAAGGTGACGCTGGTCGGTCCGCTGACGCTGCTGTACCTGGGCAAGATCAAGTCCGGCCTCGGCAGCAAGCTGGACCTGCTGCCGCAGGCGATCGCCGGCTACCAGCGCGTGCTGGCGCGCCTGCGCGAGGCGGGCGTGGAATGGGTACAGATCGACGAGCCCGTCCTCGCGCTGGAACTCGACGCGGCGTGGCGGGGTGCGTTCGCGCCGACTTATCAGGCGCTGGCGCCGTCCGCGCCGTCGCTGTTGCTGGCAACGTATTTCGACCACGTGCGCCGGCATGCCGCGCTGCTGCACAGCCTGCCGGTCGCCGGTGTGCACCTGGACCTGGTGCGCGGCGCCGGCCAACTGGACGATCTGCTGGCAGGCTGGCCGGCGGACCGCGTGCTGTCGGCCGGCGTGGTCGACGGGCGCAACATCTGGCGCGCCGATCTCGATGCGGCGCTGGCGACCTTGCAACCGCTACAGGCAAAGCTTGGCGACAGGCTGTGGGTCGCGCCCAGCTGTTCGCTGCTGCACGTGCCGGTCGATCTCGCCGGCGAGGACAAGCTCGATGCCGAACTGAAAGGCTGGCTGGCCTTCGCGACGCAGAAACTCGACGAGATCGCCGCCTTGGCGCAGGCGCTGAACGGCAGCCAGGACACGGTGACGCAGTTGTTCGCGGCGTCCGCGGCGGCGCAGGCGGCGCGGCGCAATTCGACGCGTATCCACAATCCGCTGGTGCAGCAGCGCGTGCAGGAGCTGGATGCGCTGCCCGTCACCCGCGCCACGCCATTCGCCGAACGCATCGTCAAACAGCAGGCGAAGTACCGGCTACCGGCCTTTCCGACCACTACCATCGGCTCGTTCCCGCAGACGCCGGACATCCGCCAAGCACGCGCGCAGTACAAGCGCGGCGCCATCGGCCACCTGGAATACCTGGATCGCATGCGCGAGGAAGTTCGCACCGTCGTGCGCAAGCAGGAAGAACTGGGCCTGGACGTGCTGGTGCACGGCGAGCCGGAGCGCAACGACATGGTCGAATACTTCGGCGAACAGCTGTGGGGCTACGCGTTCACCGCCAACGGCTGGGTGCAGAGCTACGGCTCGCGCTGCGTGAAGCCGCCGTTCATCTACGGCGATGTGTATCGCCCGGAAGCGATGACGGTGGGCTGGAGCAGTTACGCGCAAAGCCTGACCGAGCGGCCGATGAAGGGTATGCTGACCGGCCCGGTGACGATGCTGCAATGGTCTTTCGTGCGCGACGATCAGCCGCGCGAGACGACCGCGATGCAGATCGCGCTGGCGCTGCGCGACGAGGTGCTCGATCTCGAGCGGGCGGGCATCGGCATGATCCAGATCGACGAGCCGGCCTTCCGCGAAGGCCTGCCGCTGAAAGCCGCCGACTGGCCGCACTACCTGGATTGGGCGGTGCAGGCGTTCCGCCTGACGGCCTCCGGCGTGCGCGACGAGACGCAGATCCACACGCACATGTGCTATTCGGAATTCAACGACATCCTGCCGTGGATTGCCGCGATGGATGCCGACGTGATCACGATCGAGACCTCGCGTTCCGACATGGAACTGCTGGACGGCTTCGGTGAGTTCGCCTATCCGAACGACATCGGCCCCGGCGTCTACGACATCCATGCGCCGCGCGTGCCGCAGGTCGAGGAAATGCAGCGCCTGCTGCGCAAGGCGCGCAGCGTGATTCCGGACGCACGCCTGTGGGTCAATCCCGACTGCGGCCTGAAGACGCGCGGCTGGCCGGAGACCTGCGCCGCGCTGCGCAACATGGTGGCGGCGGTGCGCAGCCTGCGCGAGGAAGCGGCACTTGCAAAAGCGTAAAGGAGGAGGGCTGCGCATCGAAGGCGGATACGGCGACGTATCCGCTTTTTTTCTTGCGGTGTCGTCGTGACGGCGCAATTCGCTCTCGGCCGGTCGGCGGAATTGCTAGAATGGCGCACCGCGGAATTTTCGGAACCGCCCGGCAAATATTGCGCCCGCCGCAACGATCCCACTTTACAAAGTTTCCCTCTATGCTGAGTTATCGCCATGCCTTCCATGCGGGCAACCACGCCGACGTACTCAAGCACCTCGTTCTGATCCAGTTGCTGAAATATCTCGGGCAGAAGGACACGCCCTGCATGTACATCGATACCCACGCGGGCGCCGGCCTCTATGCGCTCGACAGCGACTACGCGCGAAAGAACGCGGAATTTCAGACCGGTATCGCCAGGCTGTGGGAGCGCACCGACATGCCGCAGCCGGTGGCCGACTACGTCGCCCTGGTGAAGGCGATGAACCCGGACGGCCGGATGCGGCACTACCCGGGATCGCCGTATTGCGCCTACGAGGTGATGCGGGACGAGGACAGGCTGCGCCTGTTCGAGCTGCATCCGAGCGACGGCCGAATTCTCGTGAACAATTTTCGCGAACTGGAAGCGCGGGCGACGGAGGGCAGGGCCAAGGCACGCGGCAAGCGCGTGCTGATCGAGCAGGGTAACGGCTTCGCCGGCCTGAAGGCGCTGCTGCCGCCGCCGTCGCGTCGCGGCCTGGTGCTGATCGATCCGCCTTACGAGGACAAGTCCGACTATCGCAGCGTGACGACCGCGCTGGCCGATGCGTTGAAGCGCTTCGCCACCGGCACGTACGCGGTCTGGTATCCGGTGCTGCAGCGGAACGAATCGCGCCAATTGCCGGAGCGGCTGAAGCAGTTGCCGGGCAAGGATTGGCTGAACGTCACACTGTCGATCTCCACGCCGGCGCCCGACGGCTTCGGCCTGCACAGCAGCGGCATGTTCGTCGTCAATCCGCCATGGACGCTGGAAGCGCTGCTGCGGGACGTCATGCCTTGGCTGGTGCGCGCGCTCGGCACGGACGCCGGCGCGACCTATACGCTGGAGACGGGACAGCCGCGCCCCGCGCAAGCCCGAGGCGAAGCGCGGCGGACATGAGTTATAAGCCGCAGAAATGGCGCCGGCGTTCGCGATAAAAGGAAAACATGTACTTGCAATGCGGAAATGATGGCGGAATAATGACCTTGCCTCGCCACAAGCGTGAGCCTTCCCTGGACAGTCACTGGATTTATCCGGCAGCGACATCCTGCCCAAGGACGCGGACGACGCGTTGTCGTTCGCTCTTGCAAAAAACGGTAATTCAAGGCTGAAACGGAAGTCGCGCCTCCACGGCCGCGGCTGCAGAGAAGGTAAATTATCTTGATGATTACCGATTTGAGTCAGCAGTTGTCTGACGATCATCCCCGCGTAAAGGAATTCTTCCTCGCGCGTCAACCCATACTCTGCAATACCCAGAGTCTGGTCGCATACGAACTGCTGTTTCGCCGCGCTTCGACCGGACCCGCCAACGTCGTGGACGACCTGTCCGCCACTGCCTCCGTCATCGCGCACGCGTCGGAACTGGGCATCGACAACGTCATTGGCAAGGCGCTGGGTTTCTTCAACGTCGATGCCGCGGTACTGATGTGCGATTTCGTGCATTTCCTCCCGTCCGAGAAGGTGGTGCTCGAAATCCTCGAAACCGTGCAGGTGACGCCGGACCTGGCGGCGCGCGTGGCGGAGCTGCACAGTCAAGGCTTCACCTTCGCGCTGGACGACGTCGTCTCGCAGGCGCCCGAGTTGCAACCGCTGCTGCCCATGGTCAAGATCATCAAGATCGATATCACCGGCATGGCCAAGGCCGAACTCGCCACGCTGGCCGCCTATTTCAAGCGGCAGAAAAAGCTGCTGCTGGCGGAGAAGGTCGAGACGGTCGAGCAATTCCAGGATTGCCTGGCACTCGGCTTCGATTATTTCCAGGGTTACTATTTCGCGCGTCCGGTCGTCCTGAGCGGCAAGAAGCTGGCGCCGTCGCAGCTCGTGATCCTGAACCTGCTGACGCTGATTTCCGCCGACGCGGAAAACAACGTGATCGAACAGAGCATCAAGAAGGATGCGTCGCTGGTGCTGACCCTGCTGCGGCTGGTCAATACGCCGGGCCTGGGCGTCACGCACCGCATCGATTCGGTGGGACAGGCGCTGACCGTGCTGGGCCGCCGCCAGCTGCAGCGGTGGCTGCAGATCATCCTTTATGCCGAGCACAGCAAGGGCAGCCATTTCAATTCGCCGCTGCTGCAGCTGGCCACCACGCGCGGCAAGCTGCTGGAACTGATCGCGGAGAAGCTGCATCCGGACAACCGCGCGACGGCCGACACCGCATTCACGGTCGGCATCATGTCGCTGATGGATACGCTGTTCGGCAAGCCGATGGAAGAGATTCTCGAGCAGGTCTCGGTGGTGGACGAAGTCAGCGAGGCGCTGCTGCATCGTGGCGGCTTCTACGGCGACGCGTTGAAGCTGGCCGAATACATCGAGCGCATCGAACAGACCGGCGCGCTGCTGATTCCCACGCTGCAGAAATTGGGCCTGGCGATCGAGGATCTCTATGCGTTGCAGCTGGTCGCCTTCGAGTGGAGCAACAGCATTTCCAATGCGTGACGTCCGGGGCGCGCGGCGCTGCCCCGGCTTTTCCCGCCTGCCGCGAAAGCTACAATAGACGGCATGAACACTTTACCCAGTCACGCAGAGGATGACGACGACGAGGACGGCGGCGCGCCGCTTCCCGCCGGCACGAAGAACTACATGACGCCGCAGGGCCATGCGCGCATGAAGGCGGAACTGCTGCGCTTGATCGATGTCGAGCGGCCGGAGGTGGTGCAGGTGGTTTCGTGGGCCGCCTCCAACGGCGACCGCTCCGAGAACGGGGACTACATCTACGGCAAGCGGCGGCTGCGCCAGATCGACGGCCGCATCCGCTTCCTCACCAAGCGTCTCGACCGCGCCGAGGTGGTCGATCCTTCCGTTCATTACGGCAGCGACCGCGTCTTCTTCGGCGCCACCGTGCGCTACGAGACGCAATCCGGCGAGCAGCATACGGTGACGATTACCGGCGTGGACGAAATCGATCCGCTGAACGGCCGGATCAGCTGGATTTCGCCGGTGGCGCGGGCGCTGACCAAGGCATGCGAAGGGGATGTGGTGGTGCTGAAGACGCCCGGCGGCCGGGAAGAGCTGACCATCCTCGACGTCGCCTATCCGGCGCCGCAATAGCGCGGCCGCGTCACTCCTCGCGGGCGCGGTCCCGCACCAGCCGCGTGACGCCGGAAATGCGCCGCACGTTGCGCATCAGGCGCGCCAGGTGCGTGCGGTCCTGGACCTGCACCGTGAAGTGCATGTGCGTCATCAACTGGTCCTTGTCGTCATCCATGTTCACGTGCGAGATGTTGGCGTCCGATTCGCCGATTTCGGCCGCGATACGGGCCAGGATGCCTTTCTCGTTGCGCGCCACCAGCGTGATGCGGGAATCGAAGCGACGCGTGATGTCCGAGCCCCAGCTGACCTCGATCCAGCGCTCCGGCTCGCGCGCGCGCTGGCGTTTCGCCACTTCGCAGTCGACCGTGTGGATCACCAGCCCCTGGTCGCGCTTCATCTGGCCCATGATGACGTCGCCCGGGATCGGATGGCAGCAGGTGGCGAGCTGCACCGAAATGCCTTCGGTGCCGTAGATGATGACCGGATCGAGCTTGCTGGGCAGGGGTTCGCCGTTGGCGTCCGTGGCCGGCTCGGGCGCGTTCGCTTCGTGTTCCACCAGGCCGAAGATGTGGCGCGCGACGAGCGCGGCCATGCGCTTGCCGACGCCGATGTCGGCATACAGGTCGTCCATCGATTTCGCGCTCGATTCGTTGAGCAGGCGTTCGATCACGGTATCGGACAGCGGCGTGCCGACGTTCAGCGCGTTGAGCGCCTGGGACAGCAGCCGCCGTCCCAGTTCGACGGATTCCGCCAGGTTGATGGTGCGCAGGTGATGCCGGATGGCGGAGCGCGCCTTGCCTGTGCGCACGAAACTCAGCCAGTTCGGATTGGGGCGCGAGGTCGGCGCGGTGATGACTTCGACGATGTCGCCGTTGCGCAGCTCGGTGCGCAGTGGCACCTGCTCCATGTTGATCTTGACCGCGATGGTCTGGTCGCCGATGTCGGTGTGGATGGTGTAGGCGAAGTCCAGCGCGGTGGCGCCGCGCGGCAGCGCGATGATCTTGGATTTCGGCGTGAACACGTAGACCGAATCGGGGAACAGGTCGACCTTCACATGTTCGAGGAATTCGGCCGAGTCGCCGGTCTGCTTCTGGATGTCCAGCAGCGACTGCAGCCAGGCATGCGTGCGCTGCTGCAGGTCGGTCAGGCTGCCTTCGTCGTCTTCCTTGTATAGCCAGTGCGCGGCGACGCCGGATTCCGCCACGCGGTGCATTTCCTGCGTGCGGATCTGGAACTCGACCGGCGTGCCGTAAGGGCCGATCAGCGTCGTGTGCAGCGACTGGTAGCCGTTCAGCTTGGGGATGGCGATGTAGTCCTTGAACTTGCCCGGCATCGGCTTGAACAGCGCATGCAGCGTGCCGAGCGCCACGTAGCAGTTGGCGAAGCTGTCCACCACGATGCGGAAGCCGTAGATGTCGAGCACCTGCGAGAACGACAGGTGCTTGGTGCGCATCTTGCGGTAGATGCCGTACAGCGTCTTCTCGCGGCCGTACACCTGCGCCGGGATGCCGGTGGCTTCGAGCGTGTGGACCACCGATTCGAGGATTTTGCTGACCACTTCGCGCCGGTTGCCGCGCGCGGCCTTCACCGCCTTGGAGAGCGTGCGGTAACGCAGCGGATACAAATAGGAAAACGCCAGGTCCTGCAGTTCGCGGTAGATCGTGTTCAGGCCCAGCCGGTGCGCGATCGGCACGTAGACTTCCATCGTCTCGCGCGCGATCCGCCGCCGTTTGGTCGGCGACATCGAATCCAGCGTACGCATGTTGTGCAGGCGGTCGGCCAGCTTGACGAGGATCACGCGCACGTCGCGCGCCATCGCCAGCAGCATCTTGCGGAAATTCTCCGCCTGCGCCTCGATCTGGCTCTGGAACTCGATCTTGTCCAGCTTGGACAGACCGTCCACCAGCGTCGCCACCGGCGCGCCGAAGCGCTCGATCAGTTCATCCTTCTTGACGTCCTGGTCTTCCATCACGTCGTGCAGCAGCGCGGCCATGATCGCCTGTGCGTCGAGCTTCCAGTCGGCGCAGATTTCGGCGACGGCGATCGGGTGCGAAATGTACGGCTCGCCGGACATGCGCATCTGTCCCAGATGCATTTCGTCCGAGAAGCGGTAGGCTTCCTTCACCTTCTTCATCTCGGAAGGCGTCAGGTAGGCGGCGAGCTTGCTGTTGAGTTCGGTGACGGATGCGACGCCGGGCGGCGGCGCGGGCACGGATTCAGCGGGTGCGGAACGGTTTTTGCCGGCCGAGCGGCCGGAAGCCGCCCGGGATCGTGGGGTAGCGGATGGCTTGGTATCGGGGGGCGCGCTCATGCTGATAACTTGTCAACCGCATTGGTGCAGCAGACGTGGATCAGCTAGGGACCTTCTTCAGCATTTCAAGGCCGACCTTGCCGGCGGCGATCTCGCGCAGGGCGACGACGGTGGGTTTGTCCTTCGCTTCGACCTTCGGCGTATGGCCTTGCAGTAACTGGCGCGCGCGATAGGTGGCGGCCAGGGTCAGTTGAAAGCGGTTCGGGACTTCCTTCAGGCAGTCTTCAATCGTGATGCGGGCCATGATGTGCTCCTAAAAACTCAAAACGGTATGAATATCGGCGGAACGCGCTCAGTTTGCATGGGCATGGATGCCCAGTTGCGCGAACAGGGAAGCGTTGCGGACCATCTGCTGCGCGAAGCGGCAGCGAGTGGCCTTGACGATCGCGCTCAACTCCGACAATGCGACTGTAAAGTCTTGATTGATAATAACATATTCGAACTCGGGCGCGTGGGCGATCTCGCCGCCGGCGGCCAGGATGCGGCGCGTGATCACGTGCGGTTCGTCCTGCCCGCGTTTTCTCAGACGCTCCTCGAGCGCCGGGATCGACGGCGGCAGGATGAAGATGCCGACCGCGTGCGGGAACTGCTTCTTCACCTGCTGCGCGCCCTGCCAGTCGATTTCGAGCAGGACGTCGGTGCCGGCCGCCATCTGCTCGCCGATCTGCAGGCGCGAGGTGCCATAGTAATTGCCGAACACCTCCGCCCATTCGAGGAATTCCCCGGCGTCGCGGCGCGCGACGAAATCCTCGACCGACGTGAAAAAATATTCCCTGCCGTCCTGCTCGCCCGGGCGCGGCGCCCGCGTGGTGTAGGAAATCGACAGCTTGATCGACGGTTCCTGCTGCAGCAGCGCGTTGACCAGGCTGGACTTGCCCGCGCCGGAAGGCGCGACCACCAGGAACAGGCTGCCGGAAGAGGGGGAATGGTCAGACATCGGGCGTCCTCGAATCGGGAAAGCGGGCCGCGGGCATCCGGCGTTGGCCGGGACGTCCGCGCGGTTGAACGAAGAGGGAATTGTAGCTGCCGGCGGGAAATTATTCGAGGTTCTGCACCTGCTCGCGCATCTGCTCGATCAGCAGCTTCATCGCCATCGCCGCGTCGCCCAGTTCCTTGACCGCGGCCTTGGAGCCGAGCGTGTTCGCCTCGCGGTTGAGCTCCTGCATCATGAAGTCCAGCCGCTTGCCGACCTGGCCGCCCTTTTCGAGGATGGCGCGGGTTTCGCCGAGATGCGCGCCGAGCCGGCTCAATTCCTCGGCGACGTCGATGCGGATGCCGTACAGCGTGACTTCCTGCCGGATGCGTTCCAGCATTTCCTCGCGCGTGGCGCCGCCGACCTCGCCGGCCAGCCCCAGCGCTTCCTGCATGCGCTCGACCGCCTTCTGCTGGAATTGCGCGATGACCTGCGGGATCAGCGGCGTGATCCGCTGCACGATGGCTTCCATTTCCGCGGCGCGCGACAGCAGCATGGCGCGCAGCGCGCCGCCTTCGCGCACGCGGCTGTCGACGAAGGCTTCCAGCGTGGCCTGCATGGCGGCGGCGGTTTCGGCCTGCAGGGTGTCATGGCCGAGCTCGGCCTCCTCGACCACGCCGGGATAGCGCAGCAGGTCGTTGACCGACAGCAGCGCGGCATCGGGGAACTGCCGGCGGATGCGCTCCTGCAGCTCGGCCAGCGCGTCCAGCATGCCAGTGTTCAGCGTCTGCGTGCCGCCGGCAGCCTTGCGGCCGAAGCTGACGCGGCATTCGACCTTGCCGCGCGTGATGCGCGCCATGATGGCCTCGCGCAGGGCGGGCTCCAGCGCGCGCAACTCGTCGTTGATGCGGAACTGGAGATCCAGGAAGCGCGAATTGACGCTCTTGAGTTCGATCGTCAGCGTGCCGCAGGACGTTTCGCGCGTGGTGACCGCATAGCCGGTCATGCTGCTGATGGCCAAGATGGGATTCCTCGTATCTCTTTACAAAGCGGCGATTTGTCCACACAATCCACAACGCGTTGCCACCCGCGCAGACCGCGGGAAAACGGCAGAACGATCCGCCCGCCGGGGCGATCTGATTGGCATTTCTATAACGATTGGGACAAATGGCCGCGCAGAACAACGCTCCACTGCCGGATGGGCTTGAAATCGCTGGTTATCGCATTGTAAAGAAGATTGCGTCCGGCGGGTTCAGTATTGTTTATCTTGCCTACGACGAAGACGGCAATGCCGTCGCCATCAAGGAATACCTCCCGAGTTCGCTGGCGCTGCGCCAGCCCGGCGAACTGGTGCCGGCGATTTCCCCGGAGAACCTGCCGGTGTTCCGCATCGGCCTCAAGTGCTTCTTCGAGGAAGGGCGCGCGCTGGCCAAGATTTCCCACCCGAACGTCGTCAGCGTCGTCAATTTCTTCCGCGCCAACGAGACCGTTTATATGGTGATGGGCTACGAATCCGGCCGCACGCTGCAGGACCACATCCTGCGCCGCCGCGAGAAGGGCGAGAAGCCGCTGGTGTCCGAGCGCTTCATCCGCAAGATGTTCAGCCACGTGATGAACGGCCTGCGCGAGGTGCACACCAACAAGCTGCTGCACCTGGACCTGAAGCCAGCCAACATCTATCTGCGCGTGGACGGCACGCCGATCCTGCTCGATTTCGGCGCCGCGCGGCAGACGCTGAAAGCCGACATGCCCAAGCTGTATCCGATGTACACGCCGGGCTTCGCCGCGCCGGAACTGTACGTCAAGAACGGCGCGCTGGGGCCGTGGACCGACATCTACAGCATCGGCGCCTCGATGTTCGCCTGCATGGTCGGCGCGCCGCCACAGCCGGCCGACCAGCGCAAGATCAACGACAAGATGGACGGCCACTTCAGCCGCCTCGAAGGCGTGTATTCGCCGGAACTGATCAAGGTGATCCGCTGGAGCCTGATGGTCGATCCGCTGGAACGCCCGCAGAGCGTGTTCGCGCTGCAGAAGGCGCTGCGCGAGGAAGTGTCGAGCAAGGAAGACGATCCCCGGCTGCAGCAGGTCGCGCGCAAGCTGAAGAGCGTCCTGTTCAGCAACATCGGCGGCCGTCCGTCGCCGGTGTCGACCACCATCCAGGAACATACGCGTTGATCATCACGGATCAGCCATAGCGACATGCGATTCTCCGTCTACCAGGAAAGCCAGATCGGCGGCCGCAAGAGCAACCAGGACCGCATGGGCTACAGCTTCACGCGCGACGCGCTGCTGCTGCTCGTGGCCGACGGCATGGGCGGCCACATCATGGGCGAGATGGCGGCGCAGATCGCGATGCAGACCATCGCCGCGCTGTTCCAGGAAAACGCCACGCCTTACGTGAAGAAGCCGGAGCGCTTCCTGGAAGACAGCTTCTTCGCCGCGCACCGCGAGATCCATCGCTACCGCGCAATGAACAACCTGCCCGAGACGCCGCGCACCACCATCGTCGCCTGCCTGATCCAGCACAACAGCGCGATGTGGGCGCACTGCGGCGATTCGCGCCTGTACTGGATGCGCAACGGTCAGATCCTCGCGCGCACGCGCGACCACTCGCGCATCGAAACGCTGATCGCGCAGGGCAAGATCGATCCGTCCGAGCGCGACACGCATCCCGACCGCAACAAGCTGTTCAATTGTCTCGGCGCGCCCAACATGCCGATCGTCGAGATTTCGCGCCGCGCCACCCTGCAGGCGGGCGACATCCTGCTGCTGTGCTCCGACGGCCTGTGGTCCATGCTGCCCGACCACGAACTGGCGCAGCGCCTGCACAACACGACCATC
>Ga0164242_10000153_pt1 | contig 84750 bp, 72 predicted proteins | sample OricomgcompostMG_FD_108783 | JGI IMG/M metagenome (GOLD analysis project Ga0164242, IMG submission 108783) | Miracle-Growth compost microbial communities from Emeryville, California, USA - Original compost - Miracle growth compost (MG) ... | reverse complement strand
TTCCCTGAATTCGCAATGCAGCGGACGATAGTAGTACTCGCAGTGACCGATGATCGAATCGGCTGCGGGAGGAACATACAAGTCGCATCTTCCCGCATCGGCCTTTGCACGCTGCGTATAGCCAGCAGGCGTCATGTAGGAACGAAAGACGCCGGTAACTTTGGGTTCGTCGGTTTCAGCCATGGGTCAGTTATCCAGAAGTTTGAGTACGGCGTCCTGCGGAACGTGGCTTTGCGCCAAGGACGTCTCGCCCTTTTCGTTGGTCACCCCTTCAGCAACCAGCTTTCCTTCGGACAGCAACTGGTATTTCACGTTGCCCGCGGGGATCTGCGTACCACTCCAGTTAACAACGAACGCCTGATTAAACGCGCCACCTGAACCTGGCAGAGCAGGTATGGCCGCTGAGACACTCTGCGGCCCGAGCTTCGCATAGGATGCCGAATGGATTGTCCGGTCGCCTGTGGTGCCGTCCTCGATACCGGACGGCATAATCCGTAAATAGGAACCGCCGCAGACGAACAGGATTTCCTCCTTCGCCGTTATCGTCACTCGGCCATTGGCACTCGAAATGCTCATCCCGTCGTGCGAGATCAAGCTCATTTCGCCTTGTTGCGCCTGCACGTCGACCTTACCGTTGGCAGCCAGCGCCTTGATACCGCTCTGCAACGCGAAAAGGGAGACGCCTTTGCCCGAAGCGACGGTGAAGTTATGACCGGCGCTAAAATCCGTATTGCCCCCGGAGGTCGCGGCGATATGCTCGCCTCCTGCAAGCTGGATAGTCTGCGGTGTGACGAGGCCGATTCCCTTCGGTGCCGACATTAGAATGACGGCCTGCTTCAGGTCCCGAAACGCGCTTTCGAGCTGCTGTTGCTGCGCCTTGAGTTCTGCCAATTCCGCCGTTGCCCGCTGAGCCCCTTCTCGAAGGGAGGCCACTTCAGCCTGGGACGCTTCGAGCTGACGGATAGCCGCTTCCATCTCCAGATGCGGCGTATCGGGTCCGGCCGCCGCGTCCGCCGAGAAAAACAGCCCCTTCGCCGCGCGCATCGTGCCCCACGACTTCGAGGTAATTTCGTACCCCGTACCGCGAGGGAGCTTTTTACTGTTGAGCAGGTAGCCCAGATTAATCGCAGTCTGGCTGTAGACCGTCGCGATACGCGCGCTTTCCTTGCCCTTGAGGTCGTTAAAAACGATCTCGGCCCCGAGGAGCGGCGAGCGCCAGATCGCATAGCTAAAGAGCGCATCGGTGCTTCGGACTACGTCAGGATGCGAAAAATCGTGAAGAGCCCCGGTTATATGGAGACGATCTATATCGCCGTGGGCCCCGTCGAGCAAAACCTCGGTGGTCGGTAGCAGCGGAGAGTGGAACCCGCCCTGGTAGGACGACGAAGGACGCAACAGACGCAGGTTCAGGAGCGTGTTGTTGGCATTGGCCGAACCTTGCAGGAACTTCGGCCATACCGGATAACGCCCGAATTCGTCTACGTAGGCATAGGGCGCAGAATCCAACGTTCCGACAACGCCAACCACAGGACCGGACAAAAATCTCCAGTCACGCTCGTAAACGAAACGAGGGCGATAGGTCAGGTGCGCCGGCATTGCCTTGAACCGCGTATAGGCGGGCTTCGTGCGGCTCCCCTTCATCTTGAACGAAGTCACCACGAAGCCGTATTCGGCGCTCGGCATCTTCGTATTGGTCAGTTTGATCACGACGCCCGGTGCGATGCCCTTCGCGTCGCTCGCGCCAGCGAGCGTGACCTGACGCGCAATCTGCTCGTCGCGTCGCGTCTGCGCGAGCGTCTCGCCCTGCTGCTGCGTCAGATGGAACTCCGCGCTGCGGCTGATCTGGCCGAACACCGACCGGTCGTCCGTCTCGTCGGAAACGTTCGCCGTCGCCCGCAGCGGGTTCTCCGGCGTCCGGTAATTCCGCTCCCATAGCTCAATCGTCGCCGGCACCAGGGCACGTTGCTCATGAACCTCCTGCGCGGCCTCGTGCGAATTGCTGTGCAGGCCCGAACTGGCCAGCAGCGGCAAGTTGACCGAGCGGATATAGGCGCGCGGATTGTTGGCGAACACAAGGATATCGAGCAACCCGTTTTCGCCGCGCTCCTGCCGGTAGAACCAGAAAATCCCCTTGCGCTTCGCGTGACGTGCGATGAAGTCCCAGACGGACTCCTCGTACATCACGATCTGCTGCATCTTTTCCTGCAGCCCTTCGAGATGGAACTCGACGTCGAAGGCATCGAAATCTTTCCCGTCGACCAGCTTCTTTCGGACAATCTCCTCGAACGTGACATCGTCGAGCACATCGGAGTGGACCATGCGCTTGCCGAGCGCGGCAAAGCGCGGCTCGATGCGTACCGTGTACGCTGCCTCGTCGCGGCTAGTACGGATGCGCTTCCAGCGCGTCGCGATCCCGTTGAAGGTGGCCCCGACATGGTCGACGGGCGTCGTCCAGCTCGCCGAGGGCACTGCGGCGCGCTCGTCGACGTGCAGGCCCGCGCGCCGCCCGACGTAGTCCTTGCCGTCGATATCGAGACGGGGAGACGTAACCGTAACGTCGGCGACGTAGTCCTTGCAAAGGCCGCCGCGCACCTTGAAATCGAGCACGTCGAGATCGTGTGGTTCCTTGCCGATCCATATCCTGAGATGCTGGGTCAGGCGTACGCCCGGATGACTCAGCGCATCGGTAAAGCTCTTGGTCACAGCATTCATTCACGTATCCCTGTCCGGTTGAAAGGCAAGAGGTGAGATCGTTGCATGTACAGCCATCGGCTTATAGATTTAGGAGTCGAAACGAAAAAACGTCAATCGATGCGAACTGGAATGTCCATCTCTATCAATGGATTTTGTCAATACATGACAAATCAGATTTATTCTGTTTTTCGGTATAAAAATTGGTGGTAACAGGCCTGGCGAATCTAATGACGCTGGACAGGTGCGAGAGGATCGTGCTCGGGAAGCGGCCCGTCCTGCTGCTCGCAATGGCGCAAGGCGGTGCTGAGAAGCGCCACGTCATCGCGGGCGTCGCTTCGTACGATCCGTGAGGTGTGGCATGCGTCACTCACGCACCATCCGGGCGCTCCGGAGCACGCGTAACGTACGCTATTGCAGTCCGTTAGCGCCGCCGCGCGCGCAAAGCGTAGGGTACAAACTGGCACCGGTCGTCGATAACGACCTGGTCCCAGTAGTCCTCGCTGTCGCGGTCAATAACGCGCTGGTTCGGGTGGCCGGGCACGAGTAGCCCCGCCTTTACGCGGTCTGCGAGGTCTATGAGGACGGCGTCGATATCGTTCGTCACCGTCATCTGCCGGTCGTGCTGCCCGGTATCGGTGATTGCGCAGAGATTGAAAGTCTACGCCCGGTAGCTCGCGTGCATGTCTCCCTCGCTATCGAACGAGTAGACGTTCGATTATAGGCAAGCGGCAGAAACGATTAGCGCGCGTATACGGAGAAAGCCCGGCCGCCTGTCGGCGGAGCGGGACTAACGATAGGAGGCAATTTCGGCGTTGCGAACAGGCGACAAAGGGCCAATGTAAATACGGTATCGCTCTTCTCGCCTAACAGCGCCGACACGCGACCGAAATCGGCGCGCGCGACGGGAACGTGGCCCATGTCGATCCCTCACTCTGCAAATGGCGTTGACCGTGGCGGCGCGTTACCCGTCGAAACGACGTAGTGTCGTAGCGCCGGTCAAGCCTTTCTGACGAATTCCGATTTCAGGCTCATCGCGCCGAATCCATCGACTTTGCAGTCGATATCGTGGTCGCTGTCGACGAGGCGAATGTTTTTCACCTTGGTGCCCATCTTGATCACGCCACCCGAGCCCTTGAGTTTGAGGTCCTTGATAACCGTGACGGTATCGCCGTCCTGCAACACATTGCCCGCCGAATCGCGATAGACCTTCGCAGCGGGCTCGGCCGACCCGGCCTCGGCGCCCACGGCCCATTCGTGGCCGCATTCGGGGCAAATATAAAGGGCGCCGTCCTCATATACGAATTCGGAATGACATTGCGGGCACGGCGGTAATGCGTTCATGATCGATTCTCACGCCTGTCGAAGGCGGTTGTTACGGTGTTAGTGGGTATTTGGGGTGTTCGCGAATACGCGCCGGCGAATCAGCGGCGCGTGCGCGTGCCGACGGTGCTCTTCGTCTTGTAGGTCACGCCGTGCTGCTCGAGGTATTCGCGGATCAATTGACGGACCACCTGTGAAGGCGTCAGATCCTGTGCCGCGCACAGCTCTTCGAATGCCGCCTTCTTTGCGGGGTCGATCAGAATCGTCAGTCGGGCGCTTTTGGTTTCCATCACGCGGGTCTTGGGAGTTCAGATATGTTAATCAAATTATAATCGAATCTGAACGCCAGGGGTCGATTCAGCGGTCGATCGCCACGCAGCATCACACGGCATCCGCCAGCACGCCAGCGAGAAACTCGCCTAACTGTGCGTCCCAGCCCGCGTCCTGCACGGTCATCGCGGCCGTCTCAACGCATGTCATGTGCCGGTCGAAACGCATGACGCGAAGCTGCTGAAACGGCAGCGCACCGCCGAAGCCACGGCCGGCGTCGTCCAGCAGGAGGCAAGGTTTGCCCCGGTAGCGCGCCGCCTGCACCGAAAGCGCATCCTGAACGTGGCGGGCGGATTCCGCCGGATAGACGAACACGAGATTCACGCCAGCAGCATCGAGCTGTTCGCCCAACGCCGCAAAGCGATGCAGCAACTGGAACCCGCGCCCGCCAGCCCGGCCGACGCCCACGGCAATAAGCCCGCGTTCGCCGCTCGCGTCGCGCAAGCTCAAGCGCTTGTGCTCGTGCGTCAGTAATGGAACATCCACGTCGATCATCGAACCCTTCCCCCGCTACGCCGCCACCCGGCACGGTGCGCTTGCGGCTCCGCCCAAGTGTAATTGCATGTTAATCATCTTAGAATTTCATGTAAACATCAACGGATCGGTGTAGAGGAGGGCTTCGATGCCTTGCCTTGCGTTTTTCTTACGCCCGTCTCGCCGATCGCCTCCCTCTAGAAAGGCAAATCCGGTTCTGATAGCATGTTAATGTTGTTAACATATTCTGTTAACCATATGCGCTTCACCACAAGAGCTGCATGAGTTCGCGGCGCACAACTGAATCCAGCGGAGACCCGGCTCGATGGAACCTCGCCTCGTAATCCAGATCGCGCTATGCGTCGTCGCGCTCTGGCTGGCGATCGGCTGCGCGGGGCTCGCGCATCTGCGCCGCACGCGGGTTGTGGCGCATGGGCTCTTTCCCGCTGGCGCGCTGCTTGGCGTGGTGCTGTTCGGGCTCGGCCTCTTCGCCATGCACGGTCCGGCGCAAACGCTCGTGCTGCCGCTGGGCCTGCCGGGTTTGCCGTTCCATCTGCGCATCGACGCGCTTTCGGCGTACTTTCTCGCCGTGCTCGGTCTCGTGAGCGCCGGCGTGAGCGCGTTCTCGTCGGGTTATTTCCGCAAGGGCGAGGGCACGCCGCCCGGCCTGCTCTGCTTCGAATACCACGTGTGCCTCGCGAGCCTCGCACTCGTGCTGCTCGCCGACGACGCCTACAGCTTCCTCGTCGCATGGGAAATGCTGACGATCTCGGCCGCGTTTCTCGTCATGAGCAATCACCGCATTGCCGAAATCCGCAGTGCGGCGTTTCTCTACTTCCTGATCTCGCACGCCGGCGCGCTGGCGTTGCTAATTTCGTTCGGACTGCTACAAGCCGGCACCGGCCACTACACGTTCGACGCCATGCGGGCGCAGCATCTTGCGCCGTTCTGGGCGTCGGTGGCGTTTCTGCTCGCGCTGGCCGGCTTCGGCGCGAAAGCCGGCATTTTTCCGCTGCATGTCTGGCTGCCCGAGGCGCACCCCGCCGCGCCCTCGCCGGTCTCGGCGCTCATGAGCGGCTTCGTCCTGAAAGCCGGCCTCTACGGTTTGCTGCGCACGGTCTTCGACCTGCTCCACCTGCAAATCGCCTGGTGGGGCGTGCTGATGCTCGCGCTCGGGCTGTTCACGGCGCTGCTCGGCGTGGTGTTCAGCGCGATCCAGTCGGACATGAAGCGGCTGCTCGCGTATTCGTCGATCGAGAATATCGGCCTGATGTTCGTGAGTCTCGGGCTCGCCGTGCTGTTTCGCGCCTTCGGCATGAATGGCCTCGCGGCGCTGGCCATGACGGCCCTGCTCTATCAGATCGCCAGCCATGCGGCGTTCAAGAGCCTGCTGTTCGTCGGCACGGGGGCCGTGCTGCATGCCACGGGCGAGCGCAATCTCGGGCGCCTCGGCGGCCTGATTCACCGCATGCCCTGGACCGCCTGGGCCGCGCTCGTCGGCGCGCTCGCGAGCGCGGGCTTGCCGCCGCTCTCGGGCTTCGTTTCAGAATGGCTGCTGCTGCAGAGCTTTCTTTTCACGCCCGGACTGCCGAACGGGTTCCTCAACATGGCCGTGCCGCTCATCGCCGCGCTGATCGCGCTCGTCGCGGCGCTCGCGGGCTACACCATGGTCAAGTTCTTCGGCATCGTGTTTCTCGGCCAGCCGCGCGAAGCGGCGCTGGCCCGCGCACACGACGCCGGCCGCTGGGAGCGTGCGGGCTTCGGCTGGTTCGTCGCGGCCAGCGTGCTGCTCGGCCTCGTGCCGGTGCAGATCGTGCGCGCCCTCACCCCGGTCGTTCAGCAACTGGCGGGCGCCAATCTCGGCGCGGCAATGTCGGCGGGCGGCTGGCTGCTGCTCGCCCCCACCGGCATGGAGCGCGCGAGCTATATGCCCGCCGTCTTCCTCGCGTTCTTCGTGGGCTGCTGCGGGCTCGCCTTCGTGCTCGTGCGCCGCTTCTATCACGGGCGTCTGCGCCGCGCGGTGCCATGGGCGTGCGGCAATCCGTTCGTGAATGCACGCATGCAGGACTCGGCAGAAGGCTTCGGGCAGCCGATCCGCGAAATCTTCGCGCCCTTCTTCAAGATCGAGCGGCAGGTACCCACGCCCTTCGACACGCAGCCCACTTACCGCGTGGCCGTCTCGGACCGCACCTGGAACGTGATCTACGCGCCGCTCGCGCGTGGCCTGCGCTGGCTCGGCGCACTCGCGGGGCGGCTGCAGGCGGGCCGCATCGCGGTCTACCTGACTTGCAGCTTTGCCGCGCTGATCACCTTGCTCGTGCTGGTGCGCCGATGATCACGCTTTCCGGAGCGCTCTCGCAAGGGCTCGAAATTCTGGTGGCGCTCGCGGCTGCGCCGCTGCTCTCGGGCTGGGTCGGAATCTGCCGGGCCCGGCTCCAGGGCCGGCGCGGGCCCAGCCTCTGGCAGCCGTATCGTACGCTGCACAAGCTCTTCAACAAGGAATCGGTGCTCGCGCTGCACGCAAGCCCGCTCACGCGCTTCGCCCCCTATGTCGTCTGGGGCTGCATGACGCTCGCCTGCGCGATCGTGCCCACGCTCTCGACCGATCTGCCGCTCTCGCCCGCCGCCGATGCGATCGCGCTCGTCGGCCTGTTCGCGCTCGCGCGCGTGACGATTTCGCTCGCCGCCATGGACACGGGCACCGCCTTCGGCACGCTCGGCGCGCGGCGCGAGATGCTGGTGGGCTTTCTCGCCGAACCGGCCCTGCTCATGGTGCTGTTTTCCGCCTCGCTGATCACGCAATCGACCGGGCTCACGCACATCGTCGACACCTTGAGCCACGGCGAGCTGGCCATCTATCCGAGCCTCGCGTTCGCGGGCATTGCCTTCGCCATGGTGTCGCTCGCGGAAAACGCGCGCCTGCCCGTCGACAATCCCGCCACGCACCTGGAACTCACGATGATCCACGAAGCGCTGTCGCTCGAATACTCGGGCCGCCACCTCGCGCTGATCGAATGGGCGGCCAGCCTGAAGCTCTTCGCTTATTCGTGCGTCGGCCTCGCGCTGTTCGTGCCGTGGGGCATTGCCGAAACCGGCAACCCGCTCGCCCTGCTACTGGCCGTGCCCGCGCTGTTCGTGAAGCTGTTCGCGGGCGGCGCGCTGCTCGCGCTGGTGGAGACGCTCAACGCGAAAATGCGCCTCTTCCGCGTGCCCGAGTTCCTCGCCACCGCTTACCTGCTCGCCGTGATCGGCATGCTCGTGCATTTCCTGCTGGGAGCCTGAATGCACGGACTCGCCACGCAAATCATCAACTTCCTCGCGGCGATCCTGCTGCTGATCTCGTTCGCGATGCTGAGCCAGCGGCGCATCCTCGCGCTGATCCATCTCTACACGCTGCAGGGCGTCGCGCTCGTATTGGCCAATCTCGTGCTCGGCTTCGTCAGCGCCGATACGCACCTCTACGTCTCGGCGGCGCTCACGCTCGCGCTCAAGGTGGGGCTGATTCCGTGGATACTCTATCGTCTCGTGCGGCGCCTGAACGTCACGAGCGATGTCGAGTCGCTGCTCAACATTCCCGCCACGCTGCTCATGGGCATCGCGCTCGTGGTGGTGGCCTTCAACGTGGCGCTGCCGGTCTCGCAGTTCGCTTCGTCGGCGGCGCGCGGCACGCTGGGCATCGCGCTCGCGTGCGTGCTGCTGTCGTTCATGATGATGATTACGCGCGCGAAGGCAGTCCCGCAGGTGATCGCGTTCCTCTCGATGGAGAACAGCCTGTTCTTCGCGGCGACGGCCGCCACCAACGGCATGCCGATGATCGTCGAGCTCGGTGTCGGGCTCGACGTGCTCGTGGGCATGCTGATCCTCGGCGTGTTCATGTTCCAGATTCGCGAGCAGTTCGACAGCCTCGACATTCACCACCTCGAAGAACGCAACCATGAGTAGTGCCTGGATTCTCGCGGCAGTGCTCGGTCTGCCGCTTCTCGCCAGCGCCTGCCTCGCGCTGGCCGGCGCGCGCCGCGCCGCGCCGGAGCTGAACATCGGCTTCAGCCTGCTCACGCTGGCCGCCACCCTCCTGCTCGTGCAGCAAACCCTGACGCATGGCGCGGCCTTCGTGTTCGGCAAGGCGTTTTACGTCGACCCGTTCAACGTCTTTCTCGCGGCGCTGAGCGCCCTCGTCGGCTGGACGACAGCGCTCTTTTCGAGGCCCTATATGCGTGTCGAACGCGAGCGCGGCCGCATGAGCGCGGGCCGCACGCGGCTCTATCACGCCATGTATCAGCTATTCATCTTCGCCATGCTGCTCGCGCTGCTGACGAACAACATGGGCGTGCTGTGGGTGGCCATGGAAGCCGCCACGCTCGCGGCCGTGCTGCTGGTGGCGGTCTATCGCACGGCGGCCAGCTTCGACGCGGCGTGGAAATACTTCATCCTCTGCGGCGTGGGCATTGCCCAGGCGCTGTTCGGCACGATCTTGCTGTACCTTGCCGCGAGCCGCGTGCTGGGCGGCGACGACGCGCTGCTGCTGACGAGCCTCAGCGCCGCGAAGGCGAGCCTCGATCCCGCCATCGTGTCGCTCGCGTTCGTGTTTCTGCTGATCGGCTATGGCACCAAGGTCGGCCTCGCGCCGATGCACAGCTGGCTGCCCGACGCCCACGCCGAAGGCCCGACACCGATTTCGGCCGTGCTCTCCGGGCTGCTCCTCAACGTGGCGCTCTACGCGGTGCTGCGCTGCAAGGCGCTTGCCGACGGCGCGCTCCAGAATGGCCTGCCCGGGCATTTGCTGGTGGGCTTCGGGCTCGTCACCGTACTGCTCGCGACGTTCTCGCTGTTCAGGCAGACCGACGCGAAACGTCTGTTCTCGTTCTCGTCGATCGAGCACATGGGCATGATGACTTTCGCGTTCGGCCTGGGCGGCCCCGTGGCGACGTTCGCGGGCTTGTTGCACATGACGGCGCATGCGCTCGTGAAATCGGCGATTTTCTTCAGCGTCGGCCATGCCGCGCAGAAGACCGGCACGCAGTCCATCGACGGCATTCGCGGGCTGGTCCGCACGAGCCCTGTCGTGGGCTGGGGCATGGTGCTGGGCACGCTTGCGATTCTCGGCATGCCGCCGTTCGGCGTGTTCGCGAGCGAGTTCCTGATTCTCACCACCGCGCTGCAAGCGCTGCCGTGGGCCGTGCCCTTGCTGATGCTGGCGCTCGTGGTTGCCTTCGCGGTCATATTCCGGCGCGTGCAAGGCATGGCGTTCGGCGACTCCACGGCGCGCCGCCTCGAATACCGGCCCGCGTTGCTGCCGGTGTTCATTCATCTGGGCATCGGGCTCATGCTCGGGCTCTACATTCCCTCCTGGCTCGCGGCATGGTACCGCGCAGCGGGAGCCGTTCTGGCAGGATGATCGATGCGTATCGATGCCCTCAACTTGCCCGGCCTCACGGGCCTCGCCACCGCCGCTGCCAATGACGCTGCCAACGAGGCGCCGGCGACCTACGTCGCCCACGTCGATACCGCGACGTGGAGCCGGGTAGCGGCCGTTGCCCACGAAAGCGGCGCACGCCTGATTTCGATGTGGGGCGCCGAGGCGCGCGACGGCACGCACACCGTCAGCGCCGCCTATGCCGCCGACGACGGCCTGCTGTGGGTCCGGCTGCCGCTCGGCAACGCATCGTCGGGCGCGAGCGAATACCCGGATCTTTCCACGCGCTTTCCCTGCGCGATCCGCATGCAACGCGCTGTCCACGATCTGAGCGGTTTGCGCGCCGGCGGTGCCGGCGACGTGCGCCCCTGGCTGAACCACGGCAACTGGCCCGCCGACTATTTTCCGTTGCGCCAGGCCGTATCGGGCATCGAGCGTTTCGAATCGCACGAGGCGGATTACGCCTTCACGCGCGTCGAGGGAGACGGCGTGCACGAAATCGCCGTGGGGCCGATCCACGCGGGCACCATCGAGCCCGGACACTTTCGCTTTTCCGTCGTCGGGGAAAAAGTGTTACGGCTCGAAGAACGTTTCGGCTACGCGCATCGCGGCATCGAACGCCAGTTCGAGCGCACGCCCGCGCTCGCCGGACATCGCCTGGCAGCCCGAATTGCTGGAGACAGCAGCGTCGCGTTTGCGTGGGCGTATTGCATGGCGCTCGAGCGCGCGCTCGGCACCACGATTCCGCCGCGCGCGCAATGGCTGCGCGCATTGCTGCTGGAGCGCGAGCGCGTCGCCAACCATCTCGGCGACCTGGGCGCGCTCGGCAACGACGCCGGATTCGCCTTCGGACTCGCGCAATTCTCGCGGATGAAGGAAGACTGGCTGCGCCTGAACGAGCGCGCGTTCGGCCACCGCTACCTGTTCGACGCGGTCGAGCCCGGCGGCCTGCCGCGCGACCTCGACGCGCAACATGCCGACGCGATCCTGACGCAGTGCGAACGCATCGGCCACGAGGTTCGTTCGATGCGGCGCATCTATGACGATCACGCCGGATTGCAGGACCGTTTCGCGCGAACCGGCACCCTCGCGCCCGCCGTGGCGGTCCGGCTCGGCGTGTGCGGCCTCGCGGCGCGGGCGAGCGGCGCCGCGATGGATCTGCGCGTCGATTACGGCCCGACCCCGTACCGCGAGATCGGCGCACGCCCCGCCAGCGACGCACGCGGCGACGTGGCCGCGCGCGTGGCCGTGCGCTTTCGCGAAGTCGAAGAATCGCTGCGGCAGATTCGCGCGATCATCGCGGGGCTGCCGGCCGGCAGCGTCGCCGCACATCCCGACACCGCATGCGCGCCGTCGTACGGAGCGGGCTGGGTCGAAGGCTGGCGCGGCGACGTATTGGTTGCGCTCGAAACCACCGGGGACGGCATGCTGGCCCGCTGCCATTGCCACGATCCGTCATGGCAAAACTGGCCCGCCATCGAAGTGGCGATGATCGGCAATATCGTGGCGGACTTTCCGCTCATCAACAAATCGTTCAACCTCTGTTACGCGGGACACGACCTGTGACGTGGCAACTTCTCAAGCGGATCGCCAGCGCCCACGCACCGGCCCGGTCCTGGCCGCAGGGCGGCGACGACTGGCGCACGGAGTCCCAACAACTGCACCAGCAAATTCTCGACGTGCTCGGCCGCGCCCTGTGCATCCGGCAGATCGACGCGGGCTCGTGCAATGCCTGCGAGCTGGAGATTCACGCGCTCGGCAACCCGTACTACAACATCGAGGGCCTGGGCATTCGTTTCGTCGCGAGCCCCCGCCACGCCGACATGCTGCTGGTGACAGGCGCGCTCGCGCTGAACATGCGCGAGGCGGTGCGGCTCGCCTACGAGGCCACGCCCGCTCCGAAGCTGGTCGTGGCCGCCGGCGAATGCGCCTGCACCGGCGGCATTTTCAAGGATAACTATGCAGTGTGCGGGCCGCTTTCGGATCTCGTTCCCGTCGATGTCCGCATTCCGGGTTGTCCGCCAGCGCCGGTCGAACTGCTGAGAGGGATTTTCGCGGCGCTGCGCGCTTCGGAGGGCTAGCGCGGGGGCGCAATGCGTTCCGCCGCGAGGCGCAGGCCCTCCACATCGAACAGATCGCTGGCCGGATATCCGCCCGCGAACGAAATCATGCCGGGCTCGCCGAGATACTTGAAAAGCTCGCGAATCGGAGAGCCCGAGGGCTGCTGAAACGGGGAAGTGAACTCGTACATGGCGTCGTTCCGATCAATCTCTGCGTGGCGGCTTTTGATTTACGTTTCGGCCGTGGCGGCAATAGCGGCGGTATTCTGGGCCTCGTGATCCCCTTCGAAGCACGCGTGGCGTGGCATGCGAGTACGGATGCCGCTTACTATCTCGTCTATCCGACCGAGTTCAGCCACGGCAAACCGCTCGAAGCGTTTCGCGCGTGGCTGCTGGAACAGGCGGGTGCGTACGCCGGAATCGAATAGCGGACCGTTCGAACGTAGACCGCATAAGGCGCGTCGATCGCATCGGCAAGGCGCGCGCCAAGCGGTTCGGCGGCGATCACGCAGGTCGCGACCGGCAGCGCCGCGCTCGATCGGGCGCGCCGGCGTTTCCTTCTAGATGCAAGATGGTGTCGCCGGCGGGTCTACACAAGGAGAACCGCACCGCGCAAGTGATGTGCGCAATTTCCTGATCGAGCAATGTCATCGTGGAGCCCCTCCCTAAGGGTTGCCATCGGCCGATCGATGCCATCCGCGCCACGCTGCTTACGCCACACGGGCGTGTCGTCAGCGCGCGCTTGCGGCATGCCGCTCTTCGCATCAGCGCCGATTCGATTCATGGCGAATCAATCCCGCATTTTTGTATGACAAACAAAACTCGCCAAATAATTACGCGAGCCATTCTTTAACTTACATTTAAATTACTTATTTCGACTCCAGCCCGCTGAGCGAAATATTGCCGAAAAGACATCGTCCCAATTGAAACAATTTGAATCATATGGAATGATATCGATTCTCATTCCCGAGGAACTTTCGGGACAATTTAAAACAGAACCAGCCAGCCTGGTGTCGTTTCCCTGTGCATCCGGGGCGGCCCTGCCAGCCAACTCGCCCGCGCCTTTTTTGCGCCATCCGCGCGCAATCGATCGCCCGGGTCTTCCTTTGCACAGGGATCCCATGTTGAACAGGACGCCGCTCGCGAGTGCGCTCGCGCTGGCCTTTGCCGTACCGTTTGCTTCTTCCGCGCTCGCGCAGAGCGCGCCTGCCGCGGCCTCCAACGCCGCCGTCACGCCGGCAGGCACGGCCACGGATAGCGCCACACTGCCCGCGATCTCGGTCTCGGGCCAGGCGCCCGCCCAGGACTTCCAGGCGGAAACCTCGACCGTTGGCGCGAAGACGCCCACGGCGCTGCGCGACATCCCGCAAACCGTCACGGTCATCAACAAGGCCGTGATGCAGTCGCAGGGTGCCACGTCGTTTCAGGACGCCCTGCGCAACGCGCCGGGCATCACGATCGGCGGCGCGGAAGGCGGACAGATCGGCAACAACATCAACCTGCGCGGCTTCACGGCCCAGAACGACATCTACCTGGACGGCTTTCGCGACCGCAACCAGTACTACCGCGACACCTTCGACCTCGAATCGATCGACGTGCTCTACGGCCCTTCGTCGATGCTGTTCGGGCGCGGTTCGACGGGCGGCGTGATCAACCAGGTGACCAAGCAGGCCACGCTCAAGCCGCTCACCGAAGTCTCGGCGACCCTCGGCACCGACGACCGCTATCGCACGACGCTCGACGTGGACCGTCCGCTCGGCGACCACGCCGCGTTCCGCCTGAACGCGTTCGGCCAGTCGATGGGCTCCTCGCGCGACGAGATGAAGAACAAGGACTACGGCTTCGCGCCCGAGTTGCGCTTTGGCATTGGCACGCCCACCGAGGTCACGCTCTCGGCGCTCATTCAGCACAACTACGATATGCCGGACTACGGCGTGCAGTCGATCGACGGTCATCCGTTCGCGCCGTCGAAGAGCACCTTCTACGGCCTCACCGACGACCGCACGATCCAGGACGTGCAAACGGTCACGGCGCGCGTCGATCACAAGTTCAACGATCAGCTCAAGATCAGCAACCAGACGCAGTTCTCGCACTCGCTCACCGACGCGCGCGAGACCGCGCCGGGCGCCGTGCTCACGGGCCCGCTCTCGTCGAGCACGGCGCTCAGCAACGGCAACTACACGACGCTGCCGCTCAGCGATCTCTATGTGAAGCTCGCGAGCCACGACCGCGTGATCGAGAACCACTCGATCTACAACGATACGGTGGCGCAATACAAGTTCACGACGGGCTTCCTGAAGCACGAGATGATCGCGGGCGTCGAGGTCGGCCACGACAGCTATACGAACCAGGCCTATACGCGCAACAATCTGCCGATCGTCTCGCTGCTCGATCCCGTCTATATTCCGACGCCCTCGAACGTCACGCAGACCGTGGGCAATCACGCGGAATCGGGCGCCACGTCGATTGCCGCGTACTTCAACGAAACGATGTCGATTGGCGAGCACTGGAAGCTCATTGGCGGCGTGCGCTGGGATCGCTTCCAGGCGCACATCGCGAACACGGTGAGCGCACCGTCCTACGCGGACCAGACCAATACGTTCACGAGCGTGCGCGCCGGCGCGATTTATCAGCCCACCGACTGGCAGTCGTATTACTTCTCGTACGGCACCTCGTTCGATCCGTCGCTCGAAGCGCTCACGGTCACGAACAACACGCAGAACCTCGCGCCCGAGCACACGAAATCGTATGAAGTGGGCGGCAAATGGGACCTGCTGGACGGCAATCTCTCGGTGACGTCCGCTTTCTTCCAGCAGGAGATGGATAACGCGCGCACGCAGACTTCCACGGGCGAGTACACGCTCGAAGGCGACATTCGCGTGCGCGGCTTCCAGGCGGGCGCGACCGGCCACATCACCGACAAGTGGCAAGTATTCGCGGGCTACACGTACATGGACGGCGTGGTGCTCAAGGCGCTCGACGGCACCCAGGGGCACACGCCGGCCAACACGCCGCGCAACACCTTCACGCTGTGGACCACCTATGCCTTCACGCCGCATTGGGAAATCGGCGGCGGCCCGACCTATATGTCCTCGCGCTATGCGGCAAACACGAACTACGTGGAAACGGGCGGCTATACGCGCTGGGATGCGATGGCCGAGTATCACGAGAAGAAGTGGGACGTGCGCCTGAACCTGCTGAACCTCACGAACAAGTTCTACTACGACGCCCTCATTCAGTCCGATGGCGGCCGCGCGGTGCCGGGCATCGGCCGCACGTTCCTCGCGACGGCCGATTACCGGTTCTAGAAAGTTTAGAGTCCGAAGCAATACACGCAACGAAGGAAGCACGCGATGCTGATTCACGTCCCCAACGTACTGACGCCCGAGCAGGTGCGCGGGCTGCGCGAGCGGCTCGACCACGCGGGCGACGCCTGGGTGGACGGCCGCGCCACGGCCGGATGGTCGGGCGCTCCCGTCAAGCGCAATCGGCAGATTGCCGAGCACACGCCGCTCGCGCGCGAGTTGGGCGACGTGGTGCTCGCGGCGATCGAGCGCAATCCGCTCTTCATCAGCGCGGCGCTGCCCAACCAGGTGTACCCGCCGCTCTTCAACCGCTACGAAGGCGGCATGACGTTCGGCAGCCACGTCGACGGCGCCGTGCGCGTGCTGCCCAATGGCATGAAACTGCGCACCGACGTATCGGTCACGCTGTTTCTCTCCGCGCCCGACGAATACGACGGCGGCGAACTCGTGATCGAAGACCGCTACGGCGTGCAGGAAGTGAAGCTGCCGGCCGGCGACATGATCGTCTACCCCGCCACCAGCCTGCACGAGGTGAAGCCGGTGACGCGCGGCGTGCGCGTCGGGAGCTTCTTCTGGGTGCAAAGCCTCGTGCGCGACGACACGCAACGCGCACTGCTGTTCGACATGGACACCGCGATCCAGCGCCTGAACGCAAGCGACGCCGACGCCGGCGCGCGCCGCAGCCTCGTGGGCTGCTATCACAATCTCCTGCGACTCTGGAGCGAAACATGAGCCTGACCGGCACCGCCGGGATCGACGCGCCGCGCACGCGCCTCGAAGCCGAAGCACTCACCGAACGACCGGAACGCACCGAACGCACCGAACGCACGAAGCGCTCGCGCCGCGCGAACTTCATCAAATGGCTGCGCAAGGTGCACGGCTGGGTGGGGCTATGGGGCGCTGCGCTCGGCCTGCTGTTCGGTACGACGGGTTTCGTGCTCAACCATCGCGCCGGGCCGCTGCATATTTCGGCTGGCGCGCCACAGGTTTCGACGCTGGCGCTCGCGGTACCCCACCCCGCACCCGCAACGCCACGCGAGCTGGCGAAATGGCTGAGGGCGCAAACCGACCTCGAGCTGCCGGCGCGCATGGGCCGCATGCAGAAAGAGCCCGCCCATGCGGTGGCCTGGGGCGATCGCAAGAGCGTGCAGCCCGAGCATTGGCAGATGATGTTCTCGTCGCCTCGCGAAAGCGTGATGGTCGAATACTGGGTCGGCAACGACCACCTCACGCTCAGGCGCAACGACAATGCGTTGCTGGCGACGCTCACGAATCTGCACAAGGGCGTGGGCATGAGCATCGGCTGGGTGCTGTTCATCGACAGCTTCGCGGGCGCGCTGATCCTGCTTTCGCTCACCGGCGTGCTGCTGTGGACGGAACTGAACAAGCGCAAAACCGTGGGCGCGGCGCTGCTGATCGGCTCGATCGTCGTGGCCTTGTGCGTGGGGCTCGCCTGAACGGCATTCCCGTATCGACAGACTATCGTCGGCTTTCGCCCACGGGCTTTCCCATCGTCAGCACCATGCGGAACTTGACGTCGCCGCGCTTCATCCGCTGATAAGCGTCGAACGCATGTTCCAGCGGCACGGTCTCGATCATCGGCCGCACATCGGTTAGCACGCTAAAGCGCAGCGCCTTTTCGTTCTCGAACGGCGTGCCCGTGATCGAACCCGTGATGCCGCGCTCGCCGGAGACGAGCTGTCGCGTCGATACGGGCAGCGGATCCTTGCCGATCCCAAGCACGATCAAGCGGCCTTGCGGCGCGAGGCCCGCCATTAGCGCGGCAACGGCGTCGGCATTGCCGACCGTGGTCACGATCGCTTGCGCGCCGCCCAGCGCCTTGAGCCTGGCTGCGGCATCGTCCTGTTGGGTGTCGATATAGACGTGCGCGCCCAGCGCCAGCGCATCCGCGGCGATGTCCTGCCCGCGTCCCACCGCGACCACCTTGAAGCCCATCTTGCGCGCATATTGCAATGCCATGTGGCCGAGTCCGCCAACACCGAGCACGGCCACGAGATCGCCGGCCTCGGCTCCGCATTTTCTGAGCGCATTGAAGGTGGCGATGCCGGCGCACAGGATGGGGGCCGCTTCCTCGGCGCTCAGCTCGTCGGGAATGGCGACGAGACCCGTGCTGCGCGCCACCATCATCTCCGCATAGCCGCCGTCACACGTTGCGCCCACAACGGGCTGGTTCTCGCAAAGCTGGAATTGGCCGCGCCGGCACTGCGCACATTCGTTGCAGTGACCGCCCAGACGGCCGACGCCGACCCGCTGGCCGACTTTCCAGATGGCCGGCGTGCCGGGGCCGATCTCGACAATGCGGCCGACGACTTCATGACCCGGCACGCGCGGCGGCATCGCAGCGGAATCGGCGCGCTCGATATCCGCTGTATCGGCACCGCAGATGCCGCACGCCTCCACCTCGAGCAGGACTTCGCCGGCCCCCGGACTCCGGGCCTCGCGCTCGACCTGTTCGAGCACGCCGGGCCGCGCGATCTGCATGGCCCGATAAGTACGCTTCATGTTCATCTCCCGGCACCGTTTTCCATCGCGGAATCAGGCGACCTGATAGATACGCACGTCGGGCGCGGCCTGCGGCAGAGGACCGGGCGCGCCCACCACATCGGCGGTAAACAGCGGGTTCTGCGACTTCGACTGGAACCCGGGCCAATTTTTGGCCCAACGCGGTCTGCTGGCAAACGAGATAATGTGTCGGGCGTCGAAAGAAAAACTTTATTGGCAAGCGCTCGCGCGTTCGTCCCGGCGCGTTGCGCGTATCGAACACTTCCCGGGCCGGTCATGCGCCGCCCGGCGAAACGCTGTCCCTGCTCAGTTCTGCTGACGAATCCGCCAGATCCCGATAACGCACATAATGCGAATCCGCCGCGGTCTTGGCGGCATACATGGCGGTATCCGCCTTCATCAGCAGCGCCTCGGCGTGAACGCCATCGGCCGGAAATTCGCTGATGCCGATGCTCACGCCCACCCTCACCCGATGCGTGTCGAGCGTCAGGGGCGCTTCCATGGCCGCCTGGACGCGCGCCGCCGTATTGCGCGTGGTCTCGGCCGAGCGCACGCCGCTCAGCAGGACGACGAACTCGTCGCCGCCGAAGCGGGCGACGATGTCCGCGCCGCGCAGCGCCGCACGCAGGCGCTGCGCGACCACGACGAGGGTCCGGTCGCCGGTCGAATGGCCCAGCCGATCGTTGATCTGCTTGAAGCCGTTCAGGTCGACGAACATCACGGCCAGCATCTCGCCGCTCAGCGACGCGCGCCGGATCGCCTGATCGAGCCGCTCCATGAACCGCATCCGGTTGGGCAAGCCCGTGAGCGTGTCGTGGCCGGCGAGGTGCGCGAGCTCCTCCTGCCGGGTATGCAGCGCGTCGACCTGCGAGCGGATCTCGCTGCGCATGCGCTCGAAGCAACGCGCGAGCACGCCGATCTCGTCCGAACGCGTGACCGGCAGGCGCTCGATGGCGCCGTCGTCGAAGATGTGCGTGACCGCATTCGCGAGCGTGCGCAGCGGACGCGCGAGCGCGCGCGCAAAAAGAACCGCCAGCAGGATCGCCAGGGTGCTCGAGATCAGCACGAGGCGCACGATCTGCGCGCCCAGTGCGTTGGCGGACGCGAGCACGTCCGTGAGCGGCCGCGCGAGACCGAGCGCGATGAAGCGATTGCCGTCCACCAGACCGAACGGCGAGCGCACGAACGCGAACACCTCGGCGGGCGGCTCGTGCGCGTGCGCGTAGCCATGGAAGGCCACGCTTGCCCGGCCGCCCTCGAAGAGCGGCGCCGTGGCCGGAAAGTTCTTTTGCATCAGCACGCGCCGGCCGCGCTCGAAACCGAAGGTCTGGGCCGGGTCGGGATGCACGAGAAAGTCGCCCCATTCGTTGGCCATGTACACCACGTAGTCGGGCGGCAAGTCGCGCTCGATGCGCTTGAACACCTGGGTCAAATCGACGTCGATCACCAGCACGCCAGCCTTGTCGCCGTTCGCATTCGCAATGGGCGCGGCCACCATCACCACCGGCTGCCCCTCGCCCGGGTCCGAGGCGGCCCCGTCCTTCAGACTGATCGGCGAGACGTAGACGGGCGCCGCGCTTGCGGCAAGCGTGTCGAACACATAGGGAAACTGGCCCTTCTCCTGCAATTCGTCGTCGGGGACGACCACGATGCCCTGCGCGCCGCGATCGACCCGCACGCGCTCGAGCCCGTAATGGGAGCGCGAAATCACGCGTATCTGCAGATACTCGGGGTGATGCCGCATGAAGCCGAGGAACACCTGCTTGAGCCTTGCGTCGGCGGGCCGGGGCGCTTCGCCCAGCGCAACGGCCTCGGCCGACGGCAAGGTCGCGAGCACGAGGGCGTCGTCCGCGACGTCGCCGAGCGCCGCGGTGAAGCGCTGGCTCAATAGCTGCGTCGAGGTGAGCAGGCTGTGCTCCGCCTCGTGCACGAGCATCCGGCGATTGGCCCGATAGGTGGAATAGCCGGTCGCACCCGACGCCAGCACGCCGATGCACACCAGCAGGATCGAAAGCCGCGAGGTCAAACCGAGCTTGATCATTGCGGAAAGCGCCTCAACCGGTCGCCCGATTCGATCCGGCGCCACAGCGCTTCGCGCTCGCCGATGCTCTCGACGCGCTGGAGCCAGACGAGGTGCGGGCCGCTGCCGGCAACGTCGCCGGAGACGTTGGCGGAGACGCGGTTAGCCGCAACGGCGGAAGCGGCGCCGGACACCGGCGTCATCGTGTTCGCAAGTCCCTCGCGCTGGGTCAGTTGCTTGCCGGTTTGCGGCTCCAGCATCGCATTGATCCACGCGTAGGCCAGCGCCGGATTGCTCGCGTTGCGCGTGATCGCCCAGCAATCGAGCCACGCGAGCGCGCCTTCGTCCGGAATGACGTAACCCACGTCGACGCCCGCCTGGCGCAACTGCTCGACTTGCTGCGTGCCGTAATTGCCGAACATCAGCGCCACGTGGTGCTGGACGAACTGCGCCGTGGCCTCTTCTGGAAGCGTGTAATACGTGAGCAGATTGCGCCGCAAGCGCACGAGATCGCGCGCGACGGTTCGCATCTGCCCGGGCGTCAGGTGAAACGGATCGCGATAGCCCAGCGCCAGCGCGGCAAACGAGAAGTTGTGCTGTGCGCTGTTGAAATCGAGCACCTTGCCGCGATAGCGCGGATCCCACAGCGCGCGCATCGAGCGCGGGGGGACCGGAATCTGTTGGCGGTCGTAAATGAGCCCCATCGACGAATAGGTGAACGGAATCGCATAGGCGCGGCCCGCGTCCACGAGTCCGCGAATATCGGCGAGCCGCTGAAAAAACGGTTGCTGCCACTTGCGATTCGGAATGCGCGACAAGTCGAGCGGGCTCAGCATGCCCGCGTGCGCGTAGCGCTCGATCTCCGCGGTATTGGCCGCCAGCACGTCGAATGGCGGCGGCTCGGCGCTGTGCATGCGGGCCCATAATGCTTCGTCGGACGCGACGAAGGTGACTTCGACTTTGGCGTGGAAGCGCGTTTCGAACGCGCGGACCCAGTCGTCGTCGGCATAGCCGGGCCACGCGAGCACGCGCAACACGGACTGGCCCGGCGAGCGGGAATCCGCGAGCGTATGCGTCCAGAGAAAACACCCAAAAAGGATCACCAGGGCCACTGCCGTAGCCCAATGGCGCGCGCGACGGCGCGTGCCTCCCCCATGGATGAGACGGCGAACGACCGTCTTGAAGCGTCGCTTCATTTCGCAAACTTGTTCGATGCTGTTTTAGGGTTCTGCGCAACGCCTACCCATTTTCGACGAAACGAAGACCCCGCTTCGCTCGACCCCGTATCCCAGCGGCAACCCGTTAATGAATTGCCGCCGCCTATCTTATCGAAGACAGAAAACCAGAATATGTCGTCCGGGTCACTTTCAGCACAAGGGAAAACCCGGCTATTGGATTTCCCGTGCCGTCACGCCATTCATTTTGCGTTTTGCATAACGATATCTAACGTCGTACTGCCACCATTCAGGTTTTATCGATTTTTAAAAATTGGCGCCCGAAGATCCAATGCGCGTTTCAGGAGAGTTGCGGCCTTGCGGATCCCGGCCACGACCTCGAAGAGACTCGGGCGCTGATCGAAACCGGATAGTCCGAGAATGGATGCCACACTTTCCTGATGAAGGCGCTCGACCTTCCCGTTGCGCATGCGCCGGTCGAAGCGCGGAATCTTGTGGTCGGCCGCCGTACTTCCGCGCGGCAACTTGGCGATCAGGTGCTGGCTGGCATCAGCATCGGGCAGGACGGCATCACCGTGCAGCAACCCTGCGTGGTCCCAAGTTTTGCATCTTATAAGCGGCGTGGTCGAGCACGCCCCCCTTGCCTGCCAAGTGATAGTGGCGGTGAAACCCGGCAAGGAATCACACCGCCGCCGTGGCCGCGATGCCCGGCAGCGCCGCCAGCGCACGCTCCCAGATTTGCCGCGTGCGCAGCCACACGAGTTCGCACCAATCGGCGTCGGCGGGCAGGAACGACTCGAACAACGCGCGGCTGATCGCCCGGCCCCGCGCGTCGCGCGGGTCGCCATGGAGATGCAGCCAGTGGTCGTCGCGCAAGGCCGTGTGCATGGGCGCTTCCGGATAGGTTCCGCATTCGATCACAAGCTGCATTAGATGCGTGCCCGGCAACGCGTCCAGCAAGGCCTGCGAGGTATAGCCCGTTGCCCGCGCGACCACGCCGGTTTCGCTGATGGCGGCGTCCGCATGCGTGAGCAGCGTGTAAAGCCATGGGCCGTAGAGACGCTGCGCATCGGCGAGCGCCGGATACGCCGATTGCGCGATCGCCATCAGCATCGGATGGCCGAACGCGCCCGCGCCGGTATGCAAATCGAATGAAATGGCGATCTGTGCCTTCTTGAGAAAGCGCTGCACGATCTCGTGCAAGGTCCGGTTCGACCACGTGGGCGCCTGGCCGCCGTAGAAAAGGCCATCGGCGTGGCGATATTGCCCGGCGCCCACGATCGCCTGCACGCCCGTCCAGCCGAGCGACTCCACTTGCTTCGCGAGCAGCACATCGGCCCGCCGCCGCTCTGCGCCGTCGATATCGCGGCATGCGTAAATCTCGTGCAGTTCCTCGTAGCGCGCATTGACCGGCAACGCCGCGCCGAAATCGACATAGTTGCGATTCAGATCGACATTGTCTTCGTTCACGCGCCTGACCCACGCGGTGCCCCATGGATTGATCAAATGCACCATCATCACGGCGACGTCGTCGGGCAAGGTCCGTGCGGCCAGTTCGCGCAGCCACTCGGACTGGCAGGTGGAGCCGTAATAGCCCTCCACGCCATGCGTGCCCGAGGTGGCGACCAGCACGCGCGCGGCGGCCGGATCGCCGAGCCAGGCGACGTCGGTTGCGAGCGCCTCGTCATTGGGGCCCTTGAGCGGATGCGAAAAAGTCGTTACGGTTGCGCCAGCCGTTTGCGCGGCGCGAAGAAACTGTTGGCGCTGGGTGTCGAAATCCGCTTCGACGGGAAAGCCGATTTTCATGGAGTCCTCGGATCATCAAGCGTGTGGGGGGCGCACCGCATTCAAAACACCCCTTCAGATAGCCGCTTTCGCGGCGCTCGCGCATGCCAGCGGCAATGCCAGCGTCACGTTGCCCGAAGGCTTCGCGCAACAGAGCAATGCCGCGCCTTCGGGCGGCGGGTCGAGCGGCGCGCTGGTGTACTCGACGCGGCCTGCGGCCAGCGGCGTCGCACAAGTATTGCAGATGCCGATGCGGCAACTGAACGGCACCGCGTAGCCATGCTGCTCCGCGAATTCGAGCAGCGATTCGCAGCGGGGATCCCATGCGAGCGGCGCCGCGTGCGGGTGGAATCTCACTATCGTTGCGCTCGCATCTATTGTTCGCTCGCTCTCCGCTCGCTCCGCCACGTCGGACGGCGCGTCCTGCGCGGGTTCTTGGCCGGCATCGGCCTCCAGCACGGTTGCAGGACCGAAGAACTCGTAGTGAATGCGCTCGCGCGCCACGCCAAGGCCGCGCAGAAGCTTCCAGTTGGCCTGCATGAACGCGGGCGGCCCGCACAGATATACTTCGTAGTCGTCGAGCGGCAGCAGGCGTTGCAAGGTCTCGCGCGTGACGAGTCCTTCGCTGTCGAAGCTGCGCGCCAGGCGGTCTTGCGCCAAAGGCTGCCGATAGCAGATGTGCACATGCACATTCGCACAGGCCGCCGCCACCGCTTGCGCTTCGCGGCCAAAGGCGTGCACCGCGCCGTTCTCGCAGGCGTGAATGAAATGCACGCGTCGATGCTGCGCGCCCGGCATCGCCCGCAGCCGATGCAGCATGCTGACGAGCGGCGTCAAGCCCACGCCGCCGCTCATCAGCACGACGGGCCGCGTGGTGTCGTCGCCGCAGACGAACGCGCCCGCCGGTCCGGCCACATCGAGTTCGTCGCCCACCTGGACCGCATCATGCAGATGCGACGAGCCGCGTCCCGCCGGTACGTCGTCGCGACCCGGCGGGGCCGGCTCAAGCTTGACCGAGATCCGCCAGCGCGCCGCGTCGGCAGGGTCGCCCGAGAGGCTGTAGGTACGCAGCAGTTTTTCCCCGCACGGCAACGCCAAACGCAGCGTCACGAACTGCCCCGCCACGAACGGCGGCAGCGCCTCGTCATCGGCGGGCACGAGTTCGAACGAGACGATCGAGGCGCTCTCGCGCCGGCGAGCGCTCACACGCAGACGGCGAAAGCCCGAGGGAGCCCGGCGCGCCCAGGCGGCCGCCGCGTTGACGACGTCGCTCATGTCACGGCTCCACGCGCGCGTCATGCACGACATGAACCGGCATTGTCACGGGCCGCGCCGGCTTTCCGGAGGACGTGCCGGCCGCCTGCTCGCGCTCGATCATCTGTCCAAGCGCACGCCTGAAGCGCAGCGGTCCCGCGTCGATGGCGAAATCGATATTCGGCGTGCGCGCGTTCTGCATGCCCGCGTGAACCGCCGTCAACACCGCGCGGTCTTCCTCGAATGCATGACGCACGTCTTCGTCGAACTGGCGCGAGATCCGTTCGTCGTTCGGCGCGAAGTTGCGCGTCTGAAACCAGTAATAACGCGTCTGCGAAGCATCCACCGGGGTCATGAAGTTATAGGAGTTCATCAGGAACACATCGGCATGGGGCGGCGCGTCGTCGCCACCCGTGCCCGCGGGCGTAAAGACCGCCTTGATGATCGCGTGCGAAGGAAAGCGCACTTCGTAATGTTGCTTGCGGTCGCAACGACCTTCGAAGCGCACGAACTGCGCATAGAACGGCGCGACCTCCACGTCGCGCATCCAGCGCGAGACCGTCACGCCGTGCGCCGCCACCTCGGTCTTGAGCGGCTCGGCCTCGCAGGCCGCGTTGCCGAACGACGAGCGGTGCACCCACGCGACGTGCGAGGGGTCCAGCAGATTGTCGGTGACGTAGAGGTAGTGACAGTCCACCGTCATCGCGTCGCCGCGATTCATACCCCATGCCGGATCGCCCCATTCGTCGATCTGCACGATCTTCGCGGGATCGGCCTCATCGGGCTCGCCCATCCAGATCCACAGCAGCCCGTAGCGCTCCGCGAGCGGGTAGCTGCGCACTTTCGCGCCCGGCGGAATGCGCGGGCTGCCCGGGGCTCGCACGCAAGCGCCCTCGCAATCGAACGTGAGGCCGTGGTAGCCGCACTCGACCTGATCGCCAACGAGCCGCCCCATCGAAAGCGGCAGCTTGCGATGCGGGCAGGCGTTTTCGAGCGCGACGGGCGTGCCGTCCTCGCGCCGATACAACACGACGGACTCGCCCAGCAAGGTGACCGGCGCGAGCTCGCGCGTCACTTCTGCGTCCCATGCCGCGACGTACCATGCATTCCTCAGAAACATTCCGTTGCCTCCGCTTTCCCGGGTTTCGTTTTTCGTCTGTGCGGGCCCTTGCACGTCATCGTGCAGGCCGCTTGCATCCGATTCGTTTGCAAGGATAAAAAGCCAAAACACAAAAGAATAGATGTGAAAACCTGCCGGTTCGTTTAGAGTTTCTAAAACGTGAATATCCGGCGAAGTTTCAGACGACGACGAAATGACGACGAATAGCTTTCCCCCGTTGCGCGCGCTGCAGGTGTTCGAGGCCGTGGGCCGGTGCGGCGGCATTACCGAAGCGGCGCGCCGCCTGGGCATTTCCGCGGGCGCGGTCAGCCAGCAGATCAAGCTGCTCGAAGACACGCTGGGGCTGCATCTCACGCAAAAGGACGGCAAGCGGCTGCGCCTGACCGCCATCGGCCGGCAGTATCACGAGAGTTGCGCGGCGGCGTTCGAAAGCCTGCGCGTCGCGCACGCGGAAATCGAGCGCGCGAAGAACACCCGCAATCTGAGCATCAGCGCATTGCCTTCGTTGCTGTCGAAATGGCTCGCACCGCGCCTGCTCGAATGGCAGCGCGAGCATCCCGAACTCAGCGTGTATCTCGACGGCACGCACACGGAGCCGTCGCCGGACGGTTATGAAATCGACTTTCGCATCAGCTATGGCGAGCGGGTCGTGAATGTCGAGAATGCCGTGGAGTTGTTCCGCGATTGCGTGGTGCCGGTATGCAGCCCGCGCTTGCTGGAGTCGGGCGCGCCGCCCGGCTCGCCCGCGGACCTGCTCGCCTACCCGCTGATCTCGGTGGACTGGTTACCGAAATTCGCCTCGCCGCCCTCGTGGCGCGAATGGTTCGTCGCCAACGGCGTGGATTGCGGCGATATCGACGAGAACCATCTGGTGTTCTCGCTCTCGAGCGTGGCGATTCAGGCGGCCATCGACGGCTACGGGTTCACGCTCGCACAAAGCTCCATGATCGGCGACGATCTGGCCGCGGGACGCCTCGTCATGCCCTTCGCGCTCGGGCTCCCGCTGCCTTCGCCCTACTACCTCACGTGGAAGCCGAATGCGTTCGACCGGCCCCATTGCCGCCATTTCCATCGTTGGCTGGTCACGCGCGGGAAAGAGCAGCAACAGCGCAACGAGAGCATGCTTTACCGCGTGGCCAATACATCGAAATCGAAATAGCGCCGTTCGATCTTTTGATATGTTCCGTCCTTGATCATGTCGCTAATCGCCTGATCGATCATCGTGCGCAATTCCGTGTCGCTCTTGCGCAAGCCAATCGCGGCGCCCGCGCCCAGTGTTTTCGGATCGTTGACGGGCGCGCCAAGAAACGCGTAATCGTGGCCCTGCGGGGTTTTCAGAAAACCGTCGCTGCCGGAAATCATGTCGGTCAGCGTCGCGTCGAGCCGCCCCGAGCGCAGGTCGTTATAGACCAGCTCCTGGTTCGCATAGGACACCACATTAATGCCGGCTGGCGCCCAATAAGCCTTCGCATAGGCCTCTTGAGTAGACCCTTGCGCAACGCCGATATTCTTTCCCTTCAGCGAAGCCACCGTTGGCTCGAGCGTAGAGCCTCGCGGGCCGATCAAACTGCTCGGCGTATTGAACAGCATGGTCGAAAACACGACTTGCGCTTCGCGTTTCGGCGTGACCGACATCGCGGAGAGGATCGCATCGAACTTGCGCCCCTGCAAAGCGGGAATGATGCCGTCGAACGCGGTTTCCACCCATACGCACTTCGTCTGAAGTCGGCGGCAGATTTCGTTGCCGAGATCGATTTCGAAACCCACGAGCTTGCCGTCGGGCGCTTTGGATTCGAATGGCGCATAGGTCGGGTCGACGCCAAACCTCAGTTCGGTCAATGCCTTTGCGTGAGCGGAAAGCGCCGCAAGGGACAGCGTGAGACACACCAGCGTCTTCTTCATGGCAATCATGGAAATTCCTGTTCGGAAAGGCCGCCTTTGGCGCCGGCGAAAAACCGGAGCGCGAGGCGAAGGTGAGCGGGAACAGGCCCAAGCATAGGGACTCAAAAAATCGAAGAATAGAGGTGTGCCGATGCACGATGCTTAAGTTTTTCTAAAACGTGCCGGGTGAGGCGCAACGGCGCCCCCCGTTCTTTCGTATACTCCCCAGCAGTATTGACCTATACTCGTACCCAGTATCCGAAACGGCCGCTTTCGCCTGAAGAAAACGGCCGAGCCGATCCGCACGATTATTCACCGCTCACGCGCCTTCAAGGAGACACACCATGGCCATTGCACTTCATCCGAGCGTCGATCAGGGCATCAAGAAAGGTATCGAGAATTTCGCGGGCGGCACGCTGCGCTGCCAATGCGGCAGCGACCCGGTTGAAGTCCAGGTTGCGTCACAGGTGCTGTTCAATCACGCCTGCGGTTGCACCAAATGCTGGAAGCCGGCAGGCGCGCTGTTCTCGGTGGTGGGGGTCGTGCCGCGCGAGAAACTGTCGGTCGTGGCGCACGGCGAGAAGTTGCAGGTCGTCGACGAACAAGCGCCCATCCAGCGCCATGCCTGCACCGCTTGCGGCACGCACTTGTACGGCCGCATCGAGAACAAGGACCATGCGTTCTACGGGCTCGATTTCATCCACACGGAACTCTCCGGCGACGCCGGTTGGGACGGTCCCGGCTTCGCGGCGTTCGTTTCGTCGATCATCGAGAGCGGCACGCCGCCTTCGCAAATGGGGCAAGTGCGGCAGACCCTGCGCGACAAAGGCCTCGAACCCTATGATTGCCTGAGCCCGGCGCTCATGGACATCCTCGCCACGCACGCGGCCAAGGCCAAGGGCACTTATCGCGAGGCTTGATCCGCTGGACGGCTGCCGAAAAGCGAGCCGGTAATGTCGAGATGGCCGTGACCCGGCCATTAGCGCGACGATTCAAGCGCAGGCGCAGCAAACCGACGCTCAAACGCTGTCCGTCGCGACGGGCAAGCCCTCGGCCTTCCAGCGCAGCATGCCGCCGGCGAGATTGGCCACCCTGGCGAAGCCGGCCTTGGTCAGCAGCACGCTCGCCTGGGCCGAGCGTACGCCCGAGCGGCACACCGCCACTACCGGCCGCTCGCGATCGAGTTCGTCGAGCCGCCCCATCAATTGAGAAAGCGGCACCAGCTTCGCATCGGGCAGGTGGCCAAGACGGTCGATGAACTCGGGCGCCTCGCGCACGTCCACGATCTGCAAGCGCGCCGCGTGCTCCAGCAGCGCCATGGGCTCGATTTCCCAGACGCCGCTGAAGCGCAGCGTCAATGGCGCCCAGTCCGGCGTTTCCGCCACCGGCGCCTCGCCCTCCGGCTTCCCGCAGCGCAGGTTCGCGGGCACCGCGACGGCCATCTGCCTCGGATGCGGCAAATTCAGATTGTTCATATAGCCCGCGAAGTCGCCCAGATCCACGTCGCCGCCCAGGCGCGGATTGAAGCGCCGCTCTTCGGCCACGCTCGTGACGGTGATGCCGCGATAATCGTGCGCCGGATAGAGCAGGCAATCGTCGGGCAGCGTCAGGATGCGCTCGCGCACGGAGGCAAATAGCTGCTGCGGACTGCCGCCCTGGAAATCGGTGCGGCCACAGCCGCGAATCAGCAGACTGTCGCCAGTGAAGGCCATGCGCTCGTCGTCGAGCACATAGGTCAGGCAACCGCTCGTATGCCCCGGCGTCGCGCGCACGCCCAGATGGCGCTTGCCGAAGGCCACACGGTCGCCCTCGCGCAGCGGCCGGTTCACGCCCTCGGCGCTCACCGTCGCCGCGAGCGCGATCTCGCTGCCGCAACGCTGGCGCAAGCGCCACGCGCCCGTCACGTGGTCGGCGTGCACGTGGGTGTCGAGCGTCGCCCGCAGCCGCAGGCCCAGTTCCTGCAGCAGCGCGAGATCGCGCGGCACGTGCTCGTAGACGGGGTCGATCAGCAGCGCTTCGCCGCTTTCGACATCGCCGAGCAAATACGTGTAGGTAGACGAAACGGAATCGAAAAGCTGGCGAAAGATCATCGTGGACCTCGCAGGAAAGAAAGGCGCGGCGCGCCTGCCTCGCACGCACACGCGCAAATTCTCCCTCGATTTCGCGCGCTATGCGCTGTTCTTCGTCGGCAGATTCTGGACCAGCAGCGTGCGCGGGTTCGAAAGCGTGATCCTGGCTGCCCGCAGTTGCTTGAGGATAGCGAACAAAAGATCGCTCTTGGTCGAGGAGGCAATGCGCGGGCTGCCGACATAGCCTGTCACGCTGAGCGTGATGCCTTCCGGCGTGAGCTGGCTGAACGTCACCGATGGCGCGGGGGTCTCGAGCACCGCGGGATGCTCGCGATAAACGTCGAGCAGCAGATCGCGCACCTGCTCCGGGTCGGTATCCAGCGGAAACGTCAGGACCAGCGTGGCGACGCCCTGGGTGCTGTCGCCCATGGTGACGTTGCGCACGTTCTGCGAAATCAGTTGCGAATTGGGCACGATCATCGTCGAGCGGTCGGCCAGCTGAATTTCGGTCGCGCGCACGTTGATGCGGCGAATATCGCCTTCCACGCCCGCAATGCTGATCATGTCGCCCACCTTCACCGGACGCTCGGTCAGCAGGATCAGGCCCGAGACGAAGTTCTTCACGATCTCCTGCAAACCAAAGCCGATACCGACCGAGAGCGCGCTCACGATCCACGCGAGGCTGTCCCAGCGCACGCCGAGCAGCGAGAGCGTCATCAGCACCAGCAGCACGTAGCCGACGTTCGTGAACAGCGTGATGAGCGACATCCGCATGCCGGCGTCCATGCCGAGCGCGGGCATGAATTCCCGGTCGAGCCAGCGGCGCACCGAGCGCAACAGGTAGAGGCCGACCGCGAGCCCGATCACGGCGTTGGTGATGCGGGCCGGCATGATATTGAGGCTCTGCAGCCGCTGCCCGCCAATGATGCCGACGAAGCTGTTGAGCAGATCGGCCGGCGTCGTGCCGAAGCCGCCCGTCAGCAGCGCCACGACCGCGAGCAGCATCAGCAGGCTCGTGCCGAGGCCCGAGAGCACGGTCTGCACCTGTTCGAGATGCTTGTCGTCGAGCCCGAGCAGATTCTTCAGTTGCTGGCCCGTCGCGAGATTCGCGCTGAAGAGGCTCGCGCAGATATCGCGATTCAATTGCGTGAGCACATAGATGCTGCACAGCACGATTTCGAACCAGACCAGTTCGTAGGTAATGAAGCGCGCCACCGTGATGTAGCCGACCGCGAGCGCGATCAGCGAGACGACGATCGAAAGCGCCGTGCCCGCGTGAATCAACCCCGCGACCGTGGAATGCGATTCGGGCGCTTCGCCCGCCGCGGCCAGCGCGCTGCGCACGCGGTTGGCGCGCAGCAGCGCCGCGCCGATGGTCAGCACGATGACGAGCGAGACGATGCCGCGGCCAAGCAGCGTGACCGCGAGGCTGGTGTCGACAATGCGGTTGATCGCCTCCACGGCGCCCGAGACGAACAGCAGCGCGGCGAACGTGCTCGGGAACGGCCGCAAGGCGCGGGCCAGCGGATCGGCGAGCGAGGGCAGCCGCCACGACGGATGATGCGTGCACAACAGCGCGCGCCCGAGCCCGGAGATCAGCGCGCAGGTGAGCGTGAGCTTGGTGAACTCGTCCCACAGGTCGCTCAGCGCGGACGTGAGTTCGAAGTGCCGCGCCAGCGCCAGATAGAGCACCTGTAGCGCGACGGCCGTCGCGAGCAGCGTGGCGATGGCCGTCGACAATGCGAGCGCGCTGCGGCGCAGACGCGTCGCGGGCAACTGATGCAGGCAGAACCACGCAAGCCCCCGCTGCACGAGCTTGCGGCCGCCGAGCCAGATCAGGAGCGCGGCGCCCAGCAGCCCGAGCGTCGGCGCGCGCTGCCCCGGGACCCAGGCCGATTGCAGCATGGCGCGCACTTGCGCGTCGAATGCATCGAGGCGCTGGCCATCTTCAGGAGTCCGATGCATGATCGGCATCCAGAATTGCGCGCTGAAAATACCGCCCGAGCGGAACGCGAGCTGATTCTTCAGCAAGCCGCGGTGCAGCTTCGCGAACTGCGCGGTGAGAATGTCGAGATTGCTCTTCTGGTCGTCCGCGAGCTTGAGCACGGCGTCGATCTGCGCCTTGCGCGCATTGAGGCCCGCGCGCTGGCGCGCGACCGCCTCGGTGCCGGGCGTCGCGCCCGACGCGGGCGCCGGCCCGAGCACATCGAGCTGAGCCTGAACCTGCGTGCGCAGCGGCACGATCTGGCTGCGCAAGTTGTCGACGTCAGCGCTCAGTTGCTGGGTCGCATCGGCCAGCGCATCGAGATCCTTGCTGTTGGTCGCCGCCGAGGTCCGCTGCTTGATGCTGTCCTGCTTGACCTGCATCTGCTTGAGCTGGGCGAGCGCGTCGTTCAGCGAAATGGGGGCCGGCGTGGCGTCCACCGCGCTCGCGCTCGCGGCGCTCGCAGTGGTCGGAAACGCCGCTGCGGCGCCAGCCGGCACGAGCGACAAAAGCGGGGACAAAAGCGCGATCAGCGCGATCTGGCGCGCGAAGGCGGAAAGTCGTTTTAAGGCCATAAAACTTTCGAATATTACGGTAAGTCCGCGTACGCGAGATTATGCCTTGACTGCCTCGCGCACTACGGCTTCCTGGTCTGCCGGCGTTCCGCTCGCATGGACTCCTGCGCTTTCGATCGATACGGTTCGTGGCGAGGACGGTTGCCGTTCCGGACGCGCCCGGGCAGGCCGCCAACGGCGCGCAAGGGCGCGAACTCAGCCGGATGAGCGCCGCAGTGCGCCAGGGCGGTCTGGACAGCCGCGCTGCCGGTTCGTCCGCGCCGGCCTATCATGGTGTTTGTTCGCTGTCGCGAGAGGAGCGCGCGGCAGATCATTCGGCCGCGGCGTTCGCGCTGCTTTGGCTGCCGAAGCGTCGAGCGCGGCGGTAAACGAGCATTGAGCATGCGCGCCGCCAAGGTCCGCCAAGGTTCGCCACACGCCCTCTATACTCCCCAGCAGTATTATCCTATACTGCCTCCCAGTATCACGATTCCAGTGACGTCATGCCCCATTCGCCTGAAGAAAAAAAACGTGTTCTCACCCGTGTGCGCAAGGTTCGCGGCCAGTTGGACGCGCTCGAGCGCGCGCTCGAAGACGGCGCCGATTGCGCGCCGGTGCTCCAGCAACTGGCCGCCATTCGCGGCGCCATCAACGGCGTGATGGCAGGCGTGCTGGAGAGTCACCTGCGCGAGGAGTTCGTGCAACTGACAGGATCGACGGCGTCCACGTCGGGATCGATCGACGATGTCGTGACCCTCGTCCGAACTTATTTACGCTAGGCGCCAGCGTCCGCACGCCGCCATTCGACACCCCGTACGACCACTATTTGCAAGGATTGCTATGAAATCACGTGCCGCAGTTGCATTCGAGGCGGGCAAGCCGCTCCAGATCGTCGAGATCGACGTCGAACCGCCCAGGAAGGGCGAGGTGCTGGTGAAGATCACGCACACGGGCGTTTGCCATACCGATGCCTTCACGCTCTCCGGCGACGACCCCGAAGGCCTCTTTCCCGCTGTGCTGGGCCACGAAGGCGCGGGCATCGTGGTGGAAGTGGGCGAAGGCGTGACCAGCGTGAAGCCCGGCGACCACGTGATTCCGCTCTACACCGCCGAATGCGGCGAGTGTCTGTTCTGCAAGAGCGGCAAGACCAACCTGTGCGTCGCCGTGCGCGCCACCCAGGGCAAGGGCGTGATGCCCGACGGCACGACCCGCTTCAGCTACAACGGCCAGCCTGTCTATCACTACATGGGCTGCTCCACGTTCAGCGAATACACGGTGGTGGCCGAAGTCTCGCTCGCCAGGATCGACCCGAACGCGAACCCCGAGCAGGTCTGCCTGCTCGGCTGCGGCGTGACCACGGGGCTTGGCGCGGTGAAGAACACGGCCAAGGTGCAGGAAGGCGATACGGTCGCCGTGTTCGGGCTCGGCGGCATCGGCCTCGCCGTGATCCAGGGCGCCAAACTCGCCAAGGCGAGCCGCATCATCGCCGTCGACACCAATCCCGGCAAGTTCGATCTCGCGCGCGCCTTCGGCGCCACCGACTGCGTCAATCCCAAGGACTCCGAAAAGCCCATCCAGCAGGTGATCGTCGAGATGACCGGCTGGGGCGTGGACCACAGCTTCGAATGTATCGGCAACGTCAACGTGATGCGCGCGGCGCTCGAATGCGCGCATCGCGGCTGGGGTCAGTCGGTCGTGATCGGCGTGGCCGGTGCGGGCCAGGAGATTGCCACGCGTCCGTTCCAGTTGGTCACGGGCCGCCGCTGGCTGGGCACGGCCTTCGGCGGCGTCAAGGGCCGCTCGGAGCTGCCGGGCATGGTGCAGGACGCCATGTCGGGCAAGATCCAGCTCGCGCCCTTCGTCACGCACACGAAGCCGCTCACGGGCATCAACGAAGCCTTCGACCTGATGCACGAAGGCAAGTCGATCCGCACCGTGGTTCACTACTGAGGCTCGCGACCGACGCGGCGTGCCGGGCAAGCCATTGCCCCCGGCACGCCGTAACGATGCTTCAGCTTCCCGCCGAGGCGCCGGCTCCGCCGGCATAGCCGCGCTCCGAACGCGCCCACGCAACGAGGGCGCCCATGCCGAGCACGGCAAGGCAGACGATGGGCACGATCATCGGACCGAACGCGGTGCCGGTGGCCTTGCCCGCCATCGGCATGAGGTTCTGTCCGAAGAAGCCGCCGAGATTGCCGATCGAGTTGATCGCCGCGACGCTGGCCGCCGCACGCGCGCCGGTGAAGTAGCGCGGCGGCATCGACCAGAAGCACGGGTACAGCAGCGGAATGCAGGCGCCGCCGAACACGAGCGCGATAAAGCGCAGCGGCGTCGAAGGCAACACGAGGCTCAGCAGGAAACCCAGCGCACCCAGCGCGGCCACGATCGAGATCGCGCGCAGAATGCTTTTCGCGCGGCGCAGCTTGCCCGGCAGATACAGCAGCAGCAACACCGAAAGCGCCCACGGCAGCATGCTCAGCATGCCGTTGGCGCTGCTCGATACGCCGAACGATTTGACGAGCGTGGGCAGCCAATAGGTCACGCCGTAGAGCGACGTCGACATCAGCATATAGGTCGCGGCGAACAGCATCACGCGCGGGTCGAGCAGCGCCCTCCACGGCTGCGCATGCTCCGTATGCTCGGGCTTCTCGCGCTCGAGCGCCGCCGCCACGATCTCCTTCTCGCGCTCGCTCAGGAAGCGCGCTTCGCGATACGAAGCGGGCAGCAGCTTGAACACCGTGACGCCCACCAGCACGGCGGGCAAGCCCGTGGCGATGAACACCCATTGCCAGCCCGCGAGACCCCACACGCCGTTCAGGCCCAGCAGCCAGCCGCCGACGAGCGAGCCCAGCATGTTGGCGAGCGCGCTGCCGAGCGTGAAGACGCCGAGCACGCGGGCGCGATAGCTTTGCGGAAACCACAGCGTGAGGTAGTAGATCACGCCCGGGTAGAAGCCGGCCTCGGCAATGCCGAGCGCGAGGCGCAGGCCGCAGAAGACCTGCATCGAGGTCGCGAAGCCCATCAGCACGGTAATGACGCCCCACGTGAGCATGATGCGCGCGAGCCATACGCGTGCGCCGAAGCGATGCAGCGCGAGCGTGCTGGGCACCTCGAACAGCAAGTAGCTGATGAAGAACAGCGACGACGCGAGTCCGAAGGCCGTCTCCGTCATATGCAGGTCGTGCACCATCTGCAGCTTCGCGAAGCCGACGTTCTGCCGGTCGATGAAGGAAATCAGGAACATCACCACGAGGATCGGCAGCAGGCGCCGCGCGATCTTCGACATGATCTGCCGCTCCTGCGCGGGCGGATGTTCCAGGCTTGAAGCGGCGTTCACTATGGACTCCTTGGGGTTTTATATTGTCGGACAGTCGTTGCGCCCGGGCTTGGGGGCGCAAACGGGAATTCGAATCAGGCGGTTACGAAGGACGAAAGGCGTCCAGCGCGGGCGCGAACATCTCGTTCCAGGCGCGCGGCCTGGACTTGATCGTGCCGACCATGTACAGAAAATCGACGTACTGCATCAATTGCTCGGGCCACACCGAAAAGCGCGTCTCGGGCGCGGCCAGCATCTGCGTCACGCCGTCGTGCGACACGTCGAGCCCCGAAGCGGCGACGTAAATGGCCGCCGCCGCTTGCCGGTCCTGCACGATCAAGCGGTTCGCCTCGTCGAGCGCGCCGAGGAATGCCCGCACGAGCGCAGGCTCGGCATCGACGAGACGCTTGGGCGCGTATACGACATCGAGCGTCAGCGGGCCCAGAACGTCGATCGAATTGACGACGCAGTGAATGCCCGCATGCTTCAATTCGAGCGCCGAAAACGGCGGCGACGCGAAATGCGCCGTGATGCCGTTCTCGCGCCGCACCAGCGCCTGCAGCGCCTGCGGATGCGGCAGGCTCACGGTGATCGAGTCGAGTTGCGCGAAGCGCTTCGGCCCGAGCAGTTGGCTCGCCACCATCTGCAGGACCACCGCCGAGAGCGAGGTGCGAATGCCCGGCACCGCGATGCGGTCCGCGCTCGTGAAGTCGCCGAGCGTCGCGATGCGCGCCTCGTTCGTATTCAGCGAGAGCGACGTGGTGGACAACCCGCATACGCCGATCACCTCGACGTTCGGAATGCCGCGCGCCCTCGCCCACAGTTCGATGAAGCCGGGCGCGCCCACCGCCGCGAAGTCGAGCGTGCCGGCCATCATGGCGTCGTCCACCGAATTGCCGCCATCGAGCAGCGTCCAGTCCACGCTCACCTCGCCCAGGCCCTGGCGCCGCGCATGCCGCTCGAACAGACGCTGCTTCTCCATCACGAGCAGCGGCAGATACAGCAGGCCATAGCCCTTCGAAATACGCACCGTGCGCGAACTCGACAGCACGAGCGCCGGCGCGAACGCCGCGCCAAGGCCGGCCGCCATCAGCGCACGCCGCCGCAACGAAGCCGGCGCCGTGCGAGCGCGCGCGGCGCGCGTGCGCCGCTGCGTCTTGCCGTCTCCGCGCGTTCTGGTAATCATGGTTCGCTAGGTTACCGGGCGAGTCTGAGAAAATGCTGAGATCGAAGCTCCGGGAAAACCCTTAAATCCAATCATGAACACAACGGCAGGAACGGCGACATGCGTATTCTGGTGGTAGAAGACGACGCGCAAATCGGCGCGGCCATGCGCAGCCGGCTGACGAGGCTCGGGCACGCCGTGGACCTCGAAGCGGATGGCGCGGCGGCGAACAGCCTGCTCGGCGTCGAGCGTTTCGATCTGATCGTGCTCGACGTGATGCTGCCTTCGATGGACGGCTTCGCGATCCTGCGCAATCTGCGCGCGGCCGGCACCGCGACGCCGGTACTGCTCGTGACCGCGCGCTCCGCGATCGACGACCGCGTGAGCGGCCTCGGGCTCGGCGCCGACGACTACCTCGTCAAGCCCTTCGACTATCGCGAGCTCGAAGCGCGCGTGCAGGCGCTGTTGCGCCGCAACAGCGGCCACGCGAACGACCTTGTCAAGGTGGGCGGGCTCGCGGTCGACCGCAGCAGCCGGCTGGCGGAGCTCGACGGCAAACCGCTCGCGCTCTCGCGCCAGGAGTTCGCGCTGCTCGAAATTCTCGCGAGCCGTCCGCAGCGCATTTTCTCGAAGGACGACTTGCTGAACCAGTTGTTCAGCTTCGGCAACGAACCGAGCGCGAACGCCGTCGAACAGTACATCACGCGCGTGCGCAAGAAGCTGCAGGGCAGCACGGTCGAAATCCGCACGGCGCGCGGCATGGGATATCAAATTGCCGCGCTTTGACTGGTTCCGCAAAACGCTGCTCGGCCGCACGCTGCTTTTCATCGCGCTGGTCGTGGCCTCGGGCGCGCTGGCGCTCGCCCTCATCGCGCGCTACTACGCGGGCGTCGCAGCGGAGCGCGCCTACGATCAATTGCTCGCCGGCGCCGTCATTCAGGTGGCCGAGAATCTCTACGTCCAGGGCGGCGTGCTCGCGCTCAATCCGCCCGTGGCCGCGCTCTCCTCGCTCTCGCGCTACGACCTCGTCTACTACAAGGTGGTCGATTCGCGCGGCGTCGTCGTGGCGGGCTACGGCGACCTGCCGAGCCCGGCGAGCACGGCGGCCGCACGGCAAGGCCCCGAGTTCGCGAACGGCACCTACCAGCGCCGGCGCATCCGCACGGCCACCATCGCGCGTTACATGCCCGAAGAGCGCACGCCCGGCTGGGCCGTCGTGACCGTTGCGCAGACAACCAATGCGCGGCGGCAACTGACCAACGACATGAGCTTCAAGGTGTGGACGCTCATCCTGATGATGAGCGTGCTCGCCATCGGCGCAAGCGGGCTGGCGATCCGGCGCGGCCTGCGGCCGCTCGCGCGCATCGAGACCCTCATCGCCGCGCGCGACCCCGCCGACCTGCAGCCCGTGGAGCACGACACGCCGAGCGAGATCAACGCCATCATCGGCGCCATCAACGGCCTGATCGGCCGGCTCGCGGAGCGCATGACCGCCATGCAGCGCTTCATTGCCGATGCCGCCCATCAGATGCGCACGCCCATCGCGCGGCTCGACGCGCAAATCGAACTGCTCAGCGGCGAGACCGATCCCGCCCGCTACGCGCAAGGACTCGACGCATTGCGCACGACCTGCGCCGACGTCGGCCGCCTCACGGGGCAATTGCTCAACCATGCCATGGTGATTCATCGTACCGAAGCCGTGCCGCTGCAGCCCGTGAATCTCGTCGCGCTCGCGCGAGAAGCGATCGGGCGCACCATCCCGCTGGCCGGCGAACGCGACGTGCAGGTGGCGTTCGAAAGCGACGCGCCGGCCGCATCCATCGACGGCGACCCGATCAGCCTGCAGGAAGCGCTCTCGAACGTGCTGCACAACGCCTTGCTGCACGGCGATGCCGATGACATCGTCGTGAGCGTGACGGCGGCCCACGGCGCGCCCGCGCTCACGGTGACCGACAACGGCCGCGGCATCCCGCGCGAGCATTGGGAGGCCGCGCTGCGCCCGTTCGAGCGCTTCGAGCCCGATGGCGCGCCGCGCCGCAGCGGCTCCGGCCTCGGGCTCGCGATCGTGCAGGAAGTGATGAAAGCGCACCACGGTCATGTGGGCTTCGCCTTTCCGGAGACCGGCGGCTTTGCCGTCACGCTGGTGTTTCCCGATGCGCGGAAGGCCCAGAAGGCCTAGCGCTGCGGAGACCCGCACAGGAGTCCAAAGGACTGCGCCGGAACGGGTCGGCGGAACGGGTCGGCGAAACGGATTATCGAATCGCACGACCGGACCTCGCCGCCGGGCCCGAAAGATGCGCCTCACCCCGTGAACGAGCGGCAAACCCCGCCGGGGCAGGGAAATCACCAATACGAAATCGTCCTATGACATCGGGAAACCAATTTGGGCGGGCTACCTTGATCGTTCCAGCGGGCCATTCGGACCGCGACTCCAGATTAAGGACGTTCTTATGCGATACGCCGAATCCTGGCCCTCCCACTCCGCGGGTCCGTCCCCCTGGGACACCGAGGGGTCTCCCCAGCGCGACGCGCAGGCCGGACCGCGCCACACGCTGCCCCGGCAAGCGATTGCCGCGGCGGCGCTCGGCAACGCCACCGAATGGTTCGACTACGGTATCTATGCCTACGGTCTCGCTTATATCTCCGCCGCGCTCTTTCCCGGCAGCGCGGCTAGCGCAACGCTGTTCGCGCTCGGCACGTTCGCCATTTCATTCCTGATCCGCCCGCTCGGCGGCCTGTTCTGGGGGCCGCTCGGCGACAAGCTCGGGCGCAAGCGCGTGCTGGCGCTGACCGTGCTCATGATGTCGGGCGCGACCTTGCTGGTGGGCCTCCTGCCCACCTACGCCAGGGCCGGCTGGCTCGCGCCCGCGGCGCTCATCGTGCTGCGCATGATCCAGGGTTTCTCGACAGGCGGCGAATATGGCGGCGCGGCCACCTTCATGGCCGAATACGCCCCCGACAAGCGGCGCGGCTTCTGCGGCAGCTTCCTCGAATTCGCCACGCTCGCCGGCTTCTCGTTCGGCGCCCTGCTCATGCTCGCGGCTTCGCTGCTGCTCGGCAGCGACGCGATGCACGCGTGGGGCTGGCGTCTGCCGTTCCTCGTGGCGGCGCCGCTCGGTCTCGTGGGCTTCTATCTGCGCTCGCGCATCGAAGACACGCCGGTGTTCCGCGAAATGGAGGCGGAAATCGAAGCGCGCGCGCACGCGCGGCCTGCCATCTCGCTGCGCACGCTCCTGCGCGAGCACCGCGTGCCGCTCGTGCTGCTCGGCGGCCTCGTGGTGGCGCTCAATGTCGTGAACTATGTGCTGCTTGCCTACATGCCGACCTATATGCACAAGGAACTCGGCGTGAGCGAGAACATGTCGCTGCTGATTCCGCTCATCGGCATGCTCGCGATGATGGCGCTGCTGCCATTCGCGGGCCATCTTTCGGACCTCGTGGGCCGCAAGGCGCTCTGGTGGTTCTCGCTCGTGGGCCTGTTCGTGGCCGCCGTGCCGATGTTCCTGCTCATGCGCCACGGCGTGGCCGGCGCGCTGATCGGCTTCGCGGTGCTCGGGCTGCTTTATGTGCCGCAACTCGCCACGATTTCCGCGACCTTCCCCGCAATGTTCCCGACGCACGTGCGCTACGCGGGCATGGCGATCGCCTATAACATCTCGACTTCGCTGTTCGGCGGCACCGCGCCTATCGTGAGCGACTGGCTCGTCGATAAGACCGGCAGCGCGCTCGTTCCGGCGTATTACATGATGGGCGCCTGTGCGGTGGGTGCGGTTGCGCTGTTCTTTGTGATCGAGACGCGCGGATGCTCGCTGCGCGGGCACGAGGTGCCTGGCAGGCGAGCTGGAATCGTTGAGAATTGAGCAGTACTGCAAACAATAAAGCGGGTTTTATGCGGCAATGCCGTTCAGCTGGAGGCTGAACGGCATTTTTTTATTTGAATGCGAAGGCGGCGGCCGGGCGCAGCGCTTCCCCCCACAGCCGCGCCCGCCACGCCGCACCGCAACATCCCCCACTTCCCCCAAAACCACCTACTCTTAACTCAATATCGGGCCAATGCCCGTCCGGACATCCCGATGCGCGCTCATCGCCCCACCCGGGCGGCGGAGCACGACGCGCCTCCGCCCCATGCTCGCCACGCACGCCACCCGCTGCCGGCGCGGATCGCACGCGCCGCGGTGTTCGCGGCGCTGCTGATCGCCTGCGCGGCGGTAGCGGCGCTCGGCGCCGTGGCGCAACCGCAGCGTGGCCCGGCAACCGCGCCATCGGCGGCGCAGCGCGCGGTCGTCGTCATGACCGTCAACGGCGCCATCGGTCCCGCGAGCGCCGATTTCATCGTCCGCACCCTCGCGCGCGCGGCGCAACAGCACGCGCAGCTCGCGATTCTCCAGCTCGACACCCCCGGCGGCCTCGACACCTCGATGCGCGAGATCATCAAGGCAATTCTCGCCTCGCCCGTGCCGGTGGCCGCGTTCGTCGCACCCGGCGGCGCGCGCGCCGCGAGCGCCGGCACCTACATCGTCTATGCGAGCCACATCGCCGCCATGGCGCCCGGCACCAACCTGGGCGCCGCCTCGCCGGTGCAGCTCGGGATCGGCGGCATGGGCGGCGGCGCGCCACCCGCCGCCTCGGGCGCGAAGGCCAACGCCAGCGACAACGCCTCCACCGAAGCGCGCAAGGTCATGCACGATGCCGCTGCCTATATCCGCGGCCTCGCCCAGCTACGCGGGCGCAACGCCGTGTGGGCGGAACGCGCCGTGCGCGAAGCGGTGAGCCTCTCTTCCAGCGAGGCGCTCGATCAGCACGTGATCGATCTCATCGCCGAAGACCCCGCCGATCTCGCGCACAAGCTCGACGGCCGCGAGATCGCCACGGCGGCCGGCACGGTGCGCCTCGACACCGCGCATGCGCCGCTCGTCTACGTCGCGCCCGACTGGCGCAACCACTTCCTCTCCATCGTGGCCGATCCGAACGTCGCCCTCATTCTGCTGACGATCGGCATCTACGGGCTCTTCTTCGAATTCGCGAATCCCGGCTTCGTGCTGCCTGGCGTGGCCGGCGGGATTTGCCTGCTGGTCGGCTTGTTCGCGATGCAATTGCTGCCCATCAACTACGCCGGGCTCGGCCTCGTGATGCTGGGGCTCGCGTGCCTCGTCGCCGAGGCGTTCCTGCCCACCTTCGGCGTGCTCGGCTTCGGCGGCATCGTCGCCTTCGCGGTGGGCGCGCTCATGCTGATCAACACCGACGTGCCCGGCTACGGCATTCCGATCCCCTTGATCGCGGGCCTCGCGCTCGGCGGCGCGGCGTTCGTCGCGGCCGTCTCGAGCGTCGCGCTACGCGCGCGGCGGCGCCCCGTGGTGACCGGCGCGGAAGCCATGATCGGCAGCGTCGGCGAAGTCATCGACGACGGCCTGAAACCCGCTCGCGCTTCCGCCGATGCCAATGCGGCGCTCGCGCAGCCGCCTGGCGCCGCCAGCCGCGCGGCTGGCTATTCGGGCTGGACGCTCGTGCATGGGGAACGCTGGCGCGCCGCTTGCGCAGTGCCGCTCGCAGCGGGCAGCCGGGTGCGCGTGACGGCTCGCGAGGGCCTGATGTTGAGCGTCGCGCCGCTCGAAGACGCGCCGCCGCAGCCGCTCAAGCGCGGCAGGTGGAGAAGAAAGCCCGCGCACGAAGCGCATCAGGGAGGACATCCATGATTGGCTACACCTTCGGCTTCACGAGTCTTTTGATCGTGCTGGTCATTCTGCTCGCCGTTTCGGCCATTCGCATCTTCAGGGAGTACGAGCGCGGCGTGGTGTTCATGCTGGGCCGCTTCTGGAAGGTCAAGGGGCCGGGGCTCGTGCTCATCATCCCCGTCGTGCAGCAGGCGGTACGCATCGACCTGCGCACGGTCGTGTTCGACGTGCCCTCGCAGGATGTGATCACGCGCGACAACGTCTCCGTGAAGGTCAACGCCGTGGTCTACTTTCGCGTGGTCGATCCGGAAAAGGCCGTGATTCAGGTCGCGAAATTCTTCGAGGCCACCAGCCAGCTCGCGCAGACGACGCTGCGCGCGGTGCTCGGCAAGCACGAGCTCGATACGCTGCTCGCGGAACGCGACCAGTTGAACGCCGATATCCAGAAGACGCTCGATGCGCAAACCGACGCCTGGGGCATCAAAGTCTCGACGGTCGAGATCAAGCACGTGGACCTCAACGAGACGATGATCCGCGCCATCGCGCGCCAGGCCGAAGCGGAACGCGAGCGGCGCGCGAAGGTGATTCATGCGGAAGGCGAACTTCAGGCCTCCGAAAAATTGCTGCAGGCCGCGCAGCGCCTCGCGCTGCAACCGCAGGCGATGCAGTTGCGCTATTTGCAGACGCTCACCACCATCGCCGCCGACAAGAATTCGACCATCGTGTTCCCGCTGCCGATCGATCTGCTCACCGCGCTGGTGGAGCGCTTTAACGCGCCGCGCGAGCGTTGAGACCACGCAGGGCCGGGCCATCGCCGTAGTATTCGAGGGGAATCGGCGGCAGGAACGCCCAGCACCGCGCCGGCGCGGCTCACCGCCGTAACGCCCGATGCCGCCGCGTAGAGGCGGGGTGCGGCACCTCACCACCCCGATCCTTATATTACGGAATCCTGAAGACACTGAATTGCGCCAATCCGGCAAGCGGGTCTGAGCACGGCATTGTTATTCCGGCGCAACCTGCTGTATTCTTTCAGAAGTTTTCATCTTCCTTACCATATCGATCGGCGCATTCGAAATGAAATATCAATCCATTAGCGACTTTCTGGGGTTCATCTCCGGGCACAATCCCGGTCAACCGGAATTCCTGCAAGCGGTCACGGAGGTGATGGAAAGCCTGTGGCCGTATATTTCGCAGCACCCCAAATATGCCGAGCACGGCCTGCTCGAACGCCTGGTCGAGCCGGAGCGCATCGTCATGTTCCGGGTAGCGTGGGTCAACGATCACGGCGACGTGCAGGTCAATCGCGGGTATCGCATCCAGCACAGCTCGGCCATTGGCCCATATAAGGGTGGCCTGCGCTTCCATCCGTCGGTGAACCTTTCCATCCTCAAGTTCCTTGCCTTCGAACAGACCTTCAAGAATGCCCTGACGACACTGCCCATGGGCGGCGGCAAGGGCGGCTCCGACTTCGACCCGAAGGGCAAGAGCCCCGGCGAGGTCATGCGATTCTGCCAGGCATTCGTGAGCGAACTGTTCCGCCATGTCGGCGGCGACACGGATGTCCCGGCCGGCGACATCGGCGTGGGCGGCCGCGAAGTCGGCTTCATGGCCGGCATGATGAAGAAGCTCTCCAATCGTGCCGATTGCGTGTTCACCGGCAAGGGGCTGTCCTTCGGCGGTTCGCTGATTCGTCCGGAAGCCACCGGCTACGGCACGGTGTACTTCGCCGAGGAAATGCTCAAGCAGTCCGGCCGCAGCTTCGAGGGCTTGCGCGTGAGCGTCTCGGGCTCGGGCAACGTCGCGCAATACGCCGTCGAAAAAGCCATGGCGTTGGGCGCCAGGGTCGTCACGGTCTCGGATTCCAGCGGCACGGTCGTCGATGAAGAGGGCTTCACCCCCGAGAAGCTGGCCGAATTGATGGACGTGAAGAACCATCACTACGGCCGTGTCGGCGACTATGCAAAGCGGACCGGCCTCGCGTTCCTCGCGGGCCAGCGTCCCTGGCGTGTTCCCGTCGACGTGGCGCTGCCGTGCGCCACGCAAAACGAGCTCGATGCCGAAGACGCCGCAACGCTGATCGAAAACGGCGTGCTTTGCGTCGCGGAAGGCGCCAACATGCCGTCCACCAACGAAGCCGTAAAACGCTTCGAAAGCCGTGGCATTCTGTACGCGCCGGGCAAGGCGAGCAACGCCGGCGGCGTCGCCACCTCGGGTCTGGAAATGAGCCAGAACGCCATGCGTATCTCGTGGCCGCGCGAGGAAGTCGATGCGCGTCTGCACGACATCATGCGCAGCATCCATGAAGTCTGCCTGCAGCACGGCCGTCGCGCCGATGGTTCGGTTAGCTATGTGAACGGCGCCAACGTCGCCGGCTTCGTGAAGGTCGCCGATGCGATGCTGGCGCAAGGCGTGATCTAACCCGATAGTCAATATCGGATGCGACTGAACTCCTGCTGCCTGAACTCGCATAGACTACATGCATGAATTCCCGGGGAAAAACGCGCTTCTCGCCGCCATCGTCGCGCGCCGAACCTCATACGGACGGACGCGGCATTGCTCGCCTCACCACAGGAGATGCCCGTGGGCCAGCCCTCTTCGCCAGTTTCCGGCAATCAGCGCGCACTCGAAACGGAGCCGCAATCCATTGACGCTCCGATGTCGGCAGCCGCGGCCTTCCTGGTGCTTGCCGTCAAGGACGACGATTCGTCGATTGCCGCCGTCCGCTCCGTGCTCGCGAGTACCGGCGATCTCATCAAGGACGTCAGGATTCGGGGCAATGGCAGCGCCTTCACCTGCAACGTCGGCCTCTCGCAGCGCGTCTGGGCGGCGCTCTGCGGAAAAGCCGCGCCGAAAGAGCTGGCTCCGTTTCGCGAGGTGCGAGGCGCCACGCACACCGCGGTCGCCACAGCGGGCGACCTGCTGTATCACATCCGCGCAGCGTCGACTGACCTGATCGTCGAGTTCGAGAAGATTCTCCTCGAAGCCTTCGGCGACGCCGTCACCGTGATCGACGACGTGGCGGGATTCCGCTACTTCAATGGCCGCGATCTGCTCGAGTTCGTCGACGGCACCGCGAATCCGGACGGTCTCGACCTGCCCGCCGCAACGCTCGTCGGCGACGAGGATCCCGACTACGCCGGCGGCAGCTATGTCGTGATCCAGAAATACCTGCACGATCTGCGAGCCTGGCGCGCGCAGAGCGTGGAGTCCCAGGAGGCGATCATTGGCCGCACCAAGTTCGACAACGTGGAGTTGCCCGACGCCACGGCGGGCCAGAAGTCGCACAAGACCCTGTGCACGATCCAGGACGCGGAAGGCGAACACGACATCCTGCGCGACAACATGCCATTCGCCACGCCAGGCCGGGGCGAGTACGGCACCTATTTCATTGGCTACTCGCGTCACCTCTGGGTCATCGAGAAAATGCTGGAGCGGATGTTCATCGGCGATCCGCCGCCGCTGCACGACCGGATTCTGGACTTCTCGAAAGCGGTCGCCGGCGTCACGTTCTTCGCCCCCGCGCGCAAGTTCCTCGGCAATCTTGCCGATTGATTCGTTGTCCCATTCAATGTCAAGCGGATCATGTGATCGGTCGCGTGCTATCGCCCGCTAGCAGCATTTGCGGACGCTGCGTAAAGGTCCACCCGCCCGCCGTTCGACCGAGCACCCAGACGAGATCGAAGCGGTTCTCGGGCCAGCTTGCGGGAATCTTAGGTACGTGCGGTATGTACGCGATCAGGGACGGCAGGCTCTTGCTCGCCGGCCCCGTTCCGGGGGCAAACACCGAGCCAGGCCTGAGCTTCGCCGCGTGGGCGCCCTCCGCCGCGCAGCATGAGGTCTGCGCCGGCGGCCGCCCTCTGCCGCGTTTTCTGCGCGCCCCCCAGAGCCTCCCGCTTGGTGCTGGCACCTTGCGCCGTGAAAAATACCCTTCGCTATCCGATACGATGAATCGGATAAATTCTGTCGCTGAAGCGCCATCGATTGAATGCCATTTACGCGGGTTACTTCGTAAGGTTACGCATTCCGGTTACTGCCGGAAGTTAAGCTTTTGCGGAAAAGCGCTTATAGGGTATTTCCCCAGGATTTTGCCCCACTATTTAGCCCACCACTGGACACATTGCAGCAGTCGGACCAAAATGGACCAAGCCAAGCAAATCACGCTGGTAAGCCATTGATTTTGCAACAAAATCAAGAAGCGCCCGTGGCTCATGCCGGATCAACCTGTCCATCAGGGGATCGACCAATGGATTACAGTCCCGAAGCCATCCGCACAGTCGCGCTCGTCGGGCACGCCGGTTGCGGCAAGACCTCGCTCGCCGAAGCGCTGCTGCACCAGAGCGGCGCGCTGCACGCACCGGGCAGCGTGAGCCGCGGCACCGCCCTCTGCGATTTCGATCCGCTCGAGCGCAAGTATCATCACTCGCTGAGTTCGGCGGTGGCGCATGTCGACTACCAGGACACGCGCATTTATCTGCTCGATACGCCGGGCTATCCCGACTTCGCGGGCATGTCGGTCAGCGCGCTGGAAGCCGTGGAAACGGCGGCCATCGTGATCGATGCGCGCACCGGCATCGAAATGACCACCAGCCGCATGATGACCTGGGCGCAGCAGCGCAAGCTGTGCCGCATGATCGTCGTGAACGGCATCGACGGCGAAAAGGTCGATCTTCCCGGCCTGCTCGCGCAGATCCAGGAGCGGTTCGGCAAGCAGTGCCTGCCCATCAATCTGCCCGCGCAAGGCGGCAGCGACGTGGTGGACTGCTTTTTCAATCCCGCTGGCGAAGCGGATTTTCATTCGGTGGAGGCGGCGCACAATGCGCTCGTCGACCAGGTCATTGAACTGGACTCCGAACTCATGGATCTGTATCTGGAGCAAGGCGAGGCCATCCGCCCGGAGCAGTTGCACGAGCCCTTCGAGCGCGCGTTGCGCGAGGGGCATCTGGTGCCCGTGTGCTTCACGTCGGCGGCAACGGGCGCCGGCATTGCGCAGTTGCTCGATGTGTTCGCGAAGCTCCTGCCCAATGTCACCGAGGGCAACCCGCCGCTCTTCTATCGCGAGACCGAGGGCAAGCTCACGCCCGCGCGCGCGGAGCCGGACCCCGAGAAGCACGTGCTCGCGCACGTGTTCAAGATCGTGGTGGACCCGTATATCGGCAAGGTGGCCGTATTCCGCATCCATCAGGGCACGGTCTCGCGCGACAGCCAGCTCTATATCGGCAATGGCCGCCAGCCCTTCAAGGTCGCGCACCTCCTCACGCTACAGGGCAAGGATCACACGGAGATCCAGCGCGCCGGCCCCGGCCATATCTGCGCGGTGGCCAAAGCCGACGACATCGACTTCGACGACGTCCTGCACGACGCCCCCGAGGACGGCGACATTCATCTCACCCCCTGCGAGTTTCCCAATCCGATCTATGGCCTCGCCATCGAGCCGGCGCGGCGCGGCAACGAGCAGCGCCTCTGGGAGGTATTGCAAAAGCTCGCGGCCGAAGATCCCTGTTTGCTGATCGAGCATCCCGTGGGCACCAACGAGACCGTCGTGCATGGCCTCGGCGAACTGCATCTGCGCTATATGCTCGAGCGGCTCACCGACCAGCACAAGCTCGAAGTCATCACGCGGCCGCCCACCATTGCGTGGCGCGAGACCATCGGCGGGAAGGCGGAGGGCCATTGCCGCCACAAGAAGCAGACGGGCGGCGCCGGCCAGTTCGGCGAAGTCATGCTGCGCGTGGAGCCGCTGCCGCGCGGCGCGGGATTCGAATTCGTCGATGCGGTCAAGGGCGGCGCCATTCCCTCGCAATTCATTCCCGCCGTCGAAAAAGGCATTCAGCAGGTGATCGAAAGCGGGCCGCTCGCCGGCTTCCCGATGCAGGACGTGCGCGTGACCGTGTTCGACGGCAAGAGCCATCCCGTCGATTCGAAGGAAGTGGCGTTCGTCACGGCGGGACGCAAGGCGTTTATCGATGCGGTGCTCAAGGCCCAGCCGATCGTGCTCGAACCCATCGTCGATATCGAGGTGATGACGCCCGAAACGGCGATGGGCGATATCATCGGCGACCTCTCTTCGCGGCGCGGCCAGGTGCACGGCACGCGCACGGTGAGCGGCAATGCCATGGTCATTGCGGGCAAGGTGCCGCTCGCCGAACTCAACGACTACCAGTCGCGCCTGAATTCGCTCGCGGGCGGCCACGGCAACTACAGCATCCAGCTCAGCCACTACGACCCCGTGCCGCCCGCGCAGCAGGACAAGCTCGCGGCCCAGCACAAGGCGCGCGGCGAAACCGTGGAGTGACGGTTGCGGGCGTTGCAGGCCCGCGAAAAGCGGTTGCCCGTCGATATATACTTATAGATATAACGACTCGAAGCAGCGCCGGAATACGCTCCGGCGCCCTGTCAAATGAACCGGAAAACCATGGGAGTAGTAACACGTGAGCGCTGTCGATAAACAAGCGGTCGGAAAAAACTTTTCTCCCGACGCCATGGAATATGCACGCGTGATGACCTGGAAGGCTGTCGAGCGAATCGCCGCCGCTACCCGGCCCGGCATGCGCGAATCGGAAGCCAACGCGCGAGCAAAGTCGGTCCTGCAGGAATTGGGCATGGAGCGCATCTGGCATCCGGTCATCGTCCGCATCGGCGAGAACACGCTTCGCACCTTCAAGGAGCGCTCCGTGGACGACCCGGTTCTCGGTGCGAACGATATTTTCTTCGTCGACCTGGGCGTCGTGTGGGGTCGGCACGAGGGCGACGCAGGCGCAACCTTCGTCACCGGAAACGATGCGGAGATGCTGCGCTGTGCTAAGGATGTCGAAACAATCCATGACGAAGTGGCCGGGCACTGGCGCCGCACCGGCTGCAGCGGCGCCGCGCTCTACGACTATGCCGCCGCACGCGCCGACGCGCATGGCTGGCGCCTGAACGTCGACATCAAGGGGCATCGCGTCAGCGACTTTCCGCATGCCATCTACAAGGCGGGCAATCTCGGCGATTTCGACGCCGTGCCCGCAGCGGGGCTGTGGGTTCTCGAGATCCAGATCGCCCACCCGACGCGGCCCTTCGGCGCGTTCTACGAAGACTTGCTCGCCTGACCCGGCATCGCTGCGGTCCGCCGGCACGGAAGCCACCACGCATGTTCATCCGTCAGCTGCACTACCTCGTGACGCTCGCGCGCGAGCAGCACTTCGCGCGCGCCGCCGACGCCTGCAATGTGTCGCAACCCGCGCTTTCCTCCGCGATCCGCAGCCTCGAGGACGAACTCGGCCTCGTGCTCGTGCGGCGCGGAAGACGTTTTCTCGGCTTTACGGAGGACGGCCAGCGGGTACTGGGCTGGGCACGCCAGACCATCGCCACGCTCGAACACATGCGCCAGGACGCATCCGTTGCGCGCGTGCGGTTAAGCGGTACGCTGCGCATCGGCGTGATCCCTACCACGCTGCCCATCGTCAGCCTGCTGCTGTCGAGCTGTCGCGCGGAGCATGAAGGCATGCGCTATTCGCTGCGTTCGCTGAGCTCGGAAGCCATCTTGCGCCAGCTCGACGAATTCGAACTCGATATCGGCTTCACCTATCTCGACGGCAAGGTGCAGGCCGGCTTCGCGGTGGCTCCGCTGTATCGCGAGCGCTATGTGCTGGTGTCGCCCACCGGCTGCGGCGCGGGCGCCTGCAATGGCCTCGAGCGCTGGGACGCGCTGGAAGGCCTCGACTTGTGCCTGCTCGATTCGTCGATGCAAAACCGTCAGGTCATCAACGCGGCGTTCCGGCGGGCAGGCGTGCAACCCAACGTGATCGCCGAATCCGATTCGCTGCTCACCCTCTTTTCCGCAGTGCAGGACGTGCGGCTACACAGCATCCTGCCGCATAGCCTGCTGGGCGGCACGCCCGGACAGGGCCGCTACACCGCGGCCCTGCTCAAGCCCGAGCTGACCCGGGAGATCGGCCTCATCACCCGCAATGCCGCTGTCATGCCGCCACTCGTGGCGGCGATGTGGGAAAGCGCACAGCGTCTCGATCTGCAAAACCGCTTCGACGCGCTGCTTCGGGACGCGTGAGCGCCGTGGCTCGCGCGCTTTGATAAGCGCCGCTTATCAGACCATCTTTCCAAACAATTGGACCGGCCTCGCGCTGTCGACAACACTCTGGCCATCGATCATTCGCAAGCCGAACGATCGTCGCGACGGCACGGGCGGCATCGCCCGCGCCTCACACAATCCCGCTTTACAGCATGGAGTGAGACTCATGGCCAAGGTTCTTTGCGTCCTCTACGACGACCCCGTAAACGGCATGCCGAAGCGCTACGCGCGCGACAGCGTACCCGTGATCGCGCGCTACCCCGACGGGCAGACCGCGCCCACACCCCGCGCCGTCGACTTCACGCCCGGCGAAATGCTGGGCAGCGTCTCGGGCGAGCTGGGCTTGCGCCGTTTTCTCGAATCGCAAGGCCATACGCTTGTCGTCACCTCCGACAAGGACGGCCCCGGCTCGCGCTTCGAGCGCGAGCTCGCCGATGCCGAAGTCGTGATTTCGCAGCCCTTCTGGCCCGCCTACCTCACCGCGGAGCGCATCGCCCAAGCGCCGAAGCTCAAGCTCGCGCTCACGGCCGGCATCGGCTCCGACCACGTCGACCTGCAGGCCGCTGTCGAGCGCGGCATCACCGTGGCCGAAGTCACCTACAGCAACAGCATCAGCGTGGCCGAGCACGTGGTCATGATGGTCCTCTCGCTGGTGCGCAATTATCTGCCCTCGCACGAGTGGGTGAAGAAAGGCGGCTGGAATATCGCCGACTGCGTTTCGCGCGCGTACGATCTCGAAGGCATGCATGTCGGCACGGTGGCGGCCGGACGCATCGGCACCGCGGTGCTGCGGCGCCTGAAGCCCTTCGACGTCAAGCTCCACTACACCGACCGCCATCGTCTGCCCGAGCAGGTCGAACGCGAACTGAACCTCATTTGGCATCCCAATGTGGAGTCGATGGTGGGCGTATGCGACGTGGTAACGATCAACTGCCCGCTGCATCCCGAGACCGAGCATCTGTTCAACGCGAAGATGCTCGCGAAGATGAAGCGCGGCGCGTACATCATCAACACCGCGCGCGCCAAGATCTGCGAGCGCGACGCCATCGTGAGCGCCCTCGAAAGCGGACAGCTCGCGGGCTACGCGGGCGACGTCTGGTTCCCGCAGCCCGCGCCGCGCGACCATCCGTGGCGCAGCATGCCGCATCAGGGCATGACACCGCATACGTCCGGCACGACGCTCTCGGCGCAGGCACGCTATGCGGCGGGCACGCGCGAAATTCTCGAATGCTGGTTCTCGGGCAAGCCGATACGCGACGAGTACCTGATCGTCGACGGCGGCAAGCTCGCCGGCGTCGGCGCGCACTCCTATAGCGAGGGCAACGCGACGCAAGGCTCAGAAGAAGCGAGCCGCTATCAGCCGGCATAAGCGGACCTGAGCACTCGCGCCGCACATGCCACTGTCCGCGTGTGCGGCGCGGCTTGCCGGGCGGTCCGGCCGCTATCGCCGTGGCCGGATGCGCGCGAGACGCACCGGGATGCCGTCCGAACCCATCTTGAGCGCGCCGCGCCGCGCGCCGGCTCGAAGAGGGGCCGCGAAGCCACCACCGATGCGCGCCCGGCATGCGCCGCAGCGCATAGCCCCCATGTCCGCCGCGCCATGATCCCGGCGCGGCAAGGCGCTCGCGCACGGCCAGGCAATTTCCCTGAATTGACGCATCGCTATATCGCCCCGTATACAACAATGAACGATGCACAATGACGGCGGTTCGTATGTCCAGGGAAGTCATCGACTCCTATCTGCTCAAGGTTCTCCACACGCTCATCACCGAAGCCAGCGTCTCGCGGACCGCTGCGCTGCTCGGCCAATCGCAGCCCACGATCAGCGTCGCGCTGCGCAGGCTGCGAACGATGACAGGCGACCCGCTGCTGGTGCGCAGCGGCAGCCGCATGGTGCCCACCAGTCACGCGCTCACGCTGATCGAGCCGGTCTCGCAGGCGCTCGCCGGCATCGCCGCCGTGCTGCATCCCACCCACGCGTTCGATCCGGCCACCACACGCCGAACCTTCCACATCGGCTCGCCCGATTATCTCGACGTGTTCTTCCTGCCCGCCATCGTCGACGCATTCCACACGCAGGCGCCGCGCGCACGCATTGAATTCCAGCACCTGATGAGAGCGGACGGCGGCTACGAGCACAGCCTCGAAAGCGGCACGCTCGATCTCGTGATCGGCAACTGGCGCACGCCGGCCGAGCATCTGCACCGGCAGCCGCTGTGCGACGACGAACTCGTTTGTCTGCTGCGCGCGCAGCATCCGATCAGACCGGGCCAGCTCAGCCACGCCATTTATCAGGAGGCCGAACATCTTGCCGTCACGACGCACAACGCGACAGGGCTCGGCACGATCGACGTGGAGTTGGCGCGCAACGGCCTTTCGAGGAACGTGACGACCACGCTGCCCTACTTCGGCATGGCGCCCTACGTGCTGCTGCGCTCGAACCTGCTCTTTACCACCACCCGCGCGCTCGCGATCCACTACTGCAATCTGCTGCCGCTAAGGATGGAGCCGCTGCCCGGCGAACCCCAGGCGCTCACGTACTACCAGCTTTGGCATGACCGCACGCACCGCAGCGCCGCCGTGATCTGGCTGCGCCATCTCGTAGCGGGCGTCGCCAGGGCGCTGGGAAGTCGCGATACTCGCTGAGCGCGAGCGCAAATAAAAAAAACCGCGAGCGCGGCTCGCGGTGTGAAAACGCCCGGTCCCGGCGTGCGGCAGACAGGAAGCCGCATCCGCAAACCCGTGCGCAACAGGGGTCGGTCAGCGCAAGCTGCCTGTTGATGGACGCCAGGGCAACGCCCGCTTCCCCGAACGCGGCGCCCGGACTATGCAGCCGCCATCTGCTTGAGCAAGGCCGCCTTCTCCGCGGTAGCGGCGCCCAGCAGTGCGAAGCCCGTCATGCGCCGCGTCTCGAGGTCTGCGCAAATCGCGCGCAACGCGTGCGGCGCGTCTTGCGAGGCCGTGTCGATGGTCCAGTGACCCTGCGGCGTGGCGGGCGCGACCACGACAGCCGGTATCGAAGGCGTCTTGACGACGACCGGCATCACCGGAAAATCGACCCGCGTGGGGGTTCCGCAGAGCGTGCGGGCGAGCGCGCGCGCCGCATGCATGATGGGCAGCACATAGGGCTGCACGCGGCCTTCGATGGCGGCGCAATCGCCCAGCGCGTAGACGTCCGGGGCGCTCGTGCGGCACCAGGCATCGGTGCCGATGCCGCCTTCGATCCGCAACCCGGCTGCGCTCGCGAGCGCCGTCCGTGGCATCAGACCGATGGCGGAGACCACCATGTCGGCTTCGAGCGTCGCGCCGTCGCTCAAGGTCAGCCGATAACCCGCCGCGAGCCGCGCGACCGACGCGGCCGCGCAGCCCAACCGCACGGCCACGCCCGCCTGGGACAGCGCGCGGGCGAACGCCGCGCCGGCCTCCGGCGGCAGCAGGCGCGCGAGCGGCGCCGTGGCCGGGTCGATCAAGGACACGGTGTGGCCGCTTGCGATCAGGTCGTTGGCGAACTCGCAGCCGATCAGGCCCGCGCCGAGTATGGCCACCGAGCGGCACGACGCCAGCGCCGCACGAAACCGTGCGTACTCGCCAAGATCGTTGATGGAGAGCACATCGCCTGCGCCGTCGCCCTCGATGGGCGCGCGGCGCGGGTCCGCGCCCGTCGCGAGCACCAGCGCGCGGTAACGCTGCCGCTGCCCGTCGACCACGATCGCGTGCTCGTTCGGGATCAGCCGCTCGACCTGCCGATGGGTCCAGACGCGGGCGTCCAGTTGCGCGGCCATCGCCTGCGCGTCGAAGCTCGCGAGTTCGTGCGGCGTCTTCTTCATCGCGAGCGCATTGGAGAGCGCGGGCTTCGAATAGAAACGGCCATCGTCGCGGCTCACGATCAGCAGCGGCGTGTCGCGGTCGAGCTTGCGCCACTCGCGCGCCACCGTATAGCCGGCCAGGCCCGATCCCACGATCACCACGGGATCGGGGTGCGAGACAGAGGATGCGGGTCGTGTCATACGGCCACCACCTGCATGTCGAAGTCGTGCTTGCCCGTCGCGCAATCGGGGCACATCCAGTCGTCCGGCACATCTTCCCAGCGCGTGCCGGGCGCGATGCCCGCTTCGGGCAACCCTGCGGCCTCGTCGTAGCGAAACCCGCAGATCACGCATTCCCAGATCTTCATCGTCATGCCTCCATCCATGTCAACGCACATACGCCTGACCGAGCCCGATCTCCGCCAGGGCGCGGCGATACGCGCCCGACGAACGGTCCGCGAGTATCGGCGCTTCCTGCGAGCGGTCGATCGGCAGATCTTCGGGACATTGCAGCTCGACGATCGCCCGGTCTTCCTCGAAGACCTGGCGGTTGAATGCGTAGACGTCGTCCAGCGGCAGGTCCTGATCGAAGTTGCGCGCGATCGGCACGAACAGGCGCGTATGCCGCGCGGACACCGGGCTCGCCGCATTGAGGATCGCGAGCCGGCCGTGCTCGGGGAAATGCACCGTGAGGCGCGCAAAGAACGGCACATCGACTTCGAACACGCGGCGCCACAGAAAGCCCTCCGGCGCGCGATGCTGCATCGACTTCGGGAAGTTGCTCACGGTGCTGGCATATTCGGCACGCAGGCCGTTCGGCCGGCGCTCGACCGTGTATTGCGGCACCACGGGATTGCGGCGGTCCGCGAAGCTGTCGTGATGGATCCAGGCGAAATGCGCGACGTCGATGAAACCCTCGGTCTGTCGCCCCGCCGACGCGCGAATGTCGATCGAAGGCGGCAGGATCTGCTGGTAACCTTCGGAGTCCCAGGCAGGAAACGCCGGCAACGGCTGTTCTCCGCCGCCGAGCGAGACCCATACGAGCCCATAGGCCTCCTGCGCGGCATAGGTGGTCAGACACAGGCGCTCGGGAATGGGGCCATCCGGCTGCGAGGGAATGGCACGGCATTTGCCGCTCGCGCCGTATTCGAGGCCGTGATAAGGGCACACAAGATTGCCGTTGGCGACCCAGCCGCGGCTGAGCGGCGCGCCGCGATGCGGGCAGACATCGCGCGCCGCAACAATCCGGTCTCCTGAACGAAATACGACGAGCGGCTCGTCGAGCAGCGTCACGCCTAGCGGTTGATCGCGTACGTCGTGCGCAAACGCAACGGGATGCCAGTAGCGGCTCAGAATCTCCCAGTCGCGGGAATCGAAGCTGCAATTGCGGGGCAAAGCCGGCGACCCTGCGCGGGTCAGCGTGACTACCTGGGGTTGGGTCATGTGCGTCTCCTCAATCGTGTGAGTCCATTGCCGCGGTATCGGCGATCCGTTCTCATCCCCGCCGCGCAGACACCACGATATTCAGATGCGCCCGCTCATCCCATCCCTTCGTCGTCATAGAGTCTATGTAACCGCTCGCATGGCGTGAGGGGCATCGCCTTGACGCCCTCGCATGGAAAGCTCTTTGAAATCATAACCAGACCCGATATGTACAATCATATATAACGATTTTTCCGATCGTTGCGACATCTCTAGACTGGACGCATCACGTTTTCGACTGCTCCCATGTCTACCCAATCCTCCGGCATCGCGCTCGTACCGGACCGCCCCAGCCCCTGGGCCGGTCTCGTCCTCGTTACCGTCATTGCAGGCGCCGCGCTGCTGGCCGGGCGCCATGCGCCGTTGATCGGCGGCCCGGTATTCGGCATCGTCTTCGGGATTCTCGTGCGGCATTTTCTGGCCCCTGGCGCGGCGTTCGAGCCCGGCATCCGCTTTGCCGCGAAGCACGTTTTGCAATGGTCGATCGTCGCGCTTGGCGCGGGGCTGAGCCTGGCTCAGGTCGCCCACACGGGACTCGATTCGCTGGCCGTCACCGCCGTCACCGTAAGCACCGCCGCGCTGGCCGCCTGGCTTGCCGGCCGCATGCTCGGCGTGGGCGGACGCCTCACCTTGCTGATTGGCGTCGGCACGGCGATCTGCGGCGGTTCGGCCATTGCGGCCGTCGCCCCCATCGTCAAGCCCGACTCTCACGAGACGGCATTCGCCATCTCCACCATTTTTCTGTTCAACGTGGTCGCGGTGCTGCTGTTTCCCATGCTGGGCCACTGGCTGCATCTCTCCAATTCCGGCTTTGGCATGTGGGCGGGCACGGCCATCAACGACACCTCGTCGGTGGTGGCGGCGGGATACAGCTATAGCAAAGAAGCGGGCGACTTCGCCACCATCGTCAAGCTGACGCGCGCAACGCTCATCATGCCCATCTGCCTCGTCCTCGCGCTCGTCGCCGCCAGCCGAGAGAAGCGCAAGGGAAGCGGCAATTTCCAGCTCGCACGCATCTTTCCGTGGTTCATCCTGTGGTTCCTGGTTGCGTCGGGGTTGCGTACGGCCGGCATGATCCCCAGCGCCGCGCAACCCGCCATCCGCGAGGCCGCGGAGTTTCTGATCATCGTCGCGCTGTCGGCAATCGGCCTTTCGTCGAATCTGCGCCAGATGGCGGCCACCGGCATCCGTCCGATCGTGCTCGGCCTTGGCGTATGGGTGGCCGTGTCGGTGAGCAGTCTCGTCGTGCAATACGCAATGGGGCAAATCTGAGCGGCGGCGCGCGAACCGTCGCGATTCGCGGTCGCACCGTAGATCGGCATCCGCCGGGTGACCTTTTCTGTTCATCGGAGTTCGTTTATGGCTATGTTGTCTGTTGGCAAAAAACTCACTACCCACCGGCTCAAGATCTGGGTCGCGGCCGCGCTGCTCGGCGGCGCGACGGTTGCCGCTTGCGCCGCGCCCGCCGATGCCCCCAACTTCTGGTCGACGCCCACCATCGAAAACTACGGCAAGATTCACGCCCTTCCCAATGGCGCATTCAAGCCCCAGCCGGGCCACGTCTACAAGGTCGTTTTCGCGCTGACCCAGGCGAGCGCGCAACCCGACAAGGTGAGCCCCGCGCTGGACCATGTGGCGCGCACCGTGAATCTCTATGTGGCATCGGGCGTGCCCCTCGACAAGCTGAAGTTCGTGGCCGTCGCCTACGGCGCGGCCACGCCGCTGGCACTCGACGACGCGCACTATCGGGCCGCGTTCGGCGTGCCCAATCCCAACCTGGCGTTGATCGACGCGCTGAAAAAAGCCGGCGTGACGATAGCGGTCTGCGGGCAGGCGGTCGCCGAGCATCATTTCGCCTACGACTGGATCGATGCGCGCGTCACGCTCGCGCAGTCGGCCCTGACCACCATCACGACGCTGCAGCAGCAAGGCTATGCGTTGATGCCGCTGTAAGTCTTCGCGGTCCAATCACAGGAGTCCTGCAGATGCCCCTTTCCAGACGAATCAGGCGCTCCGCGCTCGTCGTGAGCGCCGTTGGCGCAATGGCCTTCGGGCTGGCCCACGGGCAGAGCGCGCCCGCGCAAGGCGAAAGCCTCTACCCGCCATGGCAGCACGGCACCAACAACGATAGCGCGCAGCGCGGCCTCGAGTTCACCGAACCGGATGCCGACAATCTTGCCGATTTCCATGGCGATCCGTTTCACGCCGCGCTTTCGCTGTACGTGGGCGGCAATTACTTTTTCGCCATGGCGCCGCTCGTCAAGACATTCGAAGCGCGTTATCCGCAATACAAGGGCCGGGTCTACTGGGAGACGATTCCGCCGGGGCTGCTCGCGAAACAGATGGAGGCCAACGGCACGGTCACCGTGGGCAACATGACCTGGACAGCGCAGCCCGACGTCTACCTGGCGGGACTCAAGGCCGTGCAAAAACAAATTCAGGCAGGCTGGCTGCAAGCGCCCGCCGTGCCCTACGTCACGAACACCCTGACGATCATGGTCGCGAAGGGCAATCCGGAACACATCAGCGGTCTCGCCGATCTGGGCAAGCCCGAGATACGGCTCGCGATGCCGAACCCGGCGTTCGAAGGCATCGCGCGGCAAATCAAGGCATCGCTCAAGCACGCGGGTGGCGACGCACTGCTCGACAACGTGTACAGCAAGAAAGTGAAGGACGGCTCGACCCTGCTCACCCATATCCACCACCGGCAAACCCCGCTCTGGATCATGTCGGGCAAGGCGCAGGCCGGAGTCACCTGGCAGTCCGAAGCCATGTTTCAGGAGAAAGCGGGGCATCCCATCGACGACGTGAGCATTCCTGCGCAGGACAACACGACGGCGATCTATGCCGGCGCGCTCGCATCGCACGCGCCCCATGAAGAAGCGGCGAAGCGCTGGCTGGATTTCATTCGCTCGCCCGCCGCGCTGGCGATTTTCGAGCAATACGGGTTCAAGGCCTACAAGGCCGGTGAAAGCTGAACCTGTTCGCGCGCCGCTGGCACGAGTCATTTCCCACGACTGTAGCGGAGGGCCGCTTTCGTGAATCTGCATCAACTTCGCTTCGTACGCGAGGCGGTGCGCCAGAATCTCAATCTGACCGCTGCCGCCAAATCGCTGTACACGTCCCAGCCGGGTATCTCGAAGGCGATCCTCGAACTCGAGGACGAGCTCGGCATCGAGATCTTCGCGCGCCACGGCAAGCGCTTGCGCACTGTCACCGCGCAGGGCAAGCTCGTCGTCGCGGCGGCCGAACGCATCATGCACGAAGTAGAGGCGCTCAAGCGCGTGCGGCTCGATCACGCCTCGCAGGGCGAATTGATCGTCGCGACAACCCATACGTTGGCGCGCTACTGGCTTGCGCAGGCGATCGCGCAATTGCACGCGCGATTTCCGAAGATGACAATTTCCGTTATGCCGGGTACGCCCGCGCAGACAGCCGAAATGGCGCGCAACGGCAGCGCGGACCTTGCGCTGACCACCGACGAAACGCCGGACGACGACGTATTGACGACCATTGCCTGCGTACGCTTCTCCCCCGTAGCCATTGTCACCGCAACGCACCCGTTGGCCCGGCAAACATCGGTGCGGTTTGCCGATATTTCGCACGACGCCCTGGTGGTCGAAGACGACATATTCGGGCAGGGCGAGATGTTTCCCCCGGCGAAGCTGAAGCCCGAGGTCGCGGTGCGCGCCTGCGACGCGGAGACGGTCAAGACCTGCGTCGCCCTGGGGATCGGCGTAGGCATAGTCGCCGATCTGGCGTTCCATCCGCAGCGCGACCGCGGCTTGCGGGCTTTGCCGATTGTGGACGCGCAAACGCGCACGGCCTGCGTCGCGCTCAGACGCGACGCCTTCGCGCGCCGCAGCATGCAGGCGCTCGTGGAGTTGCTCGCTGCAACCCAGTCGAAGGAGCAAAGCAGCGTGCCGCACGTGACGGAACGCATCGAGCAAATGACCGGAACCGGCAACGTCACACCGCTGCGCCGTCCATTGCCCGCTTCGTCGACGCCTTCGTCGATGCCTTGCGCAGCGCCCGAGCGAACGCCTCAGCCACTCCGTTAGCGGAGCCAGTGCGCCAACTGTGGCCGGGCATCTCAGCCCTATTTATTTCGAACAACTAACTGGAAATTCATCCATGAATTCGCTAGCCATTCAGTCAATCGAGCACGAACGCACTGCGGGTGCGTGGGACGCGCGCGCGTGGCGCATCGCCGCCATCTCGCTTGCACCGGTCCGGATCATTCAGGGCTTTATCTACTGGGGCGGCGGCTCGCGCCGTTTCATCTACGCGCCGGGCAAGCTCAACCCTCATGCCGCCCATTGGATGGCCAACAAGTTCCAGACGGCCATGCCCGGCGCGTTACTGGGAATGGGACACCTGATCGGCTTCATGCTCCACCACTTCTATCTGCTGTATGCCGGGGTGATCCTCTTCAGCGCGGCGGAGTTGATCGTCGGAATCATGCTGATGCTCGGTCTTTTCACCCGCGCCGCCGCGCTCGCGTCGATGGGCTTCTCGGTCTTGCTGATGCTGATGTTCGGCTGGCAGGGCGCCACCTGCATCGACGAATGGACCATGGCCTCCTGCAATCTGGCCATGGGCGCCACGTTGCTGCTGGGCGGCAGCGGCGCCTGGTCGCTCGACAATGTCCTGTTGCGCCGCAAGCCGCAACGGGCCACTCGCGGCTGGTTTCGCTGGGCTTCGGGCTGCCAGGCATTGCCGCTGTCCGATGCCGGCTTTCGCAAGCTCGCGTTGGCCGTATTGGCCTTCACGGTGGCATTCGATGTCGGCACGTACAACTATTTCCGCGGCTCTGTCGTATCGCCGTTTCACAGCGGCCCCGTGAGCCCGACCGCCCATCACCTGAGCCTGACCCAGGCGTCGTTGCTGCCCGATGGCGTTCGCTTTCACATGGCGCTCGATGCCGGCACGCCCGAGGCGCCCGTCCATATCGTGAAGGTGGCGCTGCTCGACGCCAACGACACCCCCGTCGCGCAATGGAACGCCGCCATGCTCTCGAACACGCCGAAGTCCGCGTTCGACAATGACTACGCCTATAACCGGTTCGGCCCGGGGCCGTTCGGCTGGCGCGCCGCCATGGGAGCCGCGGCGACCATCGCGTTACCCGTGCCCGCGTCCACGACGGCACCGCTCACAACCGCGAAGACATTGAAGGTAACGGACGTCGACGGCCGCACCTTTTCCGCGCCGCTGGTCGATCGACGCTAACGTCAATTAACCTGCGGCGATGCCGGCAGGCGACTTCCCCGCTGTTCCTGTCTTCGGATTGGTGCGCGCATGCTCATGTCCGAATCTGGCCAGAATACTGCCCACATTTGCTTTAAAGTCTGGGCATGCGCCTCGACCCGGACACCTGCTACCAGACGATGCTCTCGCGAGACCGCCGTTTCGACGGCTGGTTCTTCGTCGGCGTTTCGTCGACGGGCATCTACTGCCGTCCCGTCTGCCCCGTACGCACGCCCAAGCGCCAGAACTGCCATTTCTTCACCCACGCCGCCGCGGCGGAAAGAGCCGGATTCCGCCCTTGCTTGCGGTGCCGTCCTGAACTGGCCCCGGGCAATGGCCTGCTCGATATGTCGAGCAGGCTCGCTCAGGCCGCTGCGGCGCTCGTCGAAGAGGGTTTCCTGAATTCCGGCAGCGTCGCCGATCTGGCTGCTCGCGTCGGCGTGACCGACCGCCATCTAAGGCGGATTTTCGAAACCGAGTTCGGGGTATCGCCGATCGAGTTCGCGCAGACGCAAAGACTGCTGATGGCCAAGCGGCTGTTGACGGACACCCGCCTGCCCGTCGGCACGATCGCCCTGGCATCGGGTTTCGGGAGCGTCAGGCGCTTGAACGATCTCTTTCTGAAGCGCTATGGATTGAATCCGCTGCGGTTTCGCACATCGGCCGAAGCGCCTCTTGCGCAAAGCATGAGCTTTGCGCTCGGCTATCGGCCGCCGTTTTGCTGGCCCGGGATTCTGAGCTTCCTCGCGCGCCGGCACATCGCCGGCGTCGAACATATCGGCGACGCTATCTATTCGCGCACGATCGCATTGAAACAGGGCGAACGCGAGATCTTCGGCTGGTTAAGCGTACGGCACGTGCCGCAGCGATACGCGCTTGAGGTGACGCTCCCGATGGCTCTCGCGCCGGTGGTCGGGCAGGTTCTCGTGCGCGTCAGGCGGCTATTCGATCTGGCCGCGCGTCCCGATCTGATCGACGCGCATCTGGGCGATCTGGCCACTGCGTCGCCGGGCAAACGCGTCCCTGGCGCCGTCGATGGCTTCGAGATCGCCGTGCGCGCCATGGTCGGCGAGCAGGTTCCGTTGTCCGATGTGCGTCCGATGCTCTCGCGCATTGCGGAGCGCTTTGGAGTACGAAAAAATTTTCCTTTGGATCTGACGACGGTATTTCCCTGCGCATCCGCCTTTGCCCGCTTGCCGGTTTCCGCGCTCGAAGATACCGGCGTCGCTCGACGCCGCGCCGAAGCCATCATTACCGTCGCGAAAGAAGTGGCGTCGGGGCGGATGGCGCTCGAACCGGCTGCGCCATTGGAAACCACGCTCGCCGCACTGCGCGGAATCGAAGGAATGGGGGAGTGGGCGGTTCAGTACATCGCCATGCGCGCGCTGGGTTGGCCCAATGCCTTCCCTGGGGTCGCCCCGGCGCCGCGGGAACCGTCCGGCGGCGCGGCTCCATCGGAACTCGACCGGCTTGCCGAACAATGGCAACCATGGCGCGCTTACGCGACCGTTCGCATTTGGGATCTATTCGACGAGCCCTATCCATGACACCAGGTTATCTCATTCCAAGTCCGTTGGGCGATATTGCCCTGCGCGTAGAAGACGACTTCTTGACCGGGCTGTTTTTCAGCGGACAGAAATACTTTCCGTCAATGCCGCTGATGCGGGCTCAAGGCAAGGCGCCTTCGCTTGTTCATTATGCGCAGGAAGAAATCGCGGAATTTTTCGCGGGCGAAAGACACGTGTTCACGATTCCAGTCGCGTTGCGCGGCACGGCGTTTCAACGGCGCGTCTGGGCGGTGCTCAGCGCCATTCCCTACGGAACCGTGATCTCCTATAGCGATGTGACCAGGGAAGTGGGTCTGAGCAGCGCCCACGCACGCGCGGTTGGCGGCGCGGTCGGCCGCAATCCGGTTTCGGTGATCGTCCCGTGCCACCGGGTCGTCTCGGCATCGGGCGAACTCACGGGCTACGCGGGAGGCGTCGACCGGAAAGCGGCGCTTCTCGACCTCGAAGGGCGGTGACCGTTGGCGCCCTCCCGCGAGCCGGACATCTCCCGCCTCGGGGCGGCAGCCGCCATCCCCAGCCCGTTGCTCGCTTGCCGCCAGTGATAGGGGGAATGCGCCCCTTGTCAAAGCCCCAGACAAACCGCTCCGGCCGCAACGACCATGCAGGCAAGCCAGCGCGCGCCGCTGACCGTTTCCCGCAGGAACACCCGACCGATCACCACCGCGAACACCACGCTGGTCTCGCGCAACGCCGATACCGCGCCCATCGCGCCCGATTGCAACGCCCAGATCACGATGCCGTACGCCGCAATCGACACCAGACCCCCGGCCAGCGACGAGGCGATCGATAGAGGCTCGGCACGTACCGGCGTCCATAGCGGCGCGAACCCGCGCACCGCGACGAACAGCGCCGGCATCGCCCAATAGAACAGGAACATCCAGGCTGTGTAGCCGAGCGGATGCCCCCCGGACAAGCGCACGCCGATGCCGTCGATCACGGTATAGACCGCGATCGTCACGCCGGTCGCCAGCGCGGACAGCGCACCCGCGCGCGATACGCGATGCCCTTGCAGGGCGAGGGCGATGATGCCGCCCGATATCATCGCAATCCCGAGAACGCGCAACCCGCCGATCGCTTCGTGCGCGAAGCACGCGGCGCCGAGCGTGACTAGCAGCGGCGACGAACCTCGCGCGATCGGATACGCGAGCGCAAGGTCGTTGCGGCGATATGCGCGCACGAGGCTCGCGTTGTAGCAGATATGCACGAGCCCCGATGCGACGATGCAGGGCCACGCGGCGCTAGCCGGCCCGGGCGTGGACAGCGCGACGAGCGTGGCAACCACCGCGATGGCCATGCTCATCCATGTCATGGACAAGAACCGGTCGCGATTGCCGTGCAGCATCGCGTTCCAGCTCGCGTGGAGCACCGCAGCGAAGAGCACGATACCGCCGGTGTAACTGAGCATGGGAGTGGTGGACCAGAAAGAAACCGGGCAATGGAATAAGCGATTCAACAAGAAGAATATCTATCTTGTTGCGGACCAACAAACCAGATAAATTGACGAATCAGATTAGAAAAACTCTTTCGGATGAAACCCGTATTGCCCCCTCTCAATGCCCTGCGAGCCTTCGAGGCCGCGGGCCGGCTCGGCAGCTTCAAGGAAGCCGCCGCCGAGCTGCATGTGACGCCCGGTGCGGTGAGCCAGCATGTGCGTCTGCTCGAGACGTGGCTTGGCGCATCGTTGTTCGAACGGCACAACCGTCACGTGACGCTGACTCCGGCGGCAAAAGCCTGGCTCGACGAAATCGGCCCCTTGTTCGAAAAGATCGCGCAGGCAACCGCGCGATACGGTGCGATCGAAACGGTGTCCCTCACCTTGTCCGTGAACGCGCCCGCAACATTCACGTTGCGCTGGCTGGTGCCGAGGCTGGCGAAATTCCGCGCCGGGCACCCTGACGTGGAGGTCAAGGTGGAGACGTCGAACGGGCCGCTGGAAAGCCTGCAGGATGACTACGACATCGTCATTCGGGGCGGTCCGGACACGTTCTACGGCTACTCGATGCGGCCTTTCCTGTCCGAGGAGAGGCTTCCGGTTTGCAGTCCTGAGCTTTTGCGGCGAGTGTCGCTTCGAATGCCGGACGACTTGCGGCAACACACGTTGCTGCACACCTCGAGTCTGCCGCGGCTCTGGCCCGACTGGCTCGCACGCGCGCAGATTGCCGGCTTGAGGCCGGCTGCCACGTTGACCTTCGACCACTTCTATCTGACCTTGCAAGCCGCCATCGACGGTATCGGCATCGCAATGGGGCCGACTGCGCTGGTCGCCGACGACCTCGCCGCGGGCCGGCTGGTTGCGCCCTTCGCCGGCCCGCGTCTGCCGTCGCGCAGCTATTGCGCTTACGTTCCGGACGACAAGGTCGACGATGAGCGGGTCGTGCTGTTCCGTTCCTGGCTCGAGCGCGAAGGAATGGAGTCGTGAGCGCAGAGGGCCGGTTAATCGCAAGAGGGCTTCAGTGCCTTCTCGATCCAGTTCGTGAAGGCCGGGGCACGCGGCGACAGGTTACGCCGATGGGCCAGGCAAAATCCCGGCGGGGTCGTCCGGGACGGCATCCGGATCGCGTCGATCCTTGCCTTTGATCGATGCCAGCAGGGATGCGAGCACGATCAACCCGCCACCGATCGACGCGAGCACAGAGACCCTCTCCCCAAGCCATACGCTCGCAAACAAGGCGCCAAACACGGGCTCGCAGCCCATCAGCAGCGCGACGCGGGTCGGAGTGCTGCGGCGGACCGCGTAGTTCTGCACGAAGAATGCGAACAACGTGCAGCCCGCGACCAGATAAACGACGATCATCCAGAAGCGTTCATACCCCGCGAACGCGGGCAAAGGCTGCCATTGCGATCGCGCGACGGTCAACGCGAGCGCGGCGCAACCGAACGACACCACGCCCGATTGCGCGGCCGTCATCGCCAGCGGAGAAACGGCGTCGGCCTGCATGACGCGTTTCGTTGCGCACACATTGATCGCGCGTAGCAGCGCGGCAAGCACCACCAGCGCGTCGCCGGGCGTGAAATCGAATCGGCCGCCCGCGAGCAGAAAAGCGCCCAGCAGCGAAAGTCCCGTTGCCGCCCATTCGATGCCGCGCGGCGCGCGTCCGAGCCATGCCCATTCGACCAGCGGTGTCATCACCACGCACAGGCTGATCAGAAACGCCGCATTCGACGCGCTGGTCATTCGCATACCGAACGTTTCCGCCAGAAAGATCCCGAGCAGCACCCCCCCGGCGCCGACAATTCTGATCCACTGAGCACGCGACAATCCGCGCAGCGAGCGCAGGGAGGGCGACAGCAGCACGAACGTGATGCCGAAGCGCAGCGCGAGCAGGCCCAACACCGGGTAGACGAGCAACGCGCTTTTCACCACGGCATAGCTCGTTCCCCAGATGAACGCCACGACGAGAAGTAATAAATCGGCAGACAGGCTGAAGCGCAGACGCATGACGAACCTCGCGTAACGAAAGGCCCTCATTGTCCGATAATGCATGGGAAGCGATAATCCGGTCGGCAAGAACAGGTTTTGTGCGCCAAACGCATAAATAGACCCGAAACGCCCGTTAGGCACCTTGGCCCGGATACGTCCATGACACCGACCGAACTTCTCCCGTTGCTGCCGGATCTCGCGACCTTCGCGCAGGTGGTCGAGGCCGGTAACTTCTCGTCGGCGGCCCGCCCGCTTGGCACCACGCCTTCGACGATCAGCCGGCAAATACAGCGGCTCGAACGGGCCCTGGGCACGCGCTTGTTCGAGCGCTCGACCCGGCGCATCCGGCTGACGGAGTCCGGCATGCAGGTCTATCGCCACTGCCGGGACATGATCGACGCGGCGTCCGGCGCCGTCGATGCGGCAAGCCAGCTTACGGCGCAGCCGCGCGGCCGGGTCAGCATCAGCGCGCCCATTTCGCTCGCGAAAAGCCTGATTCACCCGAAGATTCCGGGCTTCTTGCGGACCTACCGGGAAGTCGAGGTCCAAGTCGTATTCGACGACCGCGATATCGATCCGATACGCGATCACGTCGATCTCGTCGTGCGGCCCACCCCGGCGCCGCCGCCGGGCCTCGTGGCAAGACAGCTCGGCACGGTGCGATGGGTGCCGTGCGCCTCGCCGGGCTATCTGCATGCGCGGGGCACGCCGGTCGTTCCGGACGATCTTGCGCAGCATGACTGCCTGTATCTCGGCGATACGCCGGACGACAACCGGTGGACGTTCCGGCAAGGCAACCACGCCCAGACCCTCGAAGTCCGGGGCCGCTATATCGCGAACGACGTGAGCGCCCGGCGCGAGGCCGCGCTCGAGGGTTGGGGCGTGGCGAGCCTGCCGGAATTCGCCGTCGAGGACGACCTCCGGGCCGGCCGGCTGGTGCAGATCCTGCCCGAATGGCTGTTCGAGCCGCGCGCCTACAGCGGGCCTGTCTGGCTGCTGTATCCGCCGAACCGGCTCCTGCCGCCGAAAGTGCGCGCGTTGATCGACTGGCTGGTGGAACAGTCCGGCGACCAGGCTGGCTGAGCCCGCACGCCGAAAACCCGCAGCCCGCGGCGGACAACGCCGCCGGGCAAAACCTCCGCACCTCCGCCCCATCCCGTCGTATACGTGCGATCATATCGATCCACCGCCAATCGATTCGCCTGTTGGCCGCATGCCGGCCCGGAGACCCGACGATGGACCTCGCACCCACCGCCACCCTGCCCGCCGAGACTACCGAGACCGCGCAGCGTCCCGGCACCCTGCTGCTCGCGGGCCGCGTGCTGCGCCCGCTGGCGCTCTCGCTCGATGCGTTGCGTGCGTATCCGGCCGTGACCAGCGCGTCCTTCGATCTGCGCTGCTACACCACGCAGCGCTTCATTCGCACCGTCGAGCCGTATCGTGGCGTCCTGCTCACCGAATTGCTCGGCAACGCAGGCCTGCGCTGCGAAGTACACGGCGAGTTCAAGCGCATGATCTTCGTCGCCACGGGCCACGACGGCTATGCCGTGCCCTTCACCTGGCACGAGCTGTTCAACACGCCGGTGGGCAAGCAGGTGATGGTGGCCTACGAATGCGGCGGCGCGCCGCTGACCGAGGCGGACGGCGCGCCGGTCCTTTTTTCGGGCGCGGACCTCGTGCCCGCGCCGCGCCACGTCAAGCGCCTCGCGCGCATCGACGTGCGGCTGCTCGCGCCTTAAAACCTCACCACCGCGCCGCGCACGGCCGGTGGCGTTTCCATACTCGCAACATAGCGCGTGCGTTCTATGTCGCGAGGGCCAAAAAATGGCTTACTCCAGGCATGGCCCCACCGCGCGAATGAATCGCCGCATGGGGCGCTCAACGACACCTGGAGACCCTCGCATGTCCATCGACGTTCGCTCACACCAGTACGTCCTGACTCTGTCCTGCCCGAGCGCCGCCGGACAGGTGGCCGCCGTCGCCGGCTTTCTGGACAAACATCGCTGCTATATCGACGAGCTGACCGTCTTCGACGACGACATCAGCGCGCGCTTTTTCCTGCGCTGCGTCTTTCACGAAGCGACCCCGGGAGCCAGCGGCGAACTCGATCTCGCGAGCCTGCGCCAGGAGTTCGAACCCACGGCGCGCACGCACGAGATGACCTGGGCGATCCACGATCTGCAGGTTCGGCCCAAGGTGCTGATTCTCGTCTCGAAGCTCGAGCACTGCCTCGCCGATCTACTGTTCCGCTGGCGCATGGGCGAGCTGCAGATGGACATTGCGGCGATCGCGTCGAATCATGCCGATTTCGAGCCGCTCGCCCGCCAGCACGGGCTGCCGTTCCGGCATTTGCCGGTCACGCCGGAAACGCGCCAGCAGCAGGAAGCCGCGATCCTGGACCTGTTCGAATCGACGGGCTCCGAGCTGCTCGTGCTCGCGCGCTACATGCAGATTCTTTCCGACGAAACCAGCAAGCGTCTCGCGGGCCGCGCGATCAACATCCATCATTCGTTCCTGCCCGGCTTCAAGGGCGCGCGCCCCTATCATCAGGCGCACGTGCGCGGCGTGAAGCTGATTGGCGCGACAGCGCACTTCGTCACCGACGATCTGGACGAAGGCCCGATCATCGAGCAGGAAGTGCAGCGCGTCGATCACACCTGCGATCCGCAACGGCTCCTCGCCGTTGGCCGCGATGTGGAATGCGTGACGCTCGGGCGCGCCGTGAAGGCCTTTCTGGAGCGCCGCGTCTTCATCAACGACGGCCGCACGGTCGTGCTCTGAGCGAGCCGCTCAACCGCTGTGACGGCGCTGCGCCTCCTGCGCGAGGCAGGCCAGCGCCGCCTCGCTCAGCTTGCCCGTCACACGCTGCGCGTAGTCGTGATGCCGCCCTTCCAGCGCGGCGCCCAGACAGCGCGCCCGCAGATAACGCAGCAAGCCGATGCGCTGGTGCCCGCGCGCCATGCTCTGTTCGAGCAGCGCGAGCGCGGCGGCGGCGTCGCCATGACTGGCGCGCTGGTTGAGATCGACGGTTTGGGCGCGCGGCGGGTGCGGCACGGTGAGGGACCTTTTCGCTGGAATCGGTTGGGTTCGAACCGGCCCGAGCCGGCCGGCGCGCGGCGCCCGAGCCCACGGGCCAGCGCTGTGCCGAGTTTCGCCAACGCACTGCAGCGCCGATAGAACAAATGCGCCGTGGCCGCGGAACGCCGTCGCCACAGCCGCGCAATTTCGCATTGACGCACATTGATCGCAGGCGCGTCACGTGCATTACGCGCATTCGGCGCGCACCGTGCGCCGCTCGTGGCTGGGCGCGTGGCCGAACTGCACGCGATAGGCCTTGCTGAAATGGCACGGCGAATTGAACCCGCAGACGGCCGTCACGCACGCGATCGACGCATCGGTCGTGCGCAATAGCTCGCGCGCGCGCTTCAGGCGCAGCGTGAGGTAATAGTGCGTGGGCGACACGTTCAGATAAGCCTTGAACATGCGCTGCAAATGCCGCTGCGAGAGCCGCACGAGCCGCGCGAGCTCTTCGAGCGAAAGCGGCTCGCGGATATTGGCCTCCATGAGCCGCACGACCTCGACCAGCTCCGCGCGCGAGAAGCCCACGCGCGCATCGACGGGAATCGGCTGCAAGTCGGTCGCGCCGCGAATGCGCTCCAGGATGAATTGCTCCGAAACCTTGGCGGCCAGTTGAGCGCCGAAACGCGCGCCCACGAGATCGAGCATCAAATCCAGCGGCGCCGTGCCGCCCGTGCAGGTGAGCCGGTCGCGGTCGACCACGAAAAGCTCGTCGGCGAATTGCACGTGCGGAAAGGCCTCGTGAAGCGCCGAAAGATTCTCCCAATGCACCGTGCAGCGGTAGTCGTCGAGCAGCCCGCTCGCCATCAGCGCATACGCGCCCGTGCAAATGCCGCCGAGCGGCACGCCCTGCTGCGCGTAGCCTTGCAGCGCGGCGCGCACGCGATCGTCCACGGCTTCCTGAATGCGAATGCCGCCGCAGACGATCATCACGTCGGGCAGATCGGCCGGGTCCGGCAGCTGGACCGGTCGCACCGAAATTCCGTTGCTCGCGCGGGCGGGCGCGCCGTCGAGCGTATAGACCGACCAGCGATACAGATCGCCGCGCCCGACGTAGTTGGCCATGCGCAGCACTTCGACGGCGCTCGAAAACGCGATCATCGAAAAGTTCGGCAAGGTCAGGAACCCGAAATGTCGCAACGAAGAAGCCGTCCCGGTTTTCCCGGCGGCCACGGCGATGCCGGACGTCACATTGCGCCTCTATGGAGACAGACTTGCACAGACGGTTAATGAAGAACCGGCCCGCTGGCGCGAGCCGGCCCACCCGGTAAGCAAGCCGCGGCTACTGCCCGCGGCCCGGCGCTCAGGCCTGCGCGACTACGGCGCGCGGGCGAAACAGTTGCTTGAAGCCCGCAAAGAGCGGCGCCTTCGCGGTCCCCGGCGCGCGGCCGAAGCTCTCGGTAATGCGGTCCAGAATGATCGCGAGCAGCACCACCGAAAGCCCGCTTTCGAAACCGAGGCCGATGTCGAGGCGCTGAATGCTCGCGAGCACGTCGTTGCCGAGACCGCCCGCGCCCACCATCGAGGCGATGATCACCATCGAAAGCGCCATCATGATGGTCTGGTTCACGCCCTGCATGATCGACGGCAGCGCGTTGGGAAACTGCACCTTGTAGAGCAGTTGCCACGGCGTGCAGCCGAAGGCCTGGCCCGCTTCCACGATCTCGCGGTTCACGTGCTTGATGCCGAGGCTCGTGAGACGCACGGCGGGCGGCATGGCGAAGATCACGGTCGAGAGAATGCCGGGCACGCGGCCGAGCCCGAACAGCATCGCCGCCGGAATCAGGTAGACGAAGGCCGGCATGGTCTGCATCAGGTCGAGAATCGGCCGCACGATGGCCTGCACGAGCTTGTTTTTCGCCGTCCAGATGCCAAGCGGCACGCCCAGCAGGAGGCTGATGAGCGTCGACGAAAGCGTGAGCCCCAGCGTGACGATCATCTGGTCCCAGAAGCCGGTCGCGTAGATGAGCAGCAACGAGGCCGTGGCGAAGAGCGCGAAGCGCCAGCCCACCCGCCACAACCCGAGCGCGATGAAGAACGCCATCATCGCCCACATGGGGACCGCCTGCAGGCCGTGCTCGACGAGCCTCGCGAAACTTTCGATCGCACGGCCGATGGCGTCGAAGGTGTTGGCGTCGTGGTCGAGCAGATAGTGAACCGACTGATCGACCCATTGGCCGAGTGGAATGATCTCAGACATGGGCACCCCTGTTACGCGTAATGACCTTGAGAACGGCGGCTTGATCGATGGAGCCGCAATAGCGGCCTTCGTCGTCGACCACGGGCAATGCCGTATTCGTCGCGCAGACGCGCGACACGACCTGATCGAGCGGCGCGCCGCGCGAAATGCATTCGACCTTGCGCAGCGAGGGTTGATCCACGCCGATCGCATCGCGCGTGACGAACCCGCTGATGCGGCGCTGCGCATCGAGCACGAACGCATATTCGTTGCTGCCGTTGAGCGACGCGGCAACGCTCGTCTTGTCCAGCGTGCGAATGAGCGGCACCGCTTCGCGCTGCATCAGATCGCCGGCGGTGAGATAGCGGCTCGTGTCCACGCCGTCGAAGAATGCGCGCACATAGTCATCGGCAGGATTGCTGATGATTTCCTGCGGCGTGCCGATCTGCACGATCCGGCCGCCCTCCATGATGGCGATGCGGCTGCCGATCCGCAGCGCCTCTTCCAGGTCGTGCGAGACGAACATGATCGTGCGGCGCTGCTCCTTTTGCAGTTGCAGCAGCACGTTCTGCATTTCCTTGCGCTTGAGCGGGTCGAGCGCGGAAAACGCCTCGTCCATGATCATGAGCGAAGGATTCACGGAAAGCGCGCGAGCGAGACCCACGCGCTGCTGCATGCCGCCGGAAAGCTCGGCGGGCAGCTTGTGCGCGAACGGCGCGAGGCCGACCTGTTCGAGCACGGTGAGCGCGCGCTGCTCGCGCTCCTTACGCCCGACGCCCGCCACTTCCAGACCGAACGCCGCGTTCGCGAGCACGGTGCGCTGCGGCATGAGCGCGAACGACTGGAACACCATGCTCATGTCGGTGCGGCGCAGCGAAACCAGCTCGCGCTTCTTGACGGCGGCAATATCGCGGCCGTCGATCACGACCTTGCCCGCGGTGGGCTCGACGAGGCGGTTGACGAGACGAATGAGCGTGGACTTGCCGGAGCCCGAGAGCCCCATCAGCACGAAGATCTCGCCTTCGTTCACCGAGAACGAAGCGTTGTTCACGCCAAGCACATACCCGGTTTTCGCGAACATTTCGTCCTTGCTGGCGCCGCTCGAGAGCAGCTCACGCGCCACTTTCGGATTGGGCCCGAACACCTTGCATAGTCCATCGACTACGATCTTTGGGGATTTCATCGACTCCATCTCCTCGTCATGCAGGCGCCGGCCCGCTCTGTGTATCTACATAGTTGCCAGAAAAAACTCCAGCGGGATGGCTATTTACGACAGGCGCTTATGCAAAAACGACACGCCGATTTGCAGGCCTTTCTTGATGGGCGCGCACTGCGCGCAAGCGGTGCCCGGGTGCGCCGCAGCGGGGCGCGGGGGCGCGGAAAACGCATGCCGCCATGCGTTCCGCGCTGCCGCAATGGCCGGACGATGGGTTGCCGCGGTTCGTTACTGGGCCCAGTCGTTCACGCGGTCGCCATGGGCGGCAATCCACGTATCGGCGGCGGCCTCGGGCTTCGCGCCGTTCTGGATGGCGAGCATCACGCTATCGATCTCGCCCGGCTTCCACTGGAACTTCTTGAGGAACGCGACCACGGGCGGCGCCTTCTTCTCGAGATCGGGGTTGATCACGTTATCGACGTGCTCGGCCGCGCCATAAACGTCCTTGGGATCCTCGAGAAAGCGCAGCTTGTACTTCGCGAACATCCAGTGCGGCGTCCAGCCGGTCACGATCACGGGCTTCTTCGCGTTGACGTCGCGCGCCAGCTCGGCCGTCATGGCGCTGCCGGAACTGGGCATGACCGTGTAGTCGAGCCCGTATTGCTTCACCGCGTCGTCGGTCTTGCGCATCACGCCGGCGCCCGCGTCGATGCCGACGATGCGTCCGCCGAACGCGCTCTTTTGCGCATTGAGGTCGTCGATGCTCTTTGCGCTCACGTAGTCGGGCACGACGAGGCCGATCTTCGCGCCGGGGAAGTTGGTGCCGAGGTCGACGACCTTATCCTTGAACTGCGCCCAGTACGCGCCCTGCGTGACCGGCAGCCATGCGGAGAGCGTGGCGTCCAGATCGCCGCGCGCCACGCCCTGCCACATGATGCCCGCCGCCACCGGCACGAGCTGCACCTGGTAGCCGTAGCGCTTTTCGATGATGCGCGCCGCCACGTTCGACGTGGCCACGCTGTCGTCCCACCCTTCCACATAGCCGATCTTCAGCGTCGGCTTGCCGTCCGCGAATGCCGGACCACTCATCGCCACCATCGCCGACACCATGCCGGTCCACAACAGTTTTTGCAGCAGCTTCACGGTCGTCTCCTCTAATGTGGGCGTTCATGCCCTGTACATCTCCAGATTCCCCCGCCACAATTTGTCGTTATCGTCCATTTGCGACGCGATCTTGTCGTTCTGCGACGTGCGCGCAGGCGACGTGTGCGAGCGTTCAGTCCTTTACCGGTGTTATTTGTCGATGACGAGATCGGACAGCGGCTTCGAGCAGCACATGAGCGCCATGCCCTGATCGATTTCGCGCTGGCGAATGCCGCCGTTGTGCTTCATCTGCACCTGGCCCGAGACCAGCTTGACCTTGCAGGTACCGCACATGCCTTGCGCGCACGAGGACGGCAGCCGCACGCCGGCCTGGCGCGCCGCCTCCAGCACGTGCTGGTTCGTCCCGCACTGAATCTCGCGGTGGCTCTTCGCAAACGTGACCTTGAACGTGGCCGTTTCCTCGCCCGTTTGCGCAGGGGCTTCGGCAAACGCCTCGGCCTGCGCCTGCGGCTCGCTCGCGTTGAGCGTCTCGAACGAGAAACTTTCTTCGTGATACTGCTTGCGCGGGAAACCGGCTTCGTCGAGCAAATCGCGCACGGCCTTCATATACGGTGCGGGCCCGCAGGTGAAGATCTCGCGCTCCATGAAATCCGGCGCGATCAGCTTCAGGAGCGGCAGCGTGAGAAAGCCCGTCACGCCGGGCCACGCGGTGCGCGCGCCCAGCCGCTCGCAAACGAACGAGGTGCGAAAGTGCGCGTGGCTCGCCGCGATCAATTCGAGCTCGCGCGCGAAGATGATGTCGTCGGGCGTGCGCGCGCTATGCACGAACACGATGTCGCGATCTTCCGCGAGATCGTGATGCGCGCGGCTCATCGACATCAGCGGCGTGATGCCGGAGCCCGCCGAAAGGAACAGATACTTGTTGGCCGGGTGGCGCGCGCAGGTGAATTCGCCGCCCGGCCCAAGCACGCGGATCGACGCGCCCGGCCGCAAATTGTCGTGCAGCCAGTTCGACACCTTGCCGCCCGGCACGCGCTTGACCGTGATGGAGATCGTGTGCGGCCGCGCGGGCGACGACGAAATCGTATAGCAGCGATTCACGGGCTCGCCGTCGATGTCCAGCTCGAGCGTGACGAACTGCCCCGGCTCGAACGAAAACGTGCGCCCTTGCGGCGAACGAAAGAAAAAGCTCTTCACGTCGTGGGTTTCCTGCCGCACATGGCAGCACACGAGCGTCTCCTCAGCATCGCTCGTCCAGCGCTCCGGCAGCGTGCCCCAGAAGGCCGGGCGCGTCACCCGGCTGTCCGTGGGATCGAATTGGGCCGCATCTCGCATCATGTCAGACTCCGCTCTACTCGCGCACCAGGTTATGCGCCGATCTTCTCGGCAAGACGGCCGATGTACCAGGCCGTGAATTTTTCGACGAGACCCTCGGTGTACGGCGAGTACGGGCCCGGCTCATAAGCGCTGCTTGCCGCGCCGCGCTGCGAATACTCCACCAGCGTGCGGTCCTGGTCGTTGGTCGCGTTCCAGACGGCCGTGAGATTGGGCACGTCGTAATCAACGCCTTCCACTGCGTCCTGGTGCACGAGCCAGCGCGTGCGAACGAGGGTCTCGCCGGCCGAAAGCGGAATCACCGAGAACGAGACGATGTGATCGCTCATGAAGTGATGCCACGAGTTCGGCTGCGTCCAGAACGAAAGGCCGCCCAGATCGGCCGTGCGGAATTCGCCGAGCAGCTTCTTCGAAGCCACCCTGGCGTCGAGCGTTTGCGACTCGCCGCTGCGGTCGAGCGGCAGGCGCTGCGTGCGAAAGCCGGTAACGTCGAGCAGCTTTTCGATTTCCACCGAAGGCAGGTTCATCTCTTCCCACTGCTTGGCGCGTTCGACGCAGGTGCGCTCGAAGGCGTCCATGCCTTCCGCGTTGGCGGCCGAACGCTGGTAGCCGAAGCCGTATTCGTAGAGCGAGACCGTCAGCTCGGGGTGGTTCGCGACGCAGTGATAGCACTCGCGATTGTTTTCCATCACGAGCTTCCAGTTACCCTTCTCGACGATGTCGACCTGCGCGGCCACCTTGCAGTTCGGCAGATCGTGCGGCAGCAGATACGGCTCCATCGCGGCGCGCATCATCTCGAAGTCGGCGGGCGGTTCGTCGGCCAGACAGACGAAGATCAGGCCTGCCAGGTTCTGCGTGTGGACCTGCTTGAGGCTGTGCTTGCAGCGGTCGAACTGCTCGCCCATGTGTTCGGCGAACATCAGCTCGCCGGTCAGGTTGTAGGTCCAGCTATGGTACGGGCAGACGATATTGCCCACGGTTCCCTTATGCTCGTTGCACAGGCGCGCGCCGCGATGGCGGCATACGTTGTGGAACGCGCGCACTTGCATGTCGTCGTCGCGCACGATCAGGATCGATTCGCCCGCCAACTCGACTGTCACATAGTCGCCCGGCTCCGGAAGTTCCGGCTCCGTGGCCACCTGGATCCAGTGTTGACGGAAAATCGTCTCCATGTCGAGCGCGAAAATGTCCTCGCTGCGGTAGAAAGGCGCCTCGAGGCTGTGACCCGCCTGGCGCCGCTCCACCAGCGCGCGAATGTCTGCCGATACGTTCATCGTGTGCTCCGGATTTTTCATCCCTGGTTCTTGCCTGGTTCTTGCCGACAGATCAGCAAATTTCAGTAATCGATGAGTTGATGCTCGCGCAAATACGCGAGTATCGCTTGTGCTTTTTCGACCGAACTCCCCTCAATTACGACGCTCCCGCCCCGGCTTTCGGTCGTCACCGCGGCCAGCATCCGGGAATGCCCTGAGCGCTTCTCGGCAGCGGCGAACTTGACGGGTTTGCGCTCGATGGGCCCCACCGTCCAGGCGGCGGCTTCCTCGCTCGCGAAGCGCGTGGCGCGCCGAGGCCGGATCGTGCCCGCGCGCAGACGCGCATAGGCGTAGTGCGGCTCCGCGCTGGCGAGCGGATGCACGGCGATCACGGCCGGCAACCGCGTTTGCACGCGGCGGCGCAGCCCCTTGGGCAGGAACTGGCGAACCGTCGCGCTGGCCCCTTTCAAGTCGATGTCCACGGCGCTGCCCACCAGCGGGCAGCCCAGCGCCGCCGCCACGCCGTACGGCAGCATGCCGCTGTCGTGAGCGCCCTCGGCGCGCGTGCCGGTCAGTACGAGGTCGTAGCCGCGCACGCGTTCGGCGAGCGCGCGCGCCGTGTCGTCGCCCGGCGCGCAGGCGAGCACTTCGACTTCGCGCGCACCCAGTGCGAGGTATTCGGCGAGCGCGGGCTCGTGGGCGTCGCCCGCGTGAATCACGTCGAGTTGCGCGCGGTGTTGATCGGCGAGCTTGCGGCCGATTTCCAGCGCCTGCGCGTCGTTGCGGCTATAGCGCGGCGCGCCGCTCACGGGATGGCGGCCCGCCGAGACCAGCACCGCGATGCGTTCTATCTGTCGTTGCGCGTTCATGCGGCCACTCCTGCGGGTTGGCGTGGTTCGACCGCAGCCAGCGCCGGCCCGCGCGTCGCGCGCGCGGTCTGCACCTGCTGGATCAGCGCGGCAATGGTCTGCTGGGCGTCGCCCACCACGGTCAGGTTCGCGCGTTTCGCGATCGGCGCGCTGCCGTCGAGATTCACGGCAATCACGTGACGGCACTCCTTGATGCCCTGCAAATGCTGCACGGCCCCGGAAATGCCGAACGCGATATACACGCTCGCCTCAACCGTCTTGCCGGTCGCGCCCACCTGCTTGTCGCGCGTGAAATAACCGTTGTCCACCGCCACGCGGCTCGCGCCGATGGCCGCGCCGAACGCGAGCGCGAGGCGCTCGAACGACGCGATGTCGCTCACGCCGTTGCCGGCGGAGACGATGAAATCGGCCTCTTCGAGCGCCACCTGCGCGGCGTCGATTTCCTCTAGGCCCAGATCGCGATACGGCTGCTCGATATCGCCGGACGGACGAATGAAGTCGCCCGCGAGGCGCTCGCCGGCACCCACGAAGGGCAGCTTCGCATCGACGGCGTTGGGCGCGAGCAGAATCACGTCGGGCAGCGCACGCGTCGCGAAGGCGCGCTTCGCCTGCGCATAGGCGCCGACGTGCTTCGCGTCGATCTCGACCACGTGGGTCGCCACGCTCGCCCCCGCCGAGGCGGCATAGCGCCGGCCCAGGTCGCCGTCGCCGGTCGCGTTGTCGGGCGCGAACACGTGCCTGGGCGCCAGCGCCGCCGCGCAGGCCTGCAACGCGCGCAACTCGCTTTCGGGCGCGAACACGCGGCGCTCGAACCCGGGCAATTCGATCAGCTTGTCCACGCCGAGCGCCGCCACGTCGTCCTTCACTTCGCCGAACACGAGCAGCGCCACTTCGGTCTGCGCATCGGCAAGCAGCGCCGCGGCGGCGATGGTCTGGCACGTGTGGTCGTCGAGCGCGCCGCGTTCGGCGTGCGCCACGACCAGCACGATTTGCTTCGGATCGCTAACTTGACGGCGGGGCTGCGCAGCGGCATGCCCATACGCATGACCCGTCCATTGCGCGGCGTTCGCATCCGCGCTGCCGCTCTCGCCGAGCGTGATGCGCCGGAGTCCAGCCGCCGTCACGACGAAAGGACGGCGCGGATCGATTCGTTTGATCGCGTTCATCGGTTCACTCCAGCGAAGCTGCAACGAGTTCGGCCACGTCGAGCACCTCGGGGCGCGGACCCACGACGCCTTCGAGCATCGCCGTGCAGTTCGGGCACGCCACGGCGACCACTTCGGCGCCCACCGCCTTCGCATCGGCGATGCGGATATCGGGAATGCGCTGCTTGCCGGGGATATCGGTGAGCGGCGCACCGCCGCCACCGCCGCAGCAGCGTCCGCGCATGCCGTTGCGCTCCATCTCCACGACCTGGATGCCGATGGTCTTGAGCAGCTTGCGCGGCGCTTCGGTTTCGCCGTTGTAGCGGCCCAGATAGCAAGGATCGTGATACGTGGTGCGTTTTTCGCGCAGCGCTTCCACAGCCTTCGGCGCGATCTTGCCGCTCGCGGCCAGTTCGGCGAGGAACGTCGTGTGATGCAGCACTTCGTAACGCGTGCCGAGCGCGCGATATTCGTTGCGCAGACTGTGCATCACGTGCGGATCGGCGCTCACGATGCGCTTGAAACTCAGTGCGCTGAGCGTGCCCATCATCTGCTTCGCCATGCGCTGGAAGGTCGCCTCGTCGCCAAGACGGCGCGCCACGTCGCCCGTGTCCGTTTCCTGTCCGCCGAGCACCGCGTAGCTCACGCCCGCCTTGTTGAGCACCTTCACGAGCGCACGCAGCGTACGCTGATAGCGCATGTCGAAGGCCCCTTCGCCCGCCACCAGCAGCACATCGATGGGCTTGCCCGGCTGCGCGATGGGCGCGTTCAGGTCCACCGACCAGTCGTAACGCGCGGCCTTGTCGTAGCCGCCCATTGTGCCGGTCTCGCGCAGGTTCGCGAGCACTTCGGGGCCCTTGCCCGGCACGGTGCCATGCACGAGCGTCTGGTTGCGGCGCATGTCGACGATGGCGTCCACGTGCTCGATCAGCATCGGGCACTCCTGCACGCAGGCGCGGCAGGTGGTGCACGACCACAGCGTTTGCGCTTCGATCAGGCCCGAGACGATCGGGCCGTTCGGCGCGCCGCCATGCTGACCCACCTTGATGCCCGGCGTGGGGCTGCCCGCGTAGGCGGCGTCGGTGCCGCCCGCCATGCCCACCACGAGATCCTGAATCAGCTTCTTGGGATTGAGCGGCTGGCCCGACGCGAACGCGGGGCAGGCCGCTTCGCATTTGCCGCACTGCACGCAGGCATCGAAGCTCAGAAGCTGGTTCCAGCGGAATTCCACCGGCTTGGCCACGCCGTATTCCTGCTGCTCGATGTCGGGCAGCTTGAGCGCCGTAGGCGGCGTGGCCGTGCCGTTGCCGGTCCAGCCTTCACGCGTGGCGGCGAAACGCTCCTGGCGCGGATGGAACGCGAGGTGCAGCAAGCCCGCGATCGCATGCTTCATCGGGCCGCCCTTCGCGGCGCCGAACGTCATCGCGAATGCGCCCACCCCGATCAACAACGCGCAGAGCACCGCGAAGCCGCCCGACATCGCACGGGCGGGCACCACCGTGTAGAGCACGACGCCAAGCGCGAACGAGCCGAGCAGCCAGGGCAGCGTATTCCACGGCCCGCGCGAGAGGCGCGCCGGCACCTGCTTCGCATGACGGCGCCGCCACACGAACACCACGCCAATCAGCATGGCCAGCGCCGCGAGGAAGATCAGCTTGTCGAGCCACGGCGAGTAGATCGCCAGACCATAGTTGACGAACACGAGCACGAGCGCGCCAATCGCGCCGCCAGCGGTCGCGACGTGCGTCTTCGCGATATACGGGTCGCGCGCGACCACGTGGTGGAGATCGACGAAATAGCGCTTCGGGATACTGAACAGCTTGAGGAAACCGAAAGCGCCGAAAGCACTGGACGATCCGGACACCGCTGCGTCGGGCGCCGCTGCGCGCCCGACGCGCCAGTAAGCGGCCCGCTTCGCCACGGCGAATGCGAGGCCCGCCATCGAGAGCCACAGCAGCGCGGTAATGAGCCAGGTCGGGTTCATGGTTCAGAAGTCCTTCACGAGCCGCAGCGCGTCGTAGATCGCGCCGTGAATGTTGTGCATCGAGATGCAGTCGCCAACGCGGAACAGCAGGAAGCGGCCATTGCCGAGCGCTTCGGAAAGACACGGCTGCGCTTCGGAAGCGAACAGCTTGTTCACGTCGACCTGGCCGTGGTTCACCGATTCGTTCTTGAGCTTCCAGTACAACTCGTCGTTGGGGCGCGTGCCGTTCTCGATCACCACCTGGTCGACCGCGCGCTCCTCGAGTTCTTCCGTGTACTCGTTGCGCAGCACCGCGATCTTCTTGCCGTCCTCTTCGTAGACGCGATCGAGCCAATAATTCGGTGTCAGGACCGCGCCCTGCGCGTACAGCCGGCGATAGAAGATCGGGAACGTCGTGCCGCCCACGTCGTCCGCCACCTTGACGTCCGGCGTCACGATCTCGACCTTCGAACCGCGGCTCGCGACGAAGTCGGCCACGCCCGAGCCCGCGTGCGTGCTGATGCCGTCGTAGATCAGCACGTTCTGCTTCGGCTCGACCTTGCCCGTCAAGATGTCCCAGGCGCTGACCGCCAGACCTTGCGCCACGCCCCAGCCCGGCACCTCCTCGGTGTAGCTGTGGCCGCCCGTTGCGAGCACAACGATGTCCGGCTTCTCGGCCATGATCGTCTTCTCGTCGGCCGCGACGCCCAGCCGGCGATCCACGCCCAGACGCTTCGTCTCCATGTCGAACCAGCGCACGATGCCGGCCATCTGCTCGCGCTGCGGCGCCTTCGCGGCGATCATGATCTGGCCGCCCACTTCGGCATTCTTCTCGAACAGCACGACGTCATGACCGCGCGAGCGCGCCACGCGCGCCGCTTCGAGGCCGGCGGGGCCCGCGCCCACCACGACCACCTTGCGCCTGGGCCCGCGCGATTTCTCGATCACGTGCGGCATGGTCGCTTCGCGCGAGGTCGCTGCGTTCTGCACGCACAGCACGTCGAGGCCGTTGTACTGGCGGTCGATGCAGTAGTTCGCGCCGACGCACTGCTTGATTTCGTCCTCGCGCCCGTCGCGGATCTTGATCACCATATGCGGATCGGCAATCTGCGCGCGCGTCATGCCGACGAGATCGATCATGCCGTTCGCGAGCAGACGCTCGGCCTGACCCGCGTCGCGAATGCTCTGCGCATGCATCACGGGCAGCTTCACCACCGACTTGATGCCGCCGGCGAGATGCACGAACGGCTCCGGCGGCAGCGCCATCGGCGGCATGCAGTTCACCAGCGTGTTGTGCGTGTCCGCGCCCGACCCCACCACGCTGATGTAGTCGATCAGGCCGGTCGCCTCCATCGCCTGCGCGATTTCCTTCGCGTGTTCGTGGTCGATGCCGTTCTCATGGAACTCGTCGCCGCACATCCGCAGGCCGACGCAGAAGTCGCGGCCCACGGCTTCGCGCACCGACTTCAGCGCTTCGATGCCGAAGCGCAGACGGTTCTCGAAACTGCCGCCCCATTCGTCGGTGCGGAAATTCGTGCGCGGGCTCCAGAACTGGTCGACCAGTTGCTGGTGCGCGGCCGAGATTTCGATGCCGTCCATGCCCGCGCTCTTCACACGCATCGCGGCGGCCGCGAAATCCTTGATGATCCGCTTGATGTCCTCGACTTCGATAATCTTCGCGTTGCCGCGGTGCACCGGCTCGCGCACGCCCGATGGCGTCACCAGATGTGGCCAGTGCTCGCCGTGGTAGGCATTGCGCCGCCCCATGTGCGTCGCCTGGATCATGATCTTCGCGCCATGACGGTGCATCGCTTCGGCAAGGCGCGAGAGCGGATCGATGACCTTGTCCGTGGTCAGGTTGACCGATTTCCACCAGCCCTGCGGGCTATCCATCGACACCGGGCTCGACCCGCCGCAAATCGCCAGGCCAACGCCGCCCTTCGCTTTTTCCTCGTAATAGCGAATGTAGCGGTCGCCCGGCAGGCCGCCCGGCTCGGCATAGACCTCGGCATGGGCGGTACTGACGATGCGGTTGCGTAACGTCAGCTGATTGAGCTGGAGGGGTTTGAACAGGTGGGGATAGCGCATCGCAGGCGACCTCTGGCGTTCGTGTGTCTCGGTGTTTCTTTGCTATTTCCGGTAGTGCGGGGATCTCGCTCAATCCGCTTCAGGCCGCGATCGGCGTAACCTCGAACACGCAGCGATCGTGGCCTTCGGCCGCGCACTGCGTTTCCTTCGATTGCGCGCGCGGCGCGCCCTTGCCTTCGGCCCAGGTGTCGTTCACCCAGTCCATCGCGCCCGCGAACCAGCCCGCGAACATGTAGCAAAGCTTGCCTTGCTTGCCGGGCTGCGCGAGCACGAACGACGAGTGGCGCAACTCGATCTTCGCGAACGCGCTTTTCGGGTCGGCCTCGATGATCGAGAAGAGGCCCCAGCCACGCTGCGAAAGACGCTTCAGGTAATGCTCGAACACGTCCATGCCCGCAATGCCGTGCTTTTCGGCTTCCTTCGCGCACCAGTGATACGCGGACTTGTAGCCGGCCTTGTAGAGAATTTCCGCGTAGGCGTCGCGGCCCAGCGCCTCTTCGACGGCGGTGTGATTGTTGGTGAAGAAATGGCGCGGCACGTACAGCATCGGCAGCGCGTCCGTGGTCCAGACACCGGTGTTTGCGTCGACGTCGATCGGCAGTTGCGGTTGCATCTCGTTGCACTCCAGGATAGTGGGGGATAGAGGAATTCGGCCGAATCAGGCGCCCCAGACGTCGCGGAATACGCGCACCCAGTTTTCGCCCATGATCTTGCGGATGCGCGACGCCTGCCAGCCCGCGCGCTCCATCGCCGCCGTGAGGTTCGGGAATTCGCCGATCGTGCGAATGCCTTCCGGATTCACGACCTTGCCGAAATTCGTGAGGCGGCGGTAACGGCCTTTGTCGTGCGTGAGCATGTCGAAGAACTCGGTGCTGTAGCCCTGCGTGAAGTCCGTGCCGATACCCACGGCATCTTCGCCAATCAGGTTCACGACATAGTCGATCGCCTCGATATAGTCCTCGACAGTCGCGTCGACGCCGCGCTTGAGGAATGGCGCGAACATCGTCACGCCCACGAAGCCGCCCGCGTCCGCGATTTCCTTGAGCTGCGCGTCGCTCTTGTTGCGCGGATGCTCCTTGAGGCCCGAAGGCAGGCAGTGCGAATAGCAGACCGGCTTCTTCGAAAACGCGATGGCTTCGGACGAGGTGTTGCCGCCCACGTGCGAGAGATCGACCATGATGCCCACGCGGTTCATCTCGGTGATCACTTCGCGGCCGAAATCCGAAAGGCCGCCGTCGCGCTCATAGCAGCCAGTGCCCACGAGGTTCTGCGTGTTGTAGCAAAGCTGCACGACGCGCACGCCCATGTCGGCGAACGCTTCGATATAGCCGAGGTTGTCTTCGAACGCATGCGCGTTCTGGAAACCGAGAATCACGCCCGTGCGCCCTTCCTTCTTGGCGCGGGCGATATCGTCGGTCGTGCGTACCAGCGCGAGCAGCTCGCTGTTCTCGCGAATCTGCTGCTTCATCAGCGCGATGTTGTCCACGGTCTTCGTGAAGCTGTCCCAGACCGAAACGGTGCAGTTCGCGGCCGTGATGCCGCCCTTGTGCATGTCTTCGAACACGGAGCGTTCGAATTTCGAAATGTTCAGGCCATCGATGATGATGCTGTTTGCGTGCAGATTGCTCATTGTGGGCTCCGGGACTGGCGGATGGGGTTCATCAATAGATCGGGAAGCGTTCGCACAGCGCGAAAATCTCGCGGCGCACGCGCTGCTCGGTGGCGGCGTCGCCTTCCGGATGCGCGCGCAACGAATCGAACACTTCGAGGATCAGGCGGCCGATCTCGCGGAATTCCGCCACGCCGAAACCGCGCGTCGTGCCCGCCGGCGTACCGAGGCGAATGCCCGAGGTCACCGTGGGCTTTTCCGTGTCGAACGGAATGCCGTTCTTGTTGCAGGTGATGCCGGCGCGCTCGAGCGCCTGCTCCACTTGCGCGCCCTTGAGCCCCTTGGGCCGCAGGTCCACGAGCAGCAGATGGTTGTCGGTGCCGCCCGTGACCAGATCGACGCCGCCCGCCTTCAGCGCTTCGCCCAGCGCCTGAGCGTTCGCGAGCACGTTGTCGATATAGGTCTTGAAGCTCGGGTCGAGCGCTTCGCCGAACGCCACCGCCTTGCCGGCGATCACGTGCATCAGCGGGCCGCCCTGCAGACCGGGGAAGACCGCCGAGTTGATCTTTTTGGCGATCTCCTCGTCGTTGGTGAGCACGAAGCCGCCGCGCGGCCCGCGCAGCGTCTTGTGCGTCGTGGAGGTGACCACGTGCGCGTGCTCGACCGGATTCGCATGGCGGCCAGCGGCAATCACGCCCGCGATATGCGCCATGTCGACCATCAGCTTCGCACCCACGCTATCGGCGATCGCACGAAAGCGCGCGAAATCCAGTTGACGCGGATAAGCGGAAAAGCCGGCGATGATGAGGCTCGGCTTGTGCTGCTGCGCGAGTTCCTCGACCTGGTCGTAGTCGACCCGCATCGTTTCGCGGTTCACGCCGTATTGCACCGCGTTGAACCATTTGCCCGAAAGCGCGGGCTTCGCGCCGTGCGTGAGATGGCCGCCCGCGTCGAGCGACATGCCGAGCACCGTATCGCCCGGCTTGGCCAGCGCGAGCATGACCGCGCCATTGGCCTGAGCGCCCGAATGCGGCTGGACATTGGCGAAGCCGGCGTTAAAAAGCTGCTTGATGCGCTCGATGGCCAGCGACTCGATGTCGTCCATGAATTCGCAACCGCCGTAATAGCGCTTGCCGGGATAGCCTTCCGCATATTTATTGGTCAGCACCGAACCCTGCGCTTCCAGCACCGCGCGCGAAACGATGTTTTCCGACGCGATCATTTCGACCTGCGACTGCTGCCGCTCGATTTCTTTCAAAATGCTG
>Ga0164242_10000152_pt1 | contig 84776 bp, 68 predicted proteins | sample OricomgcompostMG_FD_108783 | JGI IMG/M metagenome (GOLD analysis project Ga0164242, IMG submission 108783) | Miracle-Growth compost microbial communities from Emeryville, California, USA - Original compost - Miracle growth compost (MG) ... | reverse complement strand
CCGCTCTTTCTTCGCATCCCGGCGCACTTCCTGCTATGGGGGCCGCGGGTCCCATTATCTCCCGTTCGGAGAAGCGAAGTTGTTCAAAGGTATTCAGCCGATCCGCTACGGCGGCCGCGAGGTCTGGCCGTTGGTCGAGGGCGGCAAGGGCGTCTCGGCGACCAATCATATGAGCTCGGGCGCCTGGGCGGCGGCGGGCGGCATCGGCACCGTCTCGGCCGTCAATGCCGACAGCTATGACGCGACCGGCAAGATCATCCCGCAGGTCTATCACGCGCTCACCCGGCGCGAGCGGCATGAGGAGCTGATCCGCTACGCGATCGACGGCGCCGTGGAGCAGGTGAAGCGCGCCTACGACATTGCCTCGGGCAGAGGCGCGATCAACATCAACGTGCTGTGGGAAATGGGTGGCGCGCAGCGCGTGCTCCAGGGCGTGCTGGAGCGCACGCGCGGGCTCGTCTCTGGCGTCACCTGCGGCGCGGGCATGCCCTACAAGCTCTCCGAGATCGCCGCCGAGCATCAGGTCAGCTATTTGCCTATCATCAGCTCGGCCCGCGCTTTCCGGGCCCTGTGGAAGCGTGCCTATCACAAGGCGGCGGATTGGCTGGCTGCGGTGGTTTATGAAGACCCGTGGAAGGCGGGCGGTCATAACGGCCTCTCCAACGCCGAGGATCCGCTGAAGCCGGAAGATCCCTATCCCCGCGTCAAAGCGCTGCGCGAGACGATGCGCGAAGGCGGCATTCCCGATTCGCTGCCGATCGTGATGGCCGGCAATGTCTGGTTCCTGCGCGAATGGAATGACTGGATCGACAATCCCGAGCTCGGCCAGATCGCCTTCCAGTTCGGCACCCGTCCGCTGCTCACTCAGGAAAGTCCGATTCCCGAGGCGTGGAAGCAGAAGCTCACCACCCTGAATGAAGGCGACATCCTGCTCCACCGCTTTTCGCCCACGGGCTTCTATTCCTCGGCAGTGCGTAATCCTTTCCTGCGCAATCTCGAGGCGCGCTCCGAGCGCCAGATCGCCTTTTCGGGCGAGGCGGCGGGCGATCACCAGTTCCAGCTCGATGTCGGCGTCAAGGGCAAGAGCTTCTGGGTGACCAAGAACGATCTGCTGCGCGCGCGCGAATGGGTGGGCCTGGGCTATACCAGCGCGCTCAAGACGCCGGACAACACGCTAGTCTTCGTCACGCCCGAGGAGATGAAGCAGATCCGCCGGGATCAGGCGGATTGCATGGGGTGCCTCAGCCAGTGCGGCTTCTCGTCGTGGGCGGATAACGAAAGCAACTCGACCGGCCGCCTCGCCGATCCGCGCAGCTTCTGCATCCAGAAGACCCTACAGGACATCGCGCATGGCGGCGATGTCGAGCACAATCTGATGTTCGCCGGCCACGCCGCCTATCGCTTCAAACAGGATCCCTTCTATTCCAACGGCTTCGTGCCGAGCGTGAAACAGCTCGTCGATCGTATCCTGACGGGTGATTGAGCGGAGCGCGGCGATGAGGCGCGCGCTCGTCGTCCATCATGTTCCGCATGAACGGCTGGCGGGTTTCGCCGGGCCGATCGAAGCGGCCGGTTATGCGATCGAGCGGCTCGATGTCGGCGACGCCGGATTCGGCGAAGCCGACTTCCTGGCGCCCGATCTGCTGGTGCTGCTCGGCGGGCCGATGGCTGTCTACGAACGCGCCGAAAATCCCTGGATTGAAGGCGGGCTGGCCCGGCTGGCGAAGCGGCTGGAGCGCCGGCGGCCGACGCTCGGCATCTGCCTCGGCGCGCAGATGATCGCGGCGGCGCTCGGCGCGGAAGTCTATCGCGGCCCGGCGCGGGAGGTGGGGTTCGCGCCGGTCGCGCTGACCCCGAAAGGCCGCGAATCGCCGCTGGCCGCGATCGACAATGTACCGGTGCTGCACTGGCATGGCGACGGTTTCGATTTGCCCGAAGGCGCGACCCTGCTGGCGCGCACCGCGCTCTATCCGCAGGCTTTCGCGATCAGGCATTGGCTGCTCGCGCTCCAGTGCCACCCGGAGATGGGCGGGCCGGATGACGGCATCGAAAGCTGGATCGCGGGCGCGGACCGATACCTGGCGGGAGCGAATACGCGTGCGGATGCGGTCATGGCCGATCATGCGGCGCTCGGCCCGGCGGCGAGCGCGGCGGGCAAGGCCTTGCTCTCCGCGTGGCTCGGGCGGCTGCCGCGCCGCTCCCGATAGAAAAGCGCGCCGCCTTTCGGCGACGCGCCTTGCTGCGGATAAAATTCCTTATCGGCGATAGTGGCGGCGTCCGTGATAATCGATCCAGTAGCTGCCGCGACGATCATGATGCCAGTGATGATGGTGACGATGATCGAGCGCCGTGATCGCCGCGCCGCCGGCCGCGCCGACCAGCGCGCCGGTTCCGGTCGAGATGCCCGGCAGCACCGCGCCGCCGATCGCGCCGACGCCCGCGCCGATCGCGGTGCCCTTCAGAATCTGTCCCGCGCTCTGGGCGTAAGCGGGAGCCCCGACCATCGCGGCCGCGACGAAACCGCCGAGAATCATCTTGCGGTTCATGACGAAATACCTTTCCTTTCGGGGCCGCCCTTCATGGCGTGCCATTCAAAAAAACGGCGGAAATCCGGGGCAGTTCCTTCATATGAGGTTCATCCGCGGGCAGCGGGCCAAGTGCTTGAAACGAGGCTCTCGCGTGGCCTAGAGATGAAGGGCGGCACAGGAGGGGGAGCAATGCGCGACCGGATCAGGACCAGCTTTATCTCGGTGATCCTGGCGGCGCTTTCTGTGCCGGCGCTGGGCGCTGGGCAGGCCGATCATGACAAGACGCCCTACTGGGCCTCGATCGGGGCGGGCAAGGCTCGGATGCGCACCGGCCCCGGACGCAATTATCCGGCGAGCTGGCTGTACCAGCGCGAAGGGCTGCCCGTGCAGGTCATCGAAACCTATCCCGGCTGGCGCAAGATCCGCGATCCGGACGGGACGGAGGGCTGGATGGCGGGGGCGCTCATCTCCGATCGGCGCACCGGCATGGTGAAGGGCGGCATCGCCGATCTGCGGCAAAGCCCCAACCCCGGCGCGCCGGTGCTGTGGCGCGCAGAACCGGGCGTGATCGGTCGCCTCTCCCATTGCGACGAAGGCTGGTGCCGCATCGATGTGAAAGGCCGTGAGGGCTATATCGAGGAAAGCGCGCTCTGGGGCGTCAACCCCGACGAGAGCTTCGACTGAATCCTCTCGTCGGGATCGGGCGATGTTCCTCGGCTCCTGCTTTCGCAGGAGCGCTGATCCTCACCATACATGCACGCGCTTGTCGGGCGCGAGATAGAGTTTCTGGCCCTGCTTGACGGCGAAGGCGGGATACCAGCCGTCCATGTTGCGGACCGTCTGCGCGCGGAAGCGGGCGGGCGCGTGGACGTCGGTGGCGATGCGGTTGCGGAGCGCCTGATCGCGGATCTTCTCGCGCCAGCTTTGCGCGAAGGCGAGGAAGAAGCGCTGGTCGCCGGTCAGTCCGTCGATCACCGGCGCGGGCTTGCCGTTCAGGGAGGCGTGGTAGGCTTCATAGGCCGCCGTCAGCCCGGCGATGTCGGCGATATTCTCGCCCAGCTCCTGCTTGCCGTTGAGGTGCAGCCCGGGGAGCGCCTCATAGGCGCTGTACTGGGCGGCGAGCGCCGCGCCCGCCTGCTCGAAATGCTTGAAGTCGGCCGGCGTCCACCAGTTGGCGAGCTTGCCAGTGTGATCGAACAGCGCGCCGGTATTGTCGAAGCTGTGGCTGATCTCGTGCCCGATCGTGGCGCCGATCGAGCCGTAATTGGCGGCCGGATCGGCCTTCGGATCATAGAAGGGCGGCTCCAGAATCGCGGCGGGGAAGTTGAGCGCGTTCTGGAGCGGCAGGTTGACGGCGTTCACCGTCTGCGGCGTCATCCACCATTCGCCGCGATCGACCGGCTGGCCGATCTTGCCGATCTGGTGGCGATATTCGACAAGCCGCGCGCGCTCCAGATTGCCCAGCGGATCGTCCGTCTTCACCACATAGGAGGAATAATCCCGCCACCTGTCGGGATAGCCGACCGAGACGCGCAGCGTGTCGATCTTCTTGAGCGCCTCGGCCTTGGTGTTGGGCGCCATCCATTTCAGCGCCTCCACCCGCTTGTGGAAGGCGGCGAGGATGTTCTTCACCATGCCTTCGATGTCGCGCTTCGAGGAGGCGGGGAAATAGCGCTGGGCGTAGATCTTGCCCACCGCGTCGCCCAGCGCGACATTGACGCTGGAGATGGCCCGCTTGTCGCGCGTGCGCTGCTGCGGCGTGCCCGTCAGCGTGGTGCCGTAGAAGGCGAAATGGGCGTCGTCGAACGCTTTGGGCAGCACTTCCGTGACCTGATTGATGGCGTGGAAGGCGAGCCAATCCTTCCACACGTCGAGCGGCTGATTGGCGACCAGCGCGGAGATGCCGGTGACGGCGGAAGGTTGCCAGACGATGAAATCCTGCTGGTTGGGGAGCCCGGCGGCGTTCCAATAGGCGTCCCAGTCCAGGCCCGGAGCCTTCTTCGCGAAATCGGCGCGTTTCCAGGGATTGTCCGCCTTGTGGACGTCCTGGCTTTCGACCACGCTCTCCTGCACCTTGGCGATCTTCATCTCGAGATCGAAGATCTTCTGCGCGCGCGCCTCCGCATCGGGATAGCCGGCGAGCTTCAGGATTTGGGCGATATAAGGCTTATAGGCCGCCCGGATCTTCGCCATGTCCGGCTTGGACGAGAGATAATAATCCCGGTCCGGCAGGCCGAGGCCGCCCTGGAGCAGATAGGGAACCGTCTCGCCCGGATTGTTGAGCGATTGCGTCACCCACAGGCCGAACAGATTCTGCGTCCAGAAATTGGTGTCGTTGAGCGGATCGGCATCGGCGCGCATCCGGTTGCCCATCGCGGTGGCGAGCTGGGTCTTGTCGCTGATCGCGGCGATCGCGGCGAGCTCCGGATTGAGCGGGGCGAGACCGCGCCGCTCTATGCCGTCGGTGTCCATATAGGCCGTGTAGTAATCGGCGATCTTGCGCGGCTCGCTGCCCGGCGCGGGATTGGATCGGGCGGCGTTCTGGATAATGTCGGCGGTGCGCGCCTGGGCTTTTTCATAGACTTCGTAGAACACGCCGGTGCTGGAGCGATCGGCCGGAATCTGCGTCTTCGCGCGCCACGCGCCGTTGGCGTATTGATCGAAATCGTCGCCGGGCTTCACGCTATGGTCGATGCCCGCGAGATCGATGCCGGAGGCCGAGCGCGCCGCCGTCTGCCCGCCGGTCTGCTGCTGCGCGTTGTTCGCGGGCGGCGCCTTCTGGCATCCGGCCAGCGCCAGCGAAGCGGTGAGCGCGGTGGCGATAAGCAGGGCGGAACGGTTCATCGGCATATCCTCTCAGACTCTCCCGTGTGACTGGAGCAACAAGCCCTCTCCCTTTGGGAGAGGGTTGGGTGAGGGTTCCCCCGGCTGAGGTGGGACGCTCGCGCTATCGCGCTCGCTTCCCCTCACCCCGACCCTCTCCCCGCCGGGGAGAGGGAGGCGCGCCCGTCCAATCACATTCTGGTAACGGGAGTTACCGCGCTCGGCCGCGCGAGGCCAGCCCGATCGCGGGGGCGACATTACCGATCCTTCATGCCCCCTTCACCGCCTCGTGGCGGAATTATGGGTAGAGGAAGCGCGTCGGCGGGCTTGGACCCTGTCACGCCGATGCATGACGGAACGGCGCTCGGCTAACCACTCCCGGCCGGGCGCCGTTTTCCGTCATAGGGAGCGGTTTTCCGGCACTACGTCTATGGATTCTCCCGTCTTCTACGATCCGAGCGGCCGGCGGAAGCGCTGGTCGCTCAGGGCTCTCGCGCTGCTGATCCTTTCGCTGGTCGCCGCCGCGGCGGTGTTCGCGATGACGATCGTCGACGTGCCGGTGCCGAGCGCGCTCAATATCGGCATCGAGCATCCCCAGCCGCGCCCGCTCAAGACGCAGGTGAACCATGTCCGGCGCTCGGTGCGCCGGATCGCCCGTTCGATCGAGGCCTGGCTGCCGTTCGAGACTCCGGCGGCGGCGGCGGTGCAGCAGCAGATCGTCGGCTTCTACACGCCCTGGGATCCTTCCTCGCAAGGATCGCTGATCCGCCATGCCGGCCAGCTCGACTGGCTGGTGCCCGATCTCGCCTCGGTGACGGGGCGGGACCACCGCTACGTCTTCACGCCCGATCGCGTGCTGGATGCGGTGCTGCGTCAGGCGGCGCACCGGCCGAAGGTGCTGCCGATGGTGCAGAACGCGGTTAACGGCGCGTGGGACGGGCCGGGCATGGCCGCGCTGCTCCACGACAAGCGCCAGCGCGCCAGGCTGCTCGACGAGATCGAGCCGATGCTGGCGCGCGAGCATGCGGCGGGCGTGGTGTTCGATTTCGAGGATCTGCCGCCCTCCGCCCAGCGCGATTATCTCCGCTTCATCGCCGAGGCGCACGCCCGCTTCGCGCCCCGTCACCTGCTGGTGACGATGGCCGTGCCGGTGGACGATGCGAACTGGAATCTGCGCGCTTACGCCCGCTTCGCCGATCGCCTGTTCATCATGGATTATGACGAGCATTACCCGACCGGGGAGCCCGGCCCGGTGGCGAGCCAGGCCTGGTTCGTGCGTCAGATGCGCAACGCGGTGGCGCAGATCGGCCCGGCCAAGGCGATCCTGGCGATCGCCAACTACGCCTATGACTGGCCTCAGAAGGGCGAGGCGGATTCGAACAGCGTGGAGGAGGCGTGGCTCGCCGCGCACGACAGCGATGCGCCGATCCGCTTCGATCCGGCCAGCGGCAACGCCACCTTCACCTATGAGGACGACAGCGGCAATCCGCGCACCGTCTGGATGCTGGACGCGGCGAGCGCCTGGAACCAGCTTCGCGTCGCCGATGCGGCGGGCGTGTCGGCGGTGGCGCTGTGGCGGCTGGGATCGGAGGATCCCGGCACTTGGAAGGCGCTCGCCGCATTCCAGACCCATCATATGCCGGACCTCTCCACGCTGCGTTCGGTCGGCGACGTGGATGTCGAGGGCAATGGCGAGATCCTCCGCATCACAGACACGCCCACCGTCGGGCGGCGCGCCTTCCGCGTGGACCGGCAGGGCATGATCCGCGACGAACGCTATCTGAGCCTGCCGACGCCCTATGTCGTCACCCGCACCGGCTACCATCCGGGCGAGGTGGCGCTGACCTTCGACGACGGGCCGGACGGCACCTGGACGCCGCGCATCCTGAGCATCCTCGAGCGCGAGCATGTGCCCGGCACCTTCTTCGTGATCGGCGAGAACGCCGTCAGCCATCCCGGCCTGCTCAACCGCGAAATCGCCGACGGGGACGAGATCGGCAACCACAGCTACACCCATCCCAACATGGCGCTGCTCTCGCCGCGCGGCACTAGCATCGAGCTGAACGCCACGCAGCGGCTGATCGAGGCCTATACCGGGCGCGGCACCCGCCTGCTCCGGCTGCCCTATTTCGGCGACGCCGAGCCCACCACCGACGACGAGCTCATCCCGGCGCTGCGCGCGCAGAAGGACGGCTACGTCAATGTCGGTCTGCATGTCGACACCGAGGATTGGCAACGCCCCGGCGTGGCGACGATCGTGCGCAACGCGATCAGCCAGGTGGAGGCGGGCAACGCCCAGCGCTCAGGCAACATCATGCTGCTGCACGACGGCGGCGGTGATCGCGACGAGACGGTGCAGGCGCTGCCGATCATCATCGAGACGCTCAAGGCCAAGGGCTATCGCTTCGTGCCCGTCTCCCGGCTGGTGGGGCTCAGCCAGGCGCAGGTGATGCCGCCGATCAAGGGGACGGACCTGCTGGCGGTGCGGGTCGACGTCGGCATCTTCCTGTTCCTCGCCGGCGTGCTCGCCCTGCTCAAATGGCTGTTCTTCTTCGCCATCACGCTCGGCATCGCGCGCGCGGTGCTGATGGCGGTGCTCGCCGTCGCCGACAAGCAGGAGCAGGCGCGCGAGACATTGCCGCCGATCGACCCCGCCCGCTTCGTCTCGGTGCTGATCCCCGCCTTCAACGAGGCGCGGGTGATCGAAGCCTCGGTCCGGCGCGTGCTGGCGAGCGAGCAGGTGGAGGTCGAGGTCATCGTCGTCGACGACGGATCGAGCGACGAGACCAGCGCGATCGTGACCCGCGCCTTCGCGGACGATCCGCGCGTGCGGCTGCTGACGTTGGAGAATGGCGGCAAGGCGCGCGCGCTCAATCGGGGGCTGGCGCTGGCGAAGGGCGAGCTGATCGTCGCGCTCGACGCCGACACCCAGTTCGAGCCCCTGACCATCGCGCGCCTCGCCCGCTGGTTCGCGGACCCGGAGATCGGCGCGGTGGCGGGCAACGCCAAGGTCGGCAACCGCATCAATCTCGTCACCCGCTGGCAGGCGGTGGAATATGTGACCGCGCAGAATCTGGAGCGGCGCGCGCTCACCCGCTTCGACGCGATCACCGTGGTTCCGGGCGCGGTCGGCGCGTGGCGGCGGGAAGCGCTGGAGGCGGTGGGCGGCTATCCCACCGACACGCTCGCCGAGGATCAGGACCTGACCATCGCCATCCAGCGCGCCGGCTGGAAGGTTGAATACGACGTCGAGGCGGTGGCGTGGACGGAGGCGCCGGAGACGTTCCGCGCGCTCGCCAAGCAGCGCTTCCGCTGGGCCTTCGGCACGCTGCAATGCCTGTGGAAGCACCGCCGCATCCTGCGCGACCGCAAGCCCGCGGGCCTCGCCCTGGTCGGCATCCCGCAGGCGTGGCTGTTCCAGATCGGCTTCGCGATGATCTCGCCGATCATCGACCTCGCGCTCGGCATCAGCATCGTCTCGACCATCGTGCGCGTCCACCAGCACGGCTGGGCGCAGACGCAGAGCGATGTGATCCGCATGGCGATCTACTGGATCGCCTTCACCGCGATCGATTTCGTGTGCGGCTGGATCGCCTATCGGCTGGAGCCGCGGCGGCAGCGCTATCCGGGCCTGCTGCTGCTCGCCCAGCGCTTCGTCTATCGGCAGCTCATGTATTCGGTGGTGCTGCGCGCGGTGGGCGCGGCGCTGGGCGGCCCGTGGGTCGGCTGGGGCAAGCTCCAGCGCTCGGGCCGCGTCGAACTGGCTCAGGCGGGGGAGGGCGTCGCCGCCTGACCGCGCGGAAGGACGAGGCGCACCGAAAGCCCCGGCCGGTTGTCGCCGAGCTCGATCGCGCCGTCGTGCAGCCGCGCCACCGCCGTCACCAGCGCCAGCCCCAGCCCCGCGCCGCCGATCCGCCGCGCCGGATCGAGCCGGCCGAAGCGGCGCAGCGCCTCGGCCCGCCGGTCGGCGGCGATGCCCGGCCCGTCATCATCGACGCGCAGCACCGCCTCGCCGCCCTTCTGCTCGGCGGAAAGGCGGATATGGCCGCCCGCTTCGCCATATTTGAGGGCATTGTCGACCAGATTGGCGAGCGCCTGCATCAGCAACTCGCGATGGACCGGCGCGCGTGCGCTGCCCGCGGCGGTGAGGGTGAAGCCATGCTCCTCGGCGATCGGGCCGTAGAGATCGGCGACATCCTCGATCATCGCGCCGAGATCGGTCTCCACGAAACGGTCCCGCCCGATGCCCGCCTCGGCGCGGCTGATCTGGAGCGCGGTGGAGAGCATGGCGAGCAAAGTCTCCGCCTCGTTCGCCACCCGATCGAGCGCGGCGAGCGTCGCCTCGTCATCCGTCTCGCGCATTGCCCGCTCGATGGTGGCGCGCAGCCGCGTGAGCGGAGAGCGCAGGTCATGGGCGAGGCTGTCGGTGACGACGCGCAGCTCCGTCACCAGCGCCTCGATCCGGCCGAGCATCCGGTTGATCGCGGCGGCGAGATCGCCGAAGGCGTCGCCGCTGCCGTCGCCTTCCACCGGCACGCGCCGGGAAAGATCGCCCAGCCCCACCTGCCGGGCCGTTTCGGCGATGCGCTCGACCCGCCCCGTCACCACCCGCGTCGCCACGATCGCGCCGAGCAGGGCGAGCGGGATCGCCAGCGCCAGGGCGGCCAGCATCGCCTCGCCGATCAGCCGGCGGACGCGCAGATCGCCTTCGATGACATGGCCGACGAGCAGATGCGCGCCGCCCGGCAGACGGGTGCCGATCACCCCCATCTGCTCGGGCGCCTGTCGCCCCAGACGATAGAGACTGAGCACGCGCCAGCCGGTGTTGATCGGGATGGTGGGCGGCCAGTCGGCGATGTTGCCGGCAAGCCTGTCCCCGGTCGCGCTGTCCAGCAGCACCACCGCATCGCGCGAGCGGGGCGGGGTGAGGCGCGCCGCGATCAGCTGCTCGAGCTGGCCGATGCCGCCCTGTCGATAGCCCGCGATCAGATCGTCGCGCAGCTCGGAGACCAGCTGCTGGGATTGATACTGGAGCTCGTCGGCGATGATATGCCGCACGAACAGCAGCAGCGCCGCCGCCGAGATGAGCTGGAGCACGAACACCAGCGTAAAGAATCGGCCGGTGGAGGAGCGCAGCACCGGCAGCCGGAACGCCATTCAGGCGTCCAGCCCGAGCCGGTAGCCCGCGCCGCGCACGGTATGGATCAGCGGCTGCCCGCCATTGTCGTCGATCTTGCGGCGCAGGCGGCTGACATGCACGTCGATCACGTTGGTGCCGGGATCGAAATGATAATCCCACACGCCTTCGAGCAGCATGGTGCGCGTCACCACCTGATCCTTGTGGCGCAGCAGATATTCGAGCAGGCGGAACTCGCGCGGCTGAAGCTCGATGGCGCGGCCGCCGCGCTTCACCTTGCGGGAAAGCAGGTCCATTTCGAGATCGCCGCAGGAAAGCCGGGTGGTCGGCTGCTCGCCGGGCGTGCCGCGGCGGAGCATCAGCTTGAGCCGCGCCAGCAGCTCGGCGAAGGCGAAGGGCTTGGTGAGATAATCGTCCGATCCGGCGGTGAGCCCGGCGACGCGATCGTCCACCGCCCCCAGCGCGGAGAGCATCAGCACGGGGGTATGGATGCCGCCCGCGCGCAGTGCGCCGAGCACCGCCATGCCGTCCATCGCCGGCAGCATCCTGTCGAGGATGATCGCGTCGTAACCGCCGTCGGTGGCGTGGAACAGCCCGTCGCGGCCGTTGGCGGCATGATCGACGGTCATGCCCTCCTCGGTCAGTCCCTTGATGATGTAGGCGGCGGTCTGGGCGTCGTCCTCAACCAGCAGGATCTTGTGCGCCATGGATGTCACCCGCTCCTGTATCCGGCCCGCGCGCGGCATCGCCGCGATCGAGCGTGACATCCCATATCCTATTCCCGCGCCGAATATGAAGCGCGAGGGCTTTGTCGCGATCCTGCCCGACCACCTGACGCAATGCGGCGAGGCTGCGGACGCTGTGCCCGTCGACCGAGACGATGCTGTCGCCGACCTGAATGCCGCGGCGCTCGGCTTCGCTGTCGGAGCGCAGGCTGGTGACGACGGGGGCGTGGGTTCCCGAATCGTCGAGGGTCAGGCCGGGCAGGGTGGTGAGGCTCGAACTGGCGTCCAGGCGACGGAAGAGCCCGCGATCGGCAAAGATGAGCAGCAGCAGGATGGCGCAGCCGAGCAGCGCCAGCCCGATCGCCGCGCGCCGTTCCGAACGCCTCACAGGTGCGCGCCGCGCCTTCATTCCGCTGATTTCGTACCGGATCGCTTGCGCCGCGATGGGGGCGAGATGACCGATCGGTAATCCGTTTGCGATTGCCCTCGGCGGCGAGCTTGCGCAGGATAGCGGCATGACGGGGGAAAGCGGGGCCGCGCGCCGTGCGCAGAAAGCGCGCGGGACGGAAGATCGGGAGCGTTCGGGCCCCGCCGCGCTGCGCCGCATGCTGGGCCGGCAGCCGCTCTGGTCGCGCATTCTCGGCATATTCGCGATGCTCGCGGCAGCGGGAGTGGCGGCCTTCCTGCTCCGGCGGCTGCTCGCCCATGTCCGTCCGGCCGAGGTGGCGGCGGTGTTCGCCGCGCTCGATCCCAAGGCGGTGCTGCTCTCGCTGGCGGGCGCGGCGGGCAGCTATCTGGCGCTCACCTTCTACGATTATCTGGCGCTCGAGGTGGCGGGGCAGCGGCTGCCCTGGCGACGCGCGGCGATCGCCTCCTTCTGCGGCTACAGCCTCAGTCATAATCTCGGCCTGGGAGTGTTGACGGGCGGATCGGCCCGCTACCGCCTCTATTCGCGCGATGGGCTCTCTCCGGGAGATGTCGCGCGGGTGGTGGCGCTCACCGGCTTCACCTTCGCGCTCGGCGTGCTGACCGTGATCGCCATCGCCCTGTTGCGCGATCCCAAGGCGCTCGGCGCGGGCGGCATCGCGTTGCCGTGGTGGATCGAAGGCAGCGCGGGCGGCGTGATCCTCGCCCTGCTCGCCGCCGCCGTGCTGCTGCCGCGCGGGCGGGGACGGCGGCTGCGTTGGCGGCGCTGGAGCATGCCGCTTCCCGATCGCCGCCATCTTGCGCTCCAGATCCTCGTCTCGACGATCGACCTCTCCTGCGCCAGCCTCTCGCTGTTCGCGCTGCTGCCGCATATGGGCGCGTCGCTCTACCCATCTTTTCTGCTGAGCTATGCGGTGGCGCTGGTCGCCGGGCTGGCGAGCTATGTGCCGGGCGGGCTCGGCGTGTTCGAGGCGGTGATGCTGGCGGCACTCCCGCAAATCGCCCCGGCCGAGCTGGTGGCGGCGCTGATCGCTTATCGCGTGATCTATTACTGGATTCCGCTGCTGCTCGGCGGCGGCCTGTTCGCTACGCTGGAGGCCAGGGCGGCGAGGCGGCGCCGAGCGGCAGGATGAGCGGCCGTCCCTCCGCCTCGCCGATCATCGCGCGGACGCCGTAAACCTGCGCCAGCCGCTCGGCGGTCAGCACCTCGCCCGGCGCGCCGTCCGCGACGAGGCGGCCGCGGTCGAGCAGCAGCAGCCGGTCGCACCAGCGCGCCGCCATCGCCAGATCGTGCAGCACCACGATCACCGCCGCGCCGCTCCGCGCCTCTTCGGCCAGCACTTCCATCGCCTGGATCGCGTGGGCGGGATCGAGCGCGGCCAAGGGCTCGTCGGCGATCAGCAGCGGCGCCTCGACCGTCAGCGCGCGGGCGAGGAGGGCGCGGGCCAGCTCGCCCCCCGACAGCATGTCGCAGCGACGCTGGGCGAAGGGCTCCAGCTCCAGCCGGGCGATCGCGCGGGCGACGGCGGCGTGATCGGCCGGGCCGGGGCGGCCGGTGAGGCCGAGCGAGGGGAGACGGCCGAGAGCCACTACCCGCTCCACCGTCAGCGGCCAGTGCAGCGCGCGTTCCTGCGGCAGATAGGCGAGCGGACCGGCGAGGGCGATGCTCCCCGTCTCGATCGGAATCAGCCCGGCGATCGCGCGCGCCAGCGTCGATTTGCCCGCGCCATTGGGGCCGATCAGGCCGACCAGCTCGCCGGCCCGGATCGCTGCCGACACGCCCTCCACCACGCGCCGTCCGCCGAGCGCGACCGAAACGCCTTCGAGCCTCACCATGGCTGCGGCCGCTTGAGAAGCTGGGCGAGGAACACCGGCACGCCGATGAAGGCCGTCACCACGCCCAGATGGATCTGGTCCACGCCGCCGATCAGCCGGACGAGGATGTCCGCGAGCGTCAGCAGCGCCGCGCCGCCAAGCGCCGAAGGCAGCAGCACCGCCGACGGCGAACGATCGGTCCACGGCCGCACCATATGCGGGACGACCAGCCCGACGAATCCGATCGCGCCCGCCACCGCCGTCGCGCCGCCGATCCCGATCGCGATGCCCAGGAGCAGGCGGAGGCGCAGGCGGGGCAGATGGACGCCGAGCGTCCACGCCGCCTCTTCGCCGAGGCTCAGCGCATCGAGCGCGCGGCCGCCGGGCAGCAGCAGGACGAGGCCGATCGCGATGCAGGGCAGCCCGATCGCGACATGATGCCAGGAGCGATCGGCGAGCGAGCCCATCAGCCAGGTCATGATCTCGACCATCGCGAAGGGATTGGGCGAAAGATTGAGCGCGAGCGCGATGCCCGCGCCGGCCAGCGCGCCGATCGCGATCCCGGCCAGCACCAGCCCCAGCGGCTCGCCGCTGGGGCGGGCGAGCAGCATGAGCGGCGCAAGCCCGACGCACGCCCCCGCCACCGCCATCAGCGGCAGCGCCGGAGCCCAGGCGTTGGCGAAACCGTAATAGAGCGCCACCACCGCCCCCAGCGCCGCCGCGTTGCTGCTGCCCAGCACGCCGGGCTCGGCGAGCGGATTGCGCAGATAGCCCTGCATCGCCGCTCCGCCCAAACCGAGCATCGCCCCCACCGCGAGGCCGAGCAGCGCGCGGGGCAGGCGAAGCTGGAGGAGGATGATCGAGGCGGTGGGATCGCCTTGCCCGGTGAGCGCGGCGAGGGTGCGGGCGAAGCCGAGATGCGCCGGCCCGATCGCGACGGAGCCGACCCCCGCCGCGAGCGCGAGGAGGGTGAGCAGGGCGAGGAGAAGGGGGCGGCTCACCGGGCTTGCCCCGCCGTCCCCGGCCCGGCATGGGCGGGGGCGTGCATATGAGCTTTCCCCGTGCTCCTGCGAAAGCAGGAGCCCAGGCCCACCGCCGGATAGGGGCTTCTGCTTTCGCAGGAGCACGGATGCTTACAGTGATCGCCGCCGTCGCGCTGATCGGCGCGGCTCCGCGTCCGCAGCGGATCGTCTCGCTCGATCTGTGCGCGGACCAGTTCCTCGCGCCGCTCGCCGATCCGGGGCAGATCGCGGCGCTGAGCCGGTGGGCGCGCGATCCGAACCTCTCCACCGTCTGGAAGCAGGCGAAGGCGCTGCCCGTCTCGGGCGGCAGCGCGGAGGAGGTGCTGGCGCTGCACCCCGATCTCGTCATCACCGGCCCGTTCGGCGGCCAGTCGATCAAACCGCTGCTGCCCGCCCATGTCCGCATCCTCGAGCTGCCCGATGCGCCGACCGGGCCGCAGATCGAGGCCAATGCCCGGCTCGTCGCCGGCGCGATCGGCCGCCCGGCGCGCGGGGCCGCGATGGTGGAGCGGATGCGCGCGGCGCTCGCCCGGCTGGGAAAGCAGGCCCCCGGCCGCGGCCGCGTCGCCGCTTATTATCAGCGGCGCGGTTATGTCACCGGCACGGGCACGCTGGTCGACGATCTGATGCGCCGCGCCGGGCTGGTGAACCTGGCGACCCGGCTCCACCTCGGCCCGCTCGCGCGCGTGCCGCTGGAGGCGATGGTGGCGGCCCGGCCCGATTTCCTGATCCTCGAAGGCGATCCCGCCCACGCCACCGATCAGGGCAGCCGGATGCTCGACCATCCCGCGCTCGCCCGCGCCGTGCCGCCCTCGCATCGCATCGTGCTTCCGGCCCGCTTCACCACCTGCGGCGGCCCCGGCTACCCGCAGGCGCTGGCGGTGCTGGAGGCGGGGATCAAGCGGGCTGACGCCGGAGGTCGCTAGGGGGCTGATTTGTCCCCCAACCCGTTCGTGTCGAGCGAAGTCGAGACACCTCGCATGGCCCCTCGACTTCGCTCGGGGCGAACGGGTTGGGGGCGGTTGCACTAGAATCCCACCCTGACGCCGCCATAGACGGCGCGGCCCGGCGTGGCGTAGCTGAACACCTCCTCATAATGCTGATCGAGCGCATTCTCGATCCGGCCGAACAGCTCGATGCCGTGGCCGAGCTTGTAGGCCGCGTTCAGCCCCAGCAGCGTGTAGGCCTTCAGATGCACCGTCACCGGCGTATAGCTGGGATCGGTATAGGCGAGATCGGTCTGGCGGCCGTTGTAGCGGATCGTCGCGGTCAGCGAGAGCGGCTGATCCTTCGGCGCCCACGTCACGGCCACGCTGGCGATATTGGGCGCGCGCCGCACCGCCTCCACGCCGGCCGCGCGCGCGTGCGTCCAGGTGTAGGCCGCGTCGATCCGCCAGCCGCCTTCCAGCCGCGCCGAGGCGGTGAGCTCCAGCCCGTGCTGGTGCGAGGTGCCGCCCGAATTGACGGTGGTGCCGGTGTAATCCGGCGGCAGATAGATGGTGGTGATCTCGTCGGTCAGCCGGCTCTGGAACCAGGTCGCGTCCAGGCTGATCCGGCCGCCGAGCAGGCGCTGTCCCACGCCCGCCTCCCAGCCCTGGGACTTTTCGGGCTTCAGGTTCGGATTGCCGATATATTGCCCGCTCACATAGCCGTAGAGATCGAAGAAGCCGGGGTTCTTCACCCCCGATCCCGCCGCCGCGTGCAATCGCGTGCCCTCGCTGAAGATATAGCTGCCCTGCACGCGCCAGGTGGTGTCGTCCCCGAAATGCTGGTTGACGTCGTGGCGGACGGACGCGCCGAAGCCGGCATGGTCGCCCAGCGTCAGCTCATATTCGCCGACAAGGCCGAGATTGCTCTGATGCTTCGCGCCCGCGAAGGCATAGCCCGAAGGATCGCGGTTGCGGAAGCTCTCCCGCTCGGCGTCCAGCGCGAAGGTGATGCGGTGGCGGACGGCTTCGCCGCCGAGCGTCAGGCTGCTGACATAGCTGCCCTTGATCCGCCCGCCATGATCGCCCGAGGTTCGCACGTCATAATCATAGCCCGAGCGCAGCGTATCGGCGATCTGGGCGGTGAGCGCATTGGTCCAGCGGCCGCCGAGGGACGAAAGCTCCGCCCGGATCAGGCCATAGGCGGCGCGGTTGCGGAAATGATCGCTGGGCGTGTCGACGACATGGCCGAACAGCGGGCTCGCGGGATCGCCCTCCTGCGTGTTGGTGTCCGCGTCGGTGACGGCGTAGCGGCCGACGGCGGTGAGGGTGAAGTTGTCGGTTGGCCGCCAGTTGAGCTTGGTCGCGACCTGCCCGATATCCGCGCCCACGTCGCGATGGCCTCCCTCGGCGGTCGGGAAGCCGTGGCTGTGATAGCCGCTGGCCGAAACCGCATAATCGAAATCGCCCGCCACGCCGCCGATCCGCGCCGACCCGTCGACGGTGCCGAACGAGCCGCCCTCGATTTGCGCGGAGACGCCCGGCCGATCGCGCCCGCTCGCGGTGACGACCTGGATCACGCCGCCGATCGCATCCGATCCGTAGAGCGAGCTCTGCTGGCCGCGCAGCACCTCGATGCGGGCGCCGGGATCGGCGAGCAGCCCGCCGAAATCATATTCGCCCTGATAGGGATCGGAGACTTCGATGCCGTCGATCAGCACCAGCGTCTGATTGCCCTCGGCGCCGCGTAGCCGCACCTGTGTCAGATCGCCGAAACCGCCGGCGTGGCTGACGGCGACGCCGGGCACGTCGCGCAATATGTCCGATAGGATGCGGGTCTGGCGCGCTTCCATATCTTCGGGTGACAGCACGGTGACGGAAGCGCCGGTGAGGTCCGCCTCCTCCGCCGCGCCCGATCGGGTGGCGGTGACGGTGATGTCGCCCGGCGCATCGGCGGCATGGGCGAGGGCGGGAAGCGCGAGCAGCGCGGCGGAGAGCAGATAATGGCTGTTCATGGTCGGGATCATCCCCGGGGCGTCGCGCGAAACGACGAAGACCCGGGCCTGCCGCTATGAACGGCTCGGGCGCTCCCGTGGACGGACGCCCCCTGGCGCCACCGGCTCGCCCGATGCGGCCCCGGCCGCACTTCGCCGCTCAGACGGAGACGTCCCGCGCCGTGGCCACACCCTGAGCCAAGGCAAGAGCGACGCGTGCCGGCCGGTCTCCTGGCTCACGGGTCATCGCTTGGCCCGCGCCTTCCCGGGATCGCTCCCAGTGGCTGCCTTCCGTTGCCGGAAGGCGTGCAGGCTTCGCTCGCCGCTTACAGTTGCAGGGGCAGCCGCGGAGTTGCACCGCGTTCCCGTCGCCGACGCGCTGCCGAGGCGCAGGCCCTGTTCAGACCTGCTGGTGACCCCAACGGGACTCGAACCCGTGTTTTCGCCGTGAAAGGGCGACGTCCTGGACCGCTAGACGATGGGGCCGTCCCGGCGGCGCGGGGCTTAGGGCAGCCCTGTGGGGTGGTCAAGCCGCCTCATCGGCCCAGGCGGCGTCATCCACATGAAGCTCGGCGGCCGGGCGCTGGCCCCAGTCGTCGATCTTCGCGCGGCCGGCGAGCCAGAGGCGGCGGTTCGGCCCGGCGGCGAGGAGCGCCTGACCCAATGGCGTGTCGGCGTGGCGGAAAGCCATCGCCTTGATCGAGCGGCCGTCCTCCCCCGCCACGATCGCGCGGACATGGCCGTTGCCCACCACGTCGGCGCGGACCACCCGCACCCGCCCGGCGGCGACGCGGGGGCTGGGCCAACCGGCACCATAAGGGCCGCCCGCCTCCAGCGCCTCGACCAGCGCGGGGGTGACGCCGCCGGGGCCGACCACCGCATCCAGCAGCAGCGCGCGCCCGTCGCTCGCTCGCGCGACATCGGTAGAGAGGCGCTCGTCGAGGAAATCGGCGAGCGCGTCGAGCCGCGCCTCCTCCACCGTCAGGCCCGCCGCCATCGCGTGCCCGCCGCCGGCGACGAGCAGGCCCATATCCTTCGCCGCCAGCACCGCCGCGCCGAGATCGACGCCCGAGACGGAGCGACCGGAGCCTTTGCCTATGCCGCTCTCGTCGAGCGCGATGACGATGGCGGGGCGGCCGAGCGCCTCCTTGATCCGCCCGGCGACGATGCCGATCACGCCGGGATGCCAGCCGCGCCCCGCGACCACGGCGACGGCCCGGTTGCCCTGCCGCGCGAGCTGCGTCTCGGCCTCTTCGCGCACGGCCTGCTCGATCGCGCGCCGCTCCTCGTTCAGCCGGTCGAGTTCGGCGGCGATCGCGCGGGCTTCAGCCTCATCTTCGGTGGTGAGCAGCCTGACGCCGAGATCGGCGCGGCCGACCCGCCCGCCCGCATTGATGCGAGGGCCTAGCGCGAAGCCGAGATCGGTCGCGGTCGGTGCACGGACGAGGCGCGCGGCTTCGAGCAGCGCGGCGAGACCCACGCTCCGCCGCGCCGCCATGATCTTGAGCCCCTGCGCCACGAAGGCGCGATTCAGGCCCCTCAAAGCCGCCACGTCGGCGACGGTGCCGAGCGCGACGAGATCGAGCAGATCGATCAGCCGGGGCTCGGGACGGCTCGCGAACCAGCCGCGCCGCCGCAACTCCCGCATCAGAGCGGCCCCGAGCAGGAAGGCGACGCCTACCGCCGCGAGATGCCCGTGCGCCGCGCCCGCGCCCTCGTCCAGTCGGTTGGGATTGACGAGCGCATGGGCCTGCGGGAGCTCGGCCGCGCATTTGTGGTGATCGACCACGATCACGTCGAGCCCGGCCGCGCGCGCCGCGGCCAGCGCCTCGAAGGCCATCGCGCCGCAATCGACGGTGACGACCAGCTCCGCGCCTTCCTCGGCAAGCCTGACGAGCGCACCCGCCGAGGGGCCGTAGCCTTCGAGCAGGCGATCGGGAATATAGGCGCGCGCCTCCAGCCCCAGCGCGCGCAGCAGCCGGATCATCAGCGCCGCCGAGGTCGCGCCGTCAACGTCGTAATCGCCGAAGATGGTGACGCGCTGGCCCTGCTGGACGGCGTCCGCCAGCCGATCCGCCGCGGCGTCCATATCCCGGAAGATCGAGGGATCGGGCATGAAGCCGCGGATGGTGGGGTTGCGATGGCTCTCCAGCGCCTCGCGCGGGCAGCCGCGCGCGAGCAGGAGCTGATCGACCAGCGCATCGGGCTCGAACCCCGCGTCCGCTTCACCCGCCAGCCCCCGCCAGCGCCAGGGCTGGCCCAGGATCGAGCGCGCAACGCCGCAGACGGGCGGGAGATCGGGAACCGGGCGATGCAGATTCACCCGCCCTCCTTACGCCATCCCCGCCGGACAAGGAATCCGGCCCGCCGAAAAGCTGTGGAAAACAGACGGGCCATTGCTTCCTGGTGAGAATGTTCCATACATGTTCTCACATGGATTGCGATTCCGCCCCCGATCACCCGCTGCGGTTCCTGTTCATCGACTTCAACGGCTATTTCGCCGCCGTAGAGCAGCATGATGACCCCGCGATCCGGGGCCGCCCGGTGATCGTGACGCCGCTCGATTCCGAGCATACCGGCGCGATCGCCGCCAGCTATGAGGCCAAGGCGCTGGGCATATCGCGCGGCACATCGGTGCGCGAGGCGCGGCGGCTCTGCCCCCGCATCGCCGTGCGCCCGGCGCGGCATGAACGCTATGTCGAGGTTCACAGCCTGCTGATGGCGGAGATCGGGCGGCATCTGCCGATCGCGCGCATCTACTCGATCGACGAATGCGCCTGCCGGCTCGATCCGCGCGAATATGCTCGGGAGGCGGCGCTCGCCAAGGCGCGGGAGATCAAGGCGGGGATCGCCGCCAATGTCGGGCCGTGCCTGCGCAGCTCGATCGGGGTCGCGCCGAGCCCGCTGCTCGCCAAGCTCGCCTCCGAGCTGGAGAAGCCGAACGGGCTGGTCGCGATCGAAGCGCGGGAGTTGCCCCATGCGCTCGCCGACTTGCCGCTTCGCGCCATACCCGGCGTGGGCGGGGGAATTGAGCGCCGACTGGAGAGGGCCGGGATCACCGATTTCGTGAGCCTGTGGAAGCTGCCGCCCAAGCAGGCGCGGGCGATCTGGGGCTCGGTGGTGGGCGAGCGCTTCTGCTATGCCCTGCGCGGCTATGACATTCCGGACGAGGCGCCCCGCGAACGGACGATGATCGGGCATAGCCGGGTGCTTTCGCCCGAGCATCAGACGTGGCCGCAGGCGCGCGTCATTGCCCGCGCGCTGCTGCTCAAGGCGGCCAGCCGTCTGCGCTTCTACAATCTCCATGCCGCCCGGCTGCGGCTGGCGATCCGGCTACGACCGGAAGGCTGGATCGAGCAGGAGGCTGTCTTTCCAGCCTCGCAGAACAGCTGGACCTTTCTCGATCAGCTCGACCGGTTGTGGAGCCGCGCGGTCGAGTCGCTGCGCTTCTCGCCCTGGCGCAAGGCGCGCATCGCGCTGGTCGCAGTCGATCTGTTCGAGCTGGGCGATCATGGGCCGGAGCCCGACCTGTTCACCCCGGCCGGCGCGCGGGCGCTGGAGGAGAAGCAGACGGCGCTATGGGAGACGATCGACAGGCTGAACCGCCGCTACGAAGGCCCCGTCGTATCGCTCGCCTCCCAACGCGGGCTCGATCTCAACTATCTCGGCGTCAAGATCGCCTTCAGCCGCGTCCCCGATGCGGCGGAGTTCCTTTGCTGAACTGCCTCGGCGCGAAGCTTCACCTGCTTCAAGGTTCGCGGCGATGCTCGCCCTTCACCCAGCGGACGGTCCGCGAACTGGCGCGCATCACCACGCTTTCGGTGGTCATAATGCCGCCGCGCTTGTGCTTGACGCCTTCGAGGAGCGAGCCGTCGGTGACGCCGGTGGCCGCGAAGATCACGTCGCCCTTGGCGAGATCGTCGAGCCGATAGATGCGATCGAGATCGGTCACGCCCCATTTGGCGGCGCGGGCGCGCTCGTCATCGTTGCGGAACAGGAGCTTGCCTTCGAACTGACCGCCGACGCAGCGCAGCGCCGAGGCGGCCAGCACGCCCTCCGGCGCGCCGCCCGCGCCCATATAGATGTCGATCGTGGTGTCGGGATCGGTGACGGCGATCACGCCCGCCACGTCGCCGTCCGGGATGAGAGCGATGCCGCAGCCGATGGCGCGTAGTTCCGCGATCAGCTTCTCGTGGCGCGGGCGATCGAGCACGCTGACCATGATCTCGTGCGGATCGACGCCCTTGGCCTTGGCCAGCGCGTGGACATTCTCGGTGGGCGTGCGCTCGAGGGAGACGAGACCGGGCTCGTAGCCGGGGCCGATCGCCAGCTTCTCCATATACACGTCGGGCGCGTTGAGGAGGCAGCCTTCTTCCGCGATCGCCAGCACCGCGAGCGCATTGGGGCCGGCCTTGGCGGTGATGGTGGTGCCCTCCAGCGGATCGAGCGCGATATCGATCCTGGGGCCGTTCCCGCGCCCCACCTTCTCGCCGATGTAGAGCATCGGGGCTTCGTCGCGCTCGCCTTCGCCGATCACCACGGTGCCCTCGAAATCGAGGTCGTTGAAGGCGTGGCGCATCGCCTCGACGGCGGCGGCATCGGCGGCCTTCTCGTCGCCGCGCCCGACCAGCTTGGATGCGGCGATCGCGGCGGCTTCGGTGACGCGCACCATCTCGAGCACCAGCACACGGTCGAGAATGTGGCTTGCGGCAACGGCGCTGTTCGGCATGTTCAACCCCTTGGGATTTCTAAGTGCTCCGAGCGATAGGCAAGGGCGCGCGCGCTGTCGAGCATGTCGACATGGTAACGGCGACAGGGCAGCCTCACACGTCCAATATGTGCATCAGCATCGGCCGGCCGAGCAGGCTGGGGGAGCCTTCAAGGCGGGCGAGTGCGTCGGTGACGGCGCGCTCGGGGCCTTCGTGCGTCACCATCGCCACCAGCACGCCGCCTTCGGGCGTGATGCCGCGCTGGATCAGGCTCTCGATCGAGACGCCGGCGTCGCGCATGGCGGCGGCGATCTCGGCGAGGACGCCGGGTTTGTCGGCCACCGAGAAACGCAGATAGGCCCGCCCGCGCCGCTCGCCCGAAGGAGCCTTCGCCATCGCCGCGAGACTCGCCACCGGCATGGCGAAGGCGGGGCCATATTCGCCGCGCGCGATGTCGATCAGGTCAGCGACGACGGCCGAGGCCGTCGGCCCCTCACCCGCGCCGCGCCCTTCGAAGAACAGGCGGCCGACGAAATTGCCCTCCGCCACCACCGCATTGAGAGAACCGGCGACATGCGCCAGCGGATGATCGGCGGGCACCAGGCAGGGGTGGACGCGCTGGAACAGGCCGGCGGTGCTGCTGCCTTCGGGCTGCGCCTCGGCCAGCCCCACGAGACGGACGCGATAACCGAGCGCCTGCGCCTGCGCGATGTCGGCGGCGATCACATGGCGGATGCCGGTGATCGCCACGCCCTCGAAATCGATCCGCGTGCCGAAGGCGAGCGAGGCGAGGATCGAGAGCTTGTGTGCGGCGTCCACGCCGTCGATATCGAAGCTCGGATCGGCCTCGGCGTAGCCCAGCCGCTGCGCCTCTCCCAGCACCTCCGCGAAATCGTGGCCTTCCGCCTCCATCGTCGTCAGGATATAATTGCAGGTGCCGTTGAGGATGCCGTAGACGCGGCCGATCGCGTTGGCGGCGGCCCCTTCGCGCAGCCCTTTGATGACCGGGATGCCGCCCGCCACCGCCGCCTCATATTTGAAGGCGACGCCCTGCGCCTCGGCCTCGGCCGCGAGATCGAGCCCGTGATGCGCGATCATCGCCTTGTTGGCGGTGACGAAGTGACGGCCGGCGCCGATGGTGCGCCGGGCGAGGGTGAGGGCGGGGCCGTCGGCGCCGCCGATCAGTTCGACCACCACGTCGATATCCTCGCGCCCGGCAAGCTCTGCGGCGTCGTCGATCCAGGCGATGCGCGAGAGATCGACGCCGCGATCGCGCGTGCGGTCGCGCGCCGAGACAGCGACGATCTCGATTGCACGATGGGCGCGCCGCTCGATGATGCCGCGATTGGCCTCGATCAGCTTGATGACGCCCGCGCCTACCGTGCCGAGCCCCGCCAGCGCCACTCGCAATGCCTTGGCCATGCAAAAACCTCCCGTCGTGCCGGGCGGGAGCGCTGGCACGAGGGGAGGGGATGCGCAAGCCGCTAAGCGGCTTTCATGCGGGGATCAACGGCAGGTGACGTGGCCGCGGTCGATCGAGCGGCCGAGCAGCGCGCCGCCGCCCGCGCCGAGCAGCGTGCCGAGCGTGCCGCCGCCGAGCAGGTTGCCCGCCAGCCCGCCGCCCAAAGCGCCGATCACCAGGCCGGTGGTGCCGTCGCTGCGACGGCAATAATAGCGGCCGTCGCTGCCCCGATATACCCGATCGTTCCGGCCGAGCCGGCGGGCGCGATAATTGCCGCGATGATAATGTTGGGAGGGATCCCACTTGCCGTTGCGATCCCCGTGCCAGCCCCAGTCATGGTGCTGATGCGGCCGCGCGGCGGCGGGCTGGATCGCGAGCGGGGCGGTCAGGACGGCCGCTCCCAACAAGGCGCTGGAAAGCATCTTCATCGGTTTACTCCCTCTCTCCCCCGGGGACGAGAGGCTCAACCGACAAAGGGGCGGACGGTTTCATATCCGCAACGGTTCGCCCCGGCGGAGGGGCTGTCCACCGGGCGTTATCCGAGGTTCACCTCAGCGGCAGGTGACGTTGCCACGATCGACAGCCCGGCCGAGCAAGGCGCCGCCACCCGCGCCGATCAGCGCGCCCAGCGTGCTGCCGCCGATCGCACCGCCGAGCAGGCCGCCGCCGATCGCGCCGATCACCAAGCCGGTCGTGCCGTCGCTGCGGCGGCAATAATAACGCCCGTCGCTGCCGCGATAAATGCGATCATTGCGGGACAGGCGGTGGCCTCGATAATCGCCTTGATGATAATGGCGGGCCGGATCCCAGTCTCGCTGACGGCCGTTCCACGCCCAATCATTGCGATCATTACGATCGCGGTTCCAGCGGTTATTGTGATCCCGATCCCAACGGCCATTGCTATCGCGGCCGTTATGGTCCCGATCCCAGCGGCCGTTATGGTCGTTGTTGCCGCGCCAGTTCGTATCGCGCTCCCAGCGGCCGTTCTGCCAGACCCAGCCGGGATGCTGATCGCTTACCCAGCGGCCATTGTCCCAATGACCGCGGCTGTTCTGCGCGGCGGCGGGCGTAACCGCCACCGGAGCCGCCAACATCGCCGCGGCGGCGAGCATCATCATCTTGTTCTTCATGGGATTTCACTCCCTCTCTTCCGGGGTGCCGGACATTTAACCCGTCGCCGCCCTCATTGGTTGCAACGCATCGGCTCGACAGCCCGGAAGAGGGAAGGAAGGAGAGACTCAGCCTGCCTGCCGCGCCGGACCGGCCGTGTTGATGCCCATGGATTGCAGGTAGCGCTTCACATTGCGCGCCGCCTGCCGGATGCGGTGCTCATTCTCCACCAGCGCGATACGGACATGGCCTTCGCCTTCCTCGCCGAAGCCGACGCCGGGGGCGACCGCCACCTGCGCGTGGGTGAGGAGCTGCTTGGCGAACTCCATCGCGCCGAGATGCCGAAGCGCGGTCGGGATCGGCGCCCAGGCGAACATCGAGGCTTCGGGCGGCGGAATGTCCCAGCCCGCGCGGCCGAAGCTTTCCACCAGCACGTCGCGGCGGCGCTTGTAGAGCTGACGGTTATGCTCGACGATATCTTGCGGCCCGTTGATCGCCGCAACCGCCGCTGCCTGGATCGGAGTGAAGGCGCCGTAATCGAGATAGGATTTCACCCGCGTCAGCGCCGCAATCAAGGTCGGGTTGCCGACCGCGAAGCCCATGCGCCAGCCCGCCATCGAATAGGTCTTGGACATCGACGTGAACTCGATCGCCACGTCCTTCGCGCCGGGCACCTGCAGGATCGAGGGCGTCGGCGTGTCGCCGAAATAAATCTCGGCATAGGCGAGATCGGAAAGCACCCAGAGCTGATGCTCCTTCGCGAACTCGACGACTTTCCGGTAGAAATCGAGATCGGCGACATAGGCCGTGGGATTGGAGGGATAGCCGATCACCAGCACCGAAGGCTTGGGCACGGTGTAGGCGACGGCATGCTCCAGCCGCTCGAAGAAGTCCGGCCCCGGCGCGGCAGGTATGGATCGGATCGCCGCGCCCGCGATGATGAAGCCGAAGGTGTGGATCGGGTAGCTGGGATTGGGGGCGAGCACCACGTCGCCCGGCGCGGTGATCGCCTGCGCGAGATTGGCGAGCCCCTCCTTGGAGCCCAGCGTCACCACCACCTCGGTTTCGGGATCGAGCTCGACCCCGAAGCGGCGGGCGTAATAGCCGGCCTGCGCCTTGCGTAGTCCCTTGATGCCCTTGGAGGCGGAATAGCCGTGCGCGTGCGGATCGCGCGCCACCTCGGCCAGCTTTTCGATCACATGCGGGGCGGGCGCGCCGTCGGGATTGCCCATGCCGAGATCGATGATGTCCTCGCCTGCCGCGCGCGCCGCCGCCTTCATCGCGTTCACCTCGGCGAACACATAAGGGGGCAGGCGACGGATGCGGTAGAACTCCTCGGACATAAGAAGACCTTTCGGATGAACTCGCCAATAGGGCGGCGCAGGCGTTATAGCGGGAGCGGCCGCTCCGGCACAGGCGGCTTTCGAGGGAGAGAGCGAGAAAAATGGCCGATATCGCCGAGACGAAGGCGACGGGCGATTTTCCGGGGCTGGACGAACTCCAGCACTGGACGGGCGTGCTCGGCCGCGCGCAGCAGATGATGCTCGATCATGTCGCGCGCCTGCCCGCACCCGCCGCCGCCAATCCCTTCGATCCGGCCGGGCTGCTCGCCGTCTGGCCCGCGCCCGATCCCAAGGTGATCGCGCAGGCGCAGGCCGATTTCTGGCGGGACAGCCTCGATCTGTGGCGGCGGATGCTCGATCCGGGTGCCGTGCCGGAACCGGACGGCGATCGCCGCTTCGCCGCCCCGCAATGGCGCGACAACCCGCTGTTCGATCTGATCCGCCAGACCTACGCCCTTGTCTCCGAGCATATGCTGCGTGCGGTCGAGGCGTTCGAGAGGCTCGATCCCAAGCAGCGCGAGCAACTCCGCTTCGCCACCCGCGCCTTTCTCGATGCGATGGCCCCCGCCAACTTTGCCGTCACTAACCCTGAGGCGCTGGAGCGCATCGCCGAGACGCGCGGCGAAAGCCTGCTCAAAGGCCTGCGGCACCTGCTCGACGATCTGGCGCGGGGTCAGCTTACCCATACCGACCCGCAAGCCTTCCGCCTCGGCGAGAATATCGCCGCGACCCCGGGCAAGGTGATTTACGAGACGCCGCTCTTTCAGCTCATCCACTATGAGCCGACCACCCAGACGGTGATGCGCACGCCGCTGGTCATCTTCCCGCCCTGGATCAACCGCTTCTACATTCTCGATCTCAATCCGAAGAAGAGCTTCGTGCGCTGGGCGGTGGCGCAGGGCCTGTCCGTGTTCATGGTCTCCTGGAAGTCCGCCGACGAGAGCCTCGCCGAGGTGACGCTCGACGATTATGTCGCCGCCCAGCTCGAGGCGGTGGACGTGGTGCGCGACCTGCTCGGCGTCGAGGCGGTCCATGCCGTCGGCTATTGCGTCGCGGGCACCACGCTCGCCGCTACGCTGGCGCTGCTCGCCGCGCGCGGGGAGGGGGAGAAGGTCGCGTCCGCCACTTTCCTCACTGCGCAGGTGGATTTCAGCGCGGCGGGCGACCTGTCGCTATTCGTGGACGACGTCCAGCTCGGGCTGATCTCGGCGCTGGCGGCGGACAAGGGCTATCTCGACGGCCGCTATATGGCCGCCACCTTCAACCTGCTGCGCGGGCGCGACCTGATCTGGAACTATGTCGTCAACAATTACCTGCTCGGCGAGGATTATCCCGCCTTCGACCTGCTCCACTGGAACGGCGACGTCACCAACCTGCCGGCGCGATGGCATCAGGATTATCTGCGCGATTTCTACCGCGACAATCTGCTGGTGAAGCCAGGCGCGATCCGGATCGCGGGCGAGCCGGTGGATCTTACCCGGGTCGCCACGCCAACCTATGTGCAGGCGGGCCGCGAGGATCATATCGCCCCGGCCGAAAGCGTGTGGCGGATCACCCGCCATTTCCGGGGGCCGATACGATTCGTGCTGGCGGGCTCCGGCCACATCGCCGGCGTGGTCAACCCGCCCGAAAGCGGCAAATATCAATATTGGACCGCCGAAGAGCCGGGCGAGAGTTTCGCCGATTTCGTCTCCCGCGCGAGCGAAACAAAAGGGAGCTGGTGGCCCGACTGGATCGGCTGGCTTCGCGAACGCTCCGGCGGTGAGGTGAAGGCTATGCGCGCCCGTATTCCCGGCAAAGGCAAGCGCAAGGCGATCGAGGATGCGCCCGGCCGCTACGTCAGGATGCGCTGACGGCGCGACGAGCGGTTATGTTGCGGTGCACAAATATCCTTGCAACCTATTTCCGATTCGCGTATTGTGCATCGCAGCATGATCGAAAGGGAGTGCTGACCCGATGGCTCGACCCAAGGCTACCGACACCGCGCCGGTGAAGCGCCCCGCGAAAGCGGCGGCGCGGGACGAGGCATCCAACAGGGGCCGCGAGGCCGCGGCTGAGGCGGCCGTATCGCTTGCGCCTCCTGTCGAAACACCCCCCGCACCAATCGAAGGATCGTTGGCCATGGCCGAGAAGAATAGCAACCATTTCACCCCCGAGCATGTCCAGGCGCTGTTCGGCGACGCTTCCGAGCGCGCCAAGGCGGCGATGGAGAAGAGCGCGAAGTTCGTCGAGGAGTTCACCGATTTCACCAAAGGCAATGTCGAAGCGGTGATGACCTCCGGCCGAGTCGCGGTGCAGGGCGCCGAGACGCTGGGCCAGGAGTTCGCCGACTACAGCAAGAAGCATTTCGAGGGCGCGACCGTCGCGTTCAAGAGCTTCGTCGCCGCGAAGTCCCCGACCGAGCTGTTCCAGCTCCAGTCCGACTATGCGAAGTCGACCTTCGACAATGCGGTCGCCCAGGGCTCGAAGCTTTCCGAGTCGTGGCTCAAGCTCGCCGGCGAGATCGTCCAGCCGCTCTCCAGCCGCGTTGCGGTGGCGGCCGAGAAGATCAAGACGCCCGCGCTCTGATCGAGTTGACGGCGCACTCGCGTCGCCGCTCAAACCCATTAACAGGAAGGGGCGGCCCCATCAGGGAGCCGCCCCTTTTTGCTGTCGGACACGGCTCCCATGCCCTTGCCCTCCACCGACGGCTTGCCATATTCTCCCCAGGCCGGGCGCGGAGCCGGCCCGGGAGTGGACGAAGTGGTGCGTGGCGCGATGAACGAGGCGGGCGATCGGTTGCAGATGATGGCCGGGCCGCACAAGGACGGCGAGGGCGAAGGCGGCACCGGCGTCGGTGTCGCTACCCGTACGCGCACCCGCACCAAGAAGCCGTCGCTCTACAAAGTGCTGATGCTGAACGACGATTACACGCCGATGGAGTTCGTCGTGCTCTGCCTTCAGCGATTCTTCCGCATGGGCATCGAGGATGCAACGCGGGTGATGCTGCACGTTCACCAGAAAGGCGTCGGCGTGTGCGGCGTGTTCAGTCACGAGGTCGCCGAGACCAAGGCCACCCAGGTCGTCGATTTCGCCCGCCAGCACCAGCACCCGCTGCAATGCACGATCGAGAAGGCGTGAGGGGCTGAGCCGAAGCGCGCTCCTGCTTTCGCAGGTGCTCGGCAAATCCATCTAGTAGCGTAGCGCCGTCTCGATCCGTTCGGCGGTTACCGGATAGCCCGCATCCTGCGGGATGGTCAGCCATTCGCCGTCCTCGCGCCGCTCGATCCGCGGCCGGATGATGATTTGCGGCCGTGCCAGCGCATCGTCGCGCGCCTCTTCGAAGCTCCTATAGCAGGCCAGCCGTTCGAGCAGGCGGCGGGTTGGAAAGATGGCGTGGCCGTCGCCCGCCGCGCAACGGGCGAGCACCTCCTCGGCCGGCGCCCAGAAGGCGTGCGTGCTTTCCACTCCGTCGGCAACAGGTTCGGCGCGGCCGCGCGGTTTTCCCAGAAAGAAGCGCGTGTCGAAGCGCCGCTTCACCCCCACTTCAGGGCACCAGCGCGCGAACGGAACCAGCGTGCGCGCCTCCTCTTCTTCCAGTGTAATCCCGGTTTCCTCCTCGGTTTCGCGGATAGCCGCCAGGCGGGCGCCCGCCTCTTCCGGATCAAGGCCCGCCTCGATCAGCGTCCGTGCGCCCTCGCGATCGACGGGATCGACGCGTCCGCCGGGAAAGACATAAGCGCCACCCGCGAAGCGAAGCGCGGGCGCGCGACGGATAATCAGCAACTCCGGCGGGCCGCGATCCGTGCCGCGCATCAGGATCAGTGAAGCGGCGGGTATTTCGGATTCGATCATGGTTTTGGGCTTAGCGGTGGTCGTCCTGCGGCGCCATCGCCAAGGTCTTGTATTCGGCCGGACGTGAAATCGGGTGATTTCGTGCCGTTTCGGGAGAAATAGCGGCGGCCAACGCTTGCGGATCGGCCGAATTCGACGGAAAATCCCGCCCGTCAAGCATCGAGTCGGGTCGCGTAACCGATACGGGAGAGCGGTCATGGTTTCGGTGCTTTGCCATTTCCTCGGTCATCATTATCGGCGCGATCGGGTTTGGTTCGACGGCCTTGATTTTCGCACGAGCTGCACCCGCTGCGGAACGCCGCTGATTCGTGATTTCGAGGATCGCTGGCGTCCCTTCAACAGCGAACGGGATGCCTCCTTGGCGCGCACCGCGCATCCGGCTTCGCAACCCGAAGCCAGACCGCGTCCTCGGCTCTGACCGTGAACTAGGCGAGCGCTTCGACCAAGCCTTCGAACAGCCGCCGGCCGTCCTCGCCACCGTGGGCGGGCTCGATCATGCGCTCGGGGTGCGGCATCATGCCCAGCACATTGCCGGCATCGTTGATGATGCCCGCGATGTCGCGCGCCGATCCGTTGACCGTGCAGCCGTAGCGGAACACGACGCGGCCTTCGCCTTCCAGCCGGTCGAGCGTGTCCTCGTCGGCGGTGTAGTTGCCGTCGTGATGGGCCACGGGCACGCGGATCGATTCGCCCTCACCGTAGCGGGCGGTGAACATGGACTGGCTGTTGGCCACCGTCAGATCGACGTCGCGGCACACGAACTCGAGATTGGCGTTGCGCATCAATGCGCCCGGCAGCAACCCGGCTTCGGTGAGCACCTGGAAGCCATTGCACACGCCCAGCACCGCCACGCCTTTCGCCGCCGCGTCCTTCACCGCGTGCATGATCGGCGATCGCGCCGCCATCGCGCCGGAGCGGAGATAATCGCCGTAGGAGAAACCGCCGGGAATGCCGATCAGGTCGATGCCTTCCGGCAGGCTGGTTTCGCCGTGCCACACCATCTGCGCGGGGCTGCCGCCGATCGCGGTGAAGGCGGTGGCGAGATCGCGATCGCAGTTCGATCCAGGAAAGACGATGACGGCGCTTTTCATGGCTTGCGGCCTCCTCAGGCCCGTTCGATCCGATAATTCTCGATCACGGTGTTGGCGAGCAGCTTGCGGCACATATCCTCGATCGCCGCGTCGTCGGTGCCGTCGGCGAGATCGAGCTCGACGAGGCGCCCGACGCGTACGTCGTTGACGCCCGAGAAGCCGAGCCCCGCCAGCGCATGATGGACGGCCTTGCCCTGCGGATCGAGCACGCCGGGCTTAAGAGTGACGATGACGCGGGTTTTCAAGGGAAGCTCCTGCGGCCGGCGGGGTTCGGCGCTCCCATGACCGATGCGGGCGCGCAGGGCAAGGGGGCGGCGAGCCGGCCGCCGCTCAGCAAGCCTGCGAGCCGCGGCGAGAGCGCCTGCAAGCCGCGGCCGAGCGCGATGGTCGCCGGCAGCACCAGCAGCGGCTGGAGCAGCAGGAAGGCCGGATAGAGCGGTGCGCCGAGCTTACCGGTCCATAGCCCGATCAGCGGCCCGAACAGCCAGATGAAGGTGAGGTGCGCACAGAAGAGCAGGAAGGCGTATGGCTCCGCGTGCAGGATCGCCTTGCCCGCGCCGCGCGGGGCGAGCGCGATGGCGATCCGCCACAGCGCCAGCGCGGCGGCGAAGCGAAAGGGGAGGTCGATCAGGTTGGCGAAGCCCGGATGAGCCTGCGTCCAGCCTTGCGCACCCACCGACAAGCCGATCTTGACCGGGATGAGCAGCGCATAGGGCGCACAGGCGGCGAACAGCGGCCAACTTGCGATGCGCTCGGGCAATCTGTGCCGCCGCGCGAGCATTCCGCTGACGAAGAAGACCAGGATCGGCGGCCGCAGCATCAGCGGAAACGCCGCCGGCGCGACCGACCAGGCGACGGCCAGCGCCCACACGCCCCACAGCCGTCGATCGCCCGCGCGGGCGAGCAGCGGCGCCAGAGCCATGCACAGGAATAAATCGCGCAGGAAGGCGATCTGCACGTTGATGGGGTTGGGCCCGGTGATGCAGCCGAGCCAGTCGAGCGCCTCAATGGGCCCGGACGGCACTGGCCCTTTCAGCCGGCCCCAGGTCGCGAACGCGCCCACCAGGGTCATGGCGATCACGTTCCACAGCAGCATCGGCGCGAGGATGGTGCGCGCCTTGGTTCCGATGAACCCGCCATAGCTCCTCCGGGCGATGGAGGGTGCGACGAGGAAGCCCGAGATCGCGCCCAGCAGCGGCACGGCGCTGCGGCCGAGCAGCTCGATCAGCGCCCAGCGCAGCAGGCCCTGCGGGGTGCCGGAAAGCGCGTTCAGATGCTCGGCGGAGCGCCCCGTCCAGGCGTGGACATAGACGATGCCGAGGATCGCCAGCACCCGCACCACCCCGATCGCGTCGCGGACGGGCGGTTCGGGCCTGCTTCTATCGGCCTGCGCACAGATTTCCTCCGCGCGGGGTTCGGATCGCCCGGCGAAAGGCATGGAACCGCGCCGGTCGCCCGCTCAGTGGCCCCGCTTCTTGCGGTGGCTTTCCATGTCGAGCACGGCGTTCTCCGCGCCTTCGGGGAGCAGGCCGAGGCGCCTCGCCACCTCCTGATAAGCCTCCACCTCGCCGCCGAGATCGCGGCGGAAGCGATCCTTGTCGAGCTTCTCGTTGGTGGTCATGTCCCAGAGGCGACAGCCGTCCGGGCTGATCTCGTCGGCCAGGATGATGCGGGAATAATCATTCTCCCAGATCCGCCCGAACTCCAGCTTGAAATCGACGAGGCGGATGTTGATGCCGGCGAACAGGCCGGTCAGGAAATCGTTCACCCGGATCGCCATATCGGCGATATCGTGCATCTCGTCCTGGCTCGCCCAGCCGAAGCAGGCGATATGCTCGTCGGATACCATCGGATCGCCGAGCGCATCATCCTTGTAATAATATTCGATGATCGTGCGGGGGAGCTGGGTGCCCTCCTCGATGCCGAGCCGCTTGGAGAGTGATCCGGCGGCGACGTTGCGCACCACTACCTCGATCGGCACGATCTCCACCTGCCGGATGAGTTGCTCGCGCATGTTGAGCCGGCGGATGAAGTGGGTCGGTACGCCGATATTGCCGAGCATGGTGAAGACATGCTCGGAGATGCGGTTGTTGAGCACGCCCTTGCCGCTGATGGTGCCGCGCTTCTGGGCGTTGAAGGCGGTGGCGTCGTCCTTGAAATACTGGATCAGCGTGCCGGGCTCGGGGCCCTCATAGAGGATTTTGGCCTTGCCTTCGTAGATCTGGCGGCGGCGTGCCATGTGTGGCGGACTCCTCGGAAAACGAGCGAAGCCCCGAACCGGCACCCCGGAAGCGGGCACGCGGGCGGGGCGCGAACGGGCCGCGCTATAGGCGAAATGGGGCAGGGGCGCAATTGCGGGGGAGGTTATGGCGGCAAGACAGTCGTGAACCGGTCGTCTCGATTGTCGATGGCAAAATCCGGACCCGTTCGTGTCGAGCGAAGTCGAGAAGCTGCGACCGCGCTCGGCCTTGCTCCTCGACTGCGCTCGGGGCGAACGGATCCGGCTTAGGGGCGATGCCCCACAACAAGCAGGCGCCCTACCGCCCCGCCTGCTTCCGCTCTCCGCGCGCCCAGGGGCGATCATACTGATGGCGATGGAGCGTCTCGAACGCTTCGCCGACGCGTCGGGCGGCGTCGCCGATCCAGCGGCCGAAGGCTTCGTGATGATCGGCCCACATCCGGCCGACGTCCTGATCGAGCACCATGATCATTCTCCCGTGCGGACTGCTCGCCGCGAACCGGGAGATGCGCCTTCGCGCCTGTTCGCGCCAACGAAAGACTCGACAGAGTTGATAAGCATGACTTATGGATAGCGGCCATGCGCCACCTGCCGCCCCTTGCCGCCGTTCGGGTGTTCGAGGCGGCCGCACGGCACGAGAATTTCACCGCCGCCGCGGCCGAGCTCGGCATGACCCAGGCGGCGGTCAGCTATCAGATTAAGCTGCTGGAGGAGCGGCTGGGCGTGCCGCTGTTCGTGCGCGAGAAACGGCGCGTTACGCTCACCGACGCGGGGCGCCGCGCCGCCGCCCCGGTCGGCCGCGCCTTCGATACGATCGACGCCGTTTTCGCCCGGCTGCGGGCCGAGGACGAGGCGATGCTCACCGTCTCCACCTCGCTCACCTTCGCCAATACCTGGCTGGCGTGGCGGCTGGGCGGCTTCCAGATGGCGCATCCGGACATGGCGGTGCGCCTGTCGGTCAGCGATGCGCTCGCCGATTTCGTGACGGACGAGGTGGATGTCGCGATCCGCGCCGGGCGGGGGCCGTGGCCGGGGCTTGCCGCCGATCTGCTGATCCGGGTCGACTTCACGCCGATGTGCAGCCCCGGCTTCCTGGCGGCGCAGGGCGGGCGGCTGGAGCCGGCGGACCTGCTCCGCCTGCCGCTGATCAGCCCGCATGATCCCTGGTGGCCGCACTGGCTGCGCGAGGCGGGCGTGGATGTGGCCGAAGGCGCGATTCGCCCCGGCGTTCGCATGGACAGCCAGGCGAACGAGGGCAACGCCGCGATGGCGGGGCAGGGGATGGCGATGCTCACCCCCTTCTTCTGGCGCAACGACCTAGCCGAAGGCCGTCTGGTCCGCCCGTTCGCGCAGGTCTCCACCCGGAATTACGGCTATTGGCTGGTGACGCCCGAACACCGCCGCACCGTCCCCAAGATCAAGCGCTTCCGCGAATGGCTGCTGGCCGAAGTGGCGAAGGATCTGGCGGCGGGGTGAGGGCCGACTCACGCTTTCAGGGAAGAACAACATCGTGGCCAACCCTTTCCCGTCACCCCAGCGAAAGCGGGGGTCTTATGAGGCAATGCTCGACCTTCCGCCTTGTGAGATACCAGCTTTCGTCGCCTTCCCATCCCCCGCAGTCGCCTGCTAACCCGCGCTCATGGCCGTAACCGACACTCTCGAACCCGAACCCTTCACCGACACGCCCTTCGACGAAGCGCTCAGCCAGCGCTATCTCGTCTATGCGCTCTCCACCATCACCGCGCGCTCGCTGCCGGATGTGCGGGACGGGCTGAAGCCGGTTCATCGGCGGCTGCTCTGGGCGATGCGGCTGCTCAGGCTCGATCCGGCGGCGGCCTACAAGAAGTGCGCGCGGGTCGTCGGCGATACGATCGGCAAATATCATCCGCACGGCGATCAGTCGGTCTATGACGCGATGGTCCGCCTGGCCCAGACCTTCTCGCTGCGTTATCCGCTGGTCGACGGGCAGGGCAATTTCGGCAATGTCGACGGCGATAACGCCGCCGCTTACCGCTACACCGAGGCGCGGCTCACCGCGACGGCGGTGGAGCTCATGGCGGGGCTCGACGAGGGCACCGTGCCCTTCCGCCCGACCTACAATGGCGAGGAGGAGGAGCCGGAGGTCTTCCCCGGCCTCTTCCCCAATCTACTGGCCAACGGCGCGTCGGGCATCGCGGTCGGCATGGCCACCGCCATCCCCCCGCACAACGCCGCCGAACTGATCGACGCCGTCACCCACCTGATCGACAATCTCCGCGCGACCACCGCCGATCTGCTCACTTATGTCCAGGGGCCGGATTTTCCGACCGGCGGCCTGCTGGTCGATCCGCCGGCCGCGATCCGCGAGGCTTATGAGACGGGCCGTGGCGCCTTCCGCGTCCGCGCGCGCTTCGCCGAAGCCGAGAAGCTGGGCGGCGGGCAATGGCAGCTCGTCATCACCGAAATTCCCTACGGCGTGCCCAAGGCCAAGCTGATCGAGCAGATCGCGCTGCTCGTCACCGAGAAGAAGCTGCCGATCCTCGCCGACGTGCGCGACGAATCGGATGAAGCCATCCGCATCGTGCTGGAGCCGAGGAGCCGCACCGTCGATCCGCAGACGCTGATCGACAGCCTCTATCGTCTGACCGATCTCGAGGTGCGCATCCCCCTCAACCTCAACGTGCTGGACGCCACCCGCACGCCGCGCGTCATGTCGCTGGCCGAGGCGCTGTCCGCCTATATCGCGCATCAGATCGAGGTGCTGGTCGCCCGCTCGAAGCATCGGCTGGCGAAGATCGACGATCGCATCGAGCTGCTCGAGGGTTTTCTGATCGCCTATCTCAACCTCGATCGCGTCATCGAGATCATCCGCACCGAGGACGAGCCCAAGCCGGTGATGATGGCCGAGTTCGGCCTCACCGATCGGCAGGCCGAGGCGATCCTTAACATGCGCCTGCGTTCTCTCCGCAAGCTGGAGGAGATGGAGATCAGGAAGGAGCGCGAGGCGCTGGCGCATGAGCGTGAGGGGCTGGCCGCGCTGATCGACAGCCCGGCGCGGCAGAAGACCCGGCTCAAGAAGGATTTGGCGGAGCTGCGCAAACGCTACGCGCCAGAAACCGCGCTCGGGGCGCGGCGCACTTCCGTCGTCGAAGCGGCACCCACACGCGAAATCCCGCTGGAGGCGATGATCGAGCGCGAGCCGATCACCGTCATCCTTTCGCGGCGCGGCTGGATCCGGGCGATGTCCGGCCACCGCGATCTCGCCGCCGCCGACACGCTCAAGTTCAAGGAGGGAGATGGACCGCTCTTCGCCTTCCATGCGCAGACCACCGATCGGCTGTTGCTGGCGGCGGCCAACGGGCGGGTGTTCACGCTCGCCGCCGACAAGCTGCCGGGAGGTCGCGGCTTTGGCGAGCCGGTGCGGCTGATGGTCGATCTGGAAGGGGAGGGCGCGCCGGTGGCGCTGATCCCCGCGCCGCGCGACGGCGGCGAGGGGCGGGTGCTGGTCGCCTCGTCCGACGGGCGCGGCTTTGTCGCCAACATCGCCGACATCATGGCCGAAACGCGAAAGGGCAAGCAGGTGATGAACCTCCGCCCCAAGGCGGAGATGCAGGTGTTCCGCCCAGTTCCCGAAGGCGCGGATTATGTCGCGGTGGTGGGGGACAATCGCAAGATGGTCGTTTTCCCCTTGAGCGAGCTGCCGGTAATGGCGCGCGGCGCGGGCGTGCAACTCCAGCGCTATCGCCAAGGCGGTCTTTCGGACGCCGCCGCGATCGTCTTCGCGGAAGGGATAAGCTGGCCGATGGGCGGCGACAGCGGCCGGATGCGGACCGAAGCCGATCTCTCCCCCTGGCGCACCGCGCGCGGGGCGGGAGGGCGGATGGCCCCGCTCGGCTTCCCGCGCGACAATCGTTTCGCAAACGATAGCGGCAGCGCAATCAAGAATTAACCCTCGGTGGTTAACGCTGGCCCTATGGGCGCGGCGGAAGCCAATCAGGACAAGGCCTTGCAGCCCGCCGGCGCGGCGCGCCCGGCGCTCCGTTCGGTCGTATCAGCGGAACCGGGGAATATCCTCCAGCGGCCCTGGCGGCAGGCGGTCGAGGTCCGACAGTCCTTTCTGGAGGCGCTGCCGATCGCGGCTGCCGTGGTGGGTCTGCGCGAAGGCCGTCTCTCCGTGCTCGCCGCCAACCGGCGCTATGCGAACCTTGACGCGTTCCGGCCCAACGGAGAGCCGATGCCGATCATCTCCTGTCCGCCGGTTGCGCGGGCGCTCCGCGCCTTTCTGGGCGAGGAGGAAGGGAAAGGCGATCCCGCCGATCGCTTCGATTGGCGGGATGGCGAAGATGTCGGCGGCCGCCATTTCCAGGTCCATCTCGCCCGCCTCGCGCCGATGCCGGGCGTAGCCAACGCCGGCCTGCTCACGCTGCTCGATCGAACCGCCGAAATCGAAAGCGCCCGCTCGCTCCGCGCCGAGCTGCTGCATGACAGCCTGACCGGCCTCCCCAACCGCACCGCCTTCACCGAGGCAGTGGACGAGCTGGTTGCGAAGGGGCGCGGCCGCGGCCATGCCGTGCTGCTGGTCGATCTCGCCCGCTTCAGCCGGATCAACGAGAGCCTGGGGGGCGTGGCGGGTGACGAGCTGCTCATCACCGTCGCGCGTCGGCTGGTCTCTGCCTTGCGCGCGGGCGATCTGCTGGCGCGCGTCGGCGGCGACGAGTTCGGCATGCTGATCCGGCTCTCCCGGGGCAGCGACGACGCGGTTTCGGCGGCGCGGCGCATGCAGGGCGTGCTTTCCACCCCTTTCCGTCTCGCCGGTTTCGAGATCGGCGTTGAATGCGCGATCGGCTGCGTCGCGCTCGGCGAGGACAAGGCGAGCGGCGAGGAGATCGTGCGCGACGCCCAGCTCGCGCTCAAGCGCGCCAAGACGACCGGCCGGATCGAGCTTCACCGGCCCGGCGAATCGGCGAGCGCGCTGTATCAGCTCGATGTGGAGACCGAGCTGCGGCGCGCGATCGACATGGGCGATCTCCGCCTCGCTTATCAGCCGATCATCGATCTCGCCTCCGGCCGCGTCACCGGCTTCGAGGCCCTGGCGCGGTGGGATCATCCGACGCGCGGAACGATCGAACCTTCGGAGTTCATCCCCGTCGCCGAAGAGGCGGGGCTGATCGTGCCGCTCGGCCGCTGGGCGCTGGGCTCGGCGCTAGGCGCGCTGGCGGGGTGGGATCGCGCCGCCGGCCGTGCGCTGCCGCTCGGCATCAGCGTCAACCTCTCGGCCATCCAGATCGCGCGTGGCGATGTCCCCGGCATGATCGCGGGTGCGCTTGCCGCCCACGGCATCGGCGGGGAGCGGCTGACCGTGGAGCTCACCGAAAGCGTCATCGTCCACGATCCGGAGCGCGCGGCCCGCGTGCTCCAGGCGCTGAAGGCGCTCGATATCCGCATCGCCATGGACGATTTCGGTACCGGCTATTCCAGCCTCAACTATCTGCGCCGCCTGCCGATCGACATCCTCAAGATCGACCGCAGTTTCGTCTCCGGCATGTTGGCCGACCGCGACAAGGTGGCGATCGTGCGCGCCGTGCTGAGCCTCGCCGATGCGCTCGGCAAATCGACCACCGCCGAGGGTGTGGAGACGGTCGAGCTTTCGCAGACGCTGGCCGCGCTTGGGTGCAGCCACGGCCAAGGCTATCACTATGCCGCTCCGCTGAGCGCCGACAAAGCCTTCGAGTTCTGGAAAGCGCGAGCGGGGTGAGAGCCTCTCCTCAAGGGAGAGGGCTTTTCAGAACCGCCGCCACCGCTTCCTTCGCCAACATCTCCACCGCCTCGCGTCCGGGGAAGCCCTGCTCGATCCACTTCGTCTCTACTTCCCGCAGCGTGGTCGCCACCACCGGGCCGGGTTCAAGGCCGAGCGCGATCAGGTCGCCGCCGGTGATCGGCAAGCGGGGCGGCTCCCATTCGGCGACGGCGGCGGCCTCCTCGGGCCGGTTCGCCAGCAGCAGGCGATCGACCGCGCTGGTCACGCCGATGCGGTAGGCGAGCGCCTTGGGGGAGGCGCCCCCCCCGGTTTCGGCGGCGAGGGCGAGGCGCTTGCGTTCGGCGTTGGAAAGCCGGAGCCGCGCGGCCACTTCTTCCGCCTTCGCGGGATCGCGGGGCAGCAGCGCGGCGAGGCGGCGCAGGCCGTCGGGCGCGGCCCCGGCGGCGCGTTCGGCCTCGATCAGCGCCGCCAGCCGATCCGTCGCGCCGATCTCGGGCAGCACCGCCGCGAGCACGCCGCCCGCCAGCATCGCAGCGACGGTCGGCGTCGGATCGGCGACGGCGAGCAGCTTGAGAAGCTCGGCCGTGATCCGCTCGCGCGAGAGGGCCATCAGATCGTTCGCCCGTTCGACGCAGGCGGCGTAGGAGGCGGCGTCCGGTTCGCCCCGGCCGAAGCGCGCGTGGAAACGGAAGAATCGGAGGATGCGCAGATGATCCTCGGCGATGCGGGTCAGCGGATCGCCGATGAAGCGCACGCGGTGGGCGGCGAGATCGTCGAGCCCGCCGAAATAATCGTGCACCTCGCCGCTCAGCGGATCGGCGGAGAGGGCGTTGATGGTGAAGTCCCGCCGCGCCGCGTCCTCGCGCCAGTCGCCGGTAAAGGCGACTTCGGCGTGGCGGCCGTCGGTGGCGACGTCTCGGCGCAAGGTCGTCACCTCGATGGTGCGGCCATCGATGACCACGCCGACGGTGCCGTGGGCGAGGCCGGAGGGCGAGGTCCACACCTGTAAACCGGCGCGGCGCGCGCGTTCGGCGGCTTCTTGGGGAGGGAAGCGGGTGGCGATGTCGATGTCGGCGGGCTCGTGGCCGAGCAGTCGGTCGCGCACCCAGCCGCCGATATAGCGGCTCGCGCCCCCCGCTGCGTCGAGCGCGTCGAGCAGCCGGGCGAGAGCGGCCTGATCATCGACCATCGGCGGCACCGCGACGAACGCCTCGGTCATGCCAGCCTCCGCGCCAGATTGGCGATCATCGCGGCGGTCGCGCCCCAGATGCGATAGTTTTCATAGGGAATCTCGATGTAGCGTCGCATCCGGCCGCGGAAGAAGCCTTCGCGCGGGCGGTGGTTGGCGGTGTCGAGCACATGGGCGAGCGGCACCTCGAAAATCTCGGCCACCTCCTCGTCGCGCGGGATGAGCGCCAGGCCGGGCGGGATCACGCCCACCACCGGCACGATCGAGAAGCCGGTGCCGGTGCGGTAGGCGCCGTCGAGCCCGATCACCTCCACCGCCGCGCGGGGGAGCGCCACTTCCTCCTCGGCTTCGCGCAACGCGGTGTCGATCGGGCCCGCGTCGCCGGGATCGGCGCGGCCGCCCGGGAAGGCGATCTGGCCGGGGTGGTGTCGGAGATTGTCGTCGCGCCGGGTGAGCAGCAGGGCGGGTTCGGGGCGATCTACAATCGCGGCGAGGACGGCGGCGGGCATGGAGTCGGCGGGAAGGTCGATGTCATCGCGCTCGTGCGGGCGGGCGAGATCGGCGGTTGCTTCCAGCCGATGGCGCAGTTCACTCGCCAGGCTCATGCCTCCGGCCGCCCGAGCGCGAAGAAGGCGCCGTCGCTCCAAAGCCCGATCGCGCCGCCCGGCCCCGGCGGCTCGTCCAGCGCGAGATGGGCGAGCTCATAATAGACCGGCCGCGCGATCAGCGCGTCGAGCCCGCCCCGCACGCGCAGATAGGGCTGCCCGCCGCCCCCGCGATCCTCGATGAAGAGCGGACGATCGGGCCCGGCCACCACCAGATCGCCGACGTTGGTGCGGAAGGCGAGGCGCCGTCGCTCGGCCGCCCCCTCGCTCGTCATCTCGATGGCGAGAAAGGGCGCATCCTCCACCGCGATCGAGAGCTTCTCGACCGGCGTGACCAGCACATAAGAGCCGTCGCCCTCGCGGCGCAGGATGGTGGAGAAAAGCCGCACCAGCGCCGGACGCTGGATCGGGCGGCCCTCATGCAGCCAGCGCCCGTCGGCGAGAATGCGCATGCCGCTGTCGCCGCAATGCGGCGGGTTCCATTGCTCCACCGGCGGAAGCCCCCCCTCCGCGGCGAGCGCGGCGACGGCGTCGAGCGACAGTCCGGCGAGGCTTTCGGGCGGCGGCGGGGCGGGCATCGGCGCTGGTTAGCTCACCCGCGCGCGGGATGCACGCGCGGGCCGAGCATGCCCGAGGCGGGCAGCGTCTCGCCCTCGTCCAGCCGGGCGAGAAGGCGATGACGCTCGAACGGCCCCGGCAGCTCCCAGCCGCCGGTCGCGTCGGCCGAAAAGCCGAAGGGGACATAATATTCGGGATCGCCGATCAGCACGGCGGGCCACGGGGTCAGATCGATGGCGGCGAGCGCGCGGCGCAGCATGGCGCGGCCGATCCCCTCGTTGCGGCGCGCGGGGTGGACGGCGATCGGGCCGACCAGCCACAGCGGCGTGACGCGCCCGTCCGCGCCGGTCAGCGCCAGCGGCCAGCTCTGGAGCGAGCCCGCCAGCATGCCGTTCTCGGCGAAGGCGGCGCAGCTCGCGGCGGGCTCCCACGCCACGCCCTCGCGCAGGCGATAGGCGGTGCGGCCGTGGCGATCGGCCCCGAAGGCGAGATCGAGCAGATGCTCCACATCCTCGATGCGCGCCTCCTCGATCGGCGCGAGCCTTTCGCCATGAACCTCCGCCGGCGCCGCTTCCATCGTTCCGCATTCTCCCGCGCCCCCGCGAATCGGGAGGACGCGGCGATGTAATCCCACCCCCGCGAAACGCCAGCGCCTTGTCGCGGGCGGCCGGCGGGGCTAGGCGGCGGCGATGATGCAGGACAGTCTCCAGCTCGAGGTCGGCGGGATCGAGGTTCCGGTGCTGACCGGCATCTATTCGGAGGAGACGCACCTGCCGCAGCCGCTGCGTGTCTCGGTCACGGTCGATCTCGCGCTGCCGGAGGCGCGCTTCGCGCCCGATACGCCGCTCGGCGCGTCCAAAAATTATCTCGATCTCAAGCGCGCCGTCACCGAATCGCTGCCCGAGGGGCTGCATTTCACGCTGATCGAGGCGGTGGCCGAGCATGTCGCCGCCACGCTGTTCGCCGAGGACGAGCGGGTGCTCCGGGTGGAGGTCCGCATCGTCAAGCTGGCGATCAGCCACAACGGCGAATCGATCGGCATCCGGCTGGTGCGGCATCGGCCGTGAGGGAGGAAGGACGGCCGCTCGCGCTCGTCACCGGCGGCTGCCGCCGGCTGGGCGCGGCGATCGCGCTGCGGCTGGCCGGGACGGGCTATGATCTCGCCCTCCATAGCGGCCCCGATTCGGAGCCGGAGCCCGATCTTCTCGCCGCGATCGCGCGGGCGGGGGGCGAATCGGCGCACCTCGTCGCCGATCTCGCCGACGCGGAGGCGGTCGCGAGGCTGATCCCGGCGGCGCGGGAGCGCTTCGGCCGCCCGATCGCGCTGCTCGTCAATAACGCCGCGCGCTTCTTCTACGATTCGCCGGAAAGCGCGGACGCGGAGGGGATGCTCGGCCATTATGCGGTCAACACCGTCGCGCCGCTGCTGCTGGCGCAGGCAATCGCGCGGCAGGGCGGGCCGGCGGCGATCGTCAACATCCTCGACCAGCGCATCGCCGCGCCGCACGGCGACCAGCTCAGCTACACCCTCTCCAAGCTGGCGCTGGCCGAGCTGACCCCGATCCTGGCGCGCCAGTTCGCGCCGCGCGTGCGGGTCTGCGGCGTCGCGCCGGGGCTGACGCTGCCGAGCGAGGATTATCGCGAGGGCGCGATGGAGCGGGCGGCGGCGCGCATGCCGCTCGAACGCCTGCCCCGCCCGGACGAGATCGCCGACGGGGTGGCCTGGCTGGCGGGCGCGGAGGCGGTGACGGGGCAGATCCTCTATATCGACGCCGGCGCGCATCTACGACGCTATGAGCGGGATTTCCCGTTTCTGGATGGAGGCTGATAACGCCCTCTCCCCGGCGGGGAGAGGAGCGAAGCGGCCGGTTGTGCCCCCGGCACAACCTGTGGAATGCCGGGGGCATTCCGCATCGCTTCGCTGATGAGGGGAGCGAGCGCGTAGCGCGAGCTTTCGCTATCGAGCGGAGGCCACCCTCCCCTCCGCCGCCTTCCATCGGCTGTGCCGATGGAGCCTTGGCGGCTCCGCCCAACCAGCATCGGGTAAACAGCACCCCGTGCTGTTTAGGCCATGCCGGGGGCATGGCCGACCCGATGCTCCCTCAAGGGAAAGGGCTTTTGCTTGGCCTTACCGTCCGCCCGTACGCCCGCAGGGGCCCAAGCCGTCGAGCACGAGCTGATAGTCCGCGCGGGCCTGGGCGGCGTCTTCGGGGGATTGGTCGGCGAGCGAATCGTCGGGGAGCTGTGCAGGCAGGCTGCACGCCAGACGATACCAGAGCAGGGTGTCCCGCTGCGGGGCGGCAGCCGAATTGTCGACGATCTCGCTCAGCGCCACCGACCAGCGCGGCTGCTCGCCGGGGCGGCGGATGATGCTGAGCGACACCGGGCGATTATCCACAGTTTTCAGGAAGATCTGCGTCTCGCCTTCGCCCGGGATGCTGCCGGCGACATGGAAGGCGTGGCCCACGCCGGTGATGACCGGCGGCGCGTCGGGCGCGTTGGCGGCGGTGAGGATGGCGCGCGTGCGCTGCTCGGTCTGCGGCGACCAGGGAAGCTGGGCGCCGCGCGCGACGAGCTGGAGCATCGCCGGTTTGCCGGGCACGCGTCGCGCGAACAGAATCAGCTTGTCCTTCTTGAGCCGGGGAGGGCGATTCGACGAATCGAGCGGAAGGTCCGCCAGCCACGACACCCGGGCCGGAAGCCCCCCCTGCCCGGTGATCAGCGCATCGACATCGCCTACGATATAAAGCCGGACATAACCCGGGGCGACCCCCACCGCATCGGCTCCCTCCAGCCGGATCGTATCATGTACCGTCACCACCGCGACGACGGGTGCTGCAAGTGCGAGATCGGCGAGGTCGGCATAGCCGACAGCGCTTGTCACAGAGGCATTGTATTGAGGAGTCTGCGCCGATGCTGCGAATGCGAAAGAAAAGCCGCCGACGAGCAGCAGAACAGCCTGTTTCATTCGCGTCGCCATGATCCGGCCTTCTCCTATTTGGTTTCGGTCTCGTTCGATGCGGAGGGCTTTCAACTGGCCCGCCTCCGCCGATTCTTCAAGGCGAAGCGATCCCATATCCCGACTCATTGCCCACTTGTTAAACGTAAGGGATGGACATCAAAACGATCGCTGAATAGCATGATGTGACCATAAGGGGGGTCGGGCCGACCGTGATCGTGCGCGGAGGGCCCGGCTCCCTTGTTTTACAACTCCCGATCAGTACGGAGACGCGATCGCGAATGGCTTACGTCGACAACAAACACGGTCCGGAGAAGGTCGTTGCGCTCTTCTTCACCGCGATCATCTTCGGTGCGTTCGCCTACGCCTTCGTGACCGGCCTCGCCTACAATGTCATCAAGAAGGTGGCGTCGGACATGAAGGTGATTGACGTGAACACGCCGCCGCCGCCGCCTCCGAAGAAGCCGCCGCCCCCGCCGAAGAACGTGCCGCAGCCGAAGACGCCGCCGCCGCCGGTGGCGCCGCCGCCGATCGTCGCGCCGCCCGTCGTCGCACCGCCGATCATCTCGACGGTGACGAAGGCGCCGCCGGCCCCGCCGCCGGTCATCACGCCGCAGGCGCCGCCCGCGCCGCCGCCCAAGCCCAGCCAGGCCGTGGCCCCCAAGCCGCGCGGCAACCCGGGCGGCTGGGTGACGACGGAGGATTATCCTCCGGGCGCGATCCGCAACAACGAGCAGGGCCGCACCGGCTTTAAGCTGGAAATCGGCGCCAATGGCCGCGTGACGAACTGCACCGTCACGAGTTCGAGCGGCTTCTCCGATCTCGATCAGACAGCCTGCCGGGAGCTTCAGCGGCGCGCCCGTTTCAGCCCGGCCAAGGACGCGGCGGGGAACGACATTCCCTCGACCTACTCCAGCAGCGTGTTGTGGCAGATTCCGAAAGACTGATCGGGGCGGCCGGCGGCGCATCGCGGCGTCGGCCACTTCCGCTCACAATTCATCCTCATACGAATCAAATCTAAGGAACCGACGATTATGACGACCCCCGCTACCGCCGCCGGCGGCGCCAGCCCCTACGGTCTGCTCCCCGCCCTCCAGCAGGGCGGCGTGATCTCCTGGGCCGTGTTCATCATCCTCACCGCCTCGCTGGTGATCTCGCTGTTCATCCTGTTCTTCAAGCTGTTCGAGCAGCAGCGCATCATCAACCAGGGCAAGAAGGTGCGCGCCTCCTTCTGGGGCGCGCCGAACCTGCGCGACGCCGCCAACAAGCTCGACAAGAACTCGGCCTATCGCCAGATCGTCGACGACGGCCTGCTCGCCGAGGAGCAGCATGTGAAGCTCACCGATCCGATCGATCAGCATGAGTGGATCCGCAGCTCCATCTCGCGCTCGACCGCCTCGATCGGCGAGAAGCTGGCGAGCGGCCTGCCGTTCCTCGCGACGGTCGGCTCGGTCGCGCCGTTCGTCGGCCTGTTCGGCACCGTGGTCGGCATCTACCGCGCGCTGATCGCGATCGGCGCGAGCGGCTCGGCCTCGATCGAGCACGTCGCCGGCCCGGTCGGCGAGGCGCTGATCATGACCGCGCTCGGCCTCGTCGCCGCGGTTCCCGCCGTGCTCGCCTACAACTGGCTGCTCCGCCGCAACAAGGTCGTCATGGAAGGCCTCACCGCCTTCGCCAGCGACGTCCACGGCTACATGGTCTCGGGCGGCGCGGTGCGCCCCGCCTACGGCCTGAACCGCGCGGGCCAGCCGCCGGTCGGCGCCGTGCGGGCGGGCGTCACGACCAACAAGGCGTAACGAGAGTGAAGGCCGCCGCATCCCGCTTTCCGGCGGCATGCGGCGGCCGGCGCGGCGCCTCGCCGGAACGGCGTCGGCAAGTCGACGCGAAGCTATAGGACCTAATTGATGGCCATTAATATTGGCGAGGAACACCTCAAGGACGAAGCCCTCCAGGCCGGGGACGCTGATACGCCGATGTCGAACATCAACGTGACGCCGATGGTGGACGTCATGCTGGTGCTTCTGATCATCTTCCTGATCACCGTTCCGGTGGTGATCCAGAACATCCCGCTCAAGCTGCCGGACGTGCGCAACAATCCGACCCAGAACAAGCCTACCAACGTCACCCTGTCGGTGCGGGCCGGGCCGGGCGGCGCCTGCGAGGTCTATTGGGGCATGAGCAAGGTGACCTCGGACGATCTCGTCAAGCGCGCGGTCGCCAAGTTGAAGGCGGATATCGCGGCGGCCGGCGGCCCGCAGAACATGACGATGGACAATATGCCGGAAGCGCATATCCGCGGCGACCAGAACGTGCCCTACAAGTGCATCGGCGGCGTCATCTCGGACCTGCAGCTGGCGGGCTTCATGAAAGTCGGCTTCATCTCGCAGCCGAACGGCCCCGGCGCCTTCACCTCGTGACCCCACGACGCATCATCTCGGAGTAAACGCGCATGGCAATGGCAGCAGGCACCGCCGAAGGCGAGCCTATGATGGAGATCAACACGACGCCGTTGATCGACGTCATGTTGGTGCTTCTCATCATGTTCATCATCACCATCCCGCCGCAGACGCATGCCGTGAAGCTCGATCTGCCGGTGAACAACCAGAATAATCCGCCGCCGATCAACCCGACCAAGAACCAGATCACCACCGATCCGGCGGGCAACGTGTTCTGGAACGGCAATCCGGTGCCGAACCTGGTGGTGCTGCGGCAATATATCGATCTGACCCAGGGCATGGACCCGGTGCCGGAGCTCCACTTCCAGCCCGATCCCAACACCCGCTACGAGAAGATCGACCAGATCCTCGCGGTGGTGAAGCAGGCGCAGGTCCAGGCGTTCGGCTTCGTCGGCAACGAGGCTTACACCAACCTCTTCTGATCGGCCTTCCGATAGGGAGGAGAGAAGGGCGGCTCCCAAAGCCGCCCTTTTTGTTTGAGGGGCGAAATTGTGATTGGGAATTTCCGGGCTTGATGACGGCGCGGCTTTGGTCCTGTGCTATGTTCGCCTGAACAGGGGAGAGCGCCATGTCTGGCCTAAGGTTGCTCGTGCTCGCCGCGGCCTCGGCCGTTGTTCCGCCTCCCGCCGCATCCACGCCCGATATCGTGGTGAAGGGCCAGCGTCCCGTCCAACGCGCGCAAACGCGCAAAGCGGTGGGCACGATCGCCAAGCCGGCGGCGCAGGGCGGCTTCGGCTGGCAATATGCGCGGTGGGACGAGCCGGTCTGCATGATGGTGGCAGGGCTGCCCGCGGCTGGCGGGCGGTTCGTCGCCGATCGTATCGGGCAGATCGCGCGGCGGGCGGGCGCCGAGGTGGAAGAGCCTGGTTGCAGGCCGAATATCTATGTGATCATCGCGCCCGATCCCGCCGCCTTCGTCTCCGGCGCGACGAAGAAACGAGCGGGATTGCTGCAGGGCCTGGGCGGCGCGGAGATCGCCCGGCTCGGCAAGAGCAACGACCCGGTGCGCTGGGCATCGGTGACGACGGTGACGTCCTCGCAGGGCGATCCGATGATCAAGGCGAATTCGGGCGCGGGTGGGGCAAGCTTCGGCAATGCGAGGATGAACACGCTCGCGCAATGGCGCGCCTCCACCATCTACGCTTCGACCTCGACCCACCTCGCGCGGATGGTGGTGCTGGTGGACGGGCGGCGCGCCCAGGGGCTGAGCTACCGCGCGCTGGCAGATTATATCGGGCTGGTGTCGCTGGCGCAGCTCCAGCCCGGCGCGGACGCCACGATGGTGGACAGCATCCTTTCGCTGTTCCGCGGCAAGAAGGATGCGCCGACCGGCCTCACGCGCTTCGACACCGCCTTCCTCCACGCGCTCTATACGGTCGATCCCGCCATGCCGGGCGAGACGCAGCGCCAGATGATCATCGGCGCGATCGACCGTGCGCTGGCCACGATGTCCGCACCTTAGCGTCTGGTCGGATGACTTGATGATCGTCATTGCGAGGACCCGGCCTTGATCCGGGGGAAGAAGCAATCCAGGCCGGACTGGAGTGCTTCGCTGCGCTCGCAATGGCGATTTCAAACTCGCGCCGCCTCGTCCAAGCCGGCATCGCTCTTGGCAAGCGGGCGGGGGCATCGCTAAAGCCCGGCGATGACAGATCGGAACCGCACACCGCACGGCGAGAAGGCCGGCGTTCCCAAGCGTATCTTCTCCCCCGCCCGCCACGAGGCGCAGGTCGCGAAGGAAGCCGCGCCGAGCCCGCAGACGCTCGACCCTTCCTATCGGCTCGCCTTCCAGGACGATGATTTCCTGCTGCGCGAGGATCTGCGCCCGGTCCGCTTCCAGCTCGAGCTGCTGAAGACCCAGCTCATCCTTGAGGAGGCGAACATCGCCTCCACCTTCGTCTTCTACGGCTCCGCCCGCATCCCCTCGCCCGAGCGCGCGCCGATGCTGGTGGAGGCGGCCAAGACGCCCGAGCAGCGCAAGATCGCCGAGAATCTCGCCGCCAATTCGCGCTATTACGAGGAAGCGCGCAAGCTGGCGCGGATGGCGAGCCGGGTCGGGCCGGACGAGGACGGCAAGCGGCAGTTCGTGGTCTGCTCGGGCGGCGGCCCCTCGATCATGGAGGCGGCGAACCGCGGCGCGGCGGATGTCGGCGCGGAATCGATCGGGCTCAACATCGTGCTGCCCCACGAGCAGGCACCCAACCCTTATGTGACGCCGCATTTGTCGCTGCGTTTCCACTATTTCGCGCTGCGGAAGATGCATTTCCTGCTGCACGCGAGGGCGGTGGCGGCGTTTCCGGGCGGCTTCGGCACGTTCGACGAGTTTTTCGAGCTGCTGACCCTGGTGCAGACCGGCAAGATCGCGCTGCTGCCGATCCTGCTGTTCGGCCACGAGTTCTGGAACACGGTGGTCAACTGGCGGGCGCTCGCCGACAACGGCGTGATCGCCCCGCAGGATCTGGAGCTGTTCCGCTTCGTCGAAACCGCCGAGGAGGCCTGGGCCATCGTGCGGGACTATTACGGCATGAACGAGGAAGGGCGCGAAGCGGCGGAGTAGGTGTCGCGAGGAGAAGGGGCCTGCAGTGCTCCTGCGAAAGCAGGAGCCCAGTGCCGCAGGCGATACGCCCGGAACCCTGGGCTCCTGCTTTCGCAGGAGCACTATCGTTCCCGTGTTTCCGGCGTGGTCCTCCTCCCTGCTGGGGAGAGGGGGCTTATTTCTTCGTCGTCTTACCGTTCTGGCCCGTGACCGCGGGAGCGCCGTTGCCGCCGACCGAGGATTGCGGGTTCTTGGCGGCCTGGGCTTCGTTCAGCACCGGCTGATTCTTGGCGCCTTCGCCGACGGTGTTCTTGCCCGGTTTGGCGTTGGCGTCGGTGCCGGCCTTGGCGGCGGGTTCTTCCTTGGGCGGCGCGGGCAGCGGCTCGGGATGATCGCTCTGGTTGTTGAGATAGGCGATCACGTCCGCGCGCTCCTGCGGATCGGAGAGGCCCGCGAAGGTCATCTTGGTGCCGGGCGCATAGTTTTTGGGGCTCTTCAGCCACTCGAACAGTTCGGCGAAGGTCCAGGGGCCGCTATGCTTCTTGAGCGCGTCCGAATAGGAGAAGCCGGGCTCGGTGGCGACCGGACGGCCGACCACGTCCCAAAGCTGCGGGCCGATCTGGTTGGGGCCGCCCTTCTGATCGCTGTGGCAGGCCTGGCAGCGCTTGAACACCGACGCGCCCTTCGCCGGATCGGCCTTGGCGAGATAGAAGGCGACCGGCTTCTCGGCGGGCGCGGCGGTCCCCGCCTCCTCAACCACGCCTTCGACATGATAGCCCATCGTCTCGGGACGCTCGGAGCGGAAATAATCGCCGGTGACGACCGACAGGGCCAGCGCGGCGATGCCCGCGGCCAGCACCCAGCCGGCGATGGTGTTGGAGCGATCGCTCACGCCTTCGGCGACGCGGCGGCCGTCCTCACCCCAACCCGGCATATTCTCGTCCCGGTGCTCCATCTCCCGCCATACTCCCTGTTGCCCGATCGGGTTGTTCTGATGCGCGCCCGGACGGGCGCACGGAAAGGCCGGACTTCCATAGAATCGCCGATGCCCGTTCGCAAGCGCGCTTGCGGCGATGCACCACAACCGCCTATCGGACGAGCGATCTTCCCGACCCGAAAGCCGCGATGCAGACCTATCCCGCCCCCGCCGCCCGCCTCGTCGCCGACATGACGGCTGCCGCCGCGCTCGATCCGGAGCGCGCGGTCGCCTTCCAGGGCGCGCCGGGGGCCAATTCGCACATCGCGGTGGGGCAGGTCTGCCCCGATGGGCTGCCGCTGCCCTGCTTCGGCTTCGAGGATGCGATCGACGCGGTGCGCGAGCGGCGCGCGGGCCGCGCCGTGATCCCGATCGAGAACTCGCTGCACGGCCGCGTGGCGGACATGCACTTCCTGCTGCCGGAAAGCGGCCTTTCCATTATCGGCGAGCATTTCCTCTCGATTCGTCATTGCCTGCTGGGCAGCGGCTCGATCGGCGAGGTGAAGGAGGCGATGAGCCATCCGCAGGCGATCGGCCAGTGCCGCCATTGGCTGCGCGCGCGCGGCATCCGCCCGATCGCCTTCGCCGACACCGCGGCGGCGGCAGCGGCGGTGGTGGAGATGGGCGCGCCGCCGCACGTCGCCGCGCTGGCGCCGAGCCTGGCGGCCGAGCTTTACGGATTATCGGTGCTGGTCGACGACGTGTCGGACGGGGCGGACAACACCACCCGCTTCGTCGTCCTCGCCCGCGCCCCCCTCGCCGAGCCGATCGAGGAGCCGGCGATGACGACCCTGATGTTCGCGGTGAAGAATGTGCCGGCCGCGCTCTACAAGGCGCTGGGGGGATTCGCGACCAACGGGGTCAATATGACCAAGCTGGAAAGCTATCAGCGCGATGGCGCGTTCCAGGCCTCCGAATTCTACGCGGATATCGAAGGGCGGCCGGAGGATACGCCGGTGGCGCGCGCGCTGGAGGAACTGGCCTTCCACTCGCGCTGGGTGCGGATATTGGGGACTTACGCGCAGGCGCGGAGCCGGGGATAGCAACAAGCCCTCTCCCTTAGAGCGTCGAGCGTTAAATAAGAACCGTTCGCCCCGAGCGCAGTCGAGGGGCTCAGCCGAGCGCAGCCGAGGCTTCTCGACTGCGCTCGAAGCCGTGTCTCGACTTCGCTCGACACGAACGGATGAAGCAGATTTCACGCTCACCGCTCTAACGGAGAGGGTGGCACACGCTCGATAGCTGGGACGCTCGCGCTTTGCGCGCGGTCCCCCTCACCCCGGCCCTCTCCCCGGCGGGGAGAGGGAGTTATTCCGATATCAGCGCGGTCTCGTAAGGCTTGAGCAGCAGCGCGCCGCCCTGGCTTTGCGCCTCTCCGATCAGGTCGCGTGCGGCCGGGTAGCGGACGGGCCGGTCGGTAAGGTTGGAGACGATGCGCAGCCGCTCTTTCCCGAGCGTGCGCTCCACCACCAGCAGGCCGTCGGGGGAGGGGAGAATATTCTGGTCGCCGTCCTCCAGCGCCGGATGGGCGCGGCGGAGCGCGATCAGGCGACGGCTGTGGTTGAGGAGGGAGGCGGGATCATCCTGCTCCTCCGCGACCGAAACGCCGTCGTGGGAGCGGTTGAAGCGTTGGGTCCAGTAGCTTTTCGGGCCCTTGTACCAGATCGCCTCGCCGGGCGCTTCGTCGTCGGCGGACCAGCGGAACGCCTCGCGATCGCCGATATCCTTGGCGTCGCTTTTGTATTCGGGGCGGACCTTGCCCTTCATGCCCAGCTCCTCGCCGTAATAGAGGAGCGGCACGCCCTTGAGCAGGATCGAGAGGCTGATCGCGGTGCGCAGCTTCTCCGGCGTCACGCCCGGATCGGAGGCGATGCGGTTCATGTCGTGATTTTCGACAAAGACGAGCTGATATTTGCCGGGCGGGGTGGCGGCGGCGGTTTTCCGGATGGCGTCGGCGATCTTGGCCTTGTCGAAGCTGCGGATCGCGCCTGCGAGCGGGAAGGCGAACACCGCGTCGGCGAGGCCGGGTTTGAGATATTCGGGCGCATAGCCCCAGCCGGATTGCTCGGCGATGAAGCGGATGCGCGGGTTGACCGAACGGACCCTGGCGAACAGCGGCTTCCAGAAAGCGTCGAACAGGCCCTTGTTGATCGGCTTGTCGTCGAGATCATCCATCATGTGATCGAGGCGGAAGCCGTCGACGCCGTCCGAGAAATCGCCGTCATGGTTGGGATCGACCCAGGAGAGCAGATATTTCTGCGCCCATTGCTCGAAGCCGGGCTTTGTCATGTCGAGCGTGGTGATGCCGGTTTCGCCCGAGGGGAAGCGGGCGGCCATCGTCAACCCGAAGGGGCCGCTCTCGGGATCGGTGTTGCCGGGGCCGTGGTAGATCAGGAAGCCGGGGTTCTTGCCCGGGTGACGGAAGGTGCCGGTGAACCAGGGGTGATCGTAGGCGACATACTGGAACTCCTCGTCCAGATAGATTTTCATGCCGCGCGCGTGGACGGCGGCGACCAGCGCCCTGAAATCCGCCATCGTCCCGAACTCGGGATCGACGCCCTCGAAGCTGCTGGCGAAATAGTTGTGGTAGAAGCTGGAAGGATAGAGCGGCGTCAGCAGGATCGAGGTGACGCCGAGCCTCTGGAGATAGGGCAGGCTTTCGCGGATGCCGGTGAGATCGCCCTGCCGGTCCCCATTGCTGTCGCGCATCGAGCGGGTGAAGATCTGGTAGAAGATTTCGTGTGCCATGTTCTGCGGGCGCGGGGGCAAAGGCTTCGCGGCCGGCGCGGCGGCGGCGAGGAGGGCGGCGGCGGATACGGCCGCAAGAAGGGATTTCATCACGATCTTTTTCGTTCCTCGCCTGTTGAGCCGAAAGCCCTCTCCCTTGGGGGAGAGGGTTTGGGAAGGGTGGCCTCCGCTCGATAGCGAAAGCTCGCGCTACGCGCTTGCCCCTCACCCCGACCCTCTCCCCGGCAGGGAGAGGGAGAGTTGTCACGCCGCCGTCCGCATCCGCTCGAAATCGGGTTCACGATTCCAGCGCAGCGGCTCCACGCCGCCGTCGTCGGGGGGGAGAATGTGGCGGACGCGGTTCAGCAGCGGCTCGGGCCAGTCGAGCGGGGTGAGCGGGCGCGCCGCGCTGGTCTTGATGTCGTCGTTGCGCAGGAAGCCCTGATAGGCCCGCGCGCGCATCGGAGCGGGCATGGCGGACCAGTGCGGCATGAACCAGAGGGTGAGCAGCGGCCGCTCCTGGTCCGAACGGTTGGCGAAGGCGCTGTGGAGGAGGCGCGCGTCGCCGATCAGCACGTCGCCGGCCTTGACCGGCACCGCCGCCTGATCGGGATGATCGGCATAGGCCGGGTTCGCGGGATCCCTGTAGCCCTGCATGCCGGCCGAATGGGCGGTGTCGAGATGGTGGAGCGGATGCTCCCTGATGTGCGTGCCGGGGATCACGCGCAGGCAGCCGTTTTCGGGCGTGGTGTCGGTCAGGTAGATCATCGCGAAGAGCTGCTGCGCGGTCGGCTCGTAGCTGGTCGGATCGTCCCAGCCCCACCAGTCCTGATGCCAGAACAGCGGCGGCCCGCCGGCGGGCTTGGAGATCAGGAAACCGCCGGTAAAGCGCGGATCGGTCGTCCCGCAGGCTCGCAGCAGGGTGAGGAGCGCGGGCGAGGCGATGATGTCCGCATATTCGGGATTGTCGGCGAGGTGGATCAGCGATCCGTTGGACTTGACCGCCTCGCGCGCCGCTTCGCTTTCGCGGAATAGGGTGGCGTGGGCGCGCAGCAGCAGCGTGTCGAGCGTGGCGGGATCGAGCACGGCGCGGGCATGGATGAAGCCGTCTATGGCGAGCCGTTCGGCGAGCGAGAGGGAGAGCGTGTCCATGCCGGGAAAGATAAGGGCGCGCGGCGGCGAAGTCAGGCGCGGCGGCTATAGCGGCCGGGCGCAAAAACTATCCTGATCTTGTTCGGCGTGGCGGATTTACGAGGCTTGCAATGTAGGTTGCGGGGCAAAACTGTTGCGAAGCCGCATCAGGACTATCATAGTCATGCCCATGCTGTCTCGCCCGATCTGCGAGCCCGTCGAGCTGCCTCCCGGCGCGGCCGTGCTGGCGGAGCAAGTGACGGTTTCGGCGGACGCGCCCGCCAACGGGCGGCTGCTCCACTTCCACGACGTCGCCGAACTGGTGATCTTCCGCAAGGTGGCGGGCGCGTTCCTGGCCGATGGCAAGCGCCATGCGCTGCGCGACGGCGCGCTGATCTTCGCGCCTTCGATGCGCCACCATGATTTCGCGCTGAAAGAGGGCGCGAAGGCGTGGGTGCTGGTGCAGATCGATCCCACCATCGTCGAGGCGCTGGCCCGCCAGCCGGGCGCGGCGCGGCTCGCACGGCCCTTCTGCGCCCAGGCCGAGGGGGCAGCGCGGGCGCGGATCGACATGCTGGCGGACTGGCTGACCGAGGCGGCGGCCGACGATCCCACCGGCCCCGAGACGATGCGCCTGACCGAGCTGTTGCTGCTCGCCGCCGCCGCCGCGCCCGAGGACAAGGCCGGCGAGCCGGTGGCGGAAGCCGGACAGGTCGATCGATTGCTGCCGGTGGTCGAGCGGCTGCGGCGCGAGCCCGGCAAGCCGATCGCGCTCGAGGAGGCGGCGGCGCTCTGCCATTTGTCGCCCGCTTATTTTTCGCGCCGGTTCAGCGGCGCTTTCGGCATGGGCTTCGCGGACTATGCGCGCGCCTACCGCCTCCACCTCGCGGCGCGGCGGCTGGTGGAGGGCGGGGCGGCGATCTCCGAAATCGCCTACGGCCTGGGTTTCGCCAGCCCTTCGCATTTCACCGCGCGCTTCGGCGAGCGTTTCGGTATGACGCCGCGCGAATATCGCAATGCCGCCCGCAAACGGGGCGGCGCGAGGGGAGGGGATTGATGGCGGCACGCAAGCCGATGCTCGGCTTCAGGAGCCTTTGGAACATTTCGTTCGGCTTCTTCGGCATCCAGATCGCCTTCGCGCTGGAGGGGGCGAACGTCAGCCGCATCTTCCAGACGCTCGGGGCCTCGGTGGACCAGCTTCCGATCCTGTGGATCGCCGCCCCCGCCACCGGCCTGATCGTGCAGCCGATCATCGGCCATTTCAGCGATCGGACATGGGGCAGGCTGGGGCGGCGGCGGCCTTATTTTCTCGCCGGCGCAATCCTTTGCGCGCTCGCCATGGCGGGGATGCCGATCGCGCCCGCGCTCTGGGTCGCCGCCGTGCTGCTGTGGGTGATGGACGCCTGCATCAACATCTCGATGGAGCCGTTCCGCGCCTTCGTCGGCGACATGCTGGACGAGCGGCAGCGCACCCAGGGCTATGCGGTGCAGACCATCTTCATCGGCGCGGGCGCGGTGGCGGCCTCGCTCGCGCCCGCGCTGCTGACCGACATCTTCCATGTCTCCAACGTCGCGCCGGAGGGGATCGTGCCGGCGACGGTGCGCTATTCCTTCTACGGCGGCGCAGCGGCGCTGATCGGGGCGGTGCTGTGGACGGTGCTTTCGACGAAGGAATATTCGCCGGAGCAGATGGCGGCGTTCGGCGAAGGCGCGGACGAGGACGCGCCGCGCCACGCGATCCACGCGCCCTCCGCCCGGCAGGGGGCGGTGTGGCTGGTCGTGGGGCTGATCGTCATCGCGGCGGTGGCGCTGCTCGGGCTCGACAAGCCGCTTTACATCCTGGGCTTCGGGCTGGGGGCGTTCGGGCTGGCGCAGATCGTCAACCGCTGGCGTGTGGCGCAGGGCAAGACGGAGTCGCCGCTCAACCACATTCTCTCCGATCTCGCCTCGATGCCGCCGACGATGCGGCGGCTGGCGCTGATCCAGTTCCTTTCCTGGTTCGGCCTGTTCATCCTGTGGATCTACGCGACGCCGGTGGTGACCCAATATCAGTTCGGCGCGACCGATCCGGCCTCGAAGCTCTACAATGAGGGCGCGAACTGGGTGGGGGTGCTGTTCGCCGTCTATAACGGCGTGGCGGCGCTCTACGCGATGGCGATGCCGGCGATCGCGCGGCGGATCGGGCAGGCGCGGCTGCACGCGATCAATCTGGTGATCGGCGGCGCAGCCTTCGCCTCCTTCGCGCTGATCCGCGATCCGGACTGGCTGCTGGTCTCGATGGTGGGCGTGGGCATGGCCTGGGCCTCGATCCTGACCATCCCTTACGCGATCCTGTGCGGATCGCTCGATCAGACCAAACTCGGCGTCTATATGGGGCTGTTCAACATCTTCATCGTGGCGCCGCAGCTCGTCGTGTCGACGGTGATGGGCTCGCTCGCGGCGCATGTCTATCCGCACGAGCAGGTGATTTCCTTCGTGATCGGCGGCGGCTTCATGGTCGCGGCGGCGCTCTGCACGCTGCGGTTGAAGGCGGTGGCGCGCGGGTGCGAGCCGGTGGCGAAGGTGGTGGCGGCGTAGAGTCCTCCCCATGAGGTGGGGGTGACCCGCCGTTGATAGCTGGGACGCTCGCGCTTCGCGCTCGCTCCCCCTCACCCCGACCCTCTCCCCGCTGGGGAGAGGGAGTCCTCAGCTTCCGATCGTTACCGTCTCGGCCTGCTTCGGATCGGGGAGGGTGAAGCGGAGGGTTTGGCCTTCGCGGTTCGCGGTCAGGGCCTTGCCGTCGAGGCGCACCTTGTTTCCGCCTTGCCAAGCGTGGACCACCACCGCGATCTCGCGCCACCAGGGTTTGTGACTTCCCTCGCGCGGGGCGAAGGCGATGGTGAGGCCGCCGTCCGCCCCTGCCGCGCAGGTGACGCGCTGGCGGAGGTAGCCGCCCTGCTTGTAGGCGAGGCTGTGGCCGTCATCCTCGTAGATCAACCCGGAGCAATCGGGGCCGGGCCAGATGTTCAGCTCCAGCGGACCGTCCGGGGTGTCGGACAGGCTCTGGACCAGCGGCTGCTTCGGGATGATCGCGCCGGCGCGGACGAAGACGGGAAGGGTGTCGAGCTTCGGCGTGAGGGTGAGCGCCGCGTAGGAGCCGAAGGGGGCGTTGTCGATCGTTTCCGGGGCGGCGGGCTTGTCCGTCCAGTAATCATACCAGACGCCCCTGGGCAGGCAGACGCGGTAGTCCTCCGGGGATTCGGGTGTGGGGTTGCCGGCGATCAGCAGATCGCGGCCGAGGGTGAAATCCATGCGCGCGTCGCAGGCCGCGTTCAGCATCTCGGGATAATCGTAGAAGAGCGGGCGCATCATCGGCGCGCCGGTGCGGTGCGCCTCCTCGGCGAGCGCGTAGATATAGGGGATGAGGCGATAGCGCTCCTCGACATAGCGGCGGCGGATCGCCTCCTGTCCGGGGCCGTCCACCCACGGCTCCTGCGGGGGCGAGCCCTTGGTCGAATGATCGCGGAACAGCGGCATGAAGGTCGCGATCTCGAACCAGCGGGTGAGCAGCTCCGCGCTCGGATCGCCGATGAAGCCGCCGACGTCGTTGGCGACATAGGGGAAGCCGCTCATGCCCAGGTCGAGGGTCATGGAGACGGCGAGCGGCAGACCGGCCCAGCGCGAGAAATTGTCGCCGGTCCAGGTTGTCGCGTAGCGCTGGCCGCCGGCGAAGCTGGCCCGCGTCATCACGAAGGGGCGCTCGTCGGGACGGAGCGCGAGCAGGCCTTCGTAGGTGGCGCGGGTATTCTCCATGCCGAAGATGTTGTGGACCTCGGCATGGGCGGCGGTGCGGGTCTTGAAGCCGGATCCCTCGATGCGGTGGACGGTATCGAGCGGCATGGTCTTGCCGGGGCCGTCGAACACCGAAGGCTCGTTCATGTCGTTCCAGAAGCCGGCGACGCCGTCGTCCACGAATTTCCTGTAGAGCGAGCCCCACCAGCGGCGGCTTTCCGCGCGGGTGAAATCGGGGAAGACGGAGGGGCCGGGCCAGACCGTGCCGACGAACACGCTGCCGTCCGGATTGTGGACGAACTCGTCGCCCGCCATGCCGCTGTCGTAGGGCGCATAGCCCTGGTTGGGCGCATCGGCGATGTGAAGATCGGTGATGGTGACGAGCTTCACCCCCTTCGCGCCGATGTCGGAGACGAGCTTGCCGAGATCGGGGAAGGTTTCGGGATTGGTGGTGAAGGGGCGGTTGCGGTCCTGGTAGTCGATATCGAGCCAGACCACGTCGAGGGGGAACTTGTCCGCGCGGAAGTGATCGACCAGCTTCCGCACCGCGTCCGCCGACATGTAGCTGTAGCGGGACTGCTGATAGCCGAACGCCCATTTGGGCGGCATCGGCGGCTTGCCGGTGAGGTCCGCATAGCGCTGGACGACGCGGGAGGGCGTGGCCCCGGCGATGATGTAATAATCGATCGGCCCGCCGTCCGCCCCGATGGCGAGCGTGTCCGGGTGGCGGTGGCCGAAATCGAACCAGCTCCGGTACGTGTCGTCGAGCAGCAGGCCGTAGGCGCCGCCCGGGCCGCCGGCGGAGAGGAAGAAGGGGATGGACTGGTAATTGGGATCGCTCGTCTCGTCGACGGCGGCGTCGGTGTTCCAGAGCGTGAAGGAGCGGCCGCGTCGATCGAGCGGGCCGGTCTTGTCACCGAGGCCGAAGAAATGCTCGCCGTCGGCGATGGTCTTGCGGAGCGTGAAGGCCGGGCCCTGCGTCTCCAGCGGATCGGCGGGCCTGTCGGCGGAGATGACCCGGCCCTGGGCATCGGTGACGGTGACGGCGAGCGTCTTGCGATCGACGCGGACGGCGAGGGCGGGGGTGCGGAAGCCGGCGCTGGCCGCGTCCGAAATATCGGCGACGGGGACGCGCGCGGTGCGCATGGCGGGGAGCACGGCCCAGGAGGCGTCCTCCGGCAGCGCGCCCGCAGGCGCGACGCGGACCCGGACGATATCGTCCGCGATGGCGTCGACGCGGAGCAGCGTCGCGCCGTGGCGGAGCTCGATCCCGGTCATCGCCGGGCGCGGCGCGGCGAGGGCCGGCGCGGCGGCGAGCGCCGCCCCGAGCGCGGCCATCGAACCGCAGGCGAATCGAAATCCCATCGCTTACCCTCCCGCTCGGCGGATCGGATGTCCGCGTGTCGTGCCGTTCTAGGCGGGGGAGGAGAGGTGCGCAATCGTTTGCATAAGGGCGAGGAGAGATAGCCAAATGGGATAATCGGTCTTGACATCGAGGGGCAAATGTGGAACAAGGCGCGGACTCGCGGATCGAGTCCGGCTTGAACGCTGCGGCGCGGAGCAGGGTCCGTTCGGCGATCCCGGTGGGTGCACCAGCCCTTTCCGGGGATGATCGTTTCGATCCTTGTCGCTGGAGGAATTGGACAATCCTCGCTGAAGGGAAGCTCAGGGATTGGGCCGATATACGCGCTGCGGAGGGTGATACCCTCCACCACCGCCTTCGGCGGCGGTCCCCCTCCCCCTGCGGGGAGGATTGCGACGGGAGGCTGAAGCGGCAGCGTCATGCCGTTCCGGGCGGAACCCATGTAAATGTCTGACGTTCCCGGGAACGGAGAACGCTCGTCCGAACGGGTGAAGGGGGTGGCTTTTGCATCAGGCGGGATCGACGGGCGCAGCGAGGATCGGCCGGGCGGCGGGCCTGAGCCTGATCGCTCTGGCGCTCGCCTGCCTCGCCGCGCCGCTCGCCGCCCAGCCGCGGGGGCAGAGCGATAAGGAGCCGGCGCAGGCGGTCGATCCCGCCACCGATCCTTCATTCGACGCCGCGCTGCCGCCGCTCGCAAACCTCCAGCCGCCGCCCGCGACCGAGCCGAGCCCCGCACCGCTCGCCCCCGCCGCGACGACGCCCGCGCCCGGGACGGCGCAGCCGGCGGCGGAACAGCCCGCCGCGCCGGCGCTGACGCCGGACAGCGCGCTTGCCCAGCCGCTCCAGCCGCTCGCCACCTTCAACCCCAACCCGAACACGGCCAACGCCAAGGCCCCGACCACCGCGACGACGCGCATCCGTTACACGGTGAAGGTGGAGGGGCTCGACAAGGTGGGGCTGACCGGCGAGTTCCGCGATCATTCGGCGCTGGTGAAGGACGGCAAGAAGGCGGCGAACACCGCGCAGGTGACGGCGCGGGCGGAGGAGGACGTGCAGCTCGCCGAGCGCATCCTGCGATCGGAGGGCTATTATGACGGGGTGGCATCCTACACCGTCGCGCCGGTTCCGGGCGAGAAGGGGCTGTATGTCGCCACGATCAGCGCGACGCCGGGGCCGCGCTACGATCTCGGCACAATCGCGATCACCGGCTCGCCACCCGCGCCGACGCGGCTCGCGCGCGAGGCGCTGCCGCTCAAGACCGGGGAACCGATCCGCGCCGTGAAGGTGGAGGCGGGGGAGGCGCTGGTCGCGCTCAAGCTGCCGGAGGAAGGCTATCCTTTCGCCAAGCTCGGCGATCGCGACATCCTGCTCGACAGCGACACCCACACCGGAGATTATACCCTGCCGCTCACCGCCGGGCCGAAATCCAGCTTCGGCGGGCTCCGCACCCAGGGCGACAAGGTGTTCGGGCTGAAGCATCTGGAGGTCTTCCCCCGCTTCAAGCCCGGCCAGCTTTACGACAGCCGCGAGGTGGACGACCTGAGGCAGGCGCTGGTCGCGACCAGCCTGTTCTCGACCGTGGCGGTGGAGCCGGTGGATACGGGCAGGCAGGCGCCGGACGGCACCGAGATCGTCGACCTGATGGTGACGCAGCAGAAGGGGCCGTGGCACAGCCTGTCCGGCTCGCTCGGCTACGGCACGGGCGAGGGGATCAAGGCGACCGGCACCTGGACCGACCGCAACATGTTCCCGCCCGAAGGCGCGCTTTCCGGCACGATCATAGCCGGCACCCGCCAGCAGGGCGCGAGCGGCTCGTTCCGCCGCAGCAACGCCGGGCAGCGCGACAAGACATTCCAGGTGTCGCTTTCGGCCAACCGATCGGACCTCGACGCCTATAACGCCAACACGCTCGACCTGCTGGTCAACTGGTCCCGCCAGTCGACGCCGATCTGGCAGAAGACATGGACCTACAGCTACGGCGTCGAGATCGTCGGCACCAACGAGAAGGGCGCGGCGCTCACCCCTACCGGCGAGCGGCCGCGGCGCAACTATCTGATCGGCGCGCTGCCGGTGCAGGTGGAGTATGACCGCTCCAACGACCTGCTCAACCCGACCAAAGGCTTCCGTCTGCTGGCGCGGGTGAGCCCGGAAGCCTCGCTGCACGGATCGGTCCACCCCTATGTCCGCGCGACAGGGCAGGCGACCGCCTATTTCCCGCTGAGTGACAGCTTCGTGCTGGCGGGCCGCGCGCTGGTCAGCTCGATCGTCGGCGTCTCCTCGGTGGAGGAGATCGCGCCGTCACGGCGGGTCTATTCGGGCGGCGGCGGATCGGTGCGCGGATACGGCTATCAGGATATCGGCCCCAAGGACGCGCAGCACCATCCGATCGGCGGCCTCACCTCCACCGAGTTCGCGATCGAGGGACGCTACCGCTTCGGCAATTTCGGCATCGTGCCGTTCATCGACGCGGGCCGGGTGGGGGAAAGCTCGACGCCCGGCATCTCCCACCTGCGCTACGGCGCAGGCATCGGCGCGCGCTACTACACCAATTTCGGGCCGCTGCGGCTCGACATCGCCACGCCGCTCAACCGGCAACCGGGCGATTCCCGGATCGCGGTCTATATCTCGATCGGACAGGCCTTCTGATGGCCGAGGAGGAGGAAACCCCGCCGCCGCCCATCTCCGAGACGGTGGTGGTGCGCCGCGAACGGCCGCTGTGGGCGCGGATCGCGGGCTGGATCGGCATCGTCCTCGTGGTGCTGGTGGTGCTGCTGGCGGCGCTGATCGTGGGGCTCAACACCGGGCCGGGCAAGCGCTTCATCGCCCACGAACTCGCCGGCTACAACACCGCGTCCGGCATCAACGTGCGCGTCCACGACATCGAGGGGTCGATCTACGGGCATATGATCCTGCACGGCGTTGAGGTGCGGGACACGAAAGGCGTGTTCCTGACCGCGCCGACCCTGGACATCGACTGGCGGCCCTTCGCCTATCTCCATTCGAAGATCGACCTCAAATCGGTGCAGGCGCCGCTCGTCACCTTGCTGCGCAAGCCCGCGTTGAAGCCGGTGCCGAGCCAGCCCAACCAGCCGATCCTGCCCAATATCGACCTGACCCTAGGCAGGCTGAGGGTCGACCGTTTCGTGATCGAGCCGCCGGTGACGGGCAAGCGCCACCTGCTGAAGCTGGCGGGCGGGGCTCAGATCGCCGACCGGCGCGCGCAGATTGCTTTGGACGCGGCGGCGCTGACCGGGCCGGGCATCGCCGGGGGCGACCGGCTGCACCTGCGGCTGGATGCGGTTCCCGAGGCCGACCGGCTGATGGTGGACCTCAAGCTCGATGCGCCCACGGGCGGCGTGGTCGACAGCTATATGAAGCTCGGCAAGCCGCTCAGTCTCCGCGTCGCCGGGCATGGCGACTGGCGGGCCTGGCAGGGCCGGGCGATGGGAACGCTGGGCGGGCAGGCGCTGGTCAATATCGCGCTCACGGGCCGCAACGGGACGTTTCATGCGGCCGGCGGCGTCAACCCCGGCCTGCTGTTCAAGGGGTCGGCGGCGCGGCTGACCCAGCCCTTCCTGCGCATCGACGCCACCGCGACGCTCAACCAGCGCCGCGCCGACACGCATATCCTCGCGCGATCGGACGCGCTGGCGGTGGAGGCGAAGGGGCTGCTTGATTTCGCCAACAGCAGCTTCGGCGATTTCCGGATGCAGGCGAAGCTGCTCACCCCCGGCACGATCGCCAAGAATCTGAAAGGCCGGAACATCGCCTTCGCGGCGGTGCTCGACGGGCCGATGGCGCGGCCGACCGTCGCCTATCGCCTGACCGCCGACGCGATCGCCTTCGGGGCGACCGGCGTGGAGGGGCTGGTCGCCCAGGGCAAGGCGATGGTGAACGCGGACAAGATCCTGGTGCCCGTCCACGCCACGGTGCGGCGCGTCACCGGGGTCAACGCCTCTATCGGCGGGCTCGTCACCAATCTGCGCCTCGACGGCACCTTCGCTTATTCCAAGGGGCAGATCTTCTCCGACGACCTGCATCTGCGATCCGACCGGATCGATGCGACCGCGCTGGTGCTCGCCGATCTCAAGACCGGCACCTACACCGGCGCGCTGAAAGGGCGGGTGAACGACTATCTCGTCAATGGCCTCGGGCGGATCAACCTCACCACCGACGCGCATCTGGTGACGGCGAAGAGCGGCGGCTTCGGCATCAAAGGGCGGGTGCGGATCGTCACCCGCAAGATCACCAACTCGGCGATCGCGGGCCAGCTCGGCGGCAACGCCGTCATCACCGCCGACATCGCCTATGACCCCAAAGGCGAGGCGAGCGCGACCAACATCCGCCTCACCGCCCCCGATTTCCGTATCACCGGCGGGAGCGCGACCTATCGGCCCTCGGACGGCGCGTTCAGGCTGACCGCCAACGCCTGGTCGCGCAGCTACGGGCCGATCGCGGTGATCGGATCGGGCACGGCGGCCCGGCCGAAAGTGATGCTGAAGGCGGCGCATCCCGGCGTCGGCATCGGCCTCGTCAATCTGGAAGCGACCCTGACGGGCAGCGCGGCGGGCTATGAGGTTCACGCCAAGGGCGGCTCCAATTACGGGCCGTTCACCGCCGACCTGCTGATCCGTTCGGGCAAGGGGCCGCTCGCGGTCGACATACGCGAGCTGGTTATCGCCGGCATCACGGCGAGGGGGAGCATCGTCAAGACGGCGGCCGGGCCGTTCGCGGGGACGCTGGCGATCAGCGGATCGGGGCTGCACGGCGACGTGCGACTCGCGGCGGCGGGCAAGGTGCAAAGAGCGGACCTGAACATCACCGCAAACGGCGCACGGCTGCCCGGCAATCCGCCGATCACGATCGGCAAGGGGCTGGTGCGCGCGAGCGTGCTGCTGCTGCCGCAGGGGCCCTCCGTCAACGGATCGGCGGCGCTGGTGGACGTCAGGCGCGGCACGGTGCTGATCCGCTCGGCCCGCGCGCGGATCGAATATGCCGCCGGGCGCGGGCGGGTGGCGCTGACCGCGGCCGGATCGAGCGGCGTGCCGTTCGACATCGCGGCGCAGGCAGCGATCACGCCGGACCGCATCCTCGCCAACATCAAGGGCTCGGCCAACACCATCCCCTTCCATCTCGCCCAGCCGGCGGTCGTGACCAGGGCGGGCGGCGACTATGTGCTCGCGCCCGCCACGCTGGTGCTGCCGCAGGGCACCATCCAGCTCTCCGGCCGCTACGGCGCGCAAACCCAGTTCCATGCCAAGCTGAACGGGGTCGATCTCTCGATCACCCAGGCCTTCGCGCCGATGCTGGGGCTGGGCGGCAAGGCGACCGGCACGATCGATCTGGCGATGGCGGGCGGGGCGACCGTGCCCACCGCGCGGGCGCGGATCGACATTAACGGCTTCACCCGCACCGGCGCGATGGTGGTTTCCGAGCCCGTCAATGTGGCGACGCTGCTCACTCTCTCGCCCGCGGGCGCGGAGGCGCGGGCGCTGATCCAGCGCGGCGGAACGACGATCGGGCGCCTCCAGGCCCGGCTCGCGCCGATCCCCGGCGGATCGGGAAGCTGGATGAGCCGGCTGATGGCGGCCCCGCTTTCCGGCGGCATCCGCTATAACGGCCCGGCCGACGTGCTGTGGACCCTGACCGGCATCGCCAAGCAGACGCTTTCCGGCCCGATCGCGGTGGGGGCGGACTTCTCCGGCCGGCTCGACAATCCGACGCTGAACGGCGTGATCCGCGCCAACCAGCTCCGCTACGAGAACGCCACCTACGGCACCACGATCACCAATATCGCGATCGACGGGCGCTTCACCCAATCCCAATTCCAGATCAATCGCTTCACCGGCAAGGCGGGCGACGGCACGATCTCGGCCAAGGGATCGGTGGATTTCGCGGCGGCGAGCGGCTTCCCGATCGACCTGACCGCCACCTTCGATCACGCCCAGCTCGCCCATTCGGACGCGCTCGGCGCGACGGTGACGGGCACGCTCGCCATCACCAACAGCAAGGCGGCGGGCGGGCTGATCAAGGGCGACCTGCGCGTGCCCGAGGCGCGCTACCAGATCACGCGAGAGGGCGCCGCCGACATTCCGGACCTGACCGGCGTGCGCCGCAAGGGCGCGCCTCCGCCCAAGCCGACGCCGCCCGGCCCCGCGCCGAGCAACTGGAAGCTCGATATCCATCTGCGCGCCGACAACCAGATCTTCGTATCCGGCATGGGGCTGGAATCCGAGTGGCGCACCAACATGCACGTCACCGGCACGACCAGCCATCCGCAGGTGGTCGGCAGGCTCGAGGTGGTGCGCGGCAGCTACAGCTTCGCGGGGCGGCGGCTCACCCTGTCCGACGCCAGCACGGTGACGTTCAACGGGCCGCTGACCACGCCCGAGCTCAACATCACCGCGACGACCACGGTGCAGGACGTCGATGTCGGCCTCAGCATCACCGGCAGCGCGCAGAAGCCGCAGATCAGCTTCACCTCGACGCCGAGCCTGCCGCAGGACGAGATATTGTCGCGGCTGCTGTTCGGCGGCCCGGCCTCCTCGCTGTCGGCGACGCAGGCGCTTCAGCTCGCCGCTGCGCTCAACTCGCTGCGCGGCTCGGGCGGCGGGCTGAACCCGCTCGGCAAGATCAGGAGCGCGACGGGGCTCGATCGCCTGCAGGTGCTGGGCGCGGACCAGACCACCGGGCGCGGCACCGCGCTGGAGGCGGGCAAATATATCTCCAACCGCATCTATGTGGAGGTGATCACCGACGCCAAGGGCTTCACCCAGACCCAGCTCACCATCGCGCTTTCCAAGGCGCTCAGCATATTGAGCCAGGCGGGCGGGGTGACGGGGCCGTCCGTGTCGCTCAAATATTCGAAGCAATATTGAGGACGACGTAACGCGGAATCGTCATTGCTTCGCGCTCCTCGCAATGACGAGGGCAGGCTCAATGACTGTCCTTGCCACCTACCCCTCGCGCGAACCGCCTCCCCCAAGGGAAAAGGGATTTGCGCTTGCTGATAGCGCCTGCTTTCCGCCAGAGAGGAGGGCGCAAGGGGAGATCGCGTGGCCATTCTCGTCACCGGCGCGGCCGGGTTCATCGGATCGCATCTCTGCCGTCGCCTGATCGCGCGCGGCGAGCGGGTGATCGGGGTCGACTGCCTCACCCCCTTCAATCCCATCGAGCTCAAGCGCGCCCGCCTCGCCGCGATTGCCGCCGAGCCGGGCGCGGGCGATCGCTTCGCCTTCCATGAGATCGACTTCGCCGACGCGGCGGCGCTGGCGGGCGCGACCGCGGGGGAGGGATTGACCCGGATCGTGCATCTCGGCGCGCAGGCGGGGGTGCGCTACTCGATCGAAAATCCGCACGCTTATGCCCACTCCAACCTGGTGGGCCACCTCAACATCCTCGAGCTGGCGCGCTCGGCTGAGGTGGAGCATCTGGTCTACGCCTCCTCCTCCTCGGTCTACGGGACCAGCCCCGATCTGCCCTTCCGGGTGGAGGCGCGGGTGGATTTTCCGATCTCGCTCTACGCCGCGACCAAGAAGGCCGACGAGCTGATGAGCGAGGCTTACGCCCATCTATACCGCATTCCGCAAACCGGGCTGCGCTTCTTCACCGTCTACGGCCCCTGGGGCCGGCCGGACATGGCGGTGTGGGGTTTCACCGCGAAAATCCTCGCGGGCGAGCCGATCGAGGTTTTCAACGGCGGCCGGATGCGGCGCGACTTCACCTATATCGACGACATCATCGCCGGGGTATTGGCCGTGCTCGATCATCCCCCGGCGGACGACGGCATGGAGAAGGCGGGCGGCAGCCGGAGCCCGCACGCGCTCTACAATATCGGCAACAACCGCGCGGAGGAGCTGGAGTGGCTGATCGCGCTGATCGAACAGGCGTGCGGCCGCGAAGCGATCCGCATCGAAAAGCCCATGCAGCCCGGCGACGTGCCCGCCACCTACGCCGACATCAGCGCGATCGAGCGTGACCTCGGCTATCAACCGACTATCCCGATCGACGTGGGCATCCCGCGTTTCGTCGAATGGTATCGCGGCTATGTTTCGGCCGGGCAGAGTCCGCCGGGCAACACCACCAGAGATTGAGTCCCACTGCGGGTCCGGACTCCAGATGTTGCGTCGAGCTGTGGGTAACTTGGCCGGGCTCAAGGGCGACTCGCCGGAATCCCTGATCTTTTCTGCTTGACCCGGAGTCCACCCGGACTCACCTTGGCCGCCCTTTGGGAAGCGGCGAGGGAGCGTTATGGGGCAGTTGGGGCTGGCGATGCGGACGGCGACGGAGCAGGCGCGGGCGGCCGCGGGCGCGTTGCCGCTCGATCAGATTCTGCGCGACGATTGCGTGCGCGCGATGGCGGCGTTGCCCGACAAGTCGATAGACTGCATCTTCGCCGATCCGCCCTACAATCTCCAACTCGGCGGCGATCTCTACCGGCCCGACGGCAGCCAAGTCGACGCGGTGGACGATGATTGGGACAAGTTCGACAGCTACGAAGCCTATGACCGCTTCACCCGCGCCTGGCTACGCGAGGCCCGCCGCATCCTCAAGGACGACGGGACTTTGTGGGTGATCGGCAGCTACCACAATATCTTCCGGGTCGGCTCTGCCGTGCAGGATGAAGGATACTGGATCCTGAACGACATCGTGTGGCGCAAGGCGAACCCGATGCCCAATTTCAAGGGCACCCGCTTCACCAACGCGCATGAAACCCTGATCTGGGCGGCCAAATCCGAAAGCGCGCGCTACACCTTCAATTACAGCGCGATGAAGCAGTTGAACGACGAACTTCAGATGCGGTCCGATTGGAGCTTCCCGATCTGCTCCGGCGCGGAACGGTTGAAAGACGAGAGCGGAGCCAAGGCGCACCCGACGCAGAAGCCCGAGGCCTTGCTCTATCGCGTGCTCTTGGCGACGACGAAGAAAGGCGACGTGGTGCTCGATCCCTTCTTCGGCACCGGCACCACCGGCGCGGTGGCGAAGCGGCTGGGGCGGCGCTGGATCGGCATCGAGCGCGAGCCGCGCTACATCCGCGTCGCGCGCGAGCGGATCGCCGCGGCGCTGCCGCTGGATGAAAGCGCGATGACGGTGATGCCCTCGAAGCGCGCCGCGCCGCGCGTGCCGTTCGGCGCGCTGGTGGAAGCCGGGCTGATCCCGCCCGGGGCCGAGCTGACCGACGCGCGCCGCCGCTGGCGGGCGCGGGTGCGGGCGGACAGCTCGCTGGGCGCGGACGGGAAATCGGGCTCGATCCACAAGCTCGGCGCGGAATTGCAGGGCGCGCCTTCGTGCAACGGCTGGACCTTCTGGCATATCGAGCGCGAGGCCGGTCGACTGGAGCCGATCGACGCGCTGCGCCAGGAGTGGCTGGCGGCGCAGGCCCCCGCATGATCCCGGCCGAGCTGGCGCGGCGGGGAGCCTCCGCCCGGCTTTACCTGCGCCCCACCGGCTTCGTCGACTCGCCCTTCGGCTATGACGGGCAGACGATGCGGCTGGCGGGCGGGCTCGCCTGGTTCGCGATGATCGAGGCGATCGCCGCCGATGAAGGCGGCCGCATCGAGCAATCGCTCGTGCCGGTCGAGCGGATCGAGGATTTCGTCGCCAGCCTGCCCGATCCGCACCATCAGCGGGCGCGCCGCACGCTCGACAATTTGACCGCGCCGCGTGGCCCGCTCCGCCTCGGAGAGCGCGTCGTCCGGCTCGATCAGCCGCAGGCGATGGGCGTGCTGAACATGACGCCGGACAGCTTCTCCGAAAGAGGCGGCGTGTCGGAGCCGGAGGAGGCGGCCGCGCGCGCGGTGGGCATGGCGGAAGCCGGGGCGGCGATCGTCGACATCGGCGGGGAATCCACCCGGCCGGGCGCGAAGCCGGTGTGGGAGGGGGACGAGATCGCCCGCGTGCTGCCGGTGATCGAGCGGCTCAAGGGCACGGGCCTCGCGCTCTCGATCGATACGCGCAAGGCGGCGGTGATGCGCGCCGCGCTGGCGGCGGGCGCGCATATGGTGAATGACGTCTCCGCGCTGCTGCACGACGAGGAGAGCCTGCGCGTGGCGCGCGAGGGGGATTTCCCGATCATACTGATGCACCATCGGGGCGAGCCCGAGACGATGCAGCAGGATCCGCGCTACCGCGACGCGTTGCTCGACGTGTATGACTGGCTGGAGGAGCGGATCGAGGCGGTGGTGGCCGCCGGCGTGGCCCGTGAGCGGCTGCTGATCGATCCCGGCATCGGCTTCGGCAAGACGCTGCGTCACAACCTCGCGATCCTGAACGGATTGGCGCTGTTCCACGGCCTCGGCCTGCCGATCGTGCTGGGGGCGAGCCGCAAGCGGATGGTGGGCGCGCTATCCGGCGAAGCGCCGGTGGAGAAAAGGCTAGGCGGCTCGCTCGGCCTCGCGCTCGCCGGCGCGACGCAGGGCGTGCAACTGCTGCGGGTCCATGACGTCTATGAGACGGTGCAGGGCCTGCGCGTCTGGCGAGGCCTGCGCGACGAGGCGCTGACGCCGGGATAGGGGAGGCGCCGCCGCTTGGCTAAGCATGATCGCCGGCCACCTGCTCCTCTTCGCGCGCGGTGCGGCGGAGCAGGGCCGGGACGGTCAATCCCTGCACGAAGATCGAGAAGGCGACCACCGCGAAGGCGACGCTGATGAGCGCGCCCCGCTCCGGCACCGCGGGCGCCGCGAGCGCCAGGGCGAGGCCGAGCGCGCCGCGCAGCCCGCCCCAGAACAGGATGTGCCGGGTCAGCGGATCGATCGCGAGGCGGCTGCGGGCAAACAGAGCGCTGATCGGATAGACCGCCGCCGCGCGCCCGGCGAGCACCAGCACGATGCCGATCGCCGCCGGCCAGACATAATCGAGCAGCCGCTGGTCCGCCTCGCGGCTGCCGATCAGCAGGAACACCACCGAATTGGCGAGGAAGGCGGCGAAATCCCAGAAGCGCAGCGTCGATTCGCGGCCGCGTTCGGTCAGCCAGCCCCGTATGTCCCAATTGCCGACCAGCATCCCGGCGGCGAGCGTGGCCAGCACGCCCGAGACATGCAGCCACTCGGCCACGACGAAGGAACCGTAGGCGGCGAGCATGGTGAGGGTGAGCTCGACGAGATGATCATCCGATCGGCCCGCCACCAGCAGCAGCGCGCCGGCCACGATCAACCCGGTCAGCACGCCGCCCGCGACCGTGGTCAGCAGCGCCCAGCCGATCGCGAGGGGGCCGGTCGCGTGGCCCGCGATCGCGGCCGTGCACAGGGCGAACAGCACGGCGGCCGCGCCGTCGTTCACCAGGCTTTCCGATTCCATCACGAAGCGCAGCCTCTTGTCGGCCCGCTGCTCCTTCATCGTCGCGATCACCGAGACGGGATCGGTGGCGGCGATCAGCGATCCGAACAGGGCGGAAGCGGGCCAGCCCCAACCCGCCAGCCAGTGCATCCCGGCCGCCACCACGGCGGCCGAAAGCAGAGTGCCAACAAAAGCGAGGCTCAGCACCAGCGGGGATTCGCGGCAGAACTCCCGCCAATCCAGATGCAGCGCGGCCTCGAAGATCAGCGGCGGGAGCAGCACGGTGAAGATCAGATCGGGGGTCAGCTCCAGCCGGCTGTGATAGCCCGCAACGCTGAGCCCGATGCCGGCGAGCACCAGCCCCACCGCATAGGGAAAGCCGATCCGCCGCGTGATGATCGCCACCAGGCAGGCAATGAACAGCAGCAGCCCGAGCGTGACGGTGTCGACATTCGCCATCGTTTCTTGGTGCCGCTGCCGTGAGAGGCTGGCAAGGGACCGTTTAGAGGCTCAACAGTGGCGAGCGGCGAGAAGCGACCTATCGCCTGTCCACCGCATCTTTCGCGAAGAAGATGGCGAGCATTACGGTGGCGATCAGCGCCTGTCCGAACGCCTGCCATCCCGCCCCATCGAGGCCGATCCACAACAGCAGCAGCGGCAGCGCGGGATAGAGGGCGAGATTCGTCACCAGCGTCACCATCATCGATCGCTGCGGGCGGCCGAGCGCCGTCAGCCCCGCCGACAAGGGCGAGGCGAACAGGTTGGCGGCGCGCGCGAATGTCACCAGCGCCAGCAGCGCCGCGCCGCCGGTGAAGCTCTTGCCGCCGATCAGCGGCAGCACGAACTTGCCGCCGAAGGTCAGCACCAGCACGAACGGCGTCGCCACCGCGAGCGCGAGCATGCCGCTGCGCCACACCGTCTTGCGCAAGAGATCGAGCCTGCGCTTGGCGACCTGCTCGACCAGGACGGAATAGCTCGCCTGGGCGAGGAGCAGCGCGGGCTGCTGGAACAAGGTCGTCGCGCGCAGGGCCAGCGAATAGAGCCCCGCCGCCGCCGGGCCGAGAATCCAGCCGACCGTCAGCGGCGCGAGATTGGGGGCGAGATCGCGCAAGGTCAGATCGAAATTGGTGAGCAGGATGAAGGAGCCGAAGCCCTTGATCCGGCGGAGCAGCCCGCGCCACCGGCCGATCAGCGGCTCGCTTCCTGCGATCTTGCGCCAGGCGACGAGCCCGAAGCCCCACATCGCCACGCTCTCCGCCACCAGCGAGATCAGCCAGACTATCAGGAACCCGTCCAGCCCCGCGCCCAGCGCCCACATCAGGAGCGTGCCGACGAGGCGGATGATCGGGTTCACCGTCTGCTGCACGCCAATCAGATCGAAGCGCCCGGCGATCTGGAGCAGGCCTTGCGGAGTGGCGCGCACGCTCGAGAAGACGGCGATGCAATAAACGGGCGCGATCCGCATCGCGTCCGCCGACCAGCCGAGGCGCGGGCCGACGAAGGGGATGGCGGCGAGCGCCACGAGGAAGGCGAGCACCCCGCAGGCGAGCTCGATCAGCGCCATGAAACGCGCGATCTGGGCGAGTTCGGCGCGGTCACCTGCCTCCAGCGCGATGGTGCCGTAGCGCACCATGCCGTGAAAGCCTGAAAAGGCGACCACGCTTCCGACCAGCGTGGTGTAGCCGGTGAGCAGGATCAGCACGCCATAATCATGCGCGCCGAGCGTGCGGGCGACGATCACCACATAGACGAGGCTCATCACCCCCGCCGCCGCCTTGCCGCCGATCAGATGCGCAAGATTGGCGAGCACGCGCCTGAGTCCGCTCACGCGGGGCGGGGCGGAAGGCTCGGCGAGCTCGGGCGCGGGCGAGGACATCGCGCGGTGCTTAGAGGGGGATGTGCCGTTTTGGAATCGTCATTGCGAGAAGCGCGGCGACACAATCAGCCCCGGACTGGATTGCTTCGCTGCGCTCGCAATGACGGATAGCCCCAGACAGATCACGTTTCTGCGATGGGAAGGCGCGCCTCTCGCGCGAAACCCGATGCTCGGCTAAGGCGCGCGCGATGAAGATCGGTTTCCTGTTCAACCATGATCAGATCCACCAGGTCGCGCACGCGCTGCCGATCGCGCTCGCTATGCGCCGGTACGCGCCCGAGGCGGAAATCCTGGTGCTGACCAGCAATTCGCGCCTCACCGCCGAGGTGGAGCGGATTATGGCCGAGCAGGGGACGCGCGTGCCGATCGAGGAGATTGGCCTGCGCCGGCCGCTCACTCGCTTCGCCGCGCGTCATCTGGAGGCGCTGTTCCCGGCGACCAAGTTGGCGCTTTACGGCGACAATCTGGAGCTGTTCCGATCCTTCGACGCGCTGGTGGTGGCGGAGAAGACCTCGCTGCTGCTCAAGACCCGCTACGGCCTCGATCATCTGCGCATTATCCATACTCGCCACGGCGCGGGCGATCGCGCGATCGGCTTCGACAGGGCGAGCGCGGGCTTCGATCAGGTGCTCGTTTCCGGCCCCAAGGTGCGCGAGCGGCTGATCGGGGAGGCAGGCGTCGATCCGGCGAAGATCGCGATGGTGGGCTATCCCAAGTTCGATCTCGCGCCCTCCGAGCGGCCGCGCCTGCCGATCCAGGCGAACGGGCGGCCGACGGTGCTCTACAATCCGCATCCCTCGCCGCATCTTTCCTCCTGGTATGCCGAAGGGCAGGCGGTGCTCGATTTCTTCCGGCGGAGCGATCGCTTCAATCTGATCTTCGCGCCGCACGTCATGCTGTTCCACCGCAAGTTCGTGGCGACGATCGACCGGTTCCGGATCGATCGGCCGGGGCGCGTGCCGCCCGCCGTGCTCGCCGCGCCCAACATCCATGTCGACTTGGGCTCGCGGGCCTCGACCGACATGACCTACACGCTCGCCGCCGACATCTATCTCGGCGACGTCTCCAGCCAGATCTACGAGTTCCTCTATCGCCCGCGCCCTTGCATTTTTCTCGACGCGCACCAGACGGAGTGGCGGGGCGATCCCAACTACGCGCACTGGCAGGCGGGCGAGGTGATCCGATCGGCCGCCGAACTCGGCCCCGCGCTCGATCGCGCGCTCGCCTATCCCAATCGCTATCGCGACGTGCAGGAGCGACTGTTCGCGCAGAGCTTCGATCTGTCGGTCGAGCCCTCCTCCGATCGCGCTGCCCGTGCGATCCTTGAGAAACTGAGCTGAGTGATGCCCATCGCCAAGGACATATGGCGGCCGCTGATCGTCGAGGCGTCCGCCGAGGTGGTCCTTCGGGCGGGCGGCATCGAGGGCTTCCGCCGCCATTGGCTGCCGGAGATGCCGCGCTTCCGCTTCCTCGCCGATCCTTTCGGACTTTGGCGCGACGGACGGCTGCATGTGTTCGTGGAAACCTACGATTACCGCACCCGCCACGGGACGATCGAGTGCCTGCTCTATAATGCGGGGTTCGCGCTGTTGGAGCGCCGCGAGGTGCTGCGCGAGCCCTGGCATCTCTCTTACCCGCTCGTGTTCGAGGCCGAGGGCGCAACATGGATGCTGCCGGAGGCGAGCCGTTCGGGCGCGTTGAGGCTTTACCGCGCTGTCGAGTTCCCCTGGCGCTGGGAGCGGGCGGGAAGAATCGCGCTCGATCATGTCGCGGTGGACGCCACGCTCTTCTTCCACGAAGGGCTGTGGTGGCTGTTCTACGCTTCGGCGGACGCTAAGGAGGACAAGACCGGCGCGCTGTTCGCCGCCTGGGCCGAGCGGCTGGCCGGCCCCTGGCGTCCGCATCCCGCCAATCCGGTGCGGCGTGGCTTCGCCGATACCCGGCCGGGGGGGCGCGTGGTGACGGTCGACGGTGCGCCCGTGCTGCCGGTGCAGGATTGCACCCGCACCTATGGCGGCGCGATCCGGCCGCTTCGGATTACGGCCTTCACCCCCGATCGCTTCGAAGCGGAGGCGGGGGAGGCGATCCGCCCGCCCGCCGCCTTCGCGCCCTACACGCAAGGTCTGCATACCCTTTCCGCGGCGGGTGACGTGACGCTGGTGGATGTGAAATGCACCGATGCCTCATGGCGCAGCATCGCGATGCAGGTGGGGCGGCTATTCAGGTAACTACAAAGCTCGTCATTGCGAGCGTAGCGAAGCAATCCAGGTGGGGGCCGCTGGATTGCTTCGTCGCTGCGCTCCTCGCAATGAGGATCCGGTTCAAAATCCCCGCATCCGCTCCACAATCGCGAGGCCGGTCGCCTCGAAACGCTCCGGGCCGAAATGGTCGAGCACCGTGGCGCGCGCGGCCTGGCCCATGGCGGCGAGGCGTTCGGGCGAAGTCAGCAGATCGACGAGCGCATCGGCGAGGGCCTGAGGCGCTTGCGGCGGGACCAGCATGCCGGTTTCGCCCTCGCGGATCGAGTTGGGAAGTTCGCCCACCGCGCTCGCCACCAGCGGCAGGCCCGCCTGCATCGCCTCGTGGGCGGCGACGCACAGCCCTTCGGAACGCGAGGGCTGTGCATAAAGGTGCAGACCTGCGAGGAAGCCGCGGGAATCCGTCGTATAGCCTGCGAAGCGCAGGGTGGTGACGCCGGCGCGACGGGCCTGCTCGCGCAAGGCTTCGCACTCCGCGCCGTCTCCGGCGATCGTCACCTCGTAAGGCGGCAGGTCGGCGGGCAGACGGCGCAGCGCCTCGACCAGCATGTCATAGCCCTTCACGCGATGCAGGCGGCCGAGGCTGCCGATGCGGATCAGCTCGCCCTGTCGCCACGGCGCGGCTTGCGGTGCGGAAGGATCGGCGCGGAAGATCGACCATTGCACCAGTCGCTCGCGCGGCACGCCCAGTCGCTCGGCGGTGAGCCGCGTCACCGTCTCCGAATCCCCCACCCACAGGCGCGAGAGGCGCTGGCGCGCGCGCAGCAGGCGGCGATTGCCGGGCTTGAGCCAAGCGGCGTGCTGCCAGCTCACCACCGGAAGCCCAAGCCTTTTGCCGACGATCTGCCCGAGCAGGGTGGCGCGGGTGAGCGAGGTCCACAAATGCGTCGCGCCGAAGCCGCGCACCTCGCGCTCCAGCCAGCGCAGCGCGGCGAGGTGATCGCGCCTGCCGCCCTCGCGCACGCGCACGTCGAGCCCTGCGGACTCCATCGGCGGCAGCGCGCGGCCGTCGCGCCGCATCAGCGCCAGCACGCGGACGTCCGCGCCGCCCTTGCGCAGCACCTCGACCACCGAGGGCACCGGCAGGGCCGCGCCGCCGCCTTCGACCGAGTTGATGATGTAGGCGATTCGCATTGGAGCGCGCCCTATCCGAGCGCGTCGCTCCCGTCACCCGCCCGCACGGCTTCGGTGACAAGCAGGGCAAGCGGGCCGTCCAATTCGGAACACGCATGGTCCGAAGCTTCGATCACCAGCTCGCGCACCGGATCGAAGCCGTCGAGCGGCACGCCGACCACGCCCGGGTGGCGGAAGCTCGCCGGCATCACGGTGATGCCGATGCCGCGCGCGATCATCTCCAGCGCCCGCTCGTCGCTGCGGGTGCGCAGCGCGAAAGGGGGCCGCACCCCGCGCGCGACGAAATAGCGGCTGGTCTCCGCCAGCGCCTCGCAATGGCGGCGGACGATCATCGTTTCGTCCTTCAGCGCCGCGCCGTCGATCGAGGCTTCGCGGGCGAGCGGGTGGCGGGCGGGCAGCATCATCCGATAGCCTTCCGCGATCACCACCGGCCGCCGCGAGCCGGGGCGGCGGAGCGTGAGCGCGAGATCGAGCCGCCCGCGTTCCAGTCCGGCGCGCAGATCGCGCGCGCTACCCTCGACAATCTCCAACCGGTCGATCGCCCCCGATCGACGGTGCGCGGCGAGAATCGCGGCGATCCGGCGCGCGGGCACGCTCGCCAGCACGCCCAGCCTAATCCGCCGCGCCACCCGCTCTCGCGCCAACGCCGCCTGCGCCTCATTGAAGCCGCTCTCAATCCGCCGCGCATGGGGCAGGAACAGATGCCCCGCTTCGGTCAGCTCGACGCGCTGGTTGGTGCGATGGAACAGGCGGGCCTCCAGCAGCGTCTCCAGCTTGGCGATGCCGGTGGAGAGGCTCGGCTGCGACACGCCCACCTGCGCCGCCGCGCGCGAGAAGCCGCCAGCGTCCGTCACGGCGAGGAAATAGCGGATGAGCGTGCGGTCTATCATAGACACAGGCTATATACGAGGCGATGAAGTTTCAATTTCCGTGATGGAGGGGGAGGGGGTATGGGGGAGAACCATTCCCGCGTTCGTCCCGAGCGAAGTCGAGGGACGTGCCGTAAGCGAATCGCTCGTCTCACGCGCCTCGACTTCGCTCGGGACGAACGGGGAATGTAGAATGGCGGATCACGCCACGGAGAGGATGCCGATGACCGATCAGGGCCTGGATTTCGCGCTCGGCGAGATGGCCGATACGATCCGCGAGACGACCCGCCGCTTCGCTGCCGATCGCATCGCGTCCTTGGCCGCGCGCATCGACGCGGAGGACAGCTTCCCGCGCGAGCTGTGGCCCGAGATGGGCGCGCTGGGCCTGCACGGCATCACCGTGGCGGAGGAATATGGCGGCCTGGGGCTCGGCTATCTGGAGCATGTCGTCGCGACCGAGGAGGTGAGCCGGGCGTCCGCCTCGGTCGGCCTTTCCTACGGGGCGCATTCGAACCTGTGCGTCAACCAGATCCACCGCTGGGGCAGCCCCGAGCAGAAGGCCAAATATCTCCCCAAGCTCGTCTCCGGAGAGCATGTCGGCGCGCTCGCCATGTCGGAAGCCGGCGCGGGATCGGACGTGGTCGGCATGAAGCTGCGCGCCGACAAGGTGGAGGGCGGATACCGGCTGAACGGCACCAAGTTCTGGATCACCAACGGCGCTTACGCGGACACGCTGGTGGTCTACGCCAAGACGCGGCCGGACGCGGGTTCGAAGGGCATCACCGCCTTCCTGATCGAGAAAGGCTTCGAAGGCTTCTCGATCGGGCAGAAGCTCGACAAGCTGGGGATGCGCGGCTCGCCCACCTGCGAGCTGGTGTTCGACGATTGCTTCGTGCCCGACGCGCAGGTGATGGGCCCGCTCGACGGCGGCGTGAAGGTGCTGATGTCGGGCCTCGATTATGAACGGGTGGTGCTTTCCGGCATCCAGCTCGGCATCATGCAGGCCTGCCTCGACACCGTGCTGCCCTATGTGCGCGAGCGCAGGCAGTTCGGCCGGCCGATCGGCGAGTTCCAGCTCATGCAGGCCAAGGTGGCGGACATGTATGTCGCGCTAAATTCGGCGCGGGCCTATTCCTACGCGGTGGCGCGCGCCTGCGATCGCGGCGAGACGACCCGCTTCGACGCGGCGGGCGCGATCCTGCTCGCCTCCGAAAGCGCGGTGAAGGTCGCGAGCGAGGCGATCCAGGCGCTGGGCGGCGCGGGCTATACGAAGGATTGGCCGGTCGAACGCTATTACCGCGACGCCAAGCTGCTCGACATCGGCGCGGGGACGAACGAGATTCGCCGAATGCTGATCGGGCGCGAACTGGTGGGGGCTGAGCAATGAAGGGCGGCTCTATTAAGCCCCTCCCCTTTAGGGGAGGGGCTGGGGTGGGGCGTGTGAATGGAGCGACGCCCTCCGCAGACATGCCCCACCCCCCGGCCTGCATCGGGTCGGCCATGCCCCCGGCATGGCCTGAACAGTGCGGGGCACTGTTCACCCGATGCACCCCTGAAGGGGAGGGGGAGCAGGCATGACCGCCCCCGTCCTCTCCACCCTCGTCGATCCCTCATCGGAGGCGTTTCGCGCCCGCGCAGCGCATAACCGGGCGCTGGCGGAGAAGCTGCGGGCCGATGTCGCGCAAGCCGCGCTGGGCGGGCCGGAGAAGCATCGCGAGCGGCATGTCGCGCGCGGCAAGCTGCTGCCGCGCGATCGTGTCGAGCGGTTGCTCGATCCGGGTTCACCTTTCCTCGAAATCGGCCAGCTCGCCGCCTTCGGCTATTATAAGGGCGAGGTGCCCGGCGCGGGGCTGATCGCCGGCATCGGCCGCGTCTCCGGCCGCATGTGCATGATCGTCTGCAACGACGCGACGGTGAAGGGCGGCACCTATTATCCGCTCACCGTCAAGAAGCATCTGCGCGCGCAGGAGATCGCCGAGGCCAACCGGCTGCCCTGCATCTATCTGGTGGATTCGGGCGGGGCGAACCTGCCGCACCAGGCCGAGGTCTTTCCCGACAAGGAGCATTTCGGCCGCATCTTCTTCAACCAGGCGAACATGTCCGCCAAGGGCATCCCGCAGATCGCCTGCGTGATGGGAAGCTGCACGGCGGGGGGAGCTTACGTCCCCGCCATGTCCGACGAGAGCGTGATCGTGCGGGAGCAGGGCACCATCTTCCTCGCCGGGCCGCCGCTGGTGAAGGCGGCGACGGGCGAGGTGATCTCCGCCGAGGAACTGGGCGGCGGCGATCTCCACGCACGCAAATCCGGCGTGGTCGATCATCTCGCCGAGAATGACGAACATGCGCTGACCATCGTGCGCGATATCGTCTCGACGCTCCCCGCCGATCGCACGCCGGATATCGCGCTTAGGGAGCCGCGCGCGCCGAAGTTCGATGCGGCCGAGCTTTACGGCCTCATCCCCGAGGACGTGCGCGCGCCCTATGACGTGCACGAGGTGATCGCGCGGATCGTCGACGGGTCCGAGTTCCAGGAGTTCAAGGCGCTCTACGGGAGCACGCTGGTGTGCGGCTTCGCCCATATCTGGGGGATGCCGGTGGCGATCCTCGCCAACAACGGCGTGCTGTTCAGCGAAAGCGCGGTCAAGGGCGCGCACTTCATCGAGCTCGCCTGCCAGCGGCGCGTGCCCCTGCTGTTCCTCCAGAACATCTCCGGCTTCATGGTCGGCGGCAAATATGAGGCGGAAGGCATCGCCAAGCACGGCGCCAAGCTGGTGACGGCGGTGGCGACGGCGAGCGTCCCCAAAATCACCGTGCTGATCGGCGGCAGCTTCGGCGCGGGCAATTATGGCATGTGCGGCCGCGCCTATTCGCCCCGCTTCCTCTTCACCTGGCCCAACAGCCGCATCTCGGTGATGGGCGGTGAGCAGGCGGCGAGCGTGCTGGCCACCGTCCACCGCGACGCGGAGACATGGACGCCGGAGCAGGCCGAAGCGTTCAAGGCCCCGATCCGCCGGAAATATGAGGACGAGGGCAATCCCTGGCACGCCACCGCGAACCTGTGGGACGACGGCATAGTCGATCCGATCCAGACGCGCGATGTGCTGGGCCTGTCGCTGGCGGCCTGCCTGAACGCGCCGATTCCGGAGCGGGCGGCGTTCGGCGTGTTCAGGATGTGAGGGGATATGGGTCCCATCGTCGCCCTGAACATGTTTCAGGGCCCATGGTGATGCCGGGCTTGAACCTCGAGAGGTTCGAAGCCCAAGCCGATTGCGAGGTCGTCCCAATGGGGATTTTGCCGCTCGATCAGATTGAGCTTCCAATCGCGATGCCAGCGCTTGAGTTGCTTCTCGCGGGTAATGGCGGCTTCCATGCTGTCGGTCGTCTCGAAATAGACCAGACGCTTGACATTATAACGAGCGGTGAAGCCCGGAACGACCCCACGCCGATGCTGATCGAGCCGCTGGATCAGATCGGACGTGACTCCGATGTAGAGCGTGCCGCGTGGGGCGCTCGCGAGGATGTAGGTGCAAGGGTGGCGATCCATCACGAACGGCAGGGTATGATGCCGGCTTGGATGCTGAAACAAGTTCAGCATGACGAAGGAAGGGAACTTCGCTCATGATCCGCTCCCTCCTCATCGCCAACCGGGGCGAGATCGCGTGCCGCGTCATCCGCACGGCGCGGCGGCTCGGCATCCGCACCGTCGCGGTCTATTCCGAGGCTGACGCCAACGCGCTGCACGTCCGGCAGGCCGACGAGGCGGTGCTGATCGGGCCGGCGCCGGCGCGGGAGAGCTATCTATGCGGTGACAGGATCATCGCCGCCGCCAAGGAGACGCAAGCGGAGGCGATCCATCCAGGCTATGGTTTCCTCTCCGAGAATGCGGATTTCGCGCAGGCGGTGATCGACGCCGGGCTGATCTGGGTCGGGCCGAAGCCCGCCAGCATTCGCGCGATGGGGCTCAAGGACGCCGCCAAGAGGCTGATGAGCGAAGCGGGCGTGCCGGTTACGCCCGGCTATCTCGGCGAGGACCAGTCGCCCGAGTGGCTCCGGGCCGAGGCGGATGCTATCGGCTATCCGGTGCTGATCAAGGCGGTGGCCGGCGGCGGCGGCAAGGGGATGCGGCGGGTGGACCGTCCGCAAGATTTCCAGGACGCGCTCGCCTCCTGTCGGCGCGAGGCGGCGTCCTCCTTCGGCGACGATCGGGTGCTGATCGAAAAATATATCCTCTCGCCGCGCCATATCGAGGTGCAGGTGTTCGGGGATGCCCACGGCAACATCGTCCACCTGTTCGAGCGCGATTGCTCGCTCCAGCGCCGCCACCAGAAGGTGATCGAGGAAGCCCCCGCGCCCGGTATGGACCCGGAGACGCGCGAGGCTGTGTGCGGCGCGGCGGTGAAGGCGGCGCGCGCGGTCGATTATGTCGGCGCGGGCACCATCGAGTTCATCGCCGACGCCTCGGAGGGTCTGCGCGCCGACCGCATCTGGTTCATGGAGATGAACACGAGGCTTCAGGTCGAGCATCCGGTGACGGAGGAGATCACCGGGCAGGATCTGGTGGAATGGCAACTCCGGGTAGCCTCGGGCGAGCCGCTGCCCAAGCGGCAGGAGGAACTGGAGATCAACGGCTGGGCGATGGAGGCGCGATTGTATGCGGAGAATCCCGCCACCGGGTTTCTGCCCTCGACCGGACGATTAGACCACCTCTCACTTCTGACTCCTGGGCCCGAAAGTGTGGCTCTCTATTCCAGCCCGCGTGTGGACACCGGCGTAACCGAACACGATAATATTTCAGCATTTTACGACCCGATGATCGCAAAGATCGTGAGCTGGGGCGAAACGCGCGAGGAGGCGATCTCAGATCTTGCCGCCGCCTGTGGTTCCGTGGAGTGCGCGCCTGTCCAGACGAACGCATGGTTCCTGAAGCGGCTGCTGGAAAGGCCCGAGTTCAGCAAGGGCGCGGTCACGACCGGCCTTATCGATTCCGCCCGTGACGCTCTTACCAAGCCGCCGGAACCAAGCGAAGAACTTCTTCAAATTGCCGCTGACGCGATCGTGCTAAGTGATCAGTTGGTCAAGGGCCATCGGGGGGATCTCGATTTCGAGATAATGACTGGTTTGCGCGGTTTTCGCCTGAATGCCCCTCCCCGGACCGATGTGCGCGTGCTGGTTGATTCACAACCGCGCGTCATAAAACTACAGGTGGACCAGCGCGAGCTTCTCGATGCCGCTTGGGACAGGCCGACAAGTCTCATTGGGGAAGAGGGCACAATCATCTCATTCGAGCAGGGTGCCGCGTTTCACATTCGCCTTGAAAGGGTAGGGGGTAGTGGAGTTGGAACCATGGGCGACGGCGCTCTCACCGCTCCCATGCCGGGCCGCATCGTCGCGGTGGAGGTTTCGACGGGGGATAAAGTCACCAAAGGCCAGCGCGTCGTCGTGATCGAAGCGATGAAGATGGAGCAGGCCCTGCTCGCGCCGTTCGACGGGGTGGTGGCGGAGCTTCCTGTCGCGGCGGGCGCGCAGGTGAGCGAGGGGGCCTTGCTCGCGCGGATCGAGGCGGCGGAGCCCTCCTCATAATCTCCCCCTCGCCCTGAGCTCGTCGAAGGGCTGTTCTTTTCTGAAAAGGAAGGGCAGGGCTTCGACAGGCTCAGCCCGAAGGGGGTAGGACAGGTATTTTACAAGGTCGGAGCGCTCGCCTTCGCTCCATAGCCTGTCATCGAATAGGGCCGGTCCGCCGGCGTGGTCGCCCAGTGCTTGTTCGGCGTGGCCGACATGACGAAGCGCAGCTCGCCGCCGGCCATGATCTCGGCGTGGCGGATGTAGGAGCGGGTGAGGGGCTTTCCGTTCAGATATACCCGGCCGATATAGGGATGCGCGTCCGACAGGCCATCCGCCACCACGGTGAAATGCTTGCCGTTGGGCAGGTTGAGCGTCGCGCGGTTCACGAAGGGGCGGCCGATGACATATTCGAGGCTGCCGGGCGTCACCGGGTAGAAGCCCAGGCTCGTGAACAGCAGCCAGGCCGACATCTGCCCCAGATCGTCATTGCCGGCGAGACCGTCGGGGGTCGGCTTATACTGGCTGTCGACGATCTGCTTCAGCCGCTCCTGCGTGCGCCAGGGTGCGCCGGCGTAATCGTAGAGATAGGCGACGTGATGACTGGGCTCGTTGCCGTGGATATATTGGCCGATCAGCCCGGCGATATCCTCGGATGAGGAATAATCGAGCTTCGAATCGTCATAGTCGAACATCGCGTCCAGCTTGGCGACGGTGGCCTTGTCGCCACCCAGCGCGCGGATCAGGCCGCCTTCGTCCTGCGGCATGAACCAGCTATATTGCCAGGCGTTGCCCTCGGTATAATCCGATCCGTATTTGATCGAGACGGGATCGAAGGGCGTGCGGAACCGGCCGTCGGAAAGCCGCGCCCGCACCCAGCCGGTCTTGAAATCGAAGCTGTTGCGCCAGTTGAGCGCCCTTTTCGTGAAGGTCGCGGCGATGTCGGCACGGCCCATGCGCCTGGCCATCTCGGCGATGGTCCAGTCGTCATAAGCATATTCCACCGTCTTGGAGGCGGCCTCCGGCTCCTTGTCGATCGGCACATAACCGAGCTTCATATAGTCGGCGAGGTCGCCATAGGGGCCGTAGGTGGCGCTCGCCACCATCGCCTTCAGCGCCTCCTGCGCGTCGAAGCCGCCGATGCCCTTGAGATAGGCGTCGGCGATCACCGGGACGGCGTGGTAGCCGATCATCGTCCAGGTCTCGCGGCCCTGATATTGCCAGACGGGCAGGATGCCGAACGGGCTCTCCTTCCAGCTCGCCAGCAGCGATCGGATGAAGGCGGCGTTGGTGCGCTCGGGCTCGATGATGGTGAGCAGCGGATGCTCGGCGCGGAACGTATCCCACAGCGAGAAGGTGGAGTGGAAGGTGAAATCCTTCGCCACATGAACCGCATTGTCCTGCCCGCGATAGCGCCCGTCGGCGTCGCCCGCCACCGAGGGCGCGAGCAGCGCGTGATAGAGCGCGGTGTAGAGGCTTGTTTTCATGGCCTCCGGCGCGTCGATGTCGATCGCGGCGAGCGCCTTGACCCAGACGGTTTTCGTTTTGGCGCGGATCGCGTCGAAGTCGCCCGGCTCGGATTCGAGATTGGCGATCGCGCCCGCTTCGTCGACCGAGGAGATCGCCGCCTTCACCTCCAGCGGTTTGCTCAGCCGCCCGAAATCGAGCCGCGCCACGATCGCCCGCCCGAGCCGCTCGGCGACATCATCGGTCCCGCGCCCGGGGCCCTGAAAGCCCTTGTAGGGCACGTTCGTCTCGGTATCGACGAAGGCATGGCCGGTGAGCGGCGCGGAGAAGCGCGTCGCGAAGCAGAGTCTGCGGTCCGGCGCCCAGCCGCGCGTCTGGCGGCAGCCGGTGATCGTGCCGTCCGGCCTGAGCCGGATCGAGGACCATAGGATCTTGCCCGGATAATTGTAGAGCGAGGTGCGCAGATCGAGCACCAGATGCGCCGCCTTGTCCTTCGGGAAGGTGTAGCGGTGGACGCCGACGCGGGTGCCGGCGGTGAGTTCCGCCCGCACGCCGGGATCGGTGAGGGTGACGGCGTAATAGCCGGGCTGGGCCACTTCGCTTGTGTGGCTGAACCGCGAGCGATAGCCCGTGCCGGGCTTCTTCGCATCGCCCGGCTTTAGCGGCACCGTGTCGCCGGAGACGGGCATGACGAGGAAGTCGCCCAAATCGCTGTGCCCCGCGCCGGAGAAATGGGTGTGGCTGAAGCCCTCGATGGTCGGATCGGCATAATTGTATCCGGCCGCATGGGCATAGCAGGCGCGGATTTGGCAGGTCGTGTCGGTGTCGGGCGAAAGCTGCACCATGCCGAACGGCGCGACCGCGCCGGGGAAGGTGTGCCCTCCGCCGCCGGTGCCGATGAAGGGATCGACCGAGGCGTAGCCGTCCGGCGCGGCGGCGACCGCGGTGGTGGAGAGCAGGGCGGCGGCGAGGAGAGGGAGGGGGCGCATGGCTTCGTTAGAGCAGAGGAAAGAGACGCCTCCAAGCCTCCCGCAACCGCTTGACGCTCCGCCCCGCCCGCTCCTATGGGGGCGCACGGCCGCGCCGACGGTTTGCGGCGATCGTAGCTCAATTGGTTAGAGCGCCGGTTTGTGGTACCGGAGGTTGCGGG
>Ga0164242_10000151_pt1 | contig 85119 bp, 76 predicted proteins | sample OricomgcompostMG_FD_108783 | JGI IMG/M metagenome (GOLD analysis project Ga0164242, IMG submission 108783) | Miracle-Growth compost microbial communities from Emeryville, California, USA - Original compost - Miracle growth compost (MG) ... | reverse complement strand
GCGGTGGGCGCGCGCCGCGGTGGGCGCGCGCCGCGGTGGGCGCGCGCCGGATCGTCCACCGGCGCGTACCGCATCGCGGACACTTTTGTCCGAGGCGCGGGCGGGCGGCGTAGGCTCGTAAGACTCAGACATGCGAAGGAGTTGAGCACCGTGCCTACGCTTCGGTCCCGTACGGTCACCCACGGACGCAACATGGCGGGCGCCCGCGCCCTCATGCGGGCCTCGGGCGTACCCGGGGCCGACATCGGCCGGAAGCCGCTGATCGCGGTCGCGAACTCCTTCACCGAGTTCGTCCCGGGCCACACCCACCTGGCGCCGGTCGGCCGGATCGTCTCCGACGCGATCCGCGAGGCCGGCGGCATCCCGCGCGAGTTCAACACCATCGCGGTGGACGACGGCATCGCCATGGGCCACGGCGGCATGCTCTACTCGCTGCCCTCCCGCGACCTGATCGCCGACTCGGTCGAGTACATGGTCAACGCGCACTGCGCGGACGCCCTGGTCTGCATCTCCAACTGCGACAAGATCACGCCGGGCATGCTGATGGCCGCGCTGCGGCTGAACATCCCGACCATCTTCGTCTCCGGCGGCCCGATGGAGTCCGGCCAGGCGACCCTGGTCGACGGCACGGTCCGCAAGCTGGACCTGATCACCGCGATCGCCGAGTCCGCCAACGACTCGGTCTCGGACGAGGACATCACCCGCATCGAGGAGAACGCCTGCCCGACCTGCGGCTCCTGCTCCGGCATGTTCACCGCCAACTCGATGAACTGCCTGACCGAGGCGATCGGCCTGGCGCTGCCCGGCAACGGCACCACCCTGGCCACCCACACCGCCCGCCGCGACCTCTACGAGGCCGCAGGCCGCAGCATCCTCGACCTGGTCGCGCGCTACTACGAGCAGGACGACGCCACCGTGCTGCCGCGCGCCGTCGCCTCGCGCGCCGCGTTCGAGAACGCGATGGCGCTGGACATCGCGATGGGCGGCTCCACCAACACGATCCTGCACCTGCTGGCCGCCGCCCAGGAGGCCGGCCTGGACTTCGGCATGCGGGACATCGACGAGCTCTCCCGCCGGCTGCCCTGCCTGTCCAAGGTCGCGCCCAACGGCACCTACTACGTCGAGGACGTGCACCGCGCCGGCGGCATCCCGGCGATCCTCGGCGAGCTGCACCGCGCCGGGCTGCTCAACGAAGACGTGTCCGCGGTCCACTCGCCCTCGCTGGGCGACTGGCTGAAGACCTGGGACATCCGCGGCGGCTCGCCCTCCCCGGAGGCCGTGGAACTCTTCCACGCCGCGCCGGGCTGCAAGCGCTCCGCCGCGGCGTTCAGCCAGTCCGAGCGCTGGGAGTCGCTGGACACCGACGCCGCCGGCGGCTGCATCCGCGACGTCGAGCACGCCTACTCCCGCGAGGGCGGCCTGGCCGTGCTGCACGGCAACCTCGCCGAGGACGGCTGCGTCGTGAAGACCGCCGGCGTGGACGAGTCGATCTGGACCTTCTCCGGCCCGGCCGTGGTCTGCGAGTCCCAGGAGGAGGCCGTCGAGCGCATCCTCAACAAGGAGGTCAAGGAGGGCGACGTCGTCGTCATCCGCTACGAGGGCCCCAAGGGCGGCCCGGGCATGCAGGAGATGCTCTACCCGACCTCCTTCCTGAAGGGCCGCGGCCTCGGCAAGGCCTGCGCGCTGGTCACCGACGGGCGCTTCTCCGGCGGCACCTCCGGGCTCTCCATCGGCCACGTCTCGCCGGAGGCGGCCTCGGGCGGCCTGATCGCCCTGGTCGAGGACGGCGACACGGTCAGCATCTCGATCCCGGAGCGCACGATCTCGCTGGACGTCCCGGACGAGGTGCTGGCGCAGCGCCGCGCCGCGCTGGAGGCCGCCGGCGGGTACCGCCCGAAGAACCGCGAGCGCCAGGTCTCCGTCGCGCTGCGCGCCTACGCGGCGATGGCCACCTCCGCGGACAAGGGCGCCGTCCGCGACGTCAGCAAGCTGGGCTGAGCGGGCGACCTTCCGCCAGGCCCCGGCCGGGGCGCCCGGCCGGGGCCGAGGCGCCTGGGTCGGGCATGCCCCCGGCTGGTTGGGTTGGCCCCGCCCTGAGGCGGGCCTGCCCCCTGGGTCGTGCGTGCCCCCCCGCTGGTCGGGTTTGCCCCGCCCTGGGTCGGGCGTGCGGCCCGCTGGCTGGGCTTGCCTCGCCCCGGGGTGGGCCTGCCCCCGGGTCGTGCGTGCCTCCGCTGGCCGGGTTTGCCCCGCGCTGAGCGGCGCCTGCCCCCTGGGTCGGGTGTGCCTCCGCTGGTCGGGCTTGCCCCGCCCTGGGTCGGGCCTGCGGCCCGCTGGCTGGGTTTGCCTCGCCCTGAGGTGGGCCTGTCCCTTGGGTCGGGCGTGCCCCCGGCTGGTCGGGCTTGCCTCGTCCTGGGTCGGGCCTGCGCCCCGCTGACCGGGCTTGACCCGCCTTGAAGGCAGGCCATGCCCTAGCTGGGTCGGGCGTGACCCCGATGGGCAGGGCGTGGGCCCTGCCGCTGCTGGGCTCGGTGCCCTACGCGTGGCGCCGGGGGCGCTCCCGCCCGGGACGGGCCCGTTCGCCGTCGCCGGGCCGGGACGTCTCCGTGAGGGGCGACCGGCCCGGTGTCGCGTTCACGCCGCGGCGCATAATCGGAGGCGTGTCCGAGAAGCCCGCGCCCGCCGCCTCCATGCCCGCCGCGCCGTCGCGCACCGCGTCCGCGTCGAGTGCCGGGGAGCCCGCACCCGAGCCGATTCGCTGGTTCGGGACCAGCTGGGTCGAGCGCGGCCGCGACTACTGGCTGCGGCGCGCCGTCGTCCCCGTCGGGGCGCTGATCGCGCTGCTGGCCGGGGTCTACCTGCTCTTCCTCGGGATCCAGGGCGTCGTGCTGGCGGACTCGGGGGGCGTGGTGAACGTCGTGCTGGTGCTGGCCGTGGTGGTGTGCAGCCTGGCCGCCGCGGCGCGCAGCTGGCGGCTGTTCACGCGCGGGCACGCGGCGCTCAGCGGCTGGATGGCCGAGGACCGGCAGCTGCGCCCGATGCTGCTGATCGGCTTCGCGGGTTCGCTGGCCGCCTACTTCGCCCGCTCGCTGACCGAGGCGCCGGGCGAGTCCCTGCGCCGCGCCGAGTACGAGGAGGCCCGCGCGCGAGCCGCCGCCCGCGCCGCCCGCCCCCGCCCCAAGCGCAAGCGCCGCTGACCCGCTGACCGCCGGCGAGCCGCGCCCCCGCGGGGAGGCGTCAGGGCGCGGCCGTTCCTTCGCCTCAGGCGCGGCGGCGGGAGGCGGTGACCGAGCCGACCACGCCGATCACCGCGGCGAGGATCACGCCCTGCCACAGGCTGGTCCATATGCTCGCCCAGACCTGGCCGCTGAGCAGGCCGCGCGCGATCAGGTCGGTCACGAAGAACGCGCCCGCCGGGGCCGCCGCGACCTGCCACGGGTGCTCCCGCGCCCAGTGGCGCAGCCGCTGGTCGCCGCCCCGGCGCGAGACGACCGAGCCGATCCCGCCGACCGCGAAGAACAGGAACAGGGCCATCCCGACCGGGCCGGCGAGCAGGCTCGCGGACCAGTGCAGGGTGATCAGGTCGATCCCCAGGGCGGCCGCGCCGCCCACCACGCCCGTCACCGCCGCGGCGCGCCATGGCCCCAGCGTTGCCGAGGCGACCGCCAGCTGTCCGGACTCGCGCCGCGATACGTCCTTGCTTGTCATGACTTCACGGTGCTCCTCGGACGGCCCTGGCGGCCATAGGGGTCGGCCCTGATTTTTCCCGGGGCTCCTCCTCCTGACGGAGGATCAGCCCGCCGTACGCTGGTCGCGTGAGCGGCGCGCCCCGGCGCGGCGGACGGCGGACGGCGGACGGCCCACCGAAGGAGGCGCTGCGTGGTGCGCACCTCCCCCGGAAGCAGGTGGCTGCCCGGCCCGGACGCCGCCGGCGCGCTGCGTGCGGCCGACCGGCTGATCGCCGACGGCCTGCACACCAGCTTCGACCTGCTGGCCGGCCCGGTCCGGGACGCCGCGCGGGCCGCCGAGGTCCGCGACACCTACCTCCGCCTGGTGGCGGCGCTCGGCGCGCGCGGGCTGGGCCCCCGGGCCGAGATCTCCTTCCCGCTCGGCGCGCTGGGGCTGTTCACCGGCCGGGACGGGGCGGCCGGCGCAGCCGCTGCGGCTCGCGCAGCCGCTGCTGCCGGGGCGGGCGTCGCGCTGGCGCACGCCCGGGAGTTGTGCGCCGCCGCGGCCGGGGCGGGCGTCGCCGTCACCGTCGACATGCAGGACCACCGCTCCACGGACGCCGTGCTCGCGGCGGTCGCCGAGTTGCGCGCGGACTTCCCCGACCTCGGCGTCGCCGTGCAGGCCAACCTGCGGCGCAGCGAGGCGGACTGCCGGACGCCGCTGCTGAGCGGCCCCGGGGTGCGGGTCCGGCTGGTCAAGGGCGCCTACCGGGAGCCGGTGGAGCTCGCCTTCGGCCGCCGCGCCGAGATCGACCGCGCCTACGTCCGCTGCCTGCGAGTGCTGATGGCGGGCGGCGGGCGGCCGATGGTGGCGACGCACGACCCGCGGCTGATCGCGATCGCCGGCGCCCTGGCGGTGCGGCACGGCCGCCCGCCGGGCTCCTTCGAGTACCAGTTCCTGTACGGGGTGCGGGCGCGGGAGCAGCGGGTGCTGGCGCGGGCCGGGGAGCTGGTGCGGGTGTGGATCCCGTTCGGGGCCCGCGCCGACGCGGCGGGGTACCTGCGGGCCCGCCGCCGGGCGGAGCTGCGGCGGCTCGTCCCTTAGGGGGCGGGCGGTGAGGTCTCAGGGGCGCGCGCCGCTCCCTGCGGGCGCGCGCGGCTGGTCCGGGGCGGGTGCCGGGTACCGGGTGCCGGATGCCGGGCGGCGGGTGCCGGGTGCCGCTTGCGCGGCGCGCGGCCGTTCGGGCGGGTGCCGGATGGTGGACAGCGGTGGCGTCGGGGCGGCGGTTCCGGTAGCAACGTCCGGGATCCCCCTCTCCGGGATCGACGTCCCGGACGCCCGAACGTATGAGGTGAACCACTCCCATGTCGCGACGAGTCGCCGTCCTCGGGGCCGGCAAGATCGGCGAGGCCCTGCTCTCCGGGATGCTGCGGGCGGGCACGGACCCGGCCGAGATCCTGGTCACCGCGCGCCGCCCGGAGCGGGCCGCCGAACTGCGCGCCAAGTACGGCGTGGAGGCGGTCTCCAACGAGGAGGCGGCCAAGGCCGCCGACTGCCTGATCCTGACCGTCAAGCCGCAGGACATGGGCGTACTGCTGGAGGAGCTGGCCCCGCACGTCCCCGCCGGGACGCTGGTGATCTCCGGCGCGGCCGGGGTGCCCACCACCTGGTTCGAGGAGCGGCTGGCCCCCGGCACCCCGGTGGTCCGGGTGATGACCAACACCCCGGCGCTGGTCGACGAGGCGATGAGCGTGATCTCCGCGGGCGCGCACGCCGGTGCGGAGCACGTGGAGCGAGCCGAGGAGATCTTCCAGGCGGTCGGCAGGACCACGGTGGTGCCGGAGTACCAGCAGGACGCGGCGACCGCGCTCTCCGGCTCCGGCCCGGCGTACTTCTACTTCCTGGTCGAGGCGATGACGGACGCGGGGATCCTGCTCGGCCTGCCGCGCTCGACCGCGCACGACCTGATCGTGCAGGCCGCGGTGGGCGCCTCGGTGATGCTGCGGGACTCCGGCGAGCACCCGGTCAAGCTGCGCGAGGCGGTGACCTCGCCGGCGGGCACCACCATCGCGGCCATCCGCGAGCTGGAGAACCACGGCGTGCGGGCCGCGCTGCTGGGTGCTCTGGAAGCGGCCCGCGACCGCTCCCGCGAACTCGCCTCCGGCGGGAAGTGAGCGCCGGGCCCGGTGACCATGTGGCTCGCGCGCATGGCGTGACCGCGCCGAGTGCCCGGTCCAACGGTGCGGACGGTGCCCGGCGCACGCGCGCGGCTCGAACGTACGGCCGGATCGCGTGAATCGAGTCCCGGCCCGTGTGCGAGCGGTGCCCACGGCTGGCGCCGAGAACGCCGGCCGGATGGCCCGGCGCCGCGCGCTCGGGAGCGTGCCGGGGTGGTGGCGGCGCCTACGGGCCCGGCGGGGCGGGCCCGTAGGCTGGGGGCGTGCGCTACGACCTGGTGATCCTCGACAACGACGGCGTCCTGGTGGACAGCGAACCGATCTCGAACCGGGTGCTCGCCGAGTACCTGACCGAACTCGGTTACCCGACCACCATCGAGGACTCGGTCCGCGACTTCCTCGGCGCTGCCCCGCACGCCATCCACGACGTGATCGGCGCCCGCTACGGCGGCACCCTGCCGGACGGGTTCGACGGCCTCTTCCACGGCAGGGTCTTCGCCGCGTTCCAGGAAGGCCTCACGGCGATGCGCGGCGCGGACACGCTGCTCAAGCAGCTCGGCGCGGCGGGGGCCCGGTACTGCGTGGCCTCCTCGGCGACGCACGAGTGGATCCGCACCGCGCACCGGCTGACCGGCCTGACCGGCTTCTTCGACGACGACCGGATCTTCAGCGCGCAGGACGTCGGCCGCGGCAAGCCCGCGCCCGACCTCTTCCTGCACACCGCGCGCACGCTCGGGGTCCCGCCGGAGCGGTGCGCGGTGGTGGAGGACTCCCCGGCGGGCGTCGCGGCGGCGCGCGCCGCGGGGATGGACGTCTACGGCTTCACCGCGCTCACCCCCGCAGCGAAGCTGGCGGACGCGACGGGCCTCTTCGACGACCTGGCGGACCTCCCCTCGCTGTTGGGACTCACGCCTGCGGCGTGACCGCGCGCCCGGGTCCGCCCGGGCGGCGGGCCGGCGACTACGGCGCGCAGACGGCCGGCGGCCGCGCTCACGCGGCGGAGCCGCATGTGTCACGGCCCCGCGCCCCTGGTTCGCCTACCGGGGATCAGCGGCTGCTTGGGCGCGGCTGCGGGCGGTAGGGGGTTGCTTGCGCAGTTCCCCGCGCCCCTGGGGCCGGCGCTTCGCGCCTTGGCCTGGGGGCGCGCTGGCGCGGAGGGTTCCGTCGGCGGCGGGGAGACCGTACGCTCGCCGCCGACGTACGCGGACCCGGCGGGTGGCGCCGGGGTCGCGGCGGGCCGCTGGTGAGGGGAGCTCTGCGCGGTGGTGGCGGACGCGAACGACCGATCGGAACCCCTGCCCGACGTTCCGGTGGCGGACCCGGACCCGGATCCGATCCCGGACCTGGCCGCGGAGCAGGGCCTGGGCGCCGACCAGGGCCGGATCGCACGGCCGGGGCCGGGCCCGAGCCCCGGCCCGGCCTCCGGTGCAGGCCCCGGCCCCGGCCCGGTCCCGGCTCCGGTCTCGCTCCCGGCTCCGGTCTCGGCCTCGGGCGCCGGCGCCGGCTCCGGCTCGGGATCGGGTGCGGCGGTGACGTCGCGCCTGCGGCAGGCGCGGGCGGCGCTCGCGTTGAGCTTTCTCGCGCAAGGGGCCGTGTTCGCCCTGCTGGTGACCCGGATCCCGGCGCTGCAGCGGCAGTACGGGATCTCCGACGCGGAGTTGCCGGTCTTCCTCGCCGCGGTGCCGGTGCTGGCCGGTGTCGGCTCGGTGCTCTCCGAGCAGGTGGTGCGCCGGACCAGCCCGCGCGCGGTGCTGCGTGTGGTCCAGCCGGTGGTCTGCCTCTCGCTGGCCGCGGTCGGCGCGGGCGGCACGCTGTGGCAGCTCTCCCTCGCGCTCGCCGCCTTCGGCCTGTTCACCGGCGGCCTGGACGCCTCGATGAACATGCTCGGGGTCGGCCTGCAGCGCCGCTACGGCCGGCCGATCATGACCGGCTTCCACGCCGCCTACAGCCTCGGCGGGATCGGCGGCGCCTCGCTGGCCTGGCTGGACGCGCACGACCACCTGCCGCTGGACGCGGTGTTCGGACCGACCGCTGCCGCCGCCGCGGTCGCGGTGCTGTTCGGCGGCCACTGGTACGCGGGCCCGGAGGAGCTGGGCCGGGCGGTCGCGGAGGCCGCCGAGCGCGCGGCGCGGCGGATCCCGTGGAAGCCGCTGCTCCCGCTCTGCCTGGCGATGGCCGTGACCTACATCGGCGACTCGACGGTCTCCAACTGGAGCGCCGAGTACCTGCAGTCGGGGCTGCACTCCTCCGACCAGCTCTCCACCGTGCCCTACAACGCCTACATGGTGGTGATGCTGGTCGCCCGGGTGCTGGGGGACGGACGGGTGCGGCGGTTCGGGGCGGTGCGGGTGGTCGCGGCCGGGGCGGTGGTCTGCGCGGCCGGGTTCCTGCTGGTGGTGGCCGCGCCGGGGGCGTGGTTCGCGGTGCTCGGCTTCGCCGTGGTGGGGCTGGGCATCAGCGTGATCGTCCCGCAGGTGTTCGCGGCCGGCGGGCGGCGTTTCCCGGCGGGCTCGGACGCCGCCGTGGCGCGCCTGAACATCTTCAACTACGTGGGTTTCCTGGTGGGTTCGCCGCTGGTCGGCGGGCTCGCCGGGGCCACCGGGTACCGGGCGGCGATGGCGGTGCCGATGGTACTGCTGCTGGCCGTGCTGCTGGTGGCCCGGTCCTTCGGGGCCGGGCCGGAGGCGGACGACCGTGCGCCGGCCGTCGGCGAACCGGGAGAGCCGCTCGCGAACCCCTCCTGAGCCGCCCAGCCGCCAGACGCCCCGCCCGCGCCGCGGCGGGTGCCGGCGGCGGGTGACCGGGCCACGGCCCTGACCTCGGTCGGACGCCCGCCCCGCTACCGATACGGTGGCTGCATGGCGATCGACGAGGATGCCGCGGCGGCGGGGGCGCCGCCCTGCGGACTGCGGCTGTTCTGGGACGACGCGGTCACGGGCTACGACTTCGGGCCGCACCATCCGATGGACCCGGTCCGGCTCGCGCTGACGATGGGGCTGGTGCGGGCCTTCGGCCTGGACCGGGCGCCCGGGGTGACCGTCGAGGCGGCGCCGCCGGCCGGCGACTCCACGCTGCGGCTGGTACACGACCCCGGATACCTCGCCGCGGTCAAGGCGGCCGTCCCGGACCCGGCGCGCGGGCTCGGCACCGAGGACGACCCGGTCTTCCCGCGGATGCACGAGGTGTCCGCGCTGATCGCCGGGCAGTCGGTGGCCGCCGCCGAGACGGTGTGGCCGGCCCCGGGCACGCCCGCGGAGCGGCGGGGCGCGCTGCACGCCGTCAACTTCGCCGGCGGCCTGCACCACGCGATGCCGGGCCGCGCCTCCGGCTTCTGCGTCTACAACGACCCGGCGCTGGCCATCGCGCGGCTGCTGGAGCTGGGTGTCGAGCGGGTCGCCTACGTCGACGTCGACGTGCACCACGGCGACGGGGTGCAGCAGGTCTTCTGGAACGACCCCCGGGTGCTGACGATCTCGCTGCACGAGCATCCGCGCACGCTGTTTCCGCAGACCGGCTGGCCGGAGGAGACGGGCGGGGCCGGCGCCGAGGGCAGCGCGGTGAACGTGGCGCTGCCGGCCGGCACCGGCGACGCCGGCTGGCTGCGCGCCTTCCACGGCGTGGTGCCCGAGCTGCTGGCCGCCTTCCGGCCGCAGGTGCTGGTCAGCCAGCACGGCGCGGACACCCACCTGGAGGACCCGCTGGCGCACTTCGCGGTCACCGTGGACGCGCAGCGCGCCGTCGCCGAGTCGATGCACCGGTTCGCGCACGAGTACGCCGGCGGCCGGTGGATCGCGCTGGGCGGCGGGGGCTACGCGGTCGCCGAGGTCGTCCCGCGGACCTGGACCCACCTGGTCGCGATCGCCGCCGGCCGGCCGATCGCGCCGGAGACCGAGACGCCGGAGGAGTGGCAGGCCGAGGTCTACCGCCGCACCCGCGGCCAGCTCGCGCCACGCCGGATGACCGACGGCGGCGACGCGGCCTGGAAGGACATCGCCGAGGCCGGCTACGACCCGGCGGACCGCCTCGACCAGGCGATCCTCGCCACCCGCCGCGCCGTCTACCCCCACCACGGCCTGCTGGCCCAGCCCTGACCGCGCGGGCCCGCCCGCGCGGTCGCGGGCACACGCGCTCGCGGGTACACGCGCGGCCGCGGGCGGCCGTGCCCGCCGGTGCCTCCCGTGGCGGAGTCGGCCTCGACCGGCTCGGCCTCGACCGGCTCGGCCTCGACCGGCTCGGCCTCGACCGGCGGCCGTGAGCGGCGGGCGTGAGCGGCGAGGTGGAGCCGTGCGCACGCGGGCATGCGGCTGGGCGCGGGTCACGGCTGCTCCTCGGTGTTGGTGGAGCCGTGCGCACGCGGGCGTGCGCGGGACCGCGACAATGGGGCGGTGACGAGGGATCAGCTGCGGGAGCATCTGCTCCGGACCCGGATCGCGGGGGACGTGGCCACGCCGCGTGAGGTCAACCTGCGGCACTACCGCCGCTTCGCGCTGCGCGACCCGGCCTACCTGCTCGGGCTCGACCCGGCTCCGGAGTGGGACGAGGCGGCGGTCCTCGCGCTGCTCGCCGAGCGCGCCGGGGTCTCGCCCGACCCCGGCCGCGCCGAGGGCCCGGACACCATCGATCCCGAGCTCACGCTGGCCGCTCTCGACCGCTTCGCCGACGAGCTGGCCGCCGCGGCCGCCCGGCGCGGCAGCGTGCTGGTCGGCACCGGGCATCCGGCGACCCTGCTCGGCTTCCATGCCGCCGTCGCGGGGGCGCTCGCCGCTGCCGGATGCGCCGTCCGCACGCCCGCGCACCACCACCGCTTCACGTTGCACGACCGGGACGGCGCGCACCCCTGCGCGCTGGACTACATCCGGAGCGTGGGCACGGTGCGGATGTACGAGGAGTCGGGTACCGGGGGGCCGGAGGGCTCCGGCGGGCCGGCCCTGCGGCCGATGCCCTCGCCGACCCACACCCACTCGCCGCAGCCGGTGCGGATCGCGCTCGCGGCCCTCGCCGCGGCCGGCGAGCCCCCGCCTGACCTGGTGATCGGCGACCACGGCTGGATGTGCGGGGCGGGCCGGCTGGGCGTGCGGACGATCGGCTTCGCGGACAGCAACGACCCGGCGCCCTTCGTCGCCGAGGCGATCGGCGAGGCCGCGGTGACCGTCCCGCTCGACGACGGTGTGCGAGCGGAGTACTACGCACCGCTGATCGCACATGTACTGCATCGGGCGGGTCTGTCACGGTAATACCGGACCGCATCCCCCTCTTCCCACTGGTATCACCCGCAACTACTCTGGGGATACGCGTGTGCTGGCTGGAGTCACCGGAGGGGAAGCCGGTGCCCGTCACACGGAGAAGGTTCGGTGTTGTTCATGGCGTCTGGCGAGAGGCCTCTGAACGAGGTCAATTTCCTCACGGTGGCGGAGGTCGCCACGGTGATGCGCGTGTCCAAGATGACCGTGTACCGCTTGGTGCACGGCGGTGAGCTGCCCGCCATCCGCGTGGGCCGTTCGTTCAGGGTCCCCGAGCAGGCCGTCCACGACTACCTGCGGGAGTCCTACGTGGGGCGGGAGACCGCGTAGCACCGGGCGGACCATCGGGAAGCGGACCATCGGAAAACGGGGAAGAGCGCGACCCGGGCGTGAGCGCCGACGATCGAGCCTGAACGCCGACGATCGAGCGACGCCGCCGACGCCCGGAGCAGCCCGACCGCGGCGGCCCACAGGGTCATTGCGGGTCCCGCACGGGTGCAGTGCCGGCCCCCGGCCGGGCGGTTCGCCGCCGGACCGGGGGCCGGATTTCTGTCCGGGCCGCGCGGTTGGGTAGGCTGTGGCCCACCTATACATCAGCGTTGGACTCTGACACCCCGCTCCGCGGGGGATGTCCAGTGAAGCGAGGGTTGTCAGTGGGCTCCGTCATCAAGAAGCGCCGCAAGCGTATGGCCAAGAAGAAGCACCGCAAGCTGCTGAAGCGGACGCGCGTCCAGCGTCGCAACAAGAAGTAGGGCAGCGCGCGGCGGGCGCCTTCGCGCCCGTGGCCCGACGACGGCGCCTGTCCGGTCGGCACACGTCACGGTGTGCCCGCCGGACAGGCGCCGTCGTTTTTCCGTTTCCGCCGAGGGTTTTCCACAGGGCCGCCGCCCGCCGTCACCGCGCCGCAACGAGCAGGCGGTAGCGTGCACAGTGGCGGCGGGGGAACGCGTACACCCGTCGTGTGCACCCGGGGCGGAACCGCGGAACGGGGAGGGCGAGCAGGTGGGCAAGGTACTGCTGGTGACCGGCGCGGCCCGGCACCTGGGCGGGCGTTTCGTCCGCCGCATCCGGCGCGAGCCCGGCGTGGAGCTGGTGATCGGCGTCGACCTGCAGGCGCCCGTGCCCGAGCTGGTCGGCCCGGCGGAGGCGAGCGGTCCCGGCGAACCGCACCGCGCGGCCTACACCTTCGCCCGCGCCGACATCCGGCGCCCGGTGGTCGGCCGGCTGCTCGCGGAGTACGCGGTCGACACCGTCGTCCACCTCGGTGTCAGCGCCACCATGCTGGGCTCGACCAGCCGCTCACAGGTCAAGGAGACCAACGTGATCGGCTCGATGCAGCTGCTGGGCGCGGTGCAGAAGTCGCCGGCCGTGGCCCGACTCGTCGTCAAGTCCACGACCAGCGTGTACGGTTCGGCCCCGCGCGACCCGGCGGTCTTCCACGAGCGGATGCAGCCCAAGGTGCTGCCGACGGGCGGCTACGCCAAGGACGCCTGCGAGGTCGAGGGGTACGTGCGCGGCTTCGCCCGGCGCCGGCCCGACGTCGCGGTCGCGGTGCTGCGCTTCGCCAACATCATCGGCCCGCGCGCGGACACCCCGCTGGCCGACTACCTCTCGTTCCCGGTGCTGCCGACGGTGCTCGGCTACGACCCCCGGATGCAGTTCGCGCACGAGGACGACGTGGTCGAGGCGGTGCGGCTGTGCGCGCTGGAGGCGCGCCGGGGCACGACCAACGCCGGGACCTTCAACATCGCCGGGGACGGCGTGCTGCTGCTCTCGCAGATCGCCCGGCGGCTGGGCAGGCCCACGCTCCCGGTGGCGATGCCGGCGGTGAGCGTGGTCGGCCGGCTGCTGCGGCAGACCGGGCTCGCGGACTTCTCGCCGGAGCAGCTGCGGCTGCTCACGCACGGCCGAGTGGTGGACACCACGCAGATGCGCGAGACCCTCGGCTTCGTCCCGTCGTTCAGCACGGAGCAGGCCCTCGACGACTTCGCCCGGGTCCGCGGCACGGGGCTGCTCGACCCCGCGCTGCTCGGGCGGGTCGTGGACCGGCTCGCCGGCGGTGTGCGGGCACGGGAGTCCGCCGCGGTGGGCCGGGCAGGCGCGCAGCGGGAGCGGACGGGGGCGGACAGCATGGGAGGGCTGACGCGGTGAACGAGGCGGTGAACGAGGCCAAGGTGATCCCGTTCGGCGGGGATCGCCGGGGGAAGCCCGCAGGAGGCGCGGCGGCGGGCGACGGCGCGACCGGCGCGGGCGCCGCCAGTGCGGGCGCGGCGGGTGGTCGCGCCGCGGGCGGTCGCGCGGCGGGTGGTCGTGCGCTCGGCAGGCAGAAGTCGGCGACCACGCGCGCGACCGCGCACGCGGCCGCGAACGGCGAGCGGTCCGGCCGCCTGGCGTCGGTGCGGGACGGCGGCGACCGGCGCGCGGACGCCGAGCGCGCGCCGGGGCCGGCGGCCGGCCGGAACCCGGGTGCCGGGCGTCGGCCGGCCGCGGAGCGCGGCTCCGGGGTCGAGCCGAGCGCCGGCGCGGCGCCGCGGGACGGCGCGGGGAACCTCACCGCGGGCGCGGCCGCGGAGGGTCCCGGGGCCGGTCCCGCCGGGCGAGGTGCCGCCGGGGGAGGCGCCGCCGCTGCGGGTGGCGCCGCCGCGCGGGTCGCGGACGCGTTGGGGAACGCCGTGGGCAGCGCCCTGTCCGGACCGCTGGGCGGTGTCGCGGACCGCCTGCTCGGCCGCGGCTGGGAGCGGAGCGCCGCCGACGGCCTGGCCTTCCTGCGCCGCCGGATCACCGGCGACTACGAGGTGGACGCCTTCGGCTTCGACCGCGAACTCACCGAGCACGTGCTGCTCGCGCTGCTGCGCCCGATCGCCGAGCGCTACTTCCGGATCGAGGTGCGCGGCGCGGAGAACCTGCCGGAGAAGGGCGGGGCGCTGATCGTCGCCAACCACTCCGGCGTGCTGCCCTGGGACGCCCTGATGACGCAGGTCGCCGTGCACGACCACCATCCGGCCGGCCGGCATCTGCGGATGCTCGCCGCCGACCTGGTCTTCGTCATGCCCGGGATCAACGAGCTGGCGCGCAAGGCGGGCCACACCCTCGCCTGCAACGAGGACGCGCAGCGGCTGCTGGAACAGGGCGAGATCGTCGGCGTCTGGCCGGAGGGCTTCAAAGGCATCGGCAAGCCCTTCGCCGAGCGCTACAAGCTGCAGCGGTTCGGACGGGGCGGATTCGTCTCCTCGGCGCTGCGCGCGGGCGTGCCGATCGTGCCGTGCTCGATCGTCGGGGCGGAGGAGATCTACCCGATGCTCGGCAACGCCCGCACGCTGGCGCGGCTGTTCGGCCTGCCGTACTTCCCGCTCACGCCGACCTTCCCGTGGCTCGGGCCGGCCGGGATGATCCCGCTGCCGACCCGCTGGACCATCCAGTTCGGCGAGCCGATCCCGACCGACGGCTACGGCCCGGACGCGGCGGACGATCCGATGCTGCTGTTCAACCTGACCGACCAGGTCCGCGAGACCGTCCAGCACAGCCTCTACAAGCTGCTGGTCCGGCGCCGCTCGGTGTTCTTCTGAACTACCGTGCGGCGCCGGACCGTTGGCGCGGCGTCAGGACGCCTCAGGGTCTGAGGGGACGTCAGCCGCCGGAGACGTTGAGCCCCGGGAGCAGACCGGGGAGCAGCGGCGGCAGGTCGAGGCTGCCCGAGGAGCCCGAGGCCGCGGAGGAGGCGGTCCCGCTCGGGTCGGTGTTCAGGCCCGTCGAGCCGTTGCCGGTGACGGTGCCCGTGCTGCCGGTGCCGGTCGAGGCGTGCGAACCACTGCTGCCGGAGCCGCTGCCGCTGCTCTGACCGCTGGTGCCGCCGAGCAGGCCGCCGAGACCGGGCAGCAGGCCGGTGCCGGGCGTGGAGCCGGGGCTCGCCTGGCCGGAGCCCATCGTGCCGGTGCCGCTGGTGGTGGCGCCCGCGGAGCTGCCGGGGGTGCCCGACGGGGTCCGCGCGCCGGCGGACGAGGAGTACCCCTGGCCGGGGATCTGGGTGGCCGGGCCGCCGCCGGAGGTGGTCGGGCCGGTCAGGTGCAGCGGCGCGACCTCGGCTCTTATCCCGCTGAGCAGCCGGTGCACCTGCTCGGCCGCCGGGGCGAGGCCGCTGGGCAGGTCGCCGGAGACCCGGTTCAGCGCGGGCTCCTCCTGTGCGGCGAAGCTCGCCAGCTGCCGCATCGGCGCGAGGCCGTGCTGCCGGAGGTAGAGGGCGCGCAGCAGCGCGGCGCCCTTGGTGCCCTCGGTGTCCATCTGCTCCAGCTCGGAGCGGATCTGGGCGGCCAGCCGCGGGTCGAGCGGTTGGCCGCCGCTGCGCGCGAGCAGCCCCTGGACCTCGGTCATCCGGGTGGAGGCCTGGTCGAGGAGCAGGCGGCCGCGCTCGCCGTCCGTGCCGGCCAGGCCGAGCCGCCAGTCCTCCAGGTTGCGCTTCATCCCGTACAGCGTGTCGCCCGGGAGCGCGCCGGAGGAGGCCGCGGCGACGCCGCCGAGGGTCCCGAAGGCCATGCCGGCGGCCAGGCCGCCGACGGCGAGGCGCCGGCCCCAGCGGCTGCGCGGTCGGAAGCGGCTCGCCCCGGCCAGGGCGACCGCGCGGTGCAGGCCCCGCCTCTGCGCCGGCACCCTCGGGCCGCCGCGCTCCGCCATGAGGTTCTCGAAGGCGGCGACCAGATGAGCGCGTTGGACCGTCCGGACCTCCTCGTCGAGCTGCGGCGCCGGCAGCGCGGCGAGCTCGCGCACGGCCCGCAGCAGCTCCGCGGTCTCGCCGCCGGGCTCCGCCGCCGTTCCGGCCGGCAGTCCGGACGCCGCTCCGGCCGATGGTCCGCCCTCGAGTGCGTCGGCGAAGGCCTTCACCCGTCGGTGCTCGAGTACATGGGCAGTCACGGGCCGCACCTCCTCTCCTCCAGTTCCCCGCAGCGCGGTATGCGCCCTGCGCAACGAGCGGTGCCGGGAGGGGTTACGCCCGTTCGCCAAGGCAATTTCGCTGGTCGACGCGGTGTGTCCAGCTGATTGCGGGTGGTGACGGCCGGGCCGTCCGGCCGTGTGCGATTCAGCGGGCGTCGCCGGGGAGCAGCCGCGCGAGCGAGCGCACCGCGCGGTACTGGAGGGTCTTGATCGCGCCCTCGTTCTTGCCCATGATCCGTGCGGTCTCGGCCACCGACAGGCCCTGCAGGAAGCGCAGTGTCACGCACTCCTGCTGCTGCGGGTTGAGCTTGCGGACGGCCTCCAGCAGTGCGGCGTTGGAGAGCGACTCCAGCACCGACTCCTCGGGGCTGCGGGCGACCTCGTTGGCGTCCAGCATCTCGCCGGTGGTGACCTCCAGCCGGAAGCGGCTGGACTTGAAGTGGTCCGCGACCAGGTTGCGGGCGATGGTGACCAGCCAGGCGCCGAAGTCCCGGCCCTGCCAGGTGAAGGTGGAGATGCGCCGCAGCGCCCGCAGGAAGGTCTCGCTGGTGAGGTCCTCGGCGGTGGCCCGGCCACCGACCCGGTAGTAGATGTAGCGGTAGACGGTGTCGGAGTAGTGGTCGTAGAGGCGGCCGAAGGCCTCGCTGTCGCCGTTCTGGGCGCGTTCGACCAGCTCCACCACCGGGCCGCCGGGGGACTGCTGCTCGTTCGAGCGAGCGCGGTGGCGGGCACTGCGCGCCCCCGGCAGTGCGGGCGCGCCGGGCGCGTCGGAGGCACTGGGGGGCGTGGACCCGGCGGGCGCGGCGTGCGCGCCACCGGACGCGCCGGTGCGTGGCGCGCCGATCGGCGCGGCGGTGGCACCGCCGGGCGTCTCGGGCTCACCGCGGTGGGAGCCGGTGGGGCGGGCGATGGCGCTGGAGTCGGCCGCGCTGGAGCCGGCGGCGGTGCTGGAGTCGGCGGTGCTGGGGTCGGCGATGGGCGCCGCGGCGGGGGTGCGGGAGGCGGCGTGCCGGGGCGGGTCCGCCCTGTTCCGCGCGCCCGCCGAGGCGTGCGAGCGCAGCACGAGTCCGCCGGCCGGGGCCCCCGCGCCGGCCAGCAGCGGGGCGGCCAGGACGAGTTGACCGCGCATCAGGTCGCGCAGCAGGAGCAGGCCGGAGGGGACGGATCTGACGGACCTGCCGGACCGCTCGGCCGGGCCGAACGGCCAGGACGAACCGGGGCGCGACTCCGAGGGTGGGACGGAGCGTGCGGGAGCAGTCGCGTCATTCCGGACGTGTGCGTACACGGGACTCCCAGAGGCAGGACTGTCAGTGGTACGTCGTACGGCACGCGGCGCCGGCCATGGCGGGACGCATGGGGCGGCGCGCGTCAGACGAGGATAACGCTTTGTGCAACTACGACTACGCCGTGTTGCCGAATTCGCCGGTTGCGTCGCTTCTGCGACAGCTCGCACGCGCGAAATGACTAGGCGTGATGGCGATTCGCGTCGGAATGGCGACCGGAATTGATCATTTGCCGGGCGGGAGCGCCGGGTTACCCGTCTCCACGGGCCTCAATCCCGAACTTCCGGCCCCCGGTCGGCGGTCAGATCCGAACACGTCCGACGCCGATGATCACGATGCCGGCCGCCGGCGCCGCCGGGGCCGGGGCGCCCGGGCGGGAGCCGGTGCGCGGCCCCACCCGCCTGCCCCGCGCAGGGCAGGCCAGCGCGGGGCACGCCGACGCCGGGCAGCGCCACGCCGGCACGCCGACCGCCGGGCAGGGTCGCGCCGGGCACGCCCGCGCCGGGCAGTGCCACGCCGGCACGCCGACCGCCGGGCAGGGCCGCGCCGGGCACGCCCGCGCCGGGCAGCGCCACGCCGGCACGCCGACCGCCGGGCAGGGCCGCGCCGGGCAGGGCCGCGCCGGGCAGGGCCGCGCCGGGCACGCCCGCGCCGCGCCGGGCCGCGCCGGGCCCTCAGTGCCGCTTGCGGTACATCGCCGCGGCGGCGGCCGCTCCGCCCGCTGCCGCGCCGAGGCCGGCCGCGGCCGGGATCCCGACCTTGGCGGCCTTCCGTCCCGTGCGGAAGTCCCGTACCCGCCAGCCGTGTTCGCGCGCGTGACGGCGCAGCTCGCCGTCCGGGTTGATCACGTACGGGTAGCCGGCCAGGGAGAGCATCGGGATGTCGTTCTTGGAGTCGCTGTACGCCGCGCAGCGCTCCAACTCCAGGCCCTCGCGCGCGGCCAGGGCCTTGACCGCCTCGGCCTTGGCCTGGCCGTGCAGGGTCTCGCCGACCAGCCGGCCGGTGTAGACGCCGTCCACCGCCTCGGCCACCGTGCCCAGCGCGCCGGTCATGCCGAGCCGGCCGGCGATCACCCGGGCCGCCTCCAGCGGCGCGGCGGTGACCAGCCAGACCCGCTGGCCGGCCTCCAGGTGCATCTGGACCAGGGCCCGGGTCCCCGGCCAGATCTTGTGGGCCATGTACTCGTCGAAGACCTCCTCGCAGATCTCCTCCAGGTCCGAGACGCGGTGGCCGCGCACGATGGAGAGCGCGCTCTCCTTGGCGTCCGCCATGTGCCCGGCGTTCTCCGACCCGTGCACCCGGAAGTACGCCTGCTGCCAGGCGAAGCGGGCGAGTTCGCGGGAGCTGAAGAACTTCCGCTTGTAGAGCCCGCGGCCGAGGTAGAAGATCGCGGCGCCCTGCATGATCGTGTTGTCGCAGTCGAAGAACGCGGCCCCGGTGGGGTCGGGGATCACCGGTGCCGGCACGGCGGCGGGCGCCTGCGCGAGCGGCCCGGCCGGGACCTCGGCCTCGGCGGGTTCGGCTCCGGCGCGTTCGGCATCGGCGGCGGTCGCGGCAGTCGCGGCGGTCTTCGCCGCGGCTTCGGAGGCCGCCTGGGCGGCCGCCTCCCCCGCGAGGGCCGCGCGGTCGTCCGCCGGACGACGGGCTCCACGGCCCGGGACGAGCCTCGGCATCCTGCTCATACCCGCGAGGATAGCCAGGTGTGTGCGTACGCCCCGCATCCGCTGCGTTCAAGGAGTGTTACAGGCGGGCGCACAATGGCCGGATGACCCCCTTGCTGCGCAGGGGCGCCCGGCCGCCCCGCACGATCACGCTGATCGCCAAGCCCGGCTGCCATCTCTGCGACGCCGCCCGCGAGGTGATCGCCCGCGTCGCGGAGGAGACGGGCGCCACATGGGAGGAACGCGACATCCTCCAGGACGAGGAGCTGTACCGGCGCTACTGGGAGCAGATCCCGGTGACCCTGGTGGATGGGAAGCAGCACGACTTCTGGCGGGTCGACGAGACCAGGCTGCGCGCCGCGCTGGGCTCCTGACCTGGGGCGACACCGGAGCGCGCGCGGTCGGCACGGACTCTGCCGGGCTCGCCGGGCGCCCCGCGCGCCCACGCCCGCGCCCGTCCCGGCGGCCGCGGGCGGCGCAGGGTACACCCGGCGCGGAAACCCGCCGCCGAGCACACCGTGGGCCGTGACGCAAGTTTGCCAGCGGGTACTTTGTTGCGTTTACCATCTAACCGTTCTGTCGGGGTGACGGGGGCGTGAACAGCAGCAAGGAGGAGCGCGTGCTCGCGGTCGTTCGCTCGCCGCACCCCCGGTGCCCCGCTGCCGGCGCGGTGCCGGGTTCGCGCCCGGTGCATCGCCCGGCGGCTCCGTGCCAGGCGGGACGCCGGCCGGGCCCGCTCCCGGTGGCGGACGAAACGGACTGTTCGCCGGAACCGGGCCTCTCCGGGGCGGTTGCGTGATGCGTGTCACTTCGGTAGGGCAAAACGGACACCATCTTTGTGCACACGTTCACAAACGCATAGCCTGGCGTGCAAAGCCCAGCTTCACCCACAGGAGCACCGTGGCAACTGACCGATCTTCCCAAGGCCCCAGGGGTAGCCGGGGGCGCCCGTCCGCCCGGGTCCGGGGCATCCCGGAGGCGACGGTCGCGCGGCTGCCGCTGTACCTGCGCGCGCTGACGGCGCTGTCCGAGCGGTCCGTTCCCACCGTCTCCTCCGAGGAGCTGGCCACCGCGGCCGGGGTGAACTCCGCCAAGCTCCGCAAGGACTTCTCCTACCTGGGCTCCTACGGCACGCGCGGCGTCGGGTACGACGTGGAGTACCTCGTCTACCAGATCTCCCGCGAGCTGGGCCTCACCCAGGACTGGCCGGTCGTCATCGTCGGCATCGGCAACCTGGGCCACGCCCTGGCCAACTACGGGGGGTTCGCCTCCCGCGGGTTCCGGGTCGCGGCCCTGCTGGACGCCGACCCCGAGCTCGCCGGGCGGACCGCGGCCGGCCTGCCGGTGCGCCCGATGGAGGACCTGGAGAGCGTCATCGAGGCCGAGCGGGTGTCGATCGGCGTGATCACCACGCCCCCCGGCGCGGCCCAGCAGGTCTGCGACCGCCTGGTCGCGGCCGGGGTCACCTCCATCCTGAACTTCGCGCCGACCGTGCTCTCGGTCCCGGAGGGCGTGGACGTCCGCAAGGTGGACCTCTCCATAGAGCTTCAGATCCTCGCCTTCCACGAGCAGCGCAAGTCCGGCGAGGAGGCGCTCGCCGCCGACGTGGCCGCCGACGTCGCCGCGGACGTGGCCGCCGAGGTGGACGGCGGGCCGGCCCGCGAGGGCGGGCGGCAGGGCCCCGGGCGCAAGGCGGTGGCCGCGGCCGCCGCCAAGGCGCTGCCGCGCGCCGTCGCCCGCGCCAAGCGCGGCACCAAGCCGCCCGCCGGCGGCGCATCCGGCGGCCCGGGGGACGACGGCGACGTGGCCGCCGTGATGCCGGCGTGAACCGCCGCACGGAGACGGCCGCCGTCATCGGCAGCATCATGGGCACCTGTACCGAGAAGGGAAGCGAGGCGGACGCATGAGTCTGCTCGTGCTGGGGCTGAGCCACCGCACCGCGCCGGTGGGCCTGCTGGAGCGGGCCTCGCTCACCGGCGAGGAGCCGGCCCGGCTGCTGCGTGCGGCCGCCGCCGCCACGCCGGTCGGTGAGGCCGCGCTGGTCGCGACCTGCAACCGGATCGAGCTCTACGCGGACGTGGAGAAGTTCCACGCCGGTGTGGACGAGCTCTCCGCGCTGCTGGCCGGCCACACCGGGGTGGGGATAGAGGAGCTCACCCCGCATCTCTACGTGCACTACGAGGACCGCGCGGTCCACCACATCTTCTCGGTCGCCTGCGGCCTGGACTCGATGGTGGTCGGCGAGGGCCAGATCCTCGGCCAGCTCCGCGACGCCCTCTCCCTCGCGCAGGAGGAGGGCACCGCCGGGCGCGGCCTCAACGAGCTGTTCCAGCGGGCCCTGCGGGTCGGCAAGCGGGCGCACAGCGAGACCGGCATCGACAAGGCCGGGCAGTCGCTGGTGACCTTCGGACTGGAGCAGGTCGCCGAGGCCGCCGGAGCGGTGGAGGCCAAGCGGGTGCTGGTGGTGGGCGCGGGCTCGATGTCCTCGCTCGCCGCGACCACGCTCGCCCGGCTCGGCGTCCCCGAGCTGGTGATCGCCAACCGGACGCCGGAGCGCGCCGAGCGCCTCGCCGCCTCCCTCGACGCGCAGACCGTGCCGCTGGAGAAGGTCGGCGACGCGATGGCGGGCGCCGACCTGGTCGTCACCTGCACCGGCGCCGCCGGGATCGTGCTCGGCGCCGGGGAGATCGCCGCCGCCGCTGCCGTCCGGCCCGCCGGCGCCCCGCCGCTGGCCGTGCTCGACCTGGCCATGCCGCGCGACACCGACCCCGAGGCGCACGACCTGGAGCGGGTCGCCCTGATCGACCTGGAGACGCTCGCCGAGGCGGCCGCCCGCCGACCCGGCGCCGCCGACGACGTCGCCTCGGTGCGCGCCATCGTCGCCGAGGAGCTGGAGACCTTCGCCGCCGACCAGCGCGCCTCCCGGATCACCCCGACCGTGGTCGCCCTGCGCGCCATGGCCGCGGAGGTCGTCGGCTCCGAACTCGAGCGCCTGGACGGGCGGTTGCCGCAGCTGGACGCCAAGTCCCGGGCCGAGTTCCGGCAGACCGTCAACCGCGTCGTCGACAAGCTGCTGCACGCGCCGACCGTGCGGGTGAAGCAGCTCGCCAGCGAGCCCGGGGGCGCCTCCTACGCGGAGGCCCTGCGGGAACTGTTCGACCTCGACCCCGCCGCGGTCCGCGCCGTGGCGGACGCCCCGCCGGGATCCCCCACCGGACCCGGACGGCCCCGCGGCTCGGAGACCGCTGCTCCCGCCTCCGACCCCGCGACCACGACCCTGCCCGCCCCCAGCACGATCAGGACGATCATGCCATGACTGATCAACTGAGCACTAACCCCGGGGAGTTGGGCTCTGACGGCGCCTCGCTCCGGCCGCTGCGGCTGGGCACTCGCCGCAGTGCCCTCGCCCTCGCGCAGTCCGGGATGGTCGCCGACGAGGTGACCCGCCTCACCGGCCGCCCGGTCGAGCTGGTGCACGTCACCACCTACGGGGACACCTCCCGCGAGGCGCTCGCGCAGATCGGCGGCACCGGCGTGTTCGTCTCCGCGCTGCGCGAGGCGCTGCTGGACGGCAGCGTCGACTTCGCGGTGCACTCGCTCAAGGACCTGCCGACCGCGCAGCCCGCCGACCTCGCCCTGGCCGCCGTGCCGCTCCGCGAGGACCCGCGGGACGCGCTGGTCGCCCGGGACGGGCTCACCCTCGACGAGCTCGCGCAGAAGTGCGCGCACGACGGCCCGCCGGCCCGCGTCGGCACCGGCTCGCCGCGCCGCGCCGCGCAGCTCAACGCCTACGCCGCCGAGCACGGCCTGACTCTGCAGACCGTCCCGATCCGCGGCAACATCGACACCCGGATGGGCTTCGTCCACTCCGGCGAACTCGACGCGGTGGTGCTGGCCGCGGCCGGTCTCAACCGGCTCGGCCGGCTCGGCGAGGCCACCCAGCTGCTCGACACCGAGCTGATGCTGCCCGCGCCCGGGCAGGGCGCGCTCGCCGTCGAATGCCGCGCCGGCGACACCGAACTGCTGGCCGCACTGCGGAGGATGGACCACGCGCCGACCCGGCTCGCGGTCATCGCCGAGCGCGCGCTGCTCTCCGCGCTGGAGGCCGGCTGCTCCGCACCGGTCGGCGCGCTGGCCGAGGCCGTACCGGCGGCCCGGACCGAGGCGGCGGAAGCCGCACCGGTGGCGGGGGCCGCCACCGAGACCGGCCCGGCCGGTCAGGGGGGTACCACCGACGAGGGCGAGCCCGCCGCACTGCGGCTGCGCGCGCTCGTCGGCACCACCGACGGCTCGACCGTCGTGCAGTTGTCCGCCACCGGCGCCCTCGCCCCTGACACGGACTCCGAGCAGCAGGCCGCGGCCCTCGGCCGCGAGCTCGCCGCCCGGATGCTCGCGCAGGGGGCCGCCGGCCTCATGGGGGAGCGAGCCCAGTGAGCCCCACCGCCACCAACGACGTCCACCCGGCCGCCGCGCACCGTCCGGCCGGCCAGGTCACCTTCCTCGGCGCGGGACCGGGCGACCCCGGCCTGCTGACCCTCAACGCGGTCGAGGCGCTGTCCACCGCGGACGTGCTGATCGCCGACCCGGCCACCGCCGAGGCCGTGCGCGCGCACTGCCCCGAGCGGGTCGAGATCTACGGCCCCGCCGCCGAGACCGAGGCCTTCGTCCTCGACGAGGAGCCCGGCGCGGAGGTGATCGCCCGGCTGCTGCCGGCCGTCCGCTCCGGCAAGCACGTGGTCCGCGCCATCGAGGGCGACCCCGGGCTCGACGGCCGCACCGCCGCGGAGATGCTGGCCTGCGCCCAGGCGCAGGTCCCGTTCCAGGTGGTGCCGGGCGTGCCGCAGTCCGTGGGCGTCCCCGCCTACGCGGGCGTGCCGCTGCGCGGCGGCCCCGGCTCCGCCGGCGGCGACGTGCGGTTCGTCGAGGCCGTCGGCGAGGTCTCCGACGCGGTCTGGACCGACCTCGGCGAGTGCGACTCCACGCTGGTGGTGCGCACGGTGCTGAGCCAGGTCCCGGCCGCGGCCGCGGCGCTGGTCGCGCACGGCCGCAAGCCCGACACCCTGCTCTCGGTCACCCTCGGCGGCACCACCACCAAGCAGCGCACCTACACCGCCACGCTCGGCAGCATCGCCGCCGAGCTGAAGGCGGCCAAGGTGCTGCCCTCGCCGGTGTCCGCGCCGGTCGACCCGTCGTCCTCGGCGATAGCCGTCGTCGGCGAGCAGGTGGGCCACCGCGCGGAGCTCTCCTGGTTCGAGACCAAGCCGCTGTTCGGCTGGAACGTGCTGGTGCCGCGCACCAAGGACCAGGCCGGCGCGCTGTGCGAGCAGCTGCGCTCCTACGGCGCGGTGCCGCACGAGGTGCCGACCATCGCCGTCGAGCCGCCGCGCACCCCGCAGCAGATGGAGCGCGCGATCAAGGGCCTGGTGACGGGCCGCTACGAGTGGATCGCCTTCACCTCGGTCAACGCGGTCAAGGCGGTGCGCGAGAAGTTCGAGGAGTACGGGCTGGACGCCCGCGCCTTCGCCGGGATCAAGGTCGCGGCGGTCGGCGAGACCACCGCCGGCGCGTTGATCGACTTCGGCGTCAAGCCCGACCTCGTGCCGAGTGGCGAGCAGTCGGCGGCGGGGCTGCTGGAGGACTGGCCGCCGTACGACCCGGTCTTCGACCCGATCGACCGGGTGCTGCTGCCGCGCGCCGACATCGCGACGGAGACGCTGGTGGCCGGGCTGATCGAGCTGGGCTGGGAGGTCGACGACGTCACCGCGTACCGGACGGTGCGCGCGTCCCCGCCGCCGGCGCCGACGCGTGAGGCGATCAAGGGCGGCGGCTTCGACGCGGTGCTGTTCACCTCGTCGTCGACGGTCCGGAACCTGGTCGGGATCGCGGGCAAGCCGCACAACGTCACCGTCATCGCCTGCATCGGGCCGGCGACGGCGAAGACCGCGGAGGAGCACGGGCTCCGCGTCGACGTCCTCTCGCCCGCGCCGTCGGTCGCGGCGCTGGCCGAGGCGCTCGCCGAGTTCGGCGCGGCGCGGCGGGACGCGGCGATGTCCGCGGGCGAGCCGGTGTACCGCCCGAGCGAGCGCCGCCCGGGCTCGCGCCGCAAGGCGCGCTGACGCGCGGCCGCGTGGGGCGGCGCCCCGTGGAGCGGGTTGGGCGTGCCGGCCGGGTGCGAGTGGGTGCCTGGCTGGTCGCGCAGTTCCCCGCGCCCCTTGGGCGCGCGAAGCGCGACCGGGGGCGCGGGGAACTGCGCGAGCAACCCGCTGCCGCCGATAGCCGCGCGCGAACCGTCGCTGATGCCCGGTAGGCGCAAAAAGGGGCGCGGGGAACTGCGCGACCAGCTACGCACTCACCCGCACCCGGCCGAGCACGCACACCCGGAGTCCCCGCGACGCCGCCCCCGCGCCGACGCCGACGCGGGGCGCGGGACACTGGGGGAGTAGGACTTCGCGGGAGAGACGAGGGAGCAGACGTGAGCGAGAATCCGTGGGCGATCCGGGCGGACGAGGTGCCCGTGGTGCGGCCCCGGCGACTGCGGGCGACGCCCGCCATGCGGCGGCTGGTCGCGGAGACGCGGCTGCACCCCGCCGAGTTCATCCTCCCGGTCTTCGCCCGCGAGGGCATCGACGAGCCCGTGCCGCTGCAGGCGATGCCCGGCGTCGTCCAGCACAGCCGCGACTCGCTGCGCAAGGCGGCCGTGGAGGCGGCCGAAGCCGGCATCGGCGGGATCATGATCTTCGGCGTCCCCGCCCCCGAGAAGCAGGACGCCACCGGATCCGAGGGCACCAACCCCGACGGCATCCTGCAGCAGGCGATCCGCGACGTGGTCGCGGAGGTCGGGGACGCCCTCGTGGTCATGTCCGACCTGTGCCTGGACGAGTACACCGACCACGGTCACTGCGGCGTGCTGGCCGCGGACGGCAGCGTGGACAACGACGCGACGCTCGCCCGCTACGCCGAGATGGCCGTGGTACAGGCCGATGCCGGCGTCCACGTGGTCGGCCCGTCCGGGATGATGGACGGTCAGATCCGTGTGATCCGCCGCGCGCTGGACGAGCACGGCCACCAGGACGTGTCGATCCTCGCCTACACCGCGAAGTACGCCTCCGCCTTCTACGGCCCCTTCCGCGAGGCGGTCGGCTCCTCCCTGCGCGGCGACCGCAAGAGCTACCAGCAGGACGCCGGCAACGGCCGCGAGGCGCTGCGCGAGCTGGAGCTGGACGTCGCCGAGGGCGCCGACATGGTGATGGTCAAGCCCGGCATCGTCTACCTCGACGTGCTGCGCGCGGTCGCGGACGCTTCGCCGGTGCCGGTGTCGGCGTACCAGATCTCCGGCGAGTACGCGATGATCGAGGCCGCCGCGGCGAACGGCTGGATCGAGCGCGAGCGGGCGGTCCTGGAGACGCTGACCGCCTTCCGGCGGGCGGGCGCCGAGCAGGTGCTCACCTACTGGGCGGTCGAGGCGGCGCGCTGGATCAACGAGGGCCGCGCCTGACCGCTTGCGCGGCGGTGCGGCAGCGCCGCGGCAGACGGCCGGCGGAGGGGTGCGCGACGCGGCGCGGGGCGCATGGCGCCCGGACCCGGGAGCGGGCGCGGCGCACGGGCATGCGGACCGCGCCGCCCGGCACGGAACGCGGCGAGGGCCCGGGGACGGAAGCGTCCCCGGGCCCTCGCCGGTCGTGCTCTGTCGGGTCATCGCGGGTCACTGCGCGCCCTCGGCGCGCGGGTACTGCCGGTCCTGCGGGACCGCTCCTGCTGAGGGAGCGTCAGCCGATCAGGTGGGACAGGCCGGCGTCGCCGGTGCCCTGGGTGGTGTGGCCGACGTTGCAGATCTGGTGGGTCTGCTGGGACAGGACCGGGACCTCGACCGGCACCGCGACACCGATGACCGCGACCGCGACGTTGTGGACCTCGGGGAGGCACACGTTCGGGTTGTCCAGGGTGTGGAAGTTCGGGCTGAGGTCGCCCATGGTGCCGGTGTTGTTGGTGCCGCCGTTGCCCTGGAGCGACGCGGTGGAGCCGTCGGAGTCGCCGATGGCGAACGCGGGGGCGGCGGCGAGGGTGACACCGGCAGCGGCGGCGCCGAGGGTGGCAAGAGCCTTCTTGTACACGGGAGTTCCTCTTCTCGGTTCTGAGGGTTGGCTGTTGGGAGGTGAAGCCTGGGAGGTGAAGCCTGGGGAGGTCAGCCGACCAGGTGGGACACGCCGGAGTCGCCGGTGCCCTGGGTCGTCTGGCCGACGGAGCAGTACTGCACCGGCTGGGTGCTGGCGATCGGGACCTCGACCGGCACCGCGACACCGAGGACGGCCACGCCGATGTTGTGGATCTCCGGCAGGCAGATGTTCGGGTTGTCCAGGAAGTGGAAGTTGGGGCTGTTGTCGCCCCAGGTGCCGGTGACGTTGGTCCCGCCGGCACCCTGCAGAGAGCTGGTCGTGCCGTCCGAGTTGCCGATCGCGGACGCGGGCGCGGCGGCCACGGCGACGGCGGAGGCGGCCAGGCCGGCGGCAGCCAGAACCTTCTTGACCATTGCGGGTCCTTTTCTGCTGGGAGGTCGAAATGTCACTGGGGACATGTGGATCAACGAAAGCCGGAATGGGAGGTTGCGCCCCCGATCGGGGGAACTGTCCGGCGCCCGGTGGACTTTCGGGGTGAACAACGCCACGCCCTCTCGAAAGACCCGCTGAACTGCGGAAGTTGGCCCCAAAGATCGAAATCTTTCCCTCGTCCGGGGGAAGTGGGCGGCGCGTAATGGGCCATACGAGTGACATCGTGCGAATCCGAATCGTTAGGGGTTCTTGAATCGGACGGAACACGCGCCGGGAACCGGGCGCCGTGCCGAGGTGAAGGGCAGGGAATGACAATGAACCGCTCTGTGCGCAGTGCAGCCAGGGCCGCCGCCGCTGCCGCCGTCGTGGTCGGCACGGCCGCAGCGGCCGCGGGGGCGTCGGCGGGTGCGGCGGCGGCAGCCGGAAATCCGGCGGCCGGGGCGGCGGACGGCCCGGTGAGCGCGTCCGCCTCGACGGAGGCTCCGGGTTCCGTGACTCCGGCCGCCGCCGCGCCGGCCGCGCCCACGGTCTCCTCGACCGGCCACGGCACCGCGCTGACCCCGCAGCAGGCGGCGGCGCTGGAGCAGACGGTCTCGCGTCTGGACGTCCCGTTCACGGTGCCGCTCGGCCAGGCGCTCGGCCCGGTACTCGGCGGCGCGCGTGGAGCGCAGCTGAGCGGCACGATCCCGGCGCTGCCGGTGGTCCCCCCGGCGGGCGGCGGCGCCCGTCCGGCGCCCGGGGGCGGCACCACGCTGCTGCCGGACCCGCTGGTCCCCGCGCTCGACGGCGCGCCGCACACCCCGTCGCTCTCCGCCGCCGCGCCGCTGCCGGACGCCGCCGGGCGGCTGGACCCGAACGCGGTGGGGCTGGACCTGCCGAGCGCTCCGATGGACGCGACCGGTGCCGCGCTCGGCCTGGGCCGTCCGCTCACCACCAGCGACCTCGGCCTGACGCCGCCCGACGGCGCCGTGCACACCGCCACCCGCGCGATGCCCGCGCCTGCCGCGGCGCCCACCGCGGGCGGCGGGGCGGACGCGCAGGGGATGTCGCTGGGCGACGTGGACCCGATGCTGACCCTGCCGCACCTGCAGAGCGAGCCGAAGGGCGGCTTCACCCTCGACGAGCGCACCTCCGGCGACTCGCTGACCCGCCCACTGGACGGCGCGACCGACAGCCTGAACCAGACGCTGAACGCCCTGCACGGCTGAACGCCCTGCACGGCTGAACGCCCTGCACGGCTGAACGCCCTGCACGGCTGAGCGCCGCAGCGGCAGCGCGCGACGACACTCCGGAACGGCACGCGGCCCGGGCGGTACGAACCGCCCGGGCCGCGCTCGCGTCCGGCCGCCGCCTGGCCTCAGCCGCCCAGCGAACCCACCACCGGCCCGGCCAGCGGGACCGACGACAGCCCGCCGCCGCTGCTCAGCGGCGCGGTGAGGGGCTGGGTCGACACCGGCGCGGACCCGGGAGAGTCCGGCACCAGCGCGACGCCGTTGTTGAGCGGGTCGGCGCTGGAGTTGGCCCAGGGGTCGAGCCGCAGGTGCTGGAGCGGGCCGAGCACGTACCCGGTGCTGCCGGTCAACGCCTGTGCGGTGGAGTTGAGTTCGGGCTTCCGCAGGGCGAAGTGGCCGGTCGGCGAGGCCGCTGCCGGCGCCGCGTCCGCCACCGGGGCGGCGTCCGCGCCGCCTGCCAGGGCGACCGCGGCGGCCTGCGCGGCCAGCGTCCCGAGCAGGACGGCGGCTCCGGCCGCGGCGCGGCCGCGCGGAGAACGGCCGTGAGGGGAACGGGACATGGTGCGGCCTCCTGGAGAGGGGCGAAGGTCGGAGGGGCGGCCCGGCGCCGAGGCGGCCGGCCGCCGTGGGAGAGGCGCCCACTCGCCAGGGGTTCCCGGGCGGGGCGCAACGCCCGGAACCCCCTGGCGAGTCGATCTGTGCCAGGGGGCCGGGTGGTGGTGCACCGGGTGGTGTCCCGCTCGGTGCACCGCTCGGGTACCGCTTGTCCGGTACCGCTTGTCCTGCTGCGTCACATCGGGTCACGTCACATCAGGGCGGGCGCGCCCCGGACGCCGGGCGCCGGGCACGTGCCCGCGTACCGCCGTGTCAGCCGACGCGCGGGTCAGCCGACGTTGGCGCAGCCGTTCCCGAAGGCCGGGTTCAGCAGACCGATGACGTTGACGGTGTTGCCGCAGGCGTTGACCGGGACGTGCACCGGGACCTGGATGAGGTTCCCGGAGAGCACGCCCGGGGAGTTGGTCGCCGCACCGACGGCGTTGCTGCTCGCCGCGGCGACGCCGGCGCCGGCCAGCGTCAGGCCGGAGACGGCGACGGTCAGGGCGAGGGCCTTCTTCGCGATGCGCATGTCGCTCTTCCTAGCTGAGGGGAGGTGGGAAAAGAGGGCCGTGCGGGCGAGCCGCCCGCACGGAGGAGCGAGCGCCGACCTGGCCGGACGCGGGGCACGGGAGGCGTGGGCGGCCTTCCGGTCGCGCGCCGCGGAGGGGCGCCGGCTCGGTTGTCGCGGCGACAGGTCAGCCGGCGTTGACGCAGTGGTTGCCGAAGGCCGGGTTCAGGGCGCCGATGACGTCGACGGTGTTGCCGCAGACGTTGACCGGGACGTGCACCGGGATCTGCAGGAAGTTGCCCGACAGGAAGCCCGGGGAGCCGGTGGCGGCACCAGTGGCCTGGGAGGACGCGTTGGCCGCGCCCGCGCCGGCCGCGAGGACGCCGGCGGCGGTGACGGCGAGGACGAGGCCGCGCTTGGTCTTGTTCATGGAGGGTGTTCCTCTCTCGTGCCGGGCCCCGAAGCGGGACCCGTGGCTGACACGCACTTCGGGAACCACAACGACGCAACCTCCGCCGAGGGGACGGCCGAAGGGCACGATCACCTGAATGGCTGGCGGGCGCGAGGCCGCACGCCGGGGCGCTCTGGTGTAGGGAACGCTTCCGCCTCGCGCGATCGGGTGAAGATCCGCGGGCGGCCGTTTCCTCGGCGGAACGCGGACGTTGAAGCCGGTGTTCAGGCAGGAGTACGCAGCCGCTGTACTCCGGTGCTCGGCCACAGCAGACGCGATCTCGTCTGCCGATTATCTGGAGTTACCACATGAAGAACGCTGTCAAGGGCGCTCTCGTCACCGTCGCCGCGGCCGGTGTGGTCGCCGGCGGCGCCACCGCCGCCTTCGCCAGCTCGCAGGCGATCGGCGAGGCCTCCTGCTCCCCGGGCGTCCTCTCCGGCAACGAGGCCCAGGTGCCGGTGCACGTCCCGGTCAACGTCTCCGGCAACAGCATCAACGTCATCGGCCTGCTGAACCCGGCCTTCGGCAACAGCGCCGCCAACGCGGGCTGAACCCGCCCCAGCACCACCCCCGCGCGGGGCCCGGCCGCCGACGACGTCGGCCGGGCCCCGCGCGCCGTCGTTCTCCCGGAGGCCGGCCGGCGGCGCTACGGTGGGAGCCGGACCCGACGGGAGAGTTGGAGGTGGCTCCGTGAGCATCGCTGCTGATCACCGTCCGCAGATGAGCGCGGCGGAGTTCGAGGAGCTCGCGGCCCACGCACCCGAGACCGTGACCCTGGAGTTCATCAACGGGAAGATCGGGGTGAAAGCGGTGCCCGACGGGGATCACGGGGCGATCATCATGTGGTTGCTGCGCCGCTGCATGCAGGCCCGCCCGGAACTCGACCTCCACATCGAGCAGGGGCTCCGGGTGGAGCGCTACCGATCCGGCCATGCCCGGCCCGACGGCGTCCTCGCGCCGGTCGCGCACTTCGCCGGGCAAGGGGAGTGGGCCGACCCCGACGGCGTGTTGATGGTGGTCGAGGTCACCTCGTACGACCAGGACACGGACCGGCGCGACCGTGTCGAGAAGCCCGCCGCATACGCGGAGGCGGGCATTCCCACCTACCTGCTCGTGGATCGCGGCACATGCGAGACCGTCGTTCACAGCGAGCCCGAGGGCGGGAAGTACCGAGCCGTCCGCTCGCATCCCTTCGGCGGCACCTTCGAGATCGCCGACCTCGGAATCACTCTGGAGACCGAGATCCTCAAGCAGTACGTCCGCTGAGCGGCCGACGCGCCGTCGGTGAGGCTTCCGGCGGCACCGCGCGTCCGCGCGGCGGGTCGGATCGAGGACCGACGACCCGCCGCGGGCGCGGGCGTGGCTGCGATCAGGGCCAGACCAGGCAGTACAGCTGGTGGCCGGCTTCGTGGAGGCGGTTGGCGAAGTCCTGCCACTCGTGCAGCATGCGGTAGATGACGAAGGCGTCGCGCGGGCCGCGGCGGTCGGGGACGGTGGACCAGATGAACGCCGCGGCGCCGAGCTCCGTCTCGTCGGCGTTGCGCAGCGGCTCGACGACGCTCTGCGGGAGCTGGACCACGGCGTAGTCGGGGTGGAGCACGACCAGTTCCAGCGGCGGCACCTTCGCCAGCGGGATGCCGCGGATGCCGGTGAGCACCATCGCGCTCATCGTCTCCGGCTTGATCTTGGTGAGGAGTTCGCGGCTGACGGTCTGTTCGGACCGCTCCTCGCCCTCGAGGGCGTCCAGCGCCTCCGCGCCGTCCTGGCCGAAAAGCTCCCCCAGCCGCCCCAACTGGCCGAGCTCACCCGCGTCCAGGCCGAGTCCGTCGCGCCCCAGCGCGGTCGGCACCCGGGCGGCCGTGGCGCGATCGGGTGCGCCGAAGTACTTGTAGGTCACCCCCACGCGGCCAGCACCTCCCTCGACCCCTTTCCCGGCCGGTCTCCCCGGCCCAGCAGCACGGCGCCGGCCGGCACCGCTCGATCCCGCACCCGCATCCGCATCCACACCCGCATGTGCCCCCGCCCCGGCGGCCGCGGCCGCGGCCCCGGCGTCGTGATCACCGTTCCCGCGCACACCGTTCCCACGCGCACCTGTATCACGCGCACCTGTCTCGCGGGAGACTGCATCGCGAGCATCGGACTCGGACACTGCGGACCATCCTCACCGGAGGCCGTCCCGCTGACAACAGGCGGCCGCTCACCTCGGACGTACGGTGGCCCGGCGGTACGGCAGGCGACGCCCCCGGCGGACCGTCCCGTGCGAGTCGCACGGGCCGCCGGTCGCACAGCCCGTCGTGCAGCCGGTACTACAGCTATACATACACAACACAACGCGGCCCGATCATCGTCCCAGATGATCGACCGGGACATGCCGGGTACACGCGACGGATTTGAGACCATGTCCAGCATGTGCTCGATGCCCGCCTCCACGCCTGACACGCCCGGCACGCCCGCCGCGCCCGACATGCCGCGCCGTTCTGGCATGTCCCCAGCCAATTACCCGTACGAGGCCCCGGTAAGCCGGAGTCTGTTCGAACGTGCCGAAGCCGTGACCCCGGGGGGCGTGAACTCCCCCGTGCGCGCCTTCGGCGCGGTCGGCGGGACGCCCCGGTTCATGGCCTCCGCGCGCGGCGCCTACCTGACCGACGCCGACGGCCGCGAGTACGTCGACCTGGTCTGCTCCTGGGGGCCGATGCTGCTCGGCCACGCCCACCCCGACGTCGTCGCGGCGGCGCAGGCGGCCGTGGCACACGGCACCTCCTTCGGCACGCCGAGCCAGGGCGAGGTCGAGCTGGCCGAGGAGATCGTCGCCCGGGTCGCGCCGGTCGAGCAGGTCCGGCTGGTCTCCTCGGGCACCGAGGCGACCATGTCGGCGATCCGGCTGGCGCGCGGGTTCACCGGCCGGTCCAAGGTCGTGAAGTTCGCGGGTTGCTACCACGGACATGTAGACGCGCTTCTGGCCGCCGCGGGTTCAGGTGTCGCGACATTCGCGCTCCCGGACACCCCCGGCGTGACCGGCGCGCAGGCCGGCGACACCGTCGTGCTGCCGTACAACGACCTCGACGCGGTGCGCGCCGCGTTCGCCGCGCACCCCGGCGAGATCGCCTGCGTCATCACCGAGGCCTCGCCCGGCAACATGGGCGTCGTCCCGCCGCTGCCCGGCTTCAACCGCGGGCTCGCCGAACTCTGCCGGGAGAACGGCGCGTTGTTCATCTCCGACGAGGTGATGACCGGCTTCCGCGTCTCGCGCTCCGGCTGGTACGGCGTCGAGGCGGCCCGCGAGGGCTGGGCGCCGGACCTGCTGACCTTCGGCAAGGTCATGGGCGGCGGCTTCCCTGCGGCGGCCTTCGGCGGCCGGGCCGACGTGATGGCCCACCTCGCCCCGGCCGGCCCGGTCTACCAGGCGGGCACCCTCTCCGGTAACCCGGTGGCCACCGCGGCCGGCCTGGCCACGCTGCGCGCCGCGGACGACGCGGTGTACGCGGCCGTGGACCGCGCCGCCGCCGAGGTCTCCACGCTCGCCTCCGAGGCGCTGGCCAAGGAGGGCGTGGCCCACCAGGTGCAGCGGGCCGGGAACATGTTCTCGGTCTTCTTCAGCGCCGACCCGGTGCGCGACTACGCCGGCGCCCGCGCGCAGGACGTCTTCCGCTACACGGCGTTCTTCCACAGCATGCTGGCGCAGGGCGTCTACCTGCCGCCGTCCGCGTTCGAGGTCTGGTTCCTCTCGGCCGCGCACGACGAGCAGGCGATCGAGCGGATCGCGGCCGCGCTGCCCGCCGCGGCGCGCGCCGCCGCGGCGGCGACGCCGGAGAACTGACGGCCGAGCGGTTCGGTGATACTGGGGGCGCGCGGGGCGACCCGCGCGCCCAGTCGTCGAGGAGAGCCCCCGGGTGAGCAACGTGAGCAGCAGCAACGGCCGAGCGGACATCACCGTCGTGCACCTGATGCGGCACGGCGAGGTCTACAACCCGGAGGGCATCCTCTACGGCCGGCTGCCCGACTACCACCTCTCCGAGCTCGGCAAGCAGATGGCCGAGCGGGTCGCCGACCACCTCTCCGGCCGTGACATCACTCACGTCGTGGCCTCGCCGCTGGACCGCGCGCAGGAGACCGCCGCGCCGATCGCCGCCGCGCACGGCCTGGAGGTCGCCACCGACGCGCGGCTGATCGAGGCGGAGAACATCTTCCAGGGCAAGACCTTCGGCGTCGGCGACGGCTCGCTGAAGAACCCCTCGCACTGGAAGCACCTGGTCAACCCGTTCCGGCCGTCCTGGGGCGAGCCGTACATCGAGCAGGTGGTGCGGATGATGGGCGCGCTCGGCGCCGCGCGGGACGCCGCCCGCGGCCACGAGGCGGTCTGCGTCAGCCACCAGCTGCCGATCTGGGTCACCCGCTGCTTCGCCGAGCACCGGCGACTCTGGCACGACCCGCGCAAGCGGCAGTGCTCGCTGGCCAGCCTCACCAGCTTCACCTTCGAGGGCGACAAGATCGTCTCGATCGGCTACAGCGAGCCGGCCCGCGACCTCCTCCCTGCGAAGCTCGCCGGCGGCGCGAGCGGCGGCAAGAGCTTCGGCGCGTAGCGGTCGGCCGCCGGGCGGCTGACCACCCTCCACCCGCGCGCCTCGCGGCGCGGTTCGCCCCTCCGGCCGCCGTCCCGCGCCCACGCGGCCTGGGTGCCGGCTCGCCGCCGGGGCGCGGCGTCCGGTCCCGCCGGGGCGCGGGGCCGGCCCCCGGGCGGGCGCGGTGCCGGGCGGAGGGTGTCCGCAGGCGGGGAAGCTGACCGCGGGGGTGATGACCTGCGGGAACGCCGGGTGGGCCCGAGTCTCGCGCCTGCCGGGCACAGTGCCCGCACAGCCGCCCGCGAGGCCCCGCGGAGCCGCTCGCGGCGCCGCCGGCGGCGCCCTCCGCGCAGGTCAGCGCGGGGGCGCGCCCGGGGGGCGGGGGCGGTGAAACCGGCCGGGACTCCCATGCGAAACTCTTCACATGCGTGCTCCCCGCCCCGTCCTCCGCACCGCCGTCCGCGCGGCCGCCCTCGCGGGTGCCGCCGTCCTCACGCTGGCCGGCTGCTCGACCGGGACCTCGTCCTCGACGTCGGGTTCCGGCGACAACACGCAGTTCGTCCAGGGCACCGGCGGCATCACCACCGTCCCCGCCGCCAAGCGCCAGGCGGCGCCCGCGTTGACCGGCAAGGACCTGGACGGCGGGAAGCTGAACCTGGCCCGGTACAAGGGCGAGGTCGTCGTGCTCAACGTCTGGGGCTCGTGGTGCGCGCCCTGCCGCGCGGAGGCGGACGGCCTGGAGGCGGTCGCGAAGCAGTACCAGGGCAAGGGCGTGCAGTTCGTCGGGATCAACACCCGCGACACCTCGACGGCCAACGCGCTGGCCTTCGTCCGCACGCACAAGATCACCTACCCGAGCTTCTACGACCCCTCCGGCGACCTGGTCGGCGAGTTCCCGGCCGGCAGCCTCAACCCGCAGGCCATCCCGTCCACGCTGATCCTGGACCGGCAGGGCCGGATCGCCGTGCGGGCGCTGACCGGCCTGACGCAGAGCCAGCTCCAGTCGATCATCGCCCCGGTCCTCGCGGAGAAGTCGTGACGCTGCTCGCCCTCGACGACAGCGCGACGGTCGCGCACGGCGCGCTGCTGCTCGCCGTGCCGGTCGCGCTGCTCGGCGGGCTGGTGTCGTTCTTCTCGCCCTGCGTGCTGCCGCTGGTGCCCGGCTACCTGAGCTACGTCACCGGCTTCTCCGCCGCCGACCTGGCCGACGCCGACGGCCGCCGGCGCGGGCGGATGCTCGCCGGGGCGCTGCTCTTCATCATCGGCTTCACCGCGGTCTTCGTCTCCGGCGGCGCGCTCTTCGGCTACTTCGGCCACACCCTCTACAACGACCGGCACTGGCTCTCCCGGGTCATGGGCGCGCTGGTGATCCTCATGGGCCTGGCCTTCGCCGGCCTGCTCCCCGGCTTTGGCCAGCGCGAGCTGCGCAGCCACCACCGGCCCGCCGTCGGCCTGGTCGGGGCGCCGCTGCTGGGCGTCGTCTTCGGACTGGGCTGGACGCCGTGCATCGGCCCGACCCTGATGTCGATCGAGGGCCTGGCGATGGACCAGGCGAGCGCCGGGCGGGGCGCGCTGCTCACCGTCATGTACTGCCTGGGGCTGGGGATCCCCTTCGTCGTCGCGGCGCTCGCCTTCCGGCGGGCGCTGGGCGCGTTCGGCTGGATCAAGCGGCACTACCAGTGGGTCATGCGGATCGGCGGTGGGATGCTCGTGGTGGTCGGGCTGCTGCTCGTCACCGGGGCGTGGGACTCGCTGGTGTCCCGCCTCCAGGAGTGGACCTCCGGCTTCACGATCGGAATCTGACAGTGAGTGACACCGAGACCACCAAGCCCGCCGCGGGCGGCGCCGACGCCGCCGGCGCGGCCGCCGCGGCCGAGCCGGACGAGGCGAGGGACGCCCGCGAACTCGCCGCCGCCGAGCGGATGAGCACCGCCGCCGCCGAGGACCTGTACTCCGGCGGCGTCCGCCGATCCGCCGAGGACGGCGCGTCCGGAACGGACGGCGAGGCGGGCGCGGACGGCGCGCGGGCCGCGGAGAGCGCCGCGAGCGCCCGCCCGGACGGCGAGGCCGGTGAGGCCGGCGCCGGCGACTCCGCCCCCGTCGGCCTCGGCGTGATCGGCTGGCTGCGCTGGCTCTGGCGCCAGCTCACCTCGATGCGGGTCGCGCTGGTCCTGCTCTTCCTGCTGTCGCTCGCGGCGATCCCGGGCTCGCTGATCCCGCAGACCTCCGCCAACGCGAACAACGTCACCGCCTTCCTGGCGAAGCACGGCACGCTCGGCCCGATCTACCAGAAGCTCGGGCTGTTCCACGTCTACAGCTCGCCCTGGTTCGCGGCCGTCTACATCCTGCTGTTCGTCTCGCTCGCGGGCTGCATCGTGCCGCGCTGCTGGCAGTTCGTGAAGGTGCTGCGCTCGCAGCCGCCGGCCGCGCCGCGACACCTGGTCCGGCTGCCGGTCTACGCGACCTGGCGGACCGCGACCGCCGCCGAGGAGGTGCTGGAGGCCGCGCACGGCCTGCTGCGCCGCCGCCGCTTCCGGGTCGGCCGGGGCACCGGCGCCGCCGCGGGCTCGCTCTCCTCCGAGCGCGGCTACCTGCGCGAGGTCGGCAACCTGCTCTTCCACGTCTCGCTGTTCGGCCTGCTGATCGCCTTCGCGGTCGGCAAGCTCTACGGCGGCCAGGGCGACGTGGTGGTGATCCAGGGCCAGGGCTTCACCAACACCCTGACGCAGTACGACGACTTCACCCCGTCCAGCTTCTACGGCGCGGGCAACCTGGACGACTTCGGGTTCACGCTGGACAGCTTCCACGCGACGTACCAGACCAGCGGCCCGCAACAGGGCAGCCCGACCTCCTTCGTGGCCAACGTCCACTACTGGAAGGGCTCGGACTCCTCCAAGACCACCGCGGGCAAGATCCAGGTGAACAAGCCGCTGAAGATCGGCGGCAGCAACGTCTACCTGACCAACCACGGCTACGCGCCGATCGTCACGGTCAAGGACGCCAAGGGCAACGTGGCCTTCTCCGGCCCGACCGCCTGCCTGCAGCAGGACAGCGACTGGACCTCGACCTGCGCCATCAAGGTGCCCGACTACGTCGGCAAGGACGGCAAGTCCACGCAGCTCGGCTTCAGCGGCCTGTTCGGCCCGACGATGGTGGTCGACGCCGTACGCGGCCCGCACTCGGTCTTCCCGGGGCTCGACGACCCCGCCCTCTTCCTCACCGGCTACGAGGGCGACCTGGGCATCGACTCCGGCCTGCCGCAGAGCGTGTACGAGCTCGACACCACGCACATGAAGCAGTTCACGGCGACCGACGGCTCCCCGGCGAAGCAGATGCTGACCCCGGGCAAGTCCTGGACGCTGCCGAACGGCGCGGGCACGCTCACCTTCGACGGCGTCGACCAGTGGGCGCAGTTCACCGTCGCGCACAACCCCGGCACGGAGTGGGCGCTGCTCAGCGCGGTGCTGGCGATTCTCGGCCTGATCGGCTCGCTGTTCGTGCAGCGCCGCCGGGTGTGGGTGCGGGCGCTGCCCGGGCCGGACGGCACGACCGTGGTCGAGCTGGCCGGGCTGGGCCGCAGCGAGTCCGCGCGGATCGCGGAGGAGCTGGCGTCGTTCGCGCTGGCGCTCCAGGACACCGCGCCGGCCGAGCCCGAGCCCGAGCCTTCCGCCGCCGACGATGCCACCGCCACCGCCACCGCCGCCACCGCCGCTGACGCCGAACCGGGCGCCGCTGCCGACGCCGAGGCACCCTCCGACTCCGAACCCGGCGCCCCCGCGGTGTCCGGGTCCGGCCCCGTCCCGTCCGCCGACCACCCCGTGAAGGAGTGACCGTGGCCCTCGCCCTGGCGGGCAGCCAGAATCTCGCCCAGATCTCCAACTACCTGATCTACTCGGCGATGGCGGTCTATCTGCTGGCCTTCCTCGCCTACTGCGTCGAGTGGACCTTCGGCGGCCGCAGCCGGGTGGCCCGCCAGTCGGCGGCGCTCACCGCCAAGCCGGGCGGCACGCTCGCGGCGGCGGTCGCGGTCGCCGAGTCCGAGGCCGCCGAGAAGGCGGTCCCGGCCGCCCGGCCGACGGTCAGCGTCGCCATGAAGACCGCCGGCGGCGGCACCGCGGTGCTGACCCGCACCGCGGTCGCCAAGGCCGGCGCGGTGGACGTGGTCTCGCGCGGCGACGCCGAGCCGCCGAAGGACGGCGTCGGCGCGGCCGGCGGCAGCGAGCGGGCCGACATGCTCGGCCGGATCGCCGTCTCGCTGACCGTGCTGGCGGCGCTGCTGCAGCTCGGCGGCGTGGTGTCGCGCGGGGTGTCCGCGGGCCGGCCGCCCTGGGGCAACCTCTACGAGTTCACCTGCGCGCTGACGCTGATCGCCGCGCTGGTGTACGTCGGGGCGCTGTTCGCGGGCAAGCCGGTGCGCTGGCTCGGCCTGCCGCTGACCACGGGCATCCTGCTCGGCCTGGGCCTCGCCGTCTCGGTGCTGTACACCAGCTCGGAGCAGCTGGTGCCGGCGCTGCACTCGTACTGGCTGTGGATCCACGTCTCGGCGGCGATGGTCTCCGGCGGCGCGCTCTACGCGGGCGCCATCGCGACCATCCTGTACCTGCTCAAGGACCACTACGAGGTCAAGCTCGGCCGGGGGACGGCGAAGGACTCCTGGTGGTCCTCGGTCTGCGAGCGGCTGCCGGCCTCGGCGACGCTGGACAAGTTCGCCTACCGGATCAACGCGTTCATCTTCCCGCTGTGGACGTTCGCGATCATCGCGGGCGCGATCTGGGCCGAGTACGCCTGGGGCCACTACTGGGAGTGGGACCCGACGGAGACCTGGGCGTTCATCACCTGGGTCGGCTACGCCTGCTACCTGCACGCGCGGGCCACGGCGGGCTGGAAGGGCCGCAAGGCGGCGTACCTGTGCCTGATCGCCTTCGCGGCGTTCATCACCAACTCGTACATCGTCAGCATCTTCATCAACGGCAAGCACTCCTACGCGGGCGTCTGACGCCTGCTCTGCCGCCGCGCCGCACGGAGGCCGGTGCTGTCCCGATGTCCGGGACGGCACCGGCCTCCGGCCGTTCGGGCCTTCCGGCCACGGCCTTCCCCCTGGGGCAGAGTCGTCCCGGGAAACGGGACACCCCTCGGTTGTCCACACCCCGGTTGTCCACAGGGACCCCGTGCCCCGTCCGGCCGGCCGGGACCGCTGAGAGATACTGAGCTCCATGGCCTACGACGATCTCCGGTCCTTCCTCCGCGCGCTGGAACGCGAGGGGGACCTTCGCCGCATCACCGTGGAGGTCGACCCCTACCTGGAGGTCGGCGAGATCACCGACCGGGTGCAGAAGGCCCAGGGCCCGGCGCTGCTCTTCGAGAACGTCCGCGGCAGCGCGATGCCGCTGGCGATGAACGTCTACGGCACCGAGCGGCGGCTGTCCAAGGCGCTCGGCCTGAAGTCGCCGGAGGACATCGCGGAGAAGATCACCGGCCTGCTCAAGCCCGAGCTGCCGCAGGGCTTCACCGGCTTCCGGGAGGCCTTCGGCAAGCTGGCCGGCATGGCGCACGTGCCGCCGCGCAAGGTCAAGCAGGAGGACGCGAAGGTCCAGGAGGTCGTCCTCACCGGCGACGAGGTCGACCTGGAGCGGCTGCCCGCGCTGTTCACCTGGCCCAAGGACGGTGGATCCTTCTTCAACCTCGGCCTGACCCACACCAAGGACCCCGAGACCGGCATCCGCAACCTCGGCCTGTACCGCCTGCAGCGGCACGACAAGCGCACCATCGGCATGCACTGGCAGATCCACAAGGACAGCCGGAACCACTACCAGACCGCCGCCCGGCGCGGCGAGCGGCTGCCGGTCGCCATCGCCTTCGGCTGCCCGCCGGCGGTCACCTACGCCGCGACCGCGCCGCTGCCGGGCGACATCGACGAGTACCTCTTCGCCGGCTTCGTGCAGGGCGAGCGGGTGCGGATGGTGGACTGCCGGACGGTCCCGCTGCAGGTCCCGGCGGACGCCGAGGTGGTGCTGGAGGGCTGGCTGGAGCCGGGCGAGATGCTGCCGGAGGGCCCCTTCGGGGACCATACCGGCTTCTACACCCCGCAGGAGCCGTTCCCGGCGCTGCGGATCGACTGCGTGACCATGCGCCGCCGCCCGCTGCTGCAGTCGATCGTGGTCGGCCGGCCGCCGACCGAGGACGGCCCGCTCGGCAAGTTCACCGAGCGCTTCTTCCTCCCGCTGCTGAAGATCATCATTCCGGACATCGTCGACTACGACCTGCCGGAGGCGGGCGGCTTCCACAACTGCGCGATCGTCTCGATCGACAAGAAGTACCCCAAGCACGCGCAGAAGGTGATGCACGCCATCTGGGGCGCGCACATGATGTCGCTGACCAAGCTGATCGTCGTGGTCGACGCCGACTGCGACGTGCACGACTACCACGAGGTCGCCTGGCGGGCCTTCGGCAACGTCGACTACGCGCGCGACCTCTCGATCGTCGAGGGCCCCGTCGACCACCTCGACCACGCCTCGTACCAGCAGTTCTGGGGCGGCAAGGCGGGCATCGACGCGACCCGCAAGCTGCCCGAGGAGGGCTACACCCGGGACGGGGGCTGGCCGGAGATGGTCCTCTCCGACCCGAAGACCGCCGCCCTCGTCGACCGCCGATGGAAGGAGTACGGGCTCTGATGAGTGCCGTCGTCGCCACACCCGAGCAGGACGGGCAGTCGCAGTCGCGGACGCGGGCGTTCCTGCGCCTGGTGATGATCGAGCACTCGGTCTTCGCCCTGCCCTTCGCCTACATCGCCGCGCTCACCGCGATGTTCCGGGCCAACGGCCATGTCCACTGGGTGGAACTGCTGCTGGTAACGGTCGCCATGGTGGGCCTGCGGACCTTCGCGATGGCCGCGAACCGGATCATCGACCGCGAGATCGACGCCCGCAATCCGCGCACCGCCGGCCGCGAGCTGGTCACCGGCGCGCTGAGCGTCCGCACGGCGTGGACCGGGGCGATCGTCGCGCTGGTCTTCTTCCTCGGCTCGGCGGCGCTGCTCAACCCACTCTGCCTGGCGCTGGCGCCGATCGCCGTGGTCCCGATGGTGGTCTACCCCTACGGCAAGCGGTTCACCGACTTCCCGCACGCGATCCTGGGCCTGGCCCAGGCGATGGGGCCGATCGGCGCATGGCTGGCGGTGACCGGGCACTGGTCCTGGCCGCCGGTGGTGCTGGGGCTCGCGGTCGGCGTGTGGATCGGCGGCTTCGACCTGATCTTCGCCTGCCAGGACGTTGCGGCGGACCGCGCGCACGGCGTGCGCTCGGTGCCGGCCCGCTTCGGCATCCCCGCCGCGCTGTACGGCGCGCGCGGGGCGCACGTCGTCACCATGGCGCTGTTCCTCTGGTACGCCGCGCTCACCCACGCCGGGACGTGGCTGTGGCTGGGCCTGGCGGTCGTGGCGGCGGCCTTCGTCTACGAGCACTCCATCGTCAAGCCGCACGACATCTCCCGGCTCAACCGGGCGTTCTTCCAGGTCAACGGTTTCATCGGGATCGCGCTGTTCGTCTTCGCGCTGCTCGACCTGATCAGCCGCGGGCTGGGCGCCTGATGGAGGGCGCGGCCGCCGAACCCGTCGACCCCATGGAGGCCGCCCTGCACGCGGCGCGCGCCGCGCTGCTGCACGACCTCACCGCGCGCGACGTCGCCGACGCGGCGGTGGTCTCGCTGGTCGAGGACGCCATTGCGCAGCGCCGCTGGTGGGTGCAGCAGTGGCCGGACGGCGCGGAGTTCCTGCTCGGGCTGGTCGCCCAGGACGTCCAGGACGCGCTGCTGGACGGCTGGGGCCGTTGGCCGGTGTGCGCGCACTGCGCCGCCGAGGGCGACCCGCACGCGCTGGCCGTGCAGCCCGAGTTGGGGCCCGACCCGCGGTGGGTCTGCGACCAGGCGGGCGTGGTCGTCGCCGCGGTCGGCGCGCTCCCGCCGGGCGGCGAGCGGGACGCCTCGGCCGGGGACGGCCCGTGATCCTCGTCGACCCGCCCACCTGGCCCGGCCACGGCCGCTTCTGGTCCCACCTCGCCAGCGACACCTCCTACGCCGAACTGCACGACTTCGCCCGGCGGTTGGGCGTCCCCGAGCGAGGCTTCGACCGCGACCACTACGACCTGCCGGAGCGCCTGCACGCCGAGGCCGTCCGCCTCGGCGCGACCGAGGTCACCTCCCGCGAACTCGCCGCCCGCCTCCGCGCGGCGGGGCTGCGGCGCCCGAAGCCGCGCGGGGCCTGAGCGGTCCGGGGCGCGCCCCGGAGCGGCCCCGAGACGCGCCGCCGGCCTCGGCGCGGGGGGCCTGCGCCGGGCCAGGCCGGCGCGGGGCGTGAGGCGCCGGGGCGCGCCCCAGGTAAGGCTGCGGGGCGTATGCGCGGCGGCCGCGCAGCGCTATGAGCGCTTGATCGTCGCTGACGGCGGCGCGGTCGGTGGCGCGGTCGGGTTTGCGATGTGCCGGACGCGCCGGCTGCGCCGGGTGCCTCGCAGCGCGGCTTCGGAGGGTTGCCGTCAGGCACCCGCCGCCAGTGCGTTCAGCTCCCAGCGCAGGTTGCGGCGGGCCGGCGCTTCGAACTTCTGCGCCGCCGGTGTGCGGTAGAGGCGGGGGAGGGCGAGGAGTTCGCGGAGGACGGCGGAGCGGCCCTCGCGGAAGGCGTCGTCGGGGACGAAGGCGTACTCCTCGCGGACGGCGGCGGCGTAGGCGGCGTAGCCGTCCGGGTCGCGGGCGAGGACGGCGAGGTCCGCGTCGCAGAGCGCCTCGCCGTTCCGGTCTCCGGGCTCCGGAGCGTGAGCCGTCGTCAGCAGGACCAAGCGCTCGACCTCCCGCGCCAGTTCGTCACCCACCCCGGCCTGGCCGAGCGCCCGCAGCGCGAGTTCGGCACTCCGTTCCTCGTTCTCCGACCGGTCCGGCCGGTACACGGCGTCGTGGAACCAGACCGCGAGCCGGACGGCGTCCGCGTCCTCGGCATGCGCGGCGAGGCCGGCGTCGCCGTCGTCCAGCAGGTCGAGCATGTCGGCGAGGTGCGCCGTGGTGTGGTACCGCCGCTGCGGCTCCGACCAGCGCCGCAGCAGCTCCCGCCCGAACGCCTCCGCGTCGGCGTCACCCCCCGAGCGCTCGAGCAGCGCGCACCACGCGCGCAGCAGTCGGTCGTCCCGCTCCGGGTTCTTCGGAATCTCCGTGGTCGGCATACGGACATTGTGCGGCTGAGGCTCGCCGTTCGATCACGCGTATGGCAGGCTTGGCGATATGTCTAGACCAATTTTCGAGGTGATCGCCACCTGCGTGGACGACGCGGTGGCCGCGGTCGAGGGCGGGGCCGACCGCCTCGAACTGGCCGGCGAGATGTCGGCGGACGGACTCACGGTCGACGTCGCGGAATTCCGCCGCATCCGCGCCGCGGTGGACGTGCCGCTGCGGGTGATGCTCCGGCAGCAGGACGGCTTCCTGGCAGGCGACCTGCCCGCGCTCTGCGCGCGGGCGCGGGAGCTGCGCGCGGCCGGCGCGGACGCCTTCGTCCTCGGCTTCCTCGACCGGCGCGGCGCGGTGGACCTGCCCGCCGTCACCGCGGTGCTCGACGCGATCGCCGGCTGCCCATGGACCTTCCACCGCGCACTCGACAACGCGGCGGACCGCGCGGCCGCGCGGGCGGCCATCACCGGCCTCCCGGGCCTCGACGCAGTCCTGACCGCCGGCTCGGCGGCGGGCGTCGGCGCGGGCCTCGACGTCCTCCGCGCCGAGGCGTCCGCGCAGACCCCGGACGCCCCGCGCCTGATAGCCGGCGGCGGCCTGCGCCTGGAGCACGTCGCCGCGCTGGGAGCCTCCGGCGTGGACGCCTTCCACGTCGGCACACTGGTCCGAACCCATGGCTGGGCCTCCCCGGTGGAAGTCCCCCGAGTCCGAGCGTGGCGCGACGCCGTCGACGCCACCGCTCCCGCGAGGGCATAGCACGAACGCGCCCCTGGGGGGCAAGGCGCGAAGCGCCGTCCCCCCACGGGCGCGAGGAACTGCGCGGCCGGCCAACTGCGCGCCGCAGCCGCGTACTCGCCGCAGCTGATGCCCGGTGGCATCCCAGGGGCGCGGGGAACTGCGCAAAACGCTTCCCGCTCGCGCGCCGCCGCTACGCGGCGCTCGCGCTCGCGCCCGCGCCCGCGTCCGCGCCCGCGAGCGCACCCGGCAGCGGAGCGGCATGCACCACCGCCAGCCCCGACACCGCGCGCGTCAGCGCGACGTACAACCGCCGCAACCCCGTCCGCTCGTCCGGTTCCGCCGCGACCACCGCCGCCGGCTCGTCGAGCACCACGTAGTCGTACTCCAGGCCCTTCGCCAAGCTCGCCGGCACCAGCGTGAGCCGCGCGCTCGCCGAGGTCTCCTCGCCCGGTGCGAGGAACGGTAGTCCCGCCGCCTCCAACGCCGCCGCCAGCTCCCGCACCCGCGGGTCCGCCGCGATCAGGCCCACCGACCCCTCCCGCTCCAGCGCCTCCCGGCACGCGGCCACGACCTCCGCGTCGCGGGCCTCCGCGTCCCCCACCGCCCGCACCGACAGCGACCCCGGCGCGGTCCGCACCGACGACGCCGGCGCCAGCCCCGGCGCGATCGCCGGCAGCAGCCGCGACGCGTACGCGATGACCTCCCGCGGCACGCGGAACCCCTGCGTCAGCTCCTCGACCACCGCCTCCGGCTTGCCCAGGTGCGCCAGCGCCTCACCCCACCCCGGCGTGGCCCACGGCGTCGTCCCCTGCGCGATGTCGCCCAGCACCGTCACCGACCCGGTGGTGCACCGCCGCCCCACCGCCCGGTACTGCATCGGCGAGAGGTCCTGCGCCTCGTCCAGCACCACATGCCCCAGCGACGGCGTCCGGTCCAGCAGATCCGCCGCCTCGTCCACCAGCACCGCGTCCGCCGCCGACCAGGGCGCCGACCGAACGCTCCGCGGCGGCTTCTCCCACAGCACCGCCCGCTGCTCCTCCTCGTCCAGCAGCCCCTCCGCGCACCGCGCGAGGAACTCCGCGTCGCTGAGCAGCCGGAACACCACCTTGACCGGATCCACCTGCGGCCAGACCGCCTTGACCACGGCCTTGACCGCCGCGTTGCGCGCCACCGCGTCCTGCACCCGGTCATCCGGCGCCTCACCGGCCTGCTCCATGCGCACCAGCACGGCGTGCGCGATCCGCTGCGGCAGGGCGGCCCGCGCCGCGTTGTAGCGGATGTCGCGATCCGCCAACTCCCGGACGATCTCCTCCAGTTCGTACGCCGGCACCCGCCACCGCCGCGACCCGCGCACCACCACGCAGCCCTCCGCCGGCATGGTGATCCCCGCTCGCACCGCCCGCCGCAGCACCGCCGCCATCCGGGCGTCGCCCTTGACCACCGCCGTGCGGGCCTCGTCCACGCCCCGCACCGGCACGTCCGGCCGGGCGACCAGCCCGGCCACCGTCGTCTGCGCGACCGCCAACTCGCCCAGCGCGGGCAGCACTTGCTCGATGTAGTGCAGGAAGGAGTCGTTCGGCCCGATCACCAGCGTGCCGGTGCGCGCCAGCCGCTCGCGGTGCGCGTAGAGCAGGTAGGCGACCCGGTGCAGGCCGACCGCGGTCTTACCGGTGCCCGGCGCGCCCTGGACGCAGACGCTGCCGTGCACGTCGGCGCGGACGATCGCGTCCTGCTCGGGCTGGATGGTCGCGACGATGTCGCGCATCGGACCGACGCGCGGCCGCTCGATCTCCGCGGTGAGCAGCGCGCTGGTGTGCTCGCCTTCCGCCGCCTCCGGCCCGGTCAGCCGCTCGTCCTCGTACGCGGTGAGCTCGCCGCCGGTGTAGCCGAAGCGCCGACGCATCCGCACGTCCAGCGGGTTGCGCGGACTGGCCTGGTAGAAGGGCTGGGAGACCGGCGCGCGCCAGTCGATCACCATCGGCTCGCCGTCGGCGTCGTGCACGTGCCGCCGGCCGATGTAGAAGCGCAGGCCGTCGGCGTCGCCCTCGGCGGCCTCCGCGCCGGGGGCGTGCTGGTAGTCGAGGCGGCCGAAGAACAGCGGGGTGTCGGCGAGGTCGGCGAGGGCCGCGATCCGCTTCTCGACCTCGGCGGCGAGCACCTGGTGGTTGACCCAGTTGCCGGTGACGTTGGTGATGTCCAGCGCCTCGGCGTCGGCGCGCATGGCGCGTAGGGCGGCGCGCGACTCGGCGAGATGCGCCCGCTCGCGGGCGAGCGGATCGTCGGACGCGCCGGGCGCGTCGGCATCGATGGTGGCGGCGGGACGTGCGTCGGGGGCGTGCGCGGGCACGGGAAAGCCTCCAGCCTGCGCGGCGACCGGGGGTGCGGGGCGCGGGTGCGCGGAAGGCGCATGCACGGGCACCGGCCGGGATCGGGGCGCGGGTCGTCTCGGGGAACTGCGTCAGGTTGTGGCGCCCCCGGGTTACCGACCCGGCGGGCACCTCCCGAACCGAGGGGAGGCGGAAGCGAGCCATTCTAGACACCCGCCGCGCACCGCTCCACCCGATTTCCCGCCGCCCGGACCGCTGCCGTGGTGCCGACCGGGGCCGGCAGGGCGCCCACCCGGCGTACGCACAGCCGGAGCGGTGGGACGGGGGTGCTGCGGCCGCCGAGCATGCATCTCGGCATAGTTTCCTAGCTCAGGAAACCGCGTCTGATGAGAAACGTTTCCAGCATCGCCAGCGCTGCGCGTCCTGCCTCACGCCTCGCCGGCGAGGATGTCGGCGGCGTCGGTGATGCGGTAGGCGTAGCCCTGTTCGGCGAGGAAGCGCCGGCGGTGGGCGGCGTAGTCGCTGACCCGGCGCGCGCATCTTGATTACGCGCTGTTGCTGGTTGGACACGTCGAGTATGTGCGCCGTAGTCTCGCGTCCGCAGGTCCGGACTCATACCGGCCCACAACCACATACATGTTGACCCCGGCGGCGCGCCAACGCCCCGGGGTCCGACACCAGGAGTCAGCACCTCCATGATGCGGATCCATCGTACTCACCATGCGCGCGGTTTCACCGTCCTCCCGAACGCTCTGCTCCAGGACCGGCGGCTGTCCTTCACCGCCCGCGGCATCCTCGTCGACATGCTGTCCCGCCCGAAGGACTGGTCCGAGGACGGTCGCCGGATGGCCGACACGAGCCCGCAGGGCCGTACCGCCGTCGCCAAGGCCCTCCGTGAGCTGGTCTCTTTCGGCTACTACCGCGTCGAGAAGATCCGTCGCGCCGACGGCGCCTTCATCAGCGTCGCCCATGTCTTCGACACACCCCAGCTCCCGATCTCGCCACCGGCTGCCGGGTTCGCGGGTCCCGGTGTGACGGACCCCGCAAGTGTTGACGCCCAACACTCTAAGAACCGGGAGAAAGAACCCACCCCCCTCCCCGCGCAACGCGTGAGCGTGACCGCCGAAGCGCCAACTCCCGCCCCGGCCCCCGCTGACGACACCATCCGCGACGCCGTCGCCCTCCTCTTCCGCGTCCTCCGCCCCGAGCCGCGCCTGCGCCTCGGCGAAGTGGAGGCGCGGCAGTTGGCCCCGCTGGTTGCCGCCTGGCTGGAGCGCGGCCACGGCGAACGAGCCCTGGCCGAAGCCCTGTTGCCCGACCTGCCTTATCCCCTCCGCTCCCCGGCAGCCCTGCTCCGCGACCGCCTCACCCGCAAACTCCCGCCCCCGGTCGTGCCCACCCAGCGCCGCTGGCAGGAGTGCCCCACCTGCGGCGATCCCGTCCCCCGAGCCGGCATCTGCCGCCCCTGCGCCGGCCTCCTCCCACGCCAACCCACCGCCACCGCCAACCCCGAAGCCACCGCCCGAGGCTTGGCCGTCGTCAGAGCGATCCTCCGCGCCCGCAGCCGCGCCCTCCCGGCGGCGGCCTGAACGCTGGGCACGCGATGGACAAACCCCTCAGCCACGAGCAGGACGCCTTCCGCCGCAACCGCTCCGCCTACCGGATCACCGAGCCCCTGATCGCCTTCTACCACGCGGTGATGCGCCCGGCCTGGGGTGACCTCGAGCGCCCCGGCCGTGCCGCGCAGGTATGGCAGCGTTCCCAACCGGCGTTCCGCAGCAAGGTGGTGGGCCCGCACTTCGAGGCCATGTGCCGGCAGTGGGCCCGCTGGCACGCCGCGCCCGAGGCCTTCGGGGGATACGCCGCCGGCGTGGCCTCCGGCACCGTCAACGGCCCTGCCGCGCGGCGATCAGCACCTGGCCGATCACGACGCTGGCCCGCCTGCCGACGCGGTCCGCGATGACCCCCGTCGGCAACTCCGCCAACCCGCTGACCAGGTAGATCAGCGTCTGCAGTACGGCCACTTGACCGGCCGAGAACCCCCGATGCTGCAGAAAGAGAACGAACACCCCCCGCTGAAACATCGAGTTCCCGAGCACCGCTTACACATAGAACGGCCGCGCGACGCTCCGCGCGGCCTCGTCGACCCCCACCGACTCCCCTGGAACCCCCGTAGTCCTGCTCACGCCGTGGGCTCTCCCGGTGCGCAGCTTTCCGTGATGCTCGTCGGCGACGTTCCCCGCAGCGGCAGTTGCCGGAGCACCTGATCGGCGAGGTCAAGGCCCTCCCTGCGACTACACCCGGAAGCCCTCACGGCGGCACGCTAGCACCAGAATTGGCCAACCCGGGCGTTCGGAGCTGCGATGCTCCGGTGCTGTTCGCCAGAGAGCTTTGGAGGGTGAGGTCAGGGTGCAGCGGATGTGGATCACCGCCATCAGCTCGGTCGGCACAGGACCCGCGGCGGTCGTTCCGTGCGAGAGGGGCGCGGGGGTATCGATTTCCCTGGAGCTGGGCGGCGAGTTCTTCGCTGCCGAAGGCCGAGATTGCTTTGGGGCTTTCCAAGAGTTGAGGGAAGAGCTGGAGGGCTTGGGCATTTCCCTGCTCTGCGCCGGTGCGCGCACCGATGCCTACCCGTCCCCGATGCTCCGGGAAGCGACGCGGGGAAGGTCTGTGTACCTGCTCCGGATGCATCGCGTCGCACGCCGGACGTGCGACATCTTCGATCCGGCGCCGGTGAGCAAGGTGGGCACGATAGCGAGCCAGGAGGCCTACTACCGCAAATGGCGAGCCGGCACCAAGCTCGACACGCCGATCTGGCGCCTCGTCGATTTTTTCCTGGAAATCCGAGAGCGTTTGCGTTGAGAAAAGCAAACAGAAGGTTACGTCAGTGGTCGGGGCCGGGGCTCAGCCCGTCGGGCAGGCAGCGCGGCGGCGTATGGCGTGGTGGGCTGCGTGGTCCGTGTCGTCCTGCGCGTCGGCCAGCGCGGCGTATCCGTTGACCATCACGCGTTCGGCGACCGCGAGGTGTCCTGCGGTGAGCAAGGCGTGCAGGAGGTCATCATCGGAGGCGTCCTCAGCCAGCAGCATCCCGGAGACCCGGCTCAAGGCCTCCCGCTCTGAGGTTCCGGGCACCCGCAGCCGCGCCAACTCCGCTTGCTCGTCGGCCGTCAGCAGGATGCTGCTGCGGCCCCCCTTCGTAGTCGCCATCCCCCAATCTTGCGCAGAGTTGTCCCGCTGGGCGGGACAGCAGTGGGGTGCGGGCGCGGAGGGTGGCGCTGCGCGCCCCTGCGGGCGGGGTTACGCCTCGCCGGCCAAGATGTCGTCGGCGTCGGTGATGCGGTAGGCGTAGCCCTGTTCGGCGAGGAAGCGCTGGCGGTGGGCGGCGTAGTCCTGGTCGAGGGTGTCGCGGGCGACGACCGAGTAGAAGTGCGCGGTGTGGCCGTCGGCCTTGGGGCGCAGGACGCGGCCGAGGCGCTGGGCCTCCTCCTGGCGGGAGCCGAAGGTGCCGGAGACCTGGATGGCGACGGTCGCCTCCGGCAGGTCGATGGAGAAGTTGGCGACCTTGGAGACGACCAGCACGTCGATCTCACCGTTGCGGAAGGCGTCGAAGAGCTTCTCGCGCTGCGCGTTCCCCGTCTCGCCCTTGATCACGGGCGCGCCCAACTCCTCGCCCAGTTCGTCGAGTTGGTCGATGTACTGGCCGATGACCAGGGTGGGCGTGCCGCGGTGGCGTTCGACGAGGGCGCGGGTGACCTTGTTCTTGGTGTCGGTGGTCGCGCAGAAGCGGTAGCGCTCCTCGGGCTCGGCGGTGGCGTAGGCGAGCCGCTCGGAGTCGGTGAGGGTCACCCGGACCTCGCAGCAGTCGGCGGGCGCGATGTACCCCTGGGCCTCGATCTCCTTCCACGGCGCGTCGAACCGCTTGGGGCCGATGAGCGAGAACACGTCGCCCTCGCGCCCGTCCTCGCGGACCAGCGTCGCGGTCAGCCCGAGCCGTCGCCGGGCCTGGAGGTCGGCGGTGAAGCGGAAGATCGGCGCGGGCAGCAGGTGCACCTCGTCGTAGACGATCAGGCCCCAGTCGCGGGAGTCGAACAGCTCCAGGTGCGGGTAGACGCCCTTCCGCTTGGTCGTCATGACCTGGTAGGTCGCGATGGTGACCGGGCGGATCTCCTTGCGGGTGCCGCTGTACTCGCCGATCTCCTCCTCGGTCAGCGAAGTGCGCTTGACCAGCTCGTGCTTCCACTGCCGGGCGGAGACGGTGTTGGTGACCAGGATCAGCGTGGTGGCCTTGGCCTGCGCCATCGCCGCCGCGCCGACCAGGGTCTTGCCGGCGCCGCAGGGCAGCACGACCACGCCCGACCCGCCGTGCCAGAAGCCCTCCACGGCCTGCTGCTGGTAGGGGCGCAACTGCCAGCCGTCCTGGTCGAGTTCGATGGCGTGCGCCTCGCCGTCGACATAGCCGGCCAGGTCCTCGGCGGGCCAGCCGAGCTTGAGCAGGACCTGCTTGATCTGGCCGCGCTCGGAGGGGTGCACGATCACGGTGTCCGGGTCCACGCGCTGCCCGACCAGCGGGACGATCTTCTTGGAGCGCAGCACCTCCTCCAGCACCGGCCGGTCGGTGGTGGTGAGCACCAGGCCGTGCACGGGGTGCTTGCTGAGGGTGAGCCGGCCGTAGCGGTCCATTGTGTCGGCGACGTCGACCAGCAGCGCGTGCGGCACGGGGTAGCGGGAGTAGCTGACCAGCGCGTCGACGACCTGCTCGGCGTCGTGCCCGGCGGCCCGGGCGTTCCACAGGCCGAGCGGGGTGACCCGGTAGGTGTGGACGTGCTCCGGCGCGCGCTCCAGCTCGGCGAAGGGCGCGATGGCCCGCCGGCAGGCGTCCGCCTGAGGGTGCTCGACCTCCAGCAGGAGCGTCTTGTCGGACTGGACGATCAGTGGCCCGTCGTTCACCTGGTCTCCTCCGTGCCGGCTCGTGTCAGGCGCCGCATGCCTCGCCGGCTCGCCCGCCTCGCCCGCGCGGGTGCGGGCCAAACCCCCAGTGTCCCCGATCGCGCCCGGAACCGGGAGCGCGCCCGGAGAGCACTCCCGCTCGACCCGGGATCAGCCCGCGCTCAGCCCGGGATCGCGTCGTCGCCGAAGGCGTCCTCGGCGAGCTCGGCGACCCCGGTGATGCGGTGCAGCGCGAAGGTGCGGATCTCGTCGCGCAGGTGGTCGTAGGCGGTGACGTAGCCGCCCTCGACCCGCACCGGCGCGACCACCCGCTGGCTGGCCGCGCCGTCCGCGTTGACGTAGCCGATCCACAGCCGCTCGCCGGTGAGCACCGCGGTCTGCATCGCGGCCAGGGTGTCCGCGGCGGCGGTGCGCGGCAGCCCGCCGGGGGCGGTCACGGCACGGCCCGAGCCGCCCGAGCCGTCCGGGACGGCGCCCGCGAGCGTCTCCTTGCGGACGGCGGTGGACGCCCGGTCGCCGGCCCGGATCGCCCGCACCGCCGCGTCCAGCAGCGGCGCCGACGGGGTAGCCGGGCCCTCGCGGACCGGCGAGGGCGCGTGCCGCGGCGGCGTACGCCGGGCGTCGGGGCGGGTGATCAGCACGTCGCCCTCCGCGGACTCGGCCGCCGGGGCGTAGCCCATCGTGCGCAGCCCGGTGAGCAGCGCCTCCGGGCCGATCTGGGAGGCCAGCACGGTCGGCGCCAGCCGGCGCAGCCGCAGCTGGGCGGAGCGCCGGTCGGCGAGGATCTCGCCGAGCAGCGCCTCGTCGTCGCAGCGCAGGTACGACTCGGCGGCGCCGACCCGCAGCCGTCCGTGCCGCCGCGCCACGTCGTCCACCAGGTAGGAGAGCGGCTGCGGGACGGGCGTGCGGGAGTGCTCGGCGAGGAAGGAGTGCAGGTCGGCGGCGGTCCAGCCGGCGTCCAGGGCGCGGCGGACCGAGCCGGGGGTGAAGCGGTAGACGGTGGCGCCGCCCTTGGACTCGATGTCGGCGGAGAGCGCCAGCGCCTGCGCGAGCGGCGTCTGCAACGGGCCGGGGGCGATCGCGGTGAGGTCGGGCTGCAGGATCACGTGGTCCAGCGGCTCGGGCAGCAGCGGTTCCAGCGCGGCGAGCGCGGCCCGCTCGGCGGCCTGCGCCGCTTCCTGCTCGGCCGTGTCGGCGCCGACGGCGCCGACGGCGGCGGGGGTGCCGACGGCGGCAGGGGCAGCGGGGGCGGAAGGGGCGGCGCCCGCCGCCGGCAGCAGCCCCGCGAGCAGCGCGCGGGCCGCGGAGGACAGCGCGCCGCGGCCGGTCAGGCCCAGCCGCTCGGCCTCGGCGTGCGTCCACGCGACGAGCCGGTCCCGCAGGCCGGTCGCGGGCGCGCCGCCCGCGCCGCCCGCGCGCGGAGCCGCGCCGCCTGCGCCGGGAGCGCCGGGAGTACCGGGAGCCGCGCCGCCCGCGGAACCGTCCGGCGCCGCGTTGCCGCGCAGCGGCAGTTCCCACCGCAGCCGCCGGGCGAGCGCGTCCGCGTCCGCCGCCGTCCCCGGCTCCCGCTCGGCCAGCTCGGCGAGCACGCCCAGCACCACGCGCCGGACGTCCGGAGTGAGCGAGCGGTCCAGGTCCGGGCCGAGCACCGCCAGCACCCGCCCGCGCGCGTCCCGCTCGCCGGCCAGGCCGGGCGTACGGGTGGCCGGCAGCCAGGCGCGGACCAGCCGCAGCCAGCGCTCGCCGGTCGGGCGGCGCAGCCACTCGTCGTAGGCGGGGGTGGGTGCCCAGAACTCCCCGCTCGGGTCGGCCGCCCCAGCGTCGCTCGCCAGCAGCCCGGCGCCGTAAGCCAGTTCCAGCCAGAACGCGGTCTCGTCCTCCGGCAGGTCGAGCGCGGAGGCGGTGCGGCGCAGCTCCCGCACGCCCAGCCCGCCCGTGCGCAGCACCGGCGCGGGCGCCATCGCGTACAGCTCCAGCAGCTCCTCGACGGTCCGGACGGCGGCGAAGGCCTGGCCGGCGGCCGTGCGGTCGACCGTCGCCGGCTCGTGCGCGCGCCCGGCGGCGGACGGCGGCACCGGCTCGACCGAGCGGTGCACCTTCCCGCCGCGCAGGTGCAGGGCGACCTCGCGCGGCAGCACCACCGACCGCCGGCCGGAGGGCAGCAGCAGGCCGCGGGCCAGCAGCCACTCCACCGGCGAGCGCGCCTCGGCGGCGCGGACCGGGCGGCCGGCGTCGGGGACGCTGCCGGTGGGCGGGCCCCAGGCGAGCCGGCCCAGCACGGCCGGCGCGCCCTCCGGGGCCTCGGCGAGCAGCGCGTCCATCCGCGCCCGGTCGGCGAACAGGTCGGCGAGCGCGATCGCGGCGCTCACCGGGTCGTGCGTGGAGGGAAGCCCGGCGTCGGCGAGGATCTCCTGGAGCCGGGCCGGGGACATCCCGGTGACCGCCGCGGCGACGGTCGGCCCCAGGCCGGTCGGCCCGGTCTCGCCGGCGGGCGCGAGCACGTCCCGCACGGTGCGGGGCAGGTGCAGGGAGGCGTCCCGGCCCCACAGCAGCGCCTGGGTCCGCAGCCGCTCCAGGGCCGCGCCGACCGACCGGGCGTCCGCGCCGACCAGGGCGCGGATCCGCTTCGCCGGGCTGCCATCCGGCGCCACCGCGAGCGCCTCGGCGACGTCCAGCGTGAAACGGTCCAGCCGCTCCAGCGCGCGCACCACGGAGGCGCGGGTGGAGAGCCGGGTGGCGAGCTGGGTGAGGTCGGCGGGGACGGGGTTCAGCAGGTCCGGGCGGGCGCGCAGCAGGGCGGCGAGCGCCGCGTCGTCCCGGGCCCGCAGCTCCTCCGCGAGCGTCCGCGCCGCACGCGGACCTCCACTGCTGCTGCTCATCCTGCCCAGCCTAATGTCCCCGCCGCCCCCGGGCGGAGCCCTGGCCCGCAACGCATCGCGGGGCTCCGGCGGGGGTACGGTCGGGTGCGGAGCAGGGAGGGGGTCCGGCGGCGGTGGGGATCGAGAGCGACAAGCTGGTCTACGACTATCTGGCGCGGGTGGGCGACCTCGCGCGGGCGGCGTCGATGGACGCGGCCGAGCGGACCCGGCTGATCACCGAGGTGCGGGCCGACATCGACGCCCGCCGGGCGCGGCTGCCGCGCGACAGTGAGGGCGCCGTGCGCAAGCTGCTGGGCAAGGTCGGGGATCCGGCGCAGCTGGTGCGGGCGGCGGAGCGCGGCGGGCGCGGCGGCGCCGATCCGGGCGCGGGCGCGGCGACGGGCGCGGGTGCGACGGTCGGCGGCGGGCCGGCGGTTCCGGTGCCGCGCGGGGAGCCGGCGGCGGACGCCCCGGCGGGCGCGGGCGGCGGCGCGGGTACGGGCGGCGGCGCGGGAACGGGCGCGGGTGTCGGCACGGAGGCGCAGGCCGGCGGCGGGGTCGGGGAGTGGTGGCGGCTGGCCGACGCCGTGGGCCCGGCGGCACCGGGTCGGGCGCCGAGCCGGGCCCCGAGCCGGCCGGGGGCCGGCCGGCGGCGTGGCGGCGGATCCCCCTTCCGCCCCGGGGACCTGGACTTCGGCGGCTGGGACTCCGTCGAGCTCGACTTCGGCGAGGAGGACGAGGACGAGTTCCTGGAGGAGACCGAGCAGCCCGCGCAGCCGGCCGCCGCCGAGGCCGGAGCGGCGGAAGCCGAGGCGGAGGAAGCGGAAGAGGCCGTCGCGGAGCCCGCCGCCGCGCCGGCCCGCCGGCTGCGGCTGCGCCGCTCCGCGCCCCGCCCCGCGCGCGGACCGCTGCTGCTCCTGGAGGCGCTCGCCGCGCTGCTGCTGCTCGCGGGCGCGGTGCTCGGCCTCTGGTACGCGGCGCTGGCAGGCTGGATCGCCGCCTACGTCTCCTCCCGGCTGGGCCACTTCGCCCGCCGGGTCGCGGCGCTGGGCATACCGGCGCTGGTGCTGGCGGCCGGGCTGCTCTGGCTCTGGGCGCGGTCCAGCGGCCGGATCGGCGGCGCCCCGCTCACCCACGACCAGTACACCGCGGACCTGCGCGGGATGTGGCCGGTGCTGCTGCGCGTCGCCTCCGGGCTGTCCGCGGTGCACCTCGCCTGGCTGGTCCGCCGCCACCGCACGCTCGGCTGACCGGGGGCCCGCAGCGAGCGGTCAAGGGCGCCGGGCGAGGGTGTAGCGGACCAGCGTCGCGCGGGTCAGCGGCGCCGGCGGCAGCAGCGCGGCGGCGGCCGCGAGGGCCTCGGACCGGCGGCGCTCCGGGATCCGCTCCAGCGCCGGCCGCTGCCGCCCGCCCCACAGCGAGCGCCACCACGCCTGCGCGTCGGCGTACTCGGAGTACGCCGGCTCCTCGACGGTCCGGACGTCCGCGAAGCCGGCCTCGGTGAGCAGGCCCTCCAGCGGCGGGCCGTCCGCGCTCCCGCCGGAGACGTCCGGCGCCCCCGGCGGGTCCGCGAAGGCCAGCAGCGCCGCGAACGCCTCGCGCCAGCGCGGGTCGATCTCCGCGCCGAACGAGGTGGCCGCGAACACGCCGCCCGGCGTGAGCAGCCGCAGCGCCGCGCGCACCGCCGCCGCAGGGTCCGGGGTGAACATCAGCACCAGGCTGCTCAGCACCGCCTCGAAGGACCCGGCCGGGAAACCGGGCGACTCGGCGTCGTCCACTCGTACGCTGACGTTGCGCAGCCCGAGCCGCCGCGCGTCCTCGGCGGTGGCGTGCACCATCCGCGGGGAGAGGTCGATGCCGACGGCGTAGCCGTCCGGGCCGACCGCCGCGACCGCGGGGAACAGCACCGCCCCGCGCCCGCAGCCGAGGTCGAGCACCCGGTCGCCGGGCCGCGGCGCGGCGAGGGCCACCAGCCGCGCCCCGACCTGCTCGTGGAAGCCGCCGTGCACCCGGTCGTAGTGGTTCTCGGCGGCCGTGTCGAAGAGAGCGGCGATCTCCGCCTTGCGTGCCGTCCGCGCCCGCTCGCGCTCGTGCGCGGCGTCCGGCCGGGACCCGGACGGTCGGGGGTCTGCCGGTCGGGAGTCTGGAAAAGTCGGCATCCTGCCATGGTGGTGCGCGGGTGACGTAGGTCACAAGGGGTGAGGCGCCGCTCGCGGTGCGTCGACATGGCCGGGCGCCCCCGGCCGCCGCCCCCGTAGGGTGGAGGCCATGTCATCGACCGCACCCGCCGCCCCGTCGGGCGCCGCCGCCCGCCCGGCTCAGGACGCGCTGGTCGTCGGCTTCGACCTCGACATGACGCTGATCGACTCGCGCCCGGGCATCCAGGCCGTCTACGAGCTGCTGTCCGCCGAGACCGGCGTGGCGATCGACGGCGCCCTCGCGGTGACCCGGCTCGGTCCGCCCGTCGAGCAGGAGCTCGCGCACTGGGCGCCCGCCGAGCGGATCGCGGCGCTGGCCGACCGCTACCGCGAGCTCTACGTCGAGCACGGCGTCGCCGGCTGCGCGCCGCTGCCCGGCGCGCGGGAGGCGCTCGCGGCGGTGCGCGCGCTGGGCGGCCGCACGCTCGTGGTCACCGGGAAGCACACGCCGAACGCGCGGCTCTGCCTGGACGCGGCCGGGTTGGACGACCTGGTGGACGAGGTGTTCGGCAACGTCTTCGCCGAGCAGAAGAGCGTGGTGCTGCGCGCCGAGGGGGCCGGCGTCTACGTCGGCGACCACCGGGGCGACATGATCGCGGCGCGCGGCGCAGACGCCTTCGGCGTCGGCGTCGCCACCGGCCCGTACAGCGCGGAGGAGCTGCGTGCGGAGGGCGCGGACGCGGTGCTGCCGGACCTGACCGGCTTCCCGGCGTGGCTGTCCGCCCACCGGGCCGCCGCGCCGCGCTGACGCCGGGCGCGCCCACGCGGGTGCGAAGCTCCGAGAGCGAACCTGTCCCGTTTTTCGGGACAGCACCGGCCTGCGGCCTGCGGTGCGCGGATTACCGGCCGAACCTGTCCCGTTTTTCGGGACACCATCGGCCGGCCTGCGGGCGGGCCGTGGTCGGTCTCGGCGGGCGGACCTGTCCAGATTTCCGGGACACCATCGGCCTGCGGCGCTGCCGGCGCGCGCGGACGGTCGTCAGCCGCGCTGCGCGGCCGCGGCCTCGGCGAGGGCGCGGCGCTGCCCGAGCACCGAGCGGACCAGCCCCGCGATGGCGATCGCGAATCCGACCGGCATCAGCATGCACACCAGGTACGCGGCGGTGGGGAAGCGGCTGGTGCCGAGGAAGAGCGGGGCCACCGTCGCGATCGTGGCCAGCGCCCCGATCGCGAAGACGATCCCGCCGACCCGCACCAGGCGGTCACCGGGGTAAGTTTTGGTACTCACAGAGACAGGGTATGCACGTCACGCACGGGACCGGTGCCCGCCCTCCGCGGCGGTGCCCGATCGGACGGGACCGGCGGGAGAACGGGGGCCGGCGGATGAGTGGGACGCCCTACGCCCCGCGCGCGGACACGGCGGGCCGCCCGTCCGCGGCGCGGCCGGTCGCCCTGCGCGCGCCCCGGGACGCCGTGCCCCTGCCCCCCAGGCCATGCCCGAGGCCTTCCGCGGGGAGCGTGTCGAGGGGCGTGCTGCCACTGGGCGGCGCCTGACCCCACCCGACGATCGCCCGACCCACCGTCACCCGCGCGCCGTGTGCGGTCCGTGCGCGTCCGCGAGCCTCCCACGGCACCGCACACAGCACGCCGCACACCGCACAGCGCGGCCGACTGCTCCGTGCGCCCCTTTCGCCCGATTCACTCTCACTCACTCACCAGGACGAGGTCTTCCCGTGCCCACCGGCAAGGTCAAGTGGTTCAACGAAACCAAGGGATTCGGTTTCCTCTCCCGCGACGACGACGGCGGCGACGTCTTCGTCCACTCCAAGGCGCTGCCCGCCGGGGTGGCCACACTCAAGCCGGGGCAGCGGGTCGAGTTCGGGGTGGTCGCCGGCCACCGCGGGGACCAGGCGCTGTCGGTGACCCTGCTGGACCCGGTGCCCTCGGTGGCCGCCGCGCAGCGCCGCCGCGCGGACGAACTCGCCCCGATCGTGCAGGACCTGATGAGCGTGCTGGACCGGGTACTGCCCGGCCTGCAGCGCGGCCGCTACCCGGAGAAGCAGGCCGGCCAGAAGATCGCGCAGCTGCTCCGCGCGGTGGCCGACCAGCTCGACGTCTGACGCCGCAGGCCCCACGACCCCTGACACGCCCGTCCCCTGATACGCCGACGCCCGGCGCCGGGCAGCCCCCCGGCGCCGGGCGCCGACGCGTCCACGCGCGCCTCTTCCGCCGCAGTGCGCCTGCGGCCGAGCAGAAGCGGGCCCGGGGTGTGTCGCCCGCGTGCGGATCGGCGAACGGCTGCGAGCGCGGCCAGGGCGCGGGTCTGTGCCACGCGCTGCTCCACCGCGCGGGCGCGACCAGCCACGCACCGAGCCGTGCCCGGCCGCCTCCGAGCCGCACCGGGCCTCTCGCCGCGCGCTGCTCGGGGCGGCCGCAGACGCGCGACGCTACCGGGGCGCGGGCGGTCGCACGTGCGGCGGCGCCGCGCGGGGCGCGACCGGTCGGATCCGAGCCGCGCCCAGCCGCGCCGTGCCGCGCAGCCCGCGCTGCCCCGGACGGCCGCCGGCGCGCAGCGCCGCCAGCGTGCGGCGCAGTGGCCCGAGCGGCTCAGCAGGAGCGTCCCGCGGGGCGCGGGTCAGGCGGTCGGGAAGTCCAGGGCGCCTGCGCTCAGCGGGGGGACCAGCCCCTGGGCCGCCGCGCGCTCCAGCAGGCCGCGCACCGCGCCGTAGCCGTCCTCGCCGAGCTCGCGGCTGAACTCGTTGACGTAGAGGGCGATGTGCTGGTCCGCCACGGAGGCGTCCATCTCCTCGGCGTTCGCGAGGACGTACTCCCGCGACGCCTCCGGGTCGGCCCAGGCGTACTCGACCGAGGCGCGGATGGTGGCCGCCAGCTGCCGCAGCCGCGCCTCGCCCAGCGAGCGGCGGGCGACGATCGCCCCCAGCGGGATCGGCAGGCCGGTGTCGGCCTCCCAGGCCTCGCCCATGTCCGCCAGCTTGCGCAGGCCGAACTGCTGGTAGGTGAAGCGGGCCTCGTGGATGACCAGCCCGGCGTCGATCCGGCCGTCCCGCACCGCGGGCATGATGTCGCGGAACGGCATCACCCGGATCTCGCCCAGCCCGCCGGGCACCGCCTTCGCCGCCCACAGCCGGAACAGCAGGTAGGCGGTGGAGCGCTCGCTCGGCACCGCGACGGTCTTCCCGGCCAGCGCCGCCGGGTCGGCGGGGGCGTCCGGGCCGGTGAGGACCAGCGGGCCGCAGCCCCGGCCGAGCGCGCCGCCGCTGGGCAGCAGCGCGTACTCGTCCAGGATCCACGGCAGCTGGGCGTAGGAGATCTTCAGGACGTCGAGCTCGCCGCGCTCCGCCATGCCGTTGGTGAGGTCGATGTCCGCGGAGGTGACCTTCGGCGCCGGCTCGCCCGGGACCAGCCCGTGCACCCAGGCGTGGAAGACGAAGGTGTCGTTGGGGCAGGGCGAGAACGCGATGGTCAGCGGGGACGAGGGCTGGGGCATGAGGTCATTCCTCCGTCGGGGCGTCGAGCGGGGCGTCGAGGGCGGGCACGGGGTCGGGCGCGGACGCGGGCACGAGGGCCGGCACGTTCACCGCCGGCGCCCGCGCGACGGCCGCGAACGCGCGCTCCAGGGCGGCCAGTGCGTCGCCGATCCGCCAGGCCGCGCGGTCCCGCGGACCGACCGCGTTGGACACGGTACGCAGCTCGGCGGCCGGCAGGCCGAACCGGGCGGCGGCCTCCGCCACCCCCGCGCCCTCCATGCCCTCGGCCACCGCGCCCGGGTGACGGGCCAGCAGGGCGGCGGCACTCTCGGCGGTGCCGGTGGTGGTGGACACGGTGAGGACCGGGCCGACGGCCACCGTGAGCCCCGCGCGGCGCAGCGCGTCGGCCAGCGCGGCGGTGACGGCGGCGGGCACCGTCCAGGCGGCGCGACCGAAGCCGAGCGTGCCGACGTCGGTGAAGCCGCCGGGGGCGGCCGGGGTCTCGGACCCCAGGTCGGCGGCGAGGATCCGGTCGGCGACGACGGCGGAGCCGGGCGCGACGGGTGCCACCGGCGCGAAACCGCCGCCGATCCCGGCGGAGACCACCAGCGCGTAGGGCGGCTCGCCGGGTGACTCGCCGCGCGGGTCGCCGCGCAGCTCGGCCCAGGTGAGCGCGGTCGCGGTGGCCGCCGCGGCGGCGGCCGGCCCGGCGCCCGCGGCCAGCACGTCGAACGCGCCGCGCCGGCGCAGCAGCAGCCCGCCGGGCAGCGCCACCTCCGGCGAGGAGCCGGCGCCCGCACCCGCGCCCGCGCCGGCGCCGGTGTCGGCGTCGGCGTCGGCAGGTTCGGGCACGCCGGCCAGTACCGCCGAGGCCTCCGCCTCGACCGCCGTCACCACCAGGAAGCGTGCGGCCCCGCTCCCCGCGGGCGGGCGGGAGGCGGGGCCGGGAGAGGCTGCGGACACGGGGATCAGGCGGCCCGGTTCTTCAGCTCGAAGTACCAGACGCCGTAGACGTGGCTGGACCGGTCCATGGAGACCACCGTCAGCAGCGTCCGCGTGGAGGAGCCCAGCACCTCGGAGGCGCGGGTCTGGCCCGAGAAGGTGCTGTTGTTCGTCCACGAGGCGAGCACGGCCTGGCCGTTGCTGCCGCCGTTGGTGAAGGCGTCCCAGCCCTTCTTCGCCATCTTCACGTCCATGCCGACGGAGACGGAGTCGCCCGGGCGGACGTTGATGCTCGGCAGCTTGCCGGCGGCGTCGGCCTTGGCCGCGTTCTGCTGGCAGGCGGACTGCTCGGCGGAGCTCAGGGCCTTGCCGCCGTTGTAGCAGTTCGGCTCGGAGGTCTTGAAGCCCTTGCCCACGGTGACCGTGGCCAGCGGCTGGGGCTTGGTGAGGTTGGACGCGGCGGCGGCACTGGTGCCGGCGGCGATCGCGCAGCCGACGACGATGAGGCCACCGAAGGCGACGGCAGGACGGCTAAGGCTCATGGGCCGAAGGCTACCGGTCGCCCTCGCCGCAGGTGCGACCGGGTGCGGGGACGTGCGCCCGGGTGGGTGCGGATCGGGGGTGAATCACACCGGACGGAGGTGCCGGCGTTCCCGCAGACGGACCAGTCCGCGCCCGGTGAGGCCGAGCGAGACGGCGAGCAGCGCCGCGCCGACCCCCATCCCCAGCGGCCCGCTGAGCGGCAGCGCGGTGCCGAGGCCGCCGCCGACCACCCAGCCGAGCTGCATCAGGGTCTCGGAGCGGGCGAAGGCGGAGGTGCGGACGGACTCCGGGACGTCCCGCTGGATCAGCGAGTCCAGCGCCACCTTCCCGAGGGACTGCGCCACGCCGGTCGCCCCGGCGGCGAGCACCACGGTCAGCGCGCCGTAGAAGGCGGTCGCGGCGGTCATCGCCGCGGTCGCGGCGGCCAGCATGGTGGTGACGGTCAGCTCGGGGCCGCGGCTGCGCAGCAGCGAGCCGAGGAGCGTGCCGAGGGCGTTCCCGACGCCCAGCGCGCCGGCGGCGAGCCCGAGCGAGACGGCGGGGCCGAGGCCGCCGACGGGGTGCTCGCGGAGCAGGAACGCCAGGTAGAAGGTGAGGAAGCCGGAGAGCCCGCGCAGCGTCCCCTCCGCGCGCAGCCCCAGTAGCACCGCGGGCCCCACGCTCAACTGCCCCAGCACCCGCGCTGACGCGGCCCGCGCCGCGCGTGCCGCAGGCCCGAAGGGCCCCTGCGCCGCCCCACCGCGGCGCCCCCCGGCCGCCCCGAGGCCGCGCCCGGGCCCCGCGGCCCCGGGCCCGGATGTCCCGGCCCCGCTTGCCCCGGGCCCGCCTGCCTCAGCCGCCGGCCTCCCGTCCGGGTCCGCGCCCGCGCCGCCACCGCCCGCCGCGCCGCCACCGGCGCCCCCAGTCGGCCAGGGGCCGGCGGCGCGCCCCGCGCCCGCACCGGTCGCCGCTGTACCCGGGGCCTCGGCCCCGGGGCTGAGGCCCCGGCCGGCATGGGCCGAACCGGCCGCCCCGTCGCCGTGCGCGGCGCCAGGGCCTGCGACTCCTGCCGGGTGCGGGTCTGCGACGTGACCCGGTCCTGCCGGGTACGGATCCGGGGCTCCTGCGGCCGGGGCCTCGGCCTCGGGTGGGCTGTTCCGGTCGGTGTGGGACGTGCCTCGCACGCCGGCGCCGCGTGCTGCGCGTGCGGCGCCCACCGCGTCGGCTGCCCCCGGCGGCCGCGGGTGCGCGGCACGGCCGGCCTCTGCGGGTGTCGTGTCCGCCGTCCCCGTGGTCGGGGCATCGGGCGCGGGCGTGCCGTCCCACCCGGCGTGGACCGCGCCGGGTCGCCGGGCGTCGCACGCGGCGCCCACCGGGCGTGCGGGGCCGGACGGTTGCCGGTCCTGCGCCGCTGCCTCGGGGCGTCCGCCTCCGGGGTCGGCTCCCCTTGCCGCGGCGCCCGACGGGTCGGCGTCGGCTGGGGCGGCTCCTGCCGCGCGCACGCCCGTTGAGCCGCCGTTCGTCGGAGCCCCACCCGCGCGGGTCGGGCCTTCCCGGCCTGCTGCCGATGAGGCTGTGGGGTCCGTCGCCCTCGGGACGGCGTCGGCCGAGCCGCCGGCGGCCGGGGCCGCGCCGGCTGGATCCGCGCCGCCCGCCGAAGGCGCACCCGCAGGCCCCGGGTCGCCCCCGGCCGGGCGCGGGGCCGGCGGGGGGCCCTCGGCGAGGAGGGCCCGGTGTTCGCCGCGCGCGGAGTCGACGGCGTGGGGGAGGGAGAAGGCGAGCAGGGCGCCGGCGATGAAGACAAGGAACGCGCCGCGCAGCGGCCAGTCCGGCCCGATCAGGTGCAGCAGCCCGCCCAGCGCCGTAGCCAGCCCGGTCGCGATCAGGCCGGCGAGGGTCACCCGCGAGTTGGCCTTCACCAGCGTGATCCCCGGCGGCCGCAGCCGTGGCACGACCACGCTGCGCACCACCCCGTAGGCCTTGGACGCGACCAGCACGCACAGCGCCTCGGGATACAGCTCCAGCGACCCGCCGCGGATGGAGCCGGCCATCGTCCACGCCAGCATCGCCCGGACCAGCATCGACACCGCCATCGCGGCCCGGCGCCCGGACGGCAGCCGGTCCAGCAGCGGGCCGATCACCGGGGCGAGCAGCACGAACGGCGCCATGGTGATGGCGAGGTAGAGCGCGACCCGGTCGCGGGCCTGGCCGGTGGGCACCGAGAAGAAGATGGTGGAGGCCAGGGCGACCGTGATGAGCATGTCCCCGGCCGAGTTGACGGCGTGCAGCTCGATCAGGTGGGCGAGGCCGGTCTCGCCGGCGCCCTGCGCGGAGGTGGCGCGGCGGATCCGGCGGCCGGTGCCGGCCACCGCCGATCCGGCGCCGCGCGCGGTGCGGGCGGCGCCGCGGCCGATGGCCCGCCGGGCGCGGGCGGAACGCGAGCCGGCGTGGGAGCGGCCGGGCCGGAAGGTGCCCCCGGGCTCCGAGCGGCCACGGCCATGGCTGCGGCCGTGGCCGCCGCGCGCGGAGTGTTCCGCGCGGGCAGCGCGTGGCCGCGGGTCGCCGTCGTCTGCCGGGGCGGACGGCGAGGCCGCGTTCGCGTCCCGGGGAGCGTCCTCCGGGGAAGGGACCGCATCCGCCACAGCCCCATCCTGCCCGAGATCCCGCCCCCGCACGCCCTCCGTTCACGCGGCGGCGCAAGGGCCCCGCAGGCCGCCGGCAGGCCGTCCGCAGGCCGCCGGCAGGCCGTCCGCAGGCCGCCGGGCAAGCCCCGGGAGGCACCCGGGAGGCACCCGGGAACGGCCGCGCGGGCCTCCCCGCCGGGGCGCGTCGGGTGGCGTAGTTGGGCCATGCGGGGTGGGGGGCGTGTACTGTCCGAGGGATCGGCAAGGGCGGTAGCGTTCCTCCGGAGCCGCCGGCCGGGGCCCGCACCGCTTCCCGCCCTGCCCCGCTCCGCCCGCCGACGGTGCGGTTGCGCGGCTGCGCGGACCACGTGCTTCGCCGCCGCACGGTCCCCGGGGGCCGGATCGTCCCGCAGAATGGAAGTCGCTTCGGCTACCGGGGGCCACGGCGTCCCGGTAATTCGGATGGGGAGAGAATCGGTCCTGTGAGTCCTGCGATGCGAAGCCGCACCCCTGACCGCCTCTGCGTCGAGGCCGTCGAGTTCGCCCGTAGCGCCGCCGCGGAGGCGGCCGGCCCGCACGCCGTGGGCGAGCACCAGGGTGCGGAGGTCGACGGGGACCGCGTCGTCACCCACTACTTCTCCTGCGAGGACATCGCCTACCGCGGCTGGCGCTGGGCGGTGACGGTCGCGCGCGCCTCGCGCAGCCGGATCGTCACCCTGGACGAGACCGTGCTGCTGCCCGGGCCCGACGCGCTCACCGCGCCGCAGTGGGTGCCGTGGAGCGAGCGGCTGCTCCCCGGCGACCTCGGCCCCGGCGACCTGCTGCCGACCGCCGTCGACGACCCGCGCCTGGAGCCCGGTTGGAGCGGTGGCGACGAGCCGCGCCGGGCGCCGGCCGACGCGGCGGAGGACGCGGACGCCGAAGCAGCGGCCTCCTCGCAGGAGACCGATGACGCCGCCGAGTCCTTCGTCCCCGAGGGCGTCGAGCTCGGCACGCCCCCCGCCCGCGGCGGCATCGCCGACGTGGCGCAGGAGCTGGGCCTCGGCCGGCCCCGGGTGCTCTCCCGGCTCGGCCTGCACCTCGCGGCGGACCGCTGGGAGAAGGCCTTCGGCGCCCACACGCCGATGGCCCAGGCGGCCCCCGCGGCCTGTGCCAGCTGCGGGTTCCTCACCCCCATCGGCGGCCTGCTCGGCCAGGCCTTCGGGGTCTGCGCCAACGAGTACAGCACCGCCGACGGGCACGTGGTCTCGCTCGACTACGGCTGCGGCGGCCACTCCGAGGGGGCGGTGATGCCGGCGCCGCCGCGCCCCGCCGAGCCGATCCTGGACGAACTGCGCGTGGACACGATGCCGCTGCACCCCGAGCGGGGCGGCGGCTCGGTCGAGGAGAGCGCGCCGGTCGAGGAGCTCGGCCACTCCTGACCGGCATCCCCCGGCCGCGTCACCCGCTGTGCCCTCAGGGGCCGCCGGGCCGATTCCGTGAACCGGTCCGGCGCGGGCCACAATGCCCCTGAGCACGAGCCGGGTAACGGGAGCCAGGAGGCCGAGTCGAGTGGAACCGCGCATCGTCGGGAACCCGGAGGGCTCGGGCGGGCCGGCAGACGTCTTCGACACCGGTGACCTGCGCCGGCGGGTCCTGGAGGCCTGGGCGGCCTCGCCCGCCCGCTTCCGCGAGGACGCCAACGCCGAGGAGGAGCTGGCCCTCGGCGGCTACCGCGACCGGCTGGTCGTCGAGCTCGCCCAGAACGCGGCCGACGCCGCCCTGCGGGCCGGCCGGGAGGAGCAGGGCAGGCTGCGGCTGACGCTGCGCGACGGCGTGCTCGTCGCGGCCAACACCGGCGCGCCGCTCGACCGGGCCGGCGTCGAGTCGCTCTCCACGCTGCGCGCCTCGGCGAAGCGGCCGGACGCGCCGAGCGGGCCGTCCGCCGGGCCCGGAACGGTCGGCGGCGGGTCGGTCGGCCGGTTCGGCGTCGGCTTCGCCGCGGTGCTGGCCGTCGCCGACGAACCGGCCGTGCTCTCCACCACCGGCGGCGTCCGCTGGTCCCTCGCCGAGGCCCGGGAGGCCGCGCACGCCGTCGGCGACCGGGGCCTGGCCGACGAGATCCGCCGCCGCGACGGGCACGTGCCGCTGCTGCGCCTGCCGATGCCCGCCGAGGGCGCGCCGCCGGCCGGCTACGACACCGCGGTGGTCCTGCCGCTGCGCGACGCCGCCGCCGAGGACCTGGCCCGCCGGCTGCTCGCCGAGATCGACGACGCGCTGCTGCTCACCCTGCGCGGACTGTGCGAGGTCGTGGTCGACGACGGCGCGGGCGTGCGCACACTGCGCCGCGAGGTGGCCGAGCGGCGCGGCGGTCAGGACGGTCCGGCGGTCGTCGTCATCTCCGACACCCGCGAGGGCGCCGACGTCGGCGGCGGAGAAGGTGCCGCTGAGCGGGTGCTGACGCGGTGGCAGGTCGTCAGCGACGGCGGGCGGCTGGACGAGGCGCTGCTCGCCGGCCGCCCGGTGGAGGAGCGCGCCCGCCCCTGGTGGTCCGTGACCTGGGCGGTGCCGGTGGACGCCGAGGGCGGCCCGGTACCGCCGCGCACCCCCGCCGTGGTGCACGCGCCGACGCCGAGCGACGAGCCGCTGGGCGTCCCCGCGCTGCTGATCGCGAGCCTGCCGCTGGACTCGACCCGCCGGCACGTGGCCCGCGGGCCGCTCACCGACTTCCTGCTCGGCCGCGCGGCCGAGGCGTACGCGCGGCTGCTGCGGCTGCGCGGGCCGGACGCGCGCTCGCTGGAGCTGGTCCCCGGCCCGCTGGGGCGCGGCGAGCTCGACGGTGCGCTGCGGCGCGAGCTGCTGGCGCGCCTGGTGGACGTGCCGTTCCTGCCGACGGTCTCGGCGGCGGCGGAGAAGCACGACGCGGACCTGGACCTGGACCCCGACGGCCTCCCGGCCACCGAGGGCGGCCCGGTCGCGCTGCGTCCGCGCGAGGCGGTGCTGCTGGAGGGCGCCTCGACGGAGGTGCTGGCCGCCGTCTCGGGCGTGCTGCCCGGCCTGCTGCCGGCCGGCCTGGAGCGCCGTACCGAGCTGCGCACGCTCGGCGTCCGCCGGGTGCCGCTGGCCGAGGTCGTCGATCAACTCGGCGGCCTGGAACGGGAACCCGCCTGGTGGCGCGAGCTCTACGCGGCGCTCGCCGGCACCGACCCGGAGCCGCTGGGCGCGCTACCGGTGCCGCTCGCGGACGGGCGGACCGTGACCGGCCCGCGCCGCGTGCTGGTCCCCGCCCCGGAGGCGGGCTGGGACGGCGACCCGGCCGAGGACCTCGCCCGGCTCGGTCTGCGCCTGGTCCACCCGGACGCGGCGCACCCGCTGCTGGAGAAGCTCGGCGCCGGCGCGGCCACCCCGGAGGGCGTCCTGCGCACCGCGGAGCTGCGCGCCGCCGTGGAGCGGTCCGCGGCGCTGGCCGAGGAGGACCCGGACGAGGCCGAGGATCTGGCCGACGCGGTGCTGCGGGTGGTCAAGGCCGCGGCCGCCGGCTCGGCGGCGGTCTTCGAGGACGGCGGCCGGCGCGGCGAGGACGGGGGCGCCGGCGGCGGGCTGGTCGCCGAGCATCCGTGGCTGGCCCGGCTGGCCCTGTTCGACGAGGACGGCGAGCCGGCGGCGGCGGGTGAACTGGTGCTGCCCGGCAGCCCGCTGGCCGACCTGGTCTTCGAGGACGACGCCGCCTTCGTCGCCGCCGAGTGGGTCGAGCGCTGGGGCCCGGAGGTGCTGGCCGCGGTCGGCGTCGCCACCGCGCCGGTGCTGGTCCGCGCCGCCGACGTGGTGCTGGACCCGGACGACCTGGACCGGCTGGACCCGACCGCCGAGCCGGACCGCGCGGCCGGCGGCGAGCCCACCGGGCTGATCGACGAGGCCCCGGACGGGCTCGCCGAGTGGGCCGAGGACACCCTCGACCTGCTGGCGGCGCGGCGCGAGCAGGAGGCGTCCGACGCGGGCCGGCAGGAAGCGGACGGCGAGCTGTTCGAGGTGCCGCCGGTGGCCGCCGAGCTGCTGGCCGTCCGCGACCTCGACCTGATCGATGACGACGCCTGGCCGGAGGCGCTGGCGCTGCTCGCCGCGCCGCCGCTGCGGGAGGCCGTGACCGAGCCGGTGCGGCTGCTGCTGCCGGACGGCGGCTCCGCCGAGGTCCGCCCGTACACGGCGTGGTGGCTGCGGGATCACCCGGTGCTGGACGGCCGCCGGCCGGCCGGGCTGCGCGCGGCCGGCGCCGACCCGCTGCTGCGCGGCCTCTACGACGAGGCGCGCACCGGGCTGGACGCCGCCTTCCTGCACGCGCTGGGGGTGCGGACCACGCTGGCCGCGCTGCTCGCCGAACCCGGCGGCCCCGACGAGGTGCTGGACCGGATGGCGGACCCGGACCGCCCGGTCGGCCACCGCCAGCTGCACGGCCTGTACTCGGCGCTGGCCCGGGTGCCGCTGGAGCGGATGGAGGTGCCGGACGAGGTGCGCGCGCTGCCGCCGATGCCGGAGGGCAGCCGCCGTCGCCCGGAGTGGACGGTCGTGGTCGACGCGGAGGACGCGGTGATCGCGGACGCGCCGGACCTGATGCAGCTGCTGGACGGGCTGCCGGTGGTCCCGGTCGCGCCGGCGCTCGCCGCGGAGCTGGCGGAGCGGCTGCGGGTCCCGCTGGCGAGCGAGGTCGCCGGCGGGCGGGTGCTCACGCAGGGCGTGGTGCACCGGGTGCCGGAGGCCGTACGGGAGCTGCTGCCGGGCTGCCCGGAGGTCTACGAGGAGCACGAGGAACTGCTGGTCGTCGGCCCGGAGGGGGAGGAGGCGGCGGTGGACTGGCGGTGGGACCCGGAGGGGGCGCTCAGCGGGTCTCCTGACGCGGAGGGCGACCGGGAGGAGGCGGAACCCGACGAGTTCGCGGTGCCGGCGGCGGGCGGTGCGCTGCACGCGGCCACGCCGGAGGGACTGGCGGCGGGGCTCGCGTGGGCGGCGGGGCTGTGGACGCGGCGGTTCGAGGCGCTGGCGGTGCTGGGGGATCCGGAGCGGGCGTACGAGCTTTCCGCGGCGCGGGACTTCGAGGGGTGACCGGCCCCGTGGGGCGCGCGCGGGGATTTCCGCGCCCACACCCCGCGCCCCACCCCCGCGTTCGCCTACCGGGCATCAGCGACTGTCTGCACGCGTCCGCGGGCGGTGCCTGGCTGGTCGCGCAGTTCCCCGCGCCCCTTCGGGGCGCCCTCAGGGGCGCGGGGAACTGCGCGAGCAAGCGACTGGGGCCCGCAGCCGCCCGACCGCGGTCGCTGATGCCCGGTAGGCGCACCCCGGGGTGGGGCGCGGGGCGTGGGCGCGACAAAACCCGCTGGGGCCCGCGGACGCATGTCAGAAGTCGGTGAAGATCCGTACGCGGTACCCCGCCCCAGCGGGAGCAAAAAGGCAGGGGGCCCGTGGCTCCCGCTTGCAGCGTGAGCCTGGGCCCCCTTGGGTGGCGCAGAGGCGGATGGAATCCGCCCCCGCGCCGTCGATCAGCGGTTCAAACGAGGTGAACCTGGGCGATCACGGTTTCCCGGAGGAAGAGATTCAGGCGAGAGCGGTGACGTTCTCGGCCTGCGGGCCCTTCGGGCCCTGGGTGACGTCGAACTCGACGGTCTGGTTCTCCTCCAGCGAACGGAAGCCGTTCGCGTTGATGGCGGAGTAGTGGACGAAGACGTCGGGGCCCCCGCCGTCCTGGGCGATGAAGCCGAAGCCCTTCTCGGCGTTGAACCACTTGACGGTTCCGGTCGCCATACCGTTCTCCTTGCGAGGGACTAATGGGTACCGCACTGCGCGATGCCCGGGGTCCGCTGCGCTGATCGCCCCGCACCTCAGGTACTTCTTTGCAAAAGTGCTGAAAACTACAAGAAGCCCGCGGTCACATGCTCCGCAGGCTTCACGTACTGCAAGGGAAATCAAACTGCAACTGCGGTCAACCGTAGCACGCGGGTCCTGCTCGGGCCAGGTTTGCCGAAAGTTGCGTGTCGCGGGGGTGCCGCCCGGGATGCCGGGGGCGCGGGTCTAGCCTGCGGGGGTGGACAACTCTCGCGAACGTGACGGTGACGGAGACCTCGGGCGGCAGAACACCCACGGCGGCACGGGCGGCGGCGGCCGCGGCGGCGACCCCAAGGGCAAGCGGCCCCGGGTCGGGCACATCCAGTTCCTCAACTGCCTGCCGATCTACTGGGGCCTCGCCCGTACGGGCACCCTGCTGGACCTGGACCTGACCAAGGACACCCCGGACAAGCTGAACGACGCCCTGGTCGCCGGCGACCTGGACATCGGGCCGATCTCCGCGCTGGAGTTCCTGAAGAACGCCGAGGACCTGGTGGTCCTGCCGGAGATCGCGGTCGGCTCGGACGGCCCGGTGATGTCCTGCCTGATCGTGAGCCAGGTGCCGCTGTCCGCGCTGGACGGCCGACGGGTCGCGCTCGGCTCCACCTCCCGCACGTCCGTGCGACTCGCGCAGCTGCTGCTGGAGGAGCGCGAGGGCGTCCGTCCGGAGTACTTCACCTGCCCGCCGGACCTGCCGCAGATGATGCAGGAGGCGGACGCGGCGGTGGTGATCGGCGACGCCGCGCTGCGCGCCGCCCTGCACCAGGCCCCCGAGCTGGGCCTCCAGGTGCACGACCTGGGCCAGATGTGGAAGGAGTGGACGGGCCTTCCGTTCGTCTTCGCCGTCTGGGCGGCGCGCCGGGAGTTCCTGGCCGAGCAGCCGGAGCTGGTGCGCGAGGTGCACCGCGCGTTCCTGGACTCCCGCGACCTGTCGATGGAGGAGGTCGACAAGGTCTGCGAGCAGGCGGCCCGCTGGGAGGCCTTCGACGAGGAGACCTTCCGCCGCTACTACACCGAGGCGCTGGACTTCTCCTTCGGCGAGCGCCAGCTCACCGGCATGCGGGAGTTCGCGCGCCGGGTGGCGGACGGCTCCGGCTTCGCGCCGGAGCTGGACATCCACGTCCTGGACCACTGACGGGCGCGGACGAGCACGTACGACCGGGTACGACCACGTACGAGCACCGACGACCACTCACCGGCCGCCGCCGAACCGGGAAGTAGGCTGGCGGCCACGGGGACACACGAAGCGGCGGAGAGACCGGAAAGGGGCCGAGGTGACCGAGGTGACCGAGACCGCGGGCGCGAGCCGAGCGACCGAGGGCGACCTGCAGGCGGTCCTGGACCGGGCCGCGCAGGGCGGCCGGATCACGCCGGAGGAGGCGCTCGACCTCTACCGGTACGCCCCCCTGCACGCGCTCGGCGCGGCCGCGGACGCCGTGCGCCGGCGGCGGTACGCCGGTACCGAGCACATCGCGACGTACATCATCGAGCGCAACATCAACTACACCAACGTGTGCGTCACGGCGTGCAAGTTCTGCGCCTTCTACGCCCCGCCGAAGAGCGAGAAGGGCTGGTCGCGCGACCTCGACGAGATCCTGCGCCGCTGCGCGGAGACCGTCGAACTCGGCGGCACGCAGATCATGTTCCAGGGCGGCCACCACCCGGACTACGGCGTGGAGTACTACGAGCGCGCCTTCTCCGCGATCAAGGAGCGCTTCCCGCAGCTGGTCATCCACTCGCTCGGCGCCTCCGAGGTCGCGCACATGGCGAAGGTCTCCGGGGTCTCCGTGGAGGAGGCGATCCGGCGGATCCACGCGGCCGGCCTGGACTCCTTCGCCGGCGCCGGCGCCGAGCTGCTGCCGGCCCGCCCGCGCAACGAGATCGCCCCGCTCAAGGAGTCCGGCGAGCGCTGGCTGGAGATCATGGAGACCGCGCACCGGCTGGGCGTGGAGTCCACCACGACCATGCTGATGGGCACCGGCGAGACCAACGCCGAGCGGATCGAGCACCTGCGGATGATCCGCGACGTGCAGGACCGCACCGGCGGCTTCCGCGCCTTCATCCCCTACACCTACCAGCCGGAGAACAACCACCTGAAGGGCCGCACCCAGGCGACGCTCTTCGAGTACCTGCGGATCATCGCGATCGCCCGGCTGTTCCTGGACAACGTCGCGCACATCCAGGGCTCCTGGCTGACCGTCGGCAAGGAGATCGGCCAGCTCTCGCTGCACTACGGCGCCGACGACCTGGGCTCGGTGATGCTGGAGGAGAACGTGGTCTCCTCGGCCGGCGCCAAGCACCGGTCGAACCGGATGGAGCTGATCCAGCTGATCCGCTCGGCCGGGCGGGTGCCCGCGCAGCGCTCCACCACCTACGAGCACCTGGTCGTGCACGAGGACCCGGCGAACGACCCGGTGGACGACCGCGTGGTCTCGCACATCGCCTCCACGGCGATCGAGGGCGGCACCGCGCATCCGGAGCTCAAGCTGCTCCCGGTCGCGGACTGACGGCCCCGTACGCGAAAGGGGACCCGGAGACGTGGCGCTGACCCTGCACACCGGCCGCGCGGCCGGTCAGGGCGAGGCGGCGACGGCCGTGCTGGTCGACGGGGAGCGGATCGCCGCCGTCGGCGGGGCGGAGGAGCTGCGGGCCGCGCATCCGGCGGCCCGGCTCCGGGCCTGGCCGGGGGAGCTGCGGCCGGGCCTGGTGTGGTCCGGCCGGCCGCTGCCGGAGGCGCCGAGCCCGCGCGAGCGCGTCCACGCCGCGCTGCGCGAGGGCGCGACGGCGATCGAGGGCGCGGCCCTGGCCGGCGACCCCGCGCTGCTGGCGGCGGCCCGCCGCTCAGCGGTGGCGCTGGTCGAGGCGCCCTTCGCCGAGCCCCGGCTGACCCCCGGGGCGCGCGCCGACCTGGTGGTGCTGGACGGGAACGACCGCTGCGTGGCCACGATCGTGGGCGGCCGAGTGCTCTACCGCCGCGCCTGAGCGGTATGTCCGGGGGCCAGGGGGCGCCGCCCCGAGAGCGGGAAAGCCGACTGGCGACGGCCGGTCGCACTCCAGGGGGGCGAGGCTGTCACACCGAGCGGCTCCGCCGCGTGGGCGCGAGCAAACCACTGGGGCCGGCAGACGCCGGGCAGACGCGAGACTGCTGCCCGGTGGGCGTAGAGCGCGAGGCACGGGCGCGAAGCGCCGCCGCGCGGTGCGCGCGCGGTGGCCGAGGGTAGCGTGCGGCCCCGGCACCCGCGGGGCCGCACGCGGAACTCCCTTCTCCCAGCAGGCTCCTGACCCGCCGCGCTGGCTTCGGTGGACGTGGAGTCGCTAGCATCGCGGCACCATGTCCCGAGCAATTTCCGGTTCCCGCCTGCGCTGGTACGTCCTGGCCGTGGTGAGCGCTGCGATCGCCCTCGGCACGGGTTGCGTCGGCTGGTGGCAGGTCGCACAGGCGCACAGCATCGACGCCCGCCCCGTGCGGGTGCAGGGCACGGTGGTCCGCATGCCCTCCGGGGTGGCCACCTACAGCCAGATCGACTACACGGTGAACGGCCGCCACGAGTCGGCGGCGAACCTGGCGCTCCCGGAGGGGAGCGGCCTGGGATCCCGGATCTGCCTGGAGGTCTCGGCGAAGTCCCCCTCCGACGCCCGGGTGTGCGGGCAGACCTACCCGCAGGCGGTCGGCGTGGCCCTGGCCCGGGTCGCGGCGCCGCTGGGGATCGTGGTGCTGCTGCTGGCGGTGTGGCGGTTGCGGGTGATCCGGCGGGCGCGGCTCGCCGCGGAGCCCCCGCGCCCGCGCCGGCGCCGGCGGGCGTGAACAATGGGCCTGTGACCCGAGCCTCCCTGGACAAGCAGCCGCGCGAAGTCGCCGAGATGTTCGACGGCGTCGCCGCGAAGTACGACCTGACCAACGACGTGCTGTCGCTGGGCCAGACGCGGCTGTGGCGCCGCGCCGTCGCCCGGGCGGTGGACGCGCGGCCGGGCGAGCGGGTGCTGGACCTCGCGGCCGGCACGGGCACCTCCTCGCTGCCCTTCGCGGAGGCCGGGGCGACCGTGGTGCCCTGCGACTTCTCGCTGGGGATGCTGCGCGAGGGCAAGCGCCGGCAGCCGCGGCTGCCGCTCACCGCCGGGGACGCCACCCGGCTGCCGTTCGCGGACGGCGTCTTCGACGCGGTGACCATCTCCTTCGGCCTGCGCAACGTCACCGACACCGCGGCCGCGCTGAGCGAGATGCGGCGGGTGACCAGGCCCGGCGGGCGGATCGTCATCTGCGAGTTCTCCAGCCCGGTGTGGACGCCGTTCCGCACCGTCTACACCGAGTACCTGATGCGGGCGCTGCCGCCGATCGCGACCGCGGTCAGCTCCAACCCGGACGCCTACGTCTACCTCGCCGAGTCCATCCGGGCCTGGCCCGACCAGCCGGCCCTGGCCGCTCTGATGCAGGAGGCCGGCTGGAGCCGCGTCGCCTGGCGCAACCTCACCGGCGGCATCGTCGCCCTGCACCGCGCCGTGCGCTAGGACCTGACCCCCCGTCAGCCGCGTCCGGGGGAGGTATGGGGCGGGTGCGCGGCGGGGGGAGCGGGGGCGGAGGGGCGGGTCCGTAGACTGTGCGCGGGCCTGAGCAGGGCCGCCGACCACAGCGAGAGCAGGAGTCCCAGGTGACGGATACCGCAGCGGCCGAGACCGAGACCGTGGTGCCCGCCGAGTCCGCGGTGCGGCCGGAGGCCGCCGACGGGCCGGTGGAGGCCGAGGCGGACGTGATCGTCGTCGGCGCGGGGCCGGCCGGCTCCACCACCGCCTACCACCTGGCCCGCGCCGGGCTCACCGTGCTGCTGCTGGAGAAGAGCGCCTTCCCGCGCGAGAAGGTCTGCGGCGACGGCCTGACCCCCCGCGCGGTCAAGCAGCTGGTGGACATGGGGATCGACGTCTCCGAGGAGGCCGGCTGGCTGCGCAACAAGGGCCTGCGGGTGATCGGCGGCGGCATCCGGCTGGAGCTCGACTGGCCCGACCTGGCCTCGATGCCGGACTACGGCCTGGTGCGCAAGCGCGCCGACTTCGACGAGGTGCTGGCCCGCCAGGCCGAGAAGGCCGGCGCCCGGCTGTACGAGCGGTGCAACGTCTCCGGCCCGGTGCTGGACCAGCGGACCGGCCGGATCACCGGCGTGACCGCGAAGCTCGGCACCGACAAGCGGCCGGTGACCTTCAACGCGCCGCTGGTGGTCGCGGCGGACGGCAACTCCACCCGGCTCTCGCTCTCCATGGGCCTGCACCGGATGGAGTCCCGCCCGATGGGCGTGGCCTACCGCACCTACTTCACCTCCCCCCGGCACGAGGACGACTACCTGGAGTCCTGGCTGGAGCTGTGGGACCGGCGCACCCCCGGGCAGGACAAGCTGCTGCCGGGCTACGGCTGGATCTTCGGCATGGGCGACGGCACCTCCAACGTCGGTCTGGGCCTGCTCAACACCACGGCGTCGTTCAAGGACATCGACTACCGCGAGCTGCTCAAGGTGTGGTGCGCGGGGATGCCGGAGGAGTGGGGCTACACCCCGGAGAACATGACCGAGCCGATCCGCGGCGCCGCGCTGCCGATGGCCTTCAACCGGCAGCCGCACTACACCCGCGGCCTGCTGCTGGTCGGCGACGCGGGCGGCATGGTCAATCCGTTCAACGGCGAGGGCATCGCCTACGCGATGGAGTCCGGGCAGATCGCGGCCGGCGTGATCGTGCAGGCGCACGCCCGGCGCACGGACGCGGGCCGGGAGCGCGCGCTGCAGGCGTACCCCCAGATCCTCAAGGACGTCTACGGCGGGTACTACACGCTGGGCCGCGCCTTCGTGAAGCTGATCGGCAACCCGACGGTGATGAAGCTGGCCGCGCAGCGCGGGCTGGCGCACCCGGTGCTGATGAAGTTCGTGCTCAAGCTGCTGGCGAACCTCACCGACCCGACCGGCGGGGACGCGATGGACCGGATCATCAACGCGCTCACCAAGGTCGCGCCCCGGGCCTGATCGCCACACCCGCCACGGAAGTTCGACGGCGCCGCACGGGACCCACCGGTCCCGTGCGGCGCCGTCGCCGTATCGGGCCCCAGCGTCAACTCCCGTGCGGGGAGTCACCCGTTCCGGGTGGAGTCGCTTTATCACACCACCGCGATGATGATCAAAGTTGTGCCGGAAGCGTGGTGATGATAGGCCGAACGGCCTTCCAGGCCTCATGAGCAGGGCGGGAGCAGGGTGTGTGTGACTGCTTGTGAACGCATGCACGCGGATCGTGGCAGGTTTAGTCGCAGGCTGCCGGGTGACTGAGAGTCAGGTGGCGTAGATCACAAAGTTCCCGGGAACTCGCGTGTCGCAGATCACACGCCGACGGGCATAGGATGCAAGCCGTCCCAGGGATTGTGAACTGCCTCACAAGGACTTCCTGCCAGGGAAGCCGGAAGGGCTGGGGGAACGGGATGAACATCTACGCGCCCATCCTGGTGCTCGGCGCCATCGGAGCGGCCTTCGCCGTCGGGTCCGTGGTCATGGCGTCGCTCACCGGCCCCAAGCGCTACAACCGCGCCAAGCTCGACGCCTACGAGTGCGGGATCGAACCCACCCCGCAGCCGGAGGGCGGCGGGCGGTTCCCGATCAAGTACTACCTGACCGCGATGCTCTTCATCGTCTTCGACATCGAGATCGTCTTCCTCTACCCCTGGGCGGTCACCTTCGACGCGCTCGGGATCTTCGGACTCGTCGAGATGGTGCTCTTCATCGCCACGGTCTTCGTCGCCTACGCCTACGTCTGGCGTCGCGGCGGCCTCGAGTGGGACTAGAGAAGGGGCGGTAAGGCGATGGGACTCGAGGAGAAGCTGCCGAGCGGCTTCCTGCTGACCTCGGTCGAGCAGGCGGCCGGCTGGGTGCGGAAGAGCTCGCTCTTCCCGGCGACCTTCGGGCTGGCGTGCTGCGCGATCGAGATGATGACCACCGGCGCCGGGCGCTACGACCTCGCCCGCTTCGGCATGGAGGTGTTCCGCGGCTCGCCGCGGCAGGCCGACCTGATGATCGTGGCGGGCCGGGTGAGCCAGAAGATGGCCCCGGTCGTGCGCCAGGTCTACGACCAGATGGCGAACCCGAAGTGGGTCATCTCGATGGGCGTGTGCGCCTCCTCCGGCGGCATGTTCAACAACTACGCGATCGTCCAGGGCGTCGACCACATCATCCCGGTGGACATCTACCTGCCGGGCTGCCCGCCGCGCCCGGAGATGCTGATGGACGCGATCCTCAAGCTGCACGAGCAGATCCGGCACGAGAAGCTCGGCGTCAACCGCCGCCGCGCCGAGGAGGAGCGCGAGCGCGAGGCCCTGGCCTCGGCGCCGACGATCGAGCAGAAGGGGCTGCTGCGATGAGCGACGCCGACGAGGCCCGGCAGACGCCGGGCGAGGGAGCCGGCGAGCTGCCCGCCGCGCGCGGGAGCGAGGCGGACGCCGGCGCCGGCCCGGAGGTGATCGGCGTCCGGCGCGGCATGTTCGGCGCCCGGGACGGCGGCGACACCTCCGGCTACGGCCGCCTGGTCGCCCCGATCGTCATGCCCGGCCCCGCCCACCGCCCCTACGGCGGCTGGTTCGACGAGGTCGCCGACGAGTTCGAGGGCGCGCTGGAGGAGCAGGGCCTGGACCCGGCCGAGGTGATCGAGAAGACCGTCGTCGACCGCAAGGAGCTGACCTTCCACATCCGCCGCGCGCACCTGCTCGCGGCGGCCCGGACGCTGCGCGACGACCCCGCCCTGCGCTTCGAACTGTGTACCGGCGTCAGCGGCGTGCACTACCCCGGCGACACCGGCCGCGAGCTGCACGCCGTCTACCACCTGCGCTCGATCACCCACAACCGGCTGATCCGGCTGGAGACCTGCGCCCCCGACGCGGACCCGCACATCCCCTCGACGGTCGCGGTCTACCCGACCAACGACTGGCACGAGCGCGAGACCTGGGACTTCTTCGGGATCGTCTTCGACGGCCACCCGGCGCTGACCCGGATCATGATGCCGGACGACTGGCTGGGCCATCCGCAGCGCAAGGACTATCCGCTCGGCGGCATCCCCGTCGAGTACAAGGGCGCCCAGATCCCGGCTCCCGACCAGCGGAGGTCGTACAGCTGATGACCGAGCAGACTTCTTATCAGGACCCCTACGGCGCCTCCGTCGCCGACGACTTCACCGCCGCAGGCCGGGAGACCACCGAGGGCCGGGTCTACACCGTCACCGGCGGCGACTGGGACGAGATCGTCACGGCAGCCGCCAAGGCCGACGACGAGCGCATCATCGTCAACATGGGCCCCCAGCACCCCTCCACGCACGGGGTGCTGCGGCTGATCCTGGAGATCGACGGCGAGACCGTGACCGAGGCCCGCTGCGGCATCGGCTACCTGCACACCGGCATCGAGAAGAACATCGAGTGGCGGAACTGGGTGCAGGGCACCACCTTCGTCACGCGCATGGACTACCTCACGCCCTTCTTCAACGAGACGGCGTACTGCCTGGCGGTGGAGAAGCTGCTCGGCATCGAGGACGACATCCCCGAACGCGCCGACGTGATCCGGGTCCTGATGATGGAGCTCAACCGGATCTCCTCGCACCTGGTCTGCCTGGCCACCGGCGGTATGGAGATCGGCTCCACCACGCTGATGATCTACGGCTTCCGCGACCGCGAGGTCGTCCTCGACATGTTCGAGCTGATCACCGGTCTGCGGATGAACCACGCCTACGTCCGCCCCGGCGGCCTGGCGCAGGACCTGCCGCCCGGCGCGGTCGACCAGATCCGTGAGGGCGTCAAGCTGCTCCGCTCCCGGATGCACGAGTACGACAAGCTCGCCACCAACAACCCGGTCTTCAAGGCCCGGCTGGTCGACGTCGGCTACCTGGACCTGGCCGGCTGCATGGCGCTCGGCGTCACCGGCCCGATCCTGCGCTCCACCGGCCTGCCGCACGACCTGCGCAAGGCGCAGCCCTACTGCGGCTACGAGGACTACGACTTCGAGGTCGCCACCGCCGACACCGCCGACTCCTACGGCCGGTTCCTGATCCGGCTGGAGGAGATGCGGCAGTCGCTGCGCATTGTCGAGCAGTGCCTGGACCGGCTCGGCGCCAACCGCGGCGGGCCGGTGATGGTCTCCGACAAGAAGATCGCCTGGCCGGCCCAACTGGCCGTCGGGCCGGACGGCATGGGCAACTCGCTGGACCACATCAAGAAGATCATGGGCACCTCGATGGAGGCCCTGATCCACCACTTCAAGCTGGTCACCGAGGGCTTCCGGGTGCCGCCGGGCCAGGCCTACACAGCGGTGGAGTCGCCCAAGGGCGAGCTCGGGGTGCACGTCGTCAGCGACGGCGGCACCCGGCCCTACCGGGTGCACTTCCGCGACCCCAGCTTCACCAACCTGCAGTCCATGGCGGCGATGTGCGAGGGCGGCCAGGTCGCCGACGTGATCGTCGCGGTGGCCGGGATCGACCCGGTGATGGGAGGAGTCGACCGGTGACGACCGACGACCAGGCGGGCCCGGGCAGCGCGGCGGAGGGCGCCGCGGTGTCCGTGGCGGAGGACGTGCCGGCGCACACCGGCGTGACGGCGGAGGAAGGGGTCGCGGCCGGCGCCCCCGGCACGCCCACCCTGCTCGGCCTGCCCGCGCTCCCCGCCCCCGACTACCCGGCGGAGGTCCGCGCCCGGCTCGACCCGGACGCGGACGAGGTCATCGCCCGCTACCCGCAGTCGCGTTCGGCCCTGCTGCCCCTGCTGCACCTGGTGCAGGCGGAGGAGGGGTACGTCTCGCCCAGCGGCATCCGCTGGTGCGCCGAGAAGCTCGACCTCACCACCGCCGAGGTCACCGCGGTGGCCACCTTCTACACCATGTACCGGCGCGGCCCGGCCGGCCGCTACCACGTCGGGGTGTGCACCAACACGCTCTGCGCGGTGCTCGGCGGCGACGCCATCCTCGCCGAACTGCAGGAGCACCTCGGGATCGGCAACAACGAGACCACCGAGGACGGCGCGATCTCGCTGGAGCACATCGAGTGCAACGCGGCCTGCGACTACGCGCCGGTCGTGATGGTGAACTGGGAGTTCTTCGACAACCAGACCCCGGAGAGCGCCGTCCGCCTGGTCGACGACCTGCGCGCGGGCCGCGAGGTGACGCCCACCCGCGGCGCCCCGCTGTGCACCTTCCGGGAGACCGCGCGGATCCTGGCCGGCTTCCCCGACCGGCGGGTGGACGCGGTCGAGGCCGGCGGCGCAGGCGGCGCGCCCTCGCTGGCGGGGCTGCGGCTCGCGCGCGGCGAGCGGCTGCCCGGCGCGCCGGGCACGCGGGTCGTCTCCCCGCGCCACGAGGCGGCGAAGGGCGCGGAAGGCGCCGAGGCCGACGGCGCCTCACCCGGCGCCGAGCCGGACGTCCCCACCGAGGCCGCCGTCGAGGACGCCCCGCCCGAGAACGCCTCCCCGGCCGACGCCGCGCCCGAGGACACCGTGCGGGACGACGAGCGCAAGGCCGCCGGCGAGGAAGGAGCCGAGCAGTGACGACCCCCATCGATCCCGAGAAGCTGCTCTCCCCGGTGCTCTCCGCCACCTGGGACGCCGACCGCCCCTGGTCGCTGGAGACCTACCGCGCCCACGACGGCTACCAGGGCCTGCAAACGGCCCTGCAGATGGACCCGGACGCGCTGATCGCCCTGGTCAAGGACGCCGGACTGCGCGGCCGCGGCGGCGCCGGCTTCCCCACCGGCATGAAGTGGCAGTTCATCCCGCAGGGCGACGGCAAGCCGCACTACCTGGTGGTCAACGCCGACGAGTCCGAGCCCGGCACCTGCAAGGACATGCCGCTGCTCTACGCGAACCCGCACGCGCTGATCGAGGGAATGATCATCGCGAGCTGGGCGATCCGCTGCCACCACGCCTTCGTGTACCTGCGCGGCGAGGTCGTCCCGGTGCTGCGCCGGGTGCAGGCCGCCGTCGCCGAGGCCTACGCCACCGGCTACCTCGGCCGGGACATCCTCGGCTCCGGCTTCGACCTCGACATCACCGTGCACGCCGGCGCCGGCGCCTACATCTGCGGCGAGGAGACGGCGCTGCTGGACTCGCTGGAGGGCCGCCGCGGCCAGCCCCGGCTGCGCCCGCCGTTCCCGGCCGTCGCCGGCCTCTACGCCTGCCCGACCGTGGTCAACAACGTCGAGTCGATCGCCTCGGTGCCCGCGATCCTGCACCGCGGCAAGGACTGGTTCCGCTCGATGGGCTCGGAGAAGTCCCCCGGCTTCACGCTGTACTCGCTCTCCGGGCACGTCGCCAACCCCGGCCAGTACGAGGCGCCGCTCGGGGTGACGCTGCGTCAGCTGCTGGAGATCTCCGGCGGGATGCGCGAGGGCCACCGGCTGAAGTTCTGGACCCCCGGCGGCTCCTCCACCCCGCTGCTCACCGACGAGCACCTCGACGTCGCGCTCGACTACGAGGGCGTCGGCGCGGCCGGCTCGATGCTCGGCACCAAGGCCCTGCAGTGCTTCGACGAGACCACCTGCGTGGTCCGCGCGGTCACCCGCTGGACCGAGTTCTACGCCCACGAGTCCTGCGGCAAGTGCACCCCCTGCCGCGAGGGCACCTACTGGCTGGTCCAGCTGCTGCGCGGGATCGAGGCCGGCAAGGGCTCGCTGGACGACCTCGACAAGCTCTCCGACATCGCCGGGAACATCAACGGCAAGTCCTTCTGCGCCCTCGGCGACGGCGCGGCCAGCCCGATCGACTCCTCGCTGAAGTACTTCCGCGCCGAGTACGAGGAGCACATCACGCTGGGCCACTGCCCCTTCGACCCGGCCGCCTCCACGGTCTGGGCCGACCGGGCCGGCGCCGACGGCGGCACCTCCGGACCCTCCGGCACCTCACCCACCCAGCACGCCGACGAGAAGGGGGTGCTCGCGTGACCGCAGTGGCCGACACCCCGGGGACGGCCGACGCTCCGCCGCCCGAGGACCTGGTCTCCGTCACCATCGACGACGTCCAGCTCCAGGTGCCGAAGGGCACCCTGATCATCCGCGCGGCCGAGCTGATCGGCACGCAGATCCCGCGGTTCTGCGACCACCCGCTGCTCGACCCGGCCGGCGCCTGCCGGCAGTGCATCGTCGAGGTCGAGGGCCAGCGCAAGCCGGTGGCCTCCTGCACCATGCCGGTCGCCGACGGCATGGTGGTCCGCACCCAGCTCACCTCGCCGGTGGCGGAGAAGGCCCAGCACGGCGTGATGGAGCTGCTGCTGATCAACCATCCGCTGGACTGCCCGGTCTGCGACAAGGGCGGCGAGTGCCCGCTGCAGAACCAGGCCATGTCGCACGGGCAGGCCGAGTCCCGCTTCGGCGGGGTCAAGCGCACCTACCCCAAGCCGGTCGCGGTCTCCACGCAGGTGCTGCTGGACCGCGAGCGCTGCGTGCTGTGCGCGCGCTGCACCCGCTTCAGCGAGCAGATCGCCGGCGACCCCTTCATCGAACTGGTCGAGCGCGGCGCGCTGCAGCAGGTCGGCACCGGCGAGGGCGACGACTTCCGCTCCTACTTCTCCGGCAACACCATCCAGATCTGCCCGGTCGGCGCGCTCACCTCGGCCGCCTACCGGTTCCGCTCGCGGCCCTTCGACCTGGTCTCCTCGCCGGGCGCCTGCGAGCACTGCGCCTCCGGCTGCGCGATCCGCACCGACCACCGGCGCGGCAAGGTGATGCGCCGGCTCGCCGCCGACGACCCGGCCGTCAACGAGGAGTGGAGCTGCGACAAGGGCCGCTTCGCCTTCCGCTACGCCCAGCAACCGGACCGGCTCACCACCCCGCTGGTCCGGGACGCCGCCTCCGGCGAACTCGTCCCCGCCTCCTGGCCGGAGGCGCTGGACGCCGCCGCGCGGGGCCTGAGCTCGCGCCGGGTCGGCGTGCTCACCGGCGGCCGGGTCACCGTCGAGGACGCCTACGCCTACGCCAAGTTCGCCCGCACCGCGCTCGGCACCAACGACGTGGACTTCCGCGCACGGGTGCACAGCGCCGAGGAGGCCGACTTCCTCGCCGCGGCGGTCGCCGGGCGCGGCGTCGACCTGGGCGGCGGCGGCCTGGACTACGCGGCGCTGGAGGCCGCCCCGGTCGTCCTGCTCGCCGGCTTCGAGCCGGAGGAGGAGTCGCCGATCGTCTTCCTGCGGCTGCGCAAGGCCGTCCGCAAGCACGGGCAGCGGATCTGGTCGATCGCCACCCACACTTCGCGCGGGCTGCGCAAGCTGCGCGGCGAGCTGCTCCCGGCCGCCCCAGGCACCGAGGCCGAGTGGCTGGACGCGCTGGTCGACCCCGATCCGCTGGACGGCGCGGGCGAGGCCTCCGAGGCGCTGCGCACCCCCGGCGCGGTGATCCTGGCCGGCGAGCGGCTGGCGGCGGTACCGGGGGCGCTGTCCGCGCTGCTCCGGCTGGCCGAGGCCAGCGGCGCGCGGGCGGTGTGGGTGCCGCGGCGGGCGGGGGAGCGCGGGGCCGTCGAGGCCGGCGCGCTGCCCGGGCTGCTGCCCGGCGGCCGGCCGGTCGCCGACCCGGCCGCGCGGGCGCAGGTCGCCGAGCTGTGGCGGGTGCCGGAGCTGCCGGCCCGCCCCGGCCGGGACACCGCCGGCATCCTCGCCGCCGCCGCGCGCGGCGAGCTGGACGCGCTGCTGGTCGGCGGCGTCGACCCGGGCGACCTGCCGGATCCGGCCGCCGCCGAGCAGGCGCTGGACCAGGTCGGCTTCCTGGTCAGTCTGGAGCTGCGGCCCTCCGCGGTGACCGCCCGCGCCGACGTGGTGCTGCCGGTGGCGGCGGTCGCGGAGAAGGCCGGGACCTTCCTGGACTGGGAGGGCCGGGTGCGGATGTTCGAACCCGCCCTCAAGCCCGACCAGATGACCACCCGCCACCAGGGCGGCGACCAGCGCGTCCTGCACATGCTGGCCGACGCCCTGGGCGCCGACCTCGGCCTGCCGACCGTCACCGCGGCCCGCCGCGAGCTGGACGCGCTCGGCGGCTGGACCGGCGCGCGAGTGCCGGCCCCGCGGGCGCATCCGAGCCCGCTGCCGCGCCCCACGGCCGGCGAGGCCGTGCTCGGCGGCTGGCGGCAGCTGCTCGACCACGGCTCGCTGCAGGACGGCGACCCCGCCCTGGCCGGCACCCGGCACCCGGCCGTGGCCCGGCTCTCGCCGGCGACCGCCGCCGAGATCGGGGTGGCGGACGGCGCCGCGCTCTCCGTCTCCGGACCGGCCGGGGCGATCGTCCTGCCGCTGGAGATCACCCCGGAACTGCCGGACCGGGTGGTGTGGGTGCCGCTGAACTCCACGCCGGGCGGGGCCCACCGGACGCTCGGCGCGGTCCCCGGGCAGATCGTCGGGCTCGCCCAGGCGGCGACCGCGACCGGTGAGCTGTCGCCGGCCGGTGACTCATCGCAGGAGGGGAACTGATGGAGGGGCACGCGCTCACCCTGCTCGCCGCCGAGGACCTGTCGGTGTTCGGCCGCGACCCGTGGTGGCTGGTCCTGCTGAAGGCGGTGTTCTGCTTCGCCTTCCTGGTCGTCACCGTGCTCTTCGCGATCGTGTGGGAGCGCAAGGTGGTGGCCTGGATGCAGCTGCGCATCGGGCCCAACCGGCACGGCCCCTGG